>Ga0209113_1000180_pt1 | contig 11674 bp, 11 predicted proteins | sample TexAe_RefH0_O1_FD_187951 | JGI IMG/M metagenome (GOLD analysis project Ga0209113, IMG submission 187951) | Forest soil microbial communities from Davy Crockett National Forest, Groveton, Texas, USA - Texas A ecozone_RefH0_O1 (SPAdes) (version 2) | ecosystem: Environmental > Terrestrial > Soil >... | reverse complement strand
GGCCGTGGTGAGCGTCAACGAGAAGATCAACGAGCCGCGGTTCCCCTCCTTCAAAGGCATCATGGCCGCCAAGAAGAAGGAAGTTACCAAGCTGACCCTGGCGGAAATCGGTGTCGAGGCCGACGAGGTCGGCCTGGAGAACGCCGGCTCCAAGGTGCTGACATCTACCCCCAAGCCGCCGAAGACCGCCGGTGAGAAGGTCACCGACGAGGGCGAGGGCGGCAACGACATCGCGAAGTACCTGGTCGGTCAGAAGATCATCTAAGACTTGAATCCCGAACCGAAAGACACGGAATAACTCATGGCTGAAGTACTTGTGCTCGTTGAGCACGCTGATGGCGCTTTGAAGAAGGTCAGTTCCGAATTGATCACCGCGGCACGCGTTCTGGGGGAGCCCGCCGCCGTCGTGGTGGGTAAGCCAGGCACAGCCGATCCGCTGGTCGACGGCTTGAAGGCGGCCGGTGCCGCCAAGATCTACGTTGCCGAGTCCGACGCGGCGGAGAGCTACCTGATCACCCCGTCCGTCGACGTGCTTGCCGCGCTGGCCGAATCCGCCAGTCCGGCAGCCGTTTTGCTGGCTTCCAGTGCCGACGGCAAGGAGATCGCGGGCAGGCTCGCCGCCCGGATCGGGTCGGGTCTGTTGGTCGACGTGGTCGGTGTGGAGGCCGGGCCCAAGGGCATCCACTCCATCTTCGGTGGCGCGTTCACCGTCGAGGCACAGGCCAACGGCGACACCCCGGTGATCAGCGTGCGCGCAGGCGCGATCGACGCCGAACCGTCCGATGGCGCGGGTGAGAAGGTCACCGTCGAGGTGCCCGAGCCCGCCGAGAACGCCGCCAAGGTCACCAATCGGGAGCCCGCGGTGGCCGGCGACCGTCCGGAGCTCACCGAAGCCACGATCGTGGTGTCCGGTGGTCGTGGTGTCGGCAGTGCCGACAAATTCAGCGTGGTCGAGGAGTTGGCCGACTCGCTGGGCGCCGCGGTCGGCGCATCCCGCGCCGCGGTGGACTCCGGCTATTACCCCGGTCAGTTCCAGGTGGGCCAGACCGGTAAGACCGTCTCGCCGCAGCTGTACATCGCCCTGGGCATCTCCGGAGCGATCCAGCACCGCGCCGGCATGCAGACCTCGAAGACGATCGTCGCGGTCAACAAGGACGAAGAGGCGCCGATCTTCGAGATCGCCGACTACGGCGTGGTCGGCGACCTGTTCAAGGTCGCGCCGCAGCTCACCGAGGCAGTCAAGACCCGCAAGGGCTGATCGCACGCGAAAGCCCCCGCCCGCCTAGGCGTGTCGGGGGCTTTTTGCGGTTCGGCCTACCCTGTGCGTTTCGGCCTAGCCTGGATGAGATGAACAGCGGCGGATCGGATCCTCATCGCGAGTTGACCCGCGCGGCCGACGGCGACGGTCCCGCGGCCGGCGCCGCCCGGTCCGCGCTCGGTGGCGGAGCGGCGGCCACCCGGCTACGCGCCGCGATTCTGGCGCTGGCGCAGCATCGCGGACCGAACTCCAGCATCTGCCCGTCAGATGCCGCGCGCGCCGTCGGCGGCCACGCCTGGCGGGAGCTGACGGCCCAAAGCCGCAGCATCGCCTTCACATTGGCCCGCGACGGCGATGTCGAAATCACCCAGCGCGGTGCGGTCATCGATCCGGATCAACCGTCACGCGGACCGATCCGCATCCGGGTTGCGCCAACCTAAGAGGCTCGACAAGGTTTGAAATCCGGCGAAGTGGTGTACAAAGACTTGCTACTTCGTTCCAGGAAAGGCCGGATAATGAAGGCAATGGCGCCAGCCGCGATAGCGATCGCCGCAGTTCTGTTCAGCGGATGTTCTGCCTCGCAGATCATCAACACCGGTGGTGACACCAAGTGCAAGGACTTCACCACGCAGGACGAGAAGAAGCAGAACGACGAGGTCAGCAAGATGCTCAAGGACAAGAGTGGCGTCGACCCGTCCAACATGGAGATCACCGCGACCCGGTTATCGGCGGCGACCTACTGCCAGACGCTCGGCAAGCCGGACAGCAAGATCTCTGAGGCGCCGCACGGCTGAGGGAATCGCTTGCGCCGACCCGCTTACTCGTCGTTGGCTTGCAGCACCACGGTCGCTCGCCCGGCTACCCGAACGGTGTCGCCAGCGGGAATCGGTTGGCGATCAGCGGGATCCGCCGCTTCGGCGGTGTCGACGACGGGGAGCCAGGCTGGGCCGAATTCGCCTGGCGGCAAGGTGAATTCGATCGGCTCGTGGTGGGCATTGAAACACAGAAAAAACGAGTCGTCGGTAACCCGCTGCCCGCGAGCGTCGAGGTCTGGAATGCCATGGCCGTTCAGGTAGACCGCCACTGATTTGCCGAAGCCCGAATCCCAGTCGTCGTCCGTCATTTCGGAGCCGTCTGGCCGGAACCAGGAGATGTCTGGTTGCCCTTCGACGCCCCGCCGGCGGACCGGCACCCCTTTGAAGAATCGGCGGCGCCGGAACACCGGATGGGCAGCACGCAGGGCGGACACCGATCGGGTGAACTCCAGCAACTCGGTGTCCGCTTCGTCCCAATGCACCCAGGTGAGCTCGTTGTCCTGGCAGAAGCCGTTGTTGTTGCCGTTCTGCGTACGGCCGAGCTCGTCGCCGTGCGAGATCATCGGAACTCCCTGCGACAGTAGCGTTGTCGCTAGGAAGTTGCGCTGCTGGTGAGCACGAAGCGCGTTGATCTCAGGATCGTCGGTCGGACCCTCCACGCCGCAGTTCCATGACTGGTTGTTGCTCTCGCCGTCGTTGTTGTCTTCGCCGTTGGCCTCGTTGTGTTTTTCGTTGTAGGACACCAGGTCCCGCAGCGTGAAACCGTCGTGAGCGGTGACGAAATTAATGGAAGCCACCGGGCGCCGGGCGGTGGACTCGTAGAGATCGGCTGAACCGGTCAGCCGGGAGGCGAACTCGCCCAGCGTCGCGGCTTCCCCGCGCCAGTAGTCGCGGACGGTGTCACGGAACTTGCCGTTCCACTCCGTCCACTGCGGCGGGAAATTGCCGACCTGGTAACCGCCGGGGCCGACGTCCCACGGCTCGGCGATCAGCTTGACCTGACTGACGACCGGATCCTGTTGCACGAGTTCGAAAAACGCCGACAGCCGGTCGACGTCGTAAAACTCACGGGCGAGTGTGGAGGCCAGGTCGAAGCGGAACCCGTCGACGTGCATTTCGGTCACCCAGTACCGCAACGAATCCATGATCAGCTGCAGTGTGTGGGGATGGCCGACGTTGAGGCTGTTGCCGGTTCCGGTGTAGTCCATGTAGTACTGCTGATCGTCGTCGACCAAGCGGTAGTACGCGGCGTTGTCGACACCGCGCATCGACAAGGTGGGGCCCAGGTGGTTGCCTTCGGCGGTGTGGTTGTACACCACGTCCAGGATGACTTCGATGTCTTCTTCGTGCAGAGCGCGGACCATGGTCTTGAACTCCTGCACCTGGCCGCCGGGCGTGGTGCTGGACGCGTACTTGGAGTCGGGGGCCAGGAAGCCGATTGTGTTGTAGCCCCAATAGTTTGACAACCCCTTGTCCACCAGCGTGGAGTCGTTGGCGAAGTGGTGTACCGGCATCAGCTCGATCGCGGTGACGCCCAGTTCTTTAAGATGCTCGATGATCACCGGGTGGGCGATACCGGCATAGGTGCCGCGCATCCGCTCGGGAATGTCCGGGTGCAGCTGGGTCAGTCCCTTGACGTGTGCCTCGTAGACGACGGTGTCGGCGTACTCGTGACCGGGCGGACGGTCGTTGCCCCAGTCGTAGTACGGGTTGATCACCACCGACTTGGGCATGCGGGGCGCCGAGTCGTCGTCGTTGCGGCTGTCGGGGTCGCCGAAGTTGTAGCTGAACAGTGCCTGATGCCATTCGAAGTTGCCGTCGATCGCCTTCGCATACGGATCGATAAGCAGCTTGTTCGGGTTGCACCGGTGCCCGGCGGACGGGTCGTAGGGTCCGTGAACCCGGTAGCCGTAGCGCTGGCCCGGTTCCACAGCCGGCAGGAAGCCGTGCCAGACGAAGCCGTCCACCTCGTTAAGCGTCACCCTGGATTCGGTGCCGTCGGCGTCGAAGAGGCACAGCTCCACCTTCTCGGCGACCTCGCTGAACAGCGCAAAGTTGGTGCCTGACCCGTCGTAGGTGGCGCCGAGCGGGTAGGCCTTGCCCGGCCACTGCTCGATAGCCGCCGCCCGCGGCGGTTCGACCGACTCGGCAACTTCCGGCACAGCGCCCTCTTTCGCTAGAGGACCGTGTGGGTACGGCCCGACGGTGGGGGATACCCGTCGGTCAGCGTGTCACACATTGTGTGAATCAGGGCACAATGGCGCTGTGGAACCTTGGCCGACGCCCGATGAGCCCGGTCCCGGTCAGGAGTCGGTGTGGGACTATCCGCGCCCGCCGCGGCTCGAGGAGTTCACCGGCTCGATCACCATCGAGTTGGGTGGCCGCACGGTGGCGTCGACCGCTCGCGGGTGGCGGGTGCTGGAGACCAGCCATCCGCCGACCTACTACCTGCCCGGCACTTCCTTCGCCGATGGTGTTCTGCGACGGGCCGACGGCAATTCCTGGTGTGAATGGAAAGGCCAGGCAACCTATTACGACTTGGTGACCGAGAAGCGGGTTGCGCCACGAGCAGCGTGGACCTACCGCCGGCCGAGTCCCGATTTTGCCCCGATCGCGGGTGCGATCGCGGTGATGGCTGCGGCAGTGGACCGCTGCACGGTCAACGGCGAGCAGGTGATTCCGCAGCCGGGCGGCTTCTACGGCGGCTGGATAACCAGCTGGATTGTGGGTCCTTTCAAAGGAATTCCGGGGTCCATGGGTTGGTGAACCGGCACTACGCCGCGTCGGTCAACATCGCATCGATGCGGCGTAAGGCGATCGAGCACACCGCCAGATAACCGGGAGCCCACCACGGGACGCCGATGCTGACTCGTGTGTAGCGGTCGACCGGCTGGACCCGATGAGAGGTGGCCGGGACGCCCGCCACCTTCCACGCCCAATGCCGGCCGGGTTCGAACTCAGTGACGACGAACGGGACGCCGAACCCCAGTGACGTACGCACCACGCCGGTAGCGCCCAATGACAGCTCGGTGTGCGGCGAATCAAGCCGGGCTCCGCTGACCGTCGGGCCCCATTGCGGCCACGCATCGAGATCGACCAGAACGTTCCAGGCCGCCGACGACGGCGCGGCCACAAGTCGGTCGACGGCGAGCATCACGGCGCCCGGCCGCCGAGACGTCGCTGCTGTTCGACGACATCGTCGAGATCGCGTAGCCGTCGCAGTCCGGCTAACGGCTGGTTCATCCTTTGATTGTTGGCAAGGTGTTTGGCGTTGCGGTCCAAAAACCACCAGTAGCCACCGGTGAACGGGCACGCCCGATCGCCGACCCGCTCGGTGGGCCGGTATCTGCATTCCCCGCAGTAGTCGCTCATCCGATTGATGTAGGCGCCGCCGGAGGTATACGGCTTGGTCGCCATCAGTCCGCCATCGGCGTGCTGGGACATGCCGACCACGTTGGCAACCATCACCCATTCGTAGCCGTCGACGAAGCAGCGGTGAAACCAGTCGGTGACCGCGGCCGGGTTCCAGCCGCGCTGCAGCGCGTAGTTGGACAACACCATCAGCCGCGGAATGTGGTGCGCCCAGCCGTGATCGCGCACCTGCGCCAGGATGTCCCTCAGGCAGTGCGCGTCGACGGCGTCGGAGTCCAAGTCGGCGAACCATTTCGGTAGCCGCCCGTGTGCTTCGAGCGCGTTGCGCCGACGGTAGCCGCGGCCGAAATGCCAGTAGACATGCCAGATGTAGTCGCGCCATCCGATCAGCTGCCGGATGTAGCCTTCGACGCTGCCCAGTGGGGCCTGACCCGAACGGTAGGCGTCCTCGGCGGCGTACGCGCAATCGAGGGGGTCCAGCAAGCCGAGATTCATCGGTGCCGACAACAGGCTGTGCGCCATGAAACGATCGCCGCTGAGCATAGCATCTTCATGAGGGCCGAAGTGCGGCAACCGATCTCGCAGGAAGACCTTGAGGGCGCTCTGCGCTTCGGCAGCGGTCACGGCGAACTCGCGCGGGCCGTCACGACCGACGAACGATACGTCGCCGTCGCGTTCCCAGCGGTCCAGGTCGGCGCGGACCTGTTCGTCGATCTCGTCTTCATCGGGTTGCCATGGCGGCGGAACCCCGAGGCCGTCGCTGCTCGCCGGCGCGGGCTCGCGGTTGTCGACGTCGAAATTCCACCTGCCCTCCGCGGGTTGGTTGCCGTCCATCAGCAGGTCGAACCGCCGCCGCGCATCGCGGTAGAAGTTCTCCAGCTTGAGTGTGTGATGGCCCGCGGCCCAGTCGGCGAACGCCTCTCGGTCGGTGCAGAATCCGCGCGCCGGCAACACCTCGACTGTTGGTATCGACCGGACGAACCGGTCGGCGGCCCATGAGGTGGGTTGGCACACGCTGACCGGTTCGTCGAGCTGATCGAGCGCCTCGCGGTACGTACGGGTCTGCAGGAACGTGACCTGGTCACCGAGTTCGGCCGCCCGGTGACGCAAGGCCGAGAGCACCAGATGCGCTTTGCGGCGATGAAAGCGGCGGCGTTCGAACGCCGCTCGCGACTCGATCAGCAGCACCGGCTGATCGGGTGCGTCCAGGAAGTGCGGCCCGAGTTGATCGGCGAAGCACCAGCGCCGAGTGTCAACACTCATACTGCCTGCCATACCCTTGCGTGCAGAATCCGAATCACCATCTCTGCCCAGCATGGATCGAGGAGCGCGATGACGGACGCCTTGTCGGCACTGGCCGCAGAGAAATTCGTGTCACTGACGACCTTCAAGAAGGACGGCACCCCGGTCGCGGCGCCGATGTGGATCGGCCGCGACGGCGATCACCTGTTCGTCTGGACGCCGGCGGACAGTTGGAAGGCGAAGCGAGCCAAGAACAACCCCCGGGTCACGCTGGTGCCGTGTGGCCGTGGTGGAAAGGTCCGCAACGGCGCTGAGCCGGTGGGTGGGACCGCCGAAGTGATGAGCGAGCCGGCGACGGTTCAGCGCCTGGCCGGCGTGATTCGCCGCAAGTACGGCCTGGAGTTCATCATCGTGACTTTCATCGAGCGCCTGCTGGCGCGCGGGCCGAAACCGCGTCTGATTCTGCGGATCGCGCTGTCTAGCTGACCCGGCCGGATGTCGACTCTCGAATGTCGAACCCTTCGAGCGTGGCCCCGCAGCGCCACGCATCCAGGATGTCCGCGTATTCGGTTGGGCTGCCGAAGAAGAAGCTATCCCGGTTGAGTCGTGCACTCGCCTGGCCTTCACGGTTGTAGTAGCCGGGAGTACACGATTCCCGCCGGCCGGCGATGACGCTGGAACGCTCGACGACGGTATCGACCCAGGCGGCTTCGGCATCCGCGGTGGCCTCGACTTCAGCGGCGTCGTGCTTCAGCGCCCACGCGATCACCCACGCGATGTGACGCGATTGGGTGTCGATCAGGTAGGGGAAGTTCACGGTGAAACCGGACTGGGCGATGCTCTCGATGAAGCAGTTCGGAAAACCGTTGACGTGCAAGCCGTGCAGGGTGCGGACGCCGTCGGCCCACTTGGCGGTGAGGGTCAGCCCGTCGCGGCCGATGATCTCGAAGCCGGTGCGCTGTGCGTAGCTGGTGCCGACTTCGAAGCCGGTGGCGAAAATCAAGCAGTCCAGGGGGTATTCGACACCGTCCACCACGACGCCGTTGGCGGTGATCTGCTCAACGCCGAGGCCTTGGGTGTCGACCAGCGTGACGTTGTCGCGGTTGAACGCCTGCAGGTATTCGTCGTGAAAGCAGGGCCGCTTGCAGTAGTACCCGTACCACGGTTTGAGCGCCTCGGCGGTGGCCGGGTCGATGACGATGGCCTCGACGCGCGCTCGAATTTCTTCCATCTTGGCGAAGTCGGCCATTTCGGCGGCGTTCGGCCCACCTTCGTTGACGATGGGCATTTTCTTGGTCAGGCTGGTCCACGCATCGTCAACCAGATCTTCATCGGATGAACCTCCCGCAGTGAGGATTTGGAAGTTCTCGATGCGACTCTGTTGCCAACCGGGCTCCAGCGATGCTGCCCAATCCGGTTCGGTCGGCCGGTTGGCACGCACGTCAACCGTCGACGGGGTGCGCTGAAAGACGAACAGTTCACCGACCGACTCGGCGAGCCGCGGCACACATTGAATGGCCGTTGCGCCGGTGCCGACGATCCCGACCCGCTTGTCGGACAGCCCGCGCAGATCGTCGCCGGTGTATTCGTAATCCCAGCGGCTGGTGTGAAAGGTATGGCCACCAAAGCCGGTAATCCCGGCTATGCCAGGTAGTTTGGGCTTCTGCAAGTAGCCGTTGGCCATCGCAACGAACCGGGCCCGAATCTCGTCGCCGCGATCGGTGGAGATCACCCACCGGGAACTGCTTGGTTCCCAGCGGATTTCCTCGACCTCGGTTTGCAGGCAGGCGTCGCGGTACAAGTCGAAGTGCTCGGCGATGCGACGGCAGTGCGCCCAGATTTCGGGGCCCTTGGCGTATTTCTCGGTCGGGATGTAGCCGAGCTCTTCGAGCAACGGCATATAGACGTAGGATTCGACGTCGCAGGCGATTCCGGGGTAGCGATTCCAGTACCAGGTACCGCCGACGTCGGCGGCCTTGTCGATCAGCCGCACATTCTCGACGCCGAGTTGCTTGCACCGCGCGCCGATCAGCAGGCCGCCGAAGCCGGCGCCCACGACCGCGACGTCGACCGAATCGGTGATGGGGTCGCGGCTGAAGTCTGGGTCGGCCCACGGATCCTCACCGAACTTGCTGAATGCGCCGGTTATCTCGACGTATTGTGTGATGCCGTCGGAGCGCAAACGGCGCTGGCGTTCCTCGGCATACTTGCTGCGCAGCGCATCGGGATCGAAGGTATCTGCGCTGCTGCTAGACGTCACGGCTGAATACTGGACCAATTTTGTGACCCAGGCAACGTCGAAAAGCAGTCCTTCGTCATCTGCCGTGCACGGACACGTTACGGATGCGATGCCAACTAGCTGATCAATAGCGCAACAGTGGCGCACATGAGCACTGAATCGGTCCTCATCGCCGCTGAAAAGCCGGCCCCGGGGACACGTTCGTCGGCCGAGCCGCGTTATTCGCTGTTGTTGTCCACGGATCCCGCACAAATCGAAGCAGCACAACGGCTGCGCTATGACGTCTTCAGCAGCGAGCCGGGTTTCGCGCTGACCGGTCAGGGCGACGGCCTGGACGTCGATCGCTTCGACGAGCACTGTGACCACCTTCTGGTGCGCGAGGACAACACCGGTGAGCTGGTCGGTTGCTACCGCATGCTTTCCCCGACCGGCGCGATCGCGGCTGGCGGGCTTTACACGGCAACGGAATTCGACATTCAAGGACTGGATTCGCTGCGGCCGTCGCTGGTGGAGATGGGCCGTGCGGTGGTGCACAACGAGCACCGCAACGGCGCTGTCGTACTTCTGATGTGGGCCGGCATCCTGGCCTACCTCGATCACTGCGACTACGACTACGTCACCGGTTGCGTGTCGGTGCCGGTGGCCGGGGACAGCGGGCCGCCGGGCACTCAGATTCGCGGTGTGCGCGACTTCGTGTCCAAGCGCCACGCGGCTCCCGACGACTATCGGGTGTATCCGCACCGCCCGGTGGTCATCGACGGGCGCTCACTCGACGAGATCGACCCGCCGTCGCGGCCGGTGATACCGCCGCTGATGCGGGGCTACCTGCGGTTGGGGGCGCAGATCTGCGGTGAGCCGGCCCACGACGCCGACTTCGGTGTGGGTGACTTTCCCGCGCTGCTGGACAAACGCCATGCCGACACGCGCTACCTGCGGCGACTCCGGTCGGTATCGGCGGCCACCGAAGCAGCGGGTCGGGTGGCTTGATGGCCGCTCCGGAGCCCCGCGACCACGCCTGGCTACCCCGGGCGACCTGCGATACGGGTTGCATACAAGCCGGCGGCTACGAAGCAACGCGGCGGATGATCGTGGCGCTGCGGGTCGCGCGGCGGATTAGCTTGCTGGTGGTGTTGGCGCCGGCTTTGCCGCTGCTGGCGGGGGTGATTCCGGGCTGGTCGAAGTCGAGGCAGATCTACTGCCGGCTGCTGCTCTGGTGCCTCGGCGTCAAGATCAACGTCTCCGGCGGGCCGATCCGCAATCTGCCCGGGGTGCTGGTGGTCAGCGACCACATGTCCTGGCTGGACATCCTGACGATCGGTGCGGCGCTGCCGTCCAGCCGCTGGCGGGCCTCACCGCTGTCGTTCGTCGCCCGCGCCGACGTGGCCGCCACCGGCGCGGTGAAGATGATGGCGCGCATCGTCAAGGTCATTCCGATCGAACGCGCCAAGCTGCGCCAGCTGCCCGAGGTCGTGGCCACCGTCGCCGCCCGGCTGTACGCCGGCCACACGGTGGTGGCGTTCCCCGAGGGCACCACCTGGTGCGGCCTGCCTGGACGGTCCCACCAGGGCTCGGGGCCGTTCTACCCGGCGATGTTCCAGGCCGCCGTCGACACCGGTCGGCCGGTCCAGCCGCTGCGACTGCGCTACCACCACCGCGACGGCAGCATCTCGACCGTGCCGGCCTACATCGGCGACGACACGCTGCTGGCGTCGATCGGCAGGCTGATGGTCGCCCGCCGCACGGTGGCGAAGATCTACGTCGAATCGCTGCAGCTTCCGGGTGACGATCGGCGTGAGCTGGCCCGCCGCTGCCAGGCCGCGATCCGCGTCACATCGACGCCACGCCCAGATCACGGGCAGCGGCCGTCCGTGCTGGCGTCCTGACCCCCGCTGGGCGTCGCTATCCTGGGCAGGTCATGGTCTACCTGGATCACGCTGCCACCTCCCCGATGCACCCCGCTGCTGTCGAGGCGATGACGGCCGTCCTGAGCACCGTCGGTAACGCCTCCTCGCTGCACGCCACCGGCCGGGTCGCCCGGCGTCGCATGGAGGAATCCCGCGAGCTGATCGCCGCCAAGCTCGGTGCCCGTCCGTCCGAGGTGCTCTTCACCGCCGGCGGCACCGAGAGCGACAACCTCGCCGTCAAAGGCATCTACTGGGCGCGCCGCGGCGCCGAGTCCAGGCACCGCCGCATCATCACCACCGAAGTCGAACACCACGCCGTGCTGGACGCGGTGAACTGGCTCGCCGAACACGAGGGCGCCGAGGTGACCTGGTTGCCCACGGCTGCCGACGGTTCGGTATCGGCCGCCGCGCTGCGCGAGGCTCTGGAACACCACGATGACGTGGCGCTGGTCTCGGTGATGTGGGCCAACAACGAGGTCGGCACCATCATGCCGATCGCCGAGCTCGCGGCCATCGCAGCCGAATTCGATGTGCCGATGCACAGCGACGCGGTTCAGGCGGTGGGCCAGTTGCCGGTCGGTTTCGCGGCCAGCCAGTTGTCGGCGATGAGTGTGGCCGCCCACAAGTTCGGCGGGCCGCCCGGTGCCGGTGCGCTGCTGCTCCGCCGCGACGTCGGCTGCATGCCGCTGTCGCACGGCGGCGGTCAGGAACGCGATATCCGTTCCGGCACACCCGATGTCGCAGGTGCGGTCGGCATGGCGACGGCGATGCAGCTTGCGGTGGACAGCCTCGAGGTCAGCAGCGCGCGGCTACGACTGCTGCGCGACCGGCTCATCGACGGTGT
>Ga0209113_1000178_pt1 | contig 11748 bp, 12 predicted proteins | sample TexAe_RefH0_O1_FD_187951 | JGI IMG/M metagenome (GOLD analysis project Ga0209113, IMG submission 187951) | Forest soil microbial communities from Davy Crockett National Forest, Groveton, Texas, USA - Texas A ecozone_RefH0_O1 (SPAdes) (version 2) | ecosystem: Environmental > Terrestrial > Soil >... | reverse complement strand
CCTGCCAAGCCACGACTCCCCAGCCTAACGGCTGGTCGGTGCGCGCTGCGTCACCGTAGCGCCGCACCGGACTAGAACAGGTTCTCGTTTACTCTGTGGCGGCGCGGCTGCGACTTGTAAGCTCCCGACAGAAGACGGACTATCAGGCACGGAGGGGATGTCATGGTCGCCAAGCTGCGCCTGCTTGCAGCGTTCGGTGCCTTGTTCATGGCCGCGGTAGTGGTGTGGCAGAGTGCGCCGCCGGCCACGGTCGGTGGGCCCAAGGTGGAACTACGGTCCACCGCCGCTCCGATGGACCCGCCCACCACGATGAAAAGCCCGATCGTGGCGACCACCGACCCGAGCCCGTTCGACCCGTGCCGCGACATCCCGTTCGACGTCGTCCAGCGGTTAGGCCTGGGCTTCACCCCGCCGACGCCCGAAGAGGGACTGCGCTGCCATTACGACGCAGGCAACTACCAGCTGGCCGTCGAGCCGATCATTTGGCGCAAGTACGACCAGTCGCTGCCCGCCGACGCCGTCGAGACCACGATCAACGGCCACCGCGCCGCGCAATGGTGGAACCTCAAGCCGACCTACCACAACAGCTACTTCTACTTTTCCTGCATGGTGGCGTTCAAGACCAGCTACGGGGTCATCCAGCAGTCGCTGTTCTACTCGACGATCTACTCCAGCCCGGAGGTCGACTGCCCGGCGACCAACCTGCAGCGCGCCAACGAGCTTTCGCCGTACTACAAATTCTGAGCCCGCTATCGCGGATGCGGCCATACCCTGATGCGGTGACGACCACCTCCAACCGGCCCGCGGGGTCCTCGCTGCGTACCCTTCCCCGCCGGCTCGCCGGCCGCGCCCTGGCCCGGACGTTGCGGCTGCCGGCGCCGACGGTGAGCTACACCGTCAGAAGCGTGAAGATCCCGATGCGCGACGGTGTCGAGCTGATCGCCGACGTGTACGAGCCCGTCGGAGAAACCGTCGGCACCCTGCTGGCCCGCGGACCCTACGGCCGCGGATTTCCGTTCTCGCTGGTGTTCGCCGATCTCCACGCCGCCCGCGGATATCGTGTGGTGCTGCAGAGTGTGCGAGGGACCTTCGGATCGGCCGGAGACTTCGTGCCGATGGCCCACGAAGCCGCCGACGGCGCCGACACGGTCGAATGGATGCGCCGGCAGCCGTGGTTCACCGGCCGCTTCGCCACCATCGGGATCTCCTACCTGGGGTTCACTCAGTGGGCGCTGCTGCAAGACCCGCCGCCGGAACTGGTCACGGCCGTCATCACGGCCGGTCCCCATGATCTCAGCGCGTCGGCGTGGGGTACCGGCTCGTTCTCGGTCAACGACTTCCTCGGCTGGTGCCATCTGGTTGCGCACCAAGAAGATCCGGGCCGAATACGCGCCGGCATCCGCCAAATGCGGTCTCAGAAGCTCGTGAGGCGTGCGGCCGGCGAGGCGCCGTTGGGCGTGTCCGGCCGGGCGCTGCTCGGCGAGCGGGCTCCGTGGTGGGAGTCCTGGTTGACACCGCCGGCGGATGACAACCCGTTCTGGCGGCCGCTGAACGTCGAGTCCGCCCTGGACCAGGTCCAGGTGCCGGTGCTGTTGCTCAGCGGCTGGCAAGACCTGTTCCTGGGTCAGACGCTCCATCAGTTCCGGCACCTTCGCCAGCGGGGCGTCGACGTCGCGCTGACAATGGGGCCCTGGACTCACACCCAGCTGCTCCTGGGAGGTCTGGCCACCATCGCCCGGGAAACCCAGGAATGGCTGGACACCCATCTGGCCGATCGGCCCGCCACCCCGCGATCCGGCCGGGTCCGGTTCTTCGTCTCCGGCGAAGGCTGGCGCGAGCTGCCCGACTGGCCGCCGGCCACCGCGCAGCGGGCGGTCTACCTGCAGCCCGGCGGCGGGCTGGCCGACACGGCGCCGGCAGCGGGATCCTCGGCGAGTTTCCGCTACGACCCTGCCGAACCGACACCCACGATCGGGGGACGACTGCTGTCCCCCGACAGCGGTTACCGCGACGACACCGAGCTGGCGGCTCGCCGCGATGTGCTCAGCTTCACCAGCGATGTGCTGACCAACGACCTTTACGTGCACGGCAGCCCCGTCGCCGAGTTGGCGCACAGCTCCGACAACCCGCACGTCGACGTGTTCGTCCGGATCAGCGAAGTCGACGCCAAGGGCCGTTCCCGAAACGTCAGCGACGGCTACCGGAGGCTGACCGCCGGCACCGACTACGTCAGCCTCGAATTGGACGCGATCTCGCACCGATTCCGGGCCGGGACACGCATCCGGGTGCTGATCGCCGGTGGCTCCAATCCACGCTTCGACCGCAACCTCGGCACCGGCGAGGCGACATCGACGGGCAGCCAACTCAAGCCGTCCACCCACGAGGTGCAGTTCGGCACCTCGCGGATCGTGTTCCCAGTCGGTTCCTGATGGACATCTTCGACGAATGGCGAAGCGGCGGAACAGAAATTCACTGGCAGTCGACAACCGCCGCGAACGCCGACGCTGACGTCACCGTCTTCACCCGGCGCTGCGGCACACCGGGGGCGCCGGCATTGGTCTGCGTGCACGGCTTCCCCACCGCGAGCATTGATTTCGTGTCGCTGACCCGCGAGCTTGACGCCGATTTCGACATCTACCTGCTCGATTTTCCCGGCTACGGCCTGTCCGACAAGCCCGCCGCGCCATACGTGTACTCGCTGTACGACGATGCGCGCCTGCTGATTTACGCGATCACCACGCTCTGGCAGCTCCAGGACTACACGTTGCTGACCCATGACCGCGGCACCAGCGTCGGCATGATCGCACTGTCCATGTTCGCCGACCTCGAGGACGCGAGCCCGCCGACCGACGTCATCCTCACTAACGCGAACATCTATCTGCCGCTGGCCAATCTGACCGGATTCCAGAAAGCGCTGCTCGATCCCACCGTGGCGCGCAGCACCGCGCGAGCGACCACGCCGGAGCTGCTGGCCGCGGGCATGGGCGCGACGACCTTCATGCCGCGGCGCGACGCGAAAGATCCCGAGATCGCCGCGTTGGCGAAATGCTTCGCGCACAACGACGGGATCGCCGTGCTGCCGGACACGATTCAATACCTCCACGAACGCGCCGCTGACGAAACCAATTGGCTCCAAGCACTTTCCACCAGCGAGATCGACACCACCCTGGTGTGGGGCCTGCACGACAACGTCTCACCCATCCGAGTCGCGAACTACGTCTGGGACGAATTCCTCCGGAACAAGCCCGGGTTGAACCGCTACTGGATACTGCCGAGCGCCGATCACTACCTACAGTGCGACGCTCCGGCCCAGCTGGCCGATGTCGTGCGACTCACCGCGGCCGCCGAGCCCACGTCGCTGGGCACTATCGGCGACTGGCCCGCGGGCGCGGTGCTCGTCGACCAGACTCCGTGAAACGCGACCTCGTCACCGCATGGCGAGGCGGCGCAACGGCGGATCGGTCTTGGGCGGCTGGCGGCGCTCCGGCAGGGCGTGCAGCAGCCGTGTCGTCGTTGCGGCGACTTCGGCCACGGCCGCCTCGAAAGCCTCGGCGTTGGCCGCCGAGGGCCGGGTGAAGCCGCTGACCTTGCGCACGTATTGGCGGGCCGCCGCCTCGATCTCCTCGGTCGTCGCCGGCGGCTCGAGTCCACGCAATTCGGTGATATTCCGGCACATCCCTCAACGATAGGTGCGGCCACGGTGTGGCGGACCGGACTGACTACGGTGACGCTATGGCTGACGACATCCTTTTGATCCACACCGACGAGCGGGTGCGAACCCTGACCCTGAACCGGCCGCAATCGCGCAACGCGTTGTCGGCTGCACTGCGGGACCAATTCTTCGGCGCGCTGGCCGACGCCGAAACAGACGACGACGTCGACGCCATCATCGTCACCGGCGCGGACCCGGTCTTTTGCGCAGGGCTGGACCTCAAAGAATTGGGTGGCCAAACGGCGCTACCGGACATCTCGCCGCGCTGGCCGTCGCTGAGCAAGCCCGTCATCGGCGCGATCAACGGCGCAGCCGTCACCGGCGGGCTCGAGGTGACGCTGTACTGCGACATCTTGATCGCGTCCGAACAGGCGCGATTCGCCGACACGCACGCTCGAGTTGGTCTGCTGCCCACGTGGGGGCTCAGTGTGCGACTCCCCCAGAAAGTTGGCATCGGGCTGGCCCGTCGGATGAGCCTGACCGGCGACTACCTATCCGCTCAGGACGCGCTGCGCGCCGGCCTGGTGACCGAAGTGGTTCCACACGATCAGTTACTTCCCGCCGCACGCAAGGTGGCCGACAGCATCGTCGGCAACAACCAGGACGCGGTACGGGCATTGTTGTCGTCCTACCACCGCATCGACGATTCGAACACCGGCGAGGGTTTGTGGCTGGAAGCGACTGCGGCGCGGGCATTCCGGACCTCCGGCGACGACATCGCCGCGAACCGCGAGGCTGTCCTGATGCGCGGCCGGGCTCAAGTTCGCTAACAGCATCCTGCCCCGTTTCCTGAGGGTGGAAACGGGGCAGAATGACGGCTGATGCGTTAGATCACGGCAGCATCGCGCGCACAGGGTGCCGCACAGTCCAGATGGGGTGCAGCACGTCCGCGGCGTAGTGGCGCATCGGGTGGAACGGCCCGGTGCCCGGCACCCACGGGTCGGCCGACGCGATAGGCGCGGCGAGTGATCCGAGGAGGGACAGACCGACGCCGGCCAGCAGGCCCGCGGCTGCCACACGCAACTTGGGAGTCTTGGCATTCATGGTGGTTTCCTTACCTGGCAGTTGTCCCAGGTCCGAATGTGGATCCTTCGCTGGGGTCGGTTGCTATTTCCCGACACCACGAGCATGAACCGCGCGCCTTGATGGATCCTGGCGACATTCTTGCGAAATTCTTGCGTTGGCTCCCACCACGTTCGCGCAGCTCAGCGGGCGCGAATCTCGAATATGAACTCGTGGCCGCCGATGCGGATATGGTCGCCGTCGGCCAAGGTGGCGCTTCCCCGGATGCGTCGGCCTGCTACCTGGACACCGTTGGTCGATCTCAGGTCGCTGATGACGAAATTGCCTGCGGTGTCGATGACGACAGCGTGGTAGCGGCTGACTTCGTCGTCGTCGAGAACGATGTCGTTGTCAGGCCGGCGGCCGATCCGGGTCGACCCCTCCAACCGGTGGCGCTGTCCATCCCTACCCCGCAGCTCGGCGACGGCTGAGGGTCCCGCCAGCGTGCCGGTGTGCGCACCGAGGCCGACGACAGCATGCGTCGCGGTCGTCTGCGCTGTCTCGTGGATGTCCAAGGGTTCTTGACGCAGGATGCGCTCATGCAAGCTGCGCACTGTCGGACCGGGGTCGATGCCGAGGTTCTCGGCGAGGTTCACCTTCAGTCGCTGATAGGCGTTGAGGGCATCGGACTGCCGCTCGGTGACGTAGTAGGCGGTGATCAATTGAGCCCAAAGCCGTTCCCGGAAGGGGTGTTCGGCGGTCAGCACCTCCAGGCGCGGGATGATGCCGTCGGCGCGTCCGCACGCGATCTCGGCTTCGGCGAGAGCGGTGTGGACCGCCACTCTGACCTCGGACAGCGCGGTGGCGAACGTATCGACGAAGGCGAATTCGCGTAGGTCATCGAGGAACGGCCCGCGCCATTCCGCCAGCGCAGCCGACAGGAAGGTGCTGGCGTCATCGAAGCGTCCCGCAGCGGCGGCGTGCACGCCCGCGTTCTTCTCGGTGACGAAGCGCCCGAGATCGCAATCGGCATCGGCGACGTTCAGCTGGTACCCCGGCGATACGCTCGCCAGCACCCTGCTTGGGTCAGCCGATGCGCTGCCGAGCAGTCGGCGCAGATTGGACACGTAGGAGTGGATGCTGGTCCGCGCGGCCGGCACCGGCGACTGGTCCCAGACCGCATCGATCAGCGCGTCGACCGACACCGCCCGGTTGCGGTTCATCAGCAGCGTAGCCAGCACCGCCCGCTGTTTGGGGGCGCCCAGCGGCACCAGGGCGCCCCCGGCCCTCAGCTGCAAGGGCCCCAGAACACCGAACTGCAGACCTGCGTTCGACATCGCTCGACAGCCTTCCGGGTCCACGTGGGTGTCCGACCACCATTGTGACCTCGATTGGCTGCCGCATGGTGTTACGGCTCGGTTGCGGCGGCTTGCTAATTCAGCTTTTTGCCCTCGGGGGCCTGCGCACCCCTCAATTCCCGGATGACCCGGCACGGGTTACCGGCGGCCAGCACGCCGACAGGTATGTCGCCGGTGACGACGCTGCCCGCCCCGATCACCGAGTTGGCGCCGATCGTGACGCCCGGACACACGATCACTCCGGCCGCCAGCCATGCGTTGTCGCCGAGCGCAATCGGAGCTGCCGACTCCCAACCGGCACGTCGGGCCTGGTAGTCGTCGACGGGATGCAGCGCCGTAACAAGCTGTGCGCGTGGACCGATCGACACGCGATCGCCGATGGTGATCGACGCGCAGTCGAGCAGAATCGCGTCGTAGTTGATGAAGCACCCTGCGCCGACGGCTATTTGCGCACCGTAGTCACACTGGAGTCGGGGAAGGATCACCGAGCCTTCGCCCAACGATCCGAACAACTGGTGCAACACGGCCTGGCTTCGCTCGTCGCCCGCCGGACTCGCGTTGAACACCTCGAGCAGTCGCTGACACGCCTGACGGTCGGCCACCAATTCGGGATCGTCTGCCAGGTAGGGCTCGCCGCTGAGCATCCGCTCGCGCTGACTTCTCATCGCCCGATCACCACCCAACGACCCGATAGCGCCCGCCAGCCCACGAAGATGAGGCGCAGCACGATGAACATGGTCAGCCCCGACCAGATGCCGGCCAGCCCCCAATCGAACACCAGCGACAACCAGATCAGCGGCAGAAAGCCGAGTAGCGCGCTGACCACGGTCGCAGTGCGCATGAACGCGGCGTCGCCGGCGCCGAGCAGCACGCCGTCAAGCGCGAAAACGACTCCTGCCAAAGGCAATTGGCCGATGAGAAACCACCACGGGGTTGCGATCGCGGCCAGCACCGACCGGTCGTCGGTGAAAAGCTCCGGCAGGACGGAGGCGCCCGCGGCGAACACGCCGGCCAAAGCGGTGGCCGCAATCGCCGACGACACCGTCACTCGCCGGGCCGTCGCGGTCGCGAGGCCGACATCACCGCCGCCCAGCGCAGCACCGACCAACGCCTGCGCGGCGATCGCCAGCGAATCCAGAACCAGCGCAAGGAAACTCCACACCTGCAACACGACCTGGTGGGCGGCCACCGCGGCGGCACCGAAGCGGGCCGCCACCGCAGCCGCTGAGACGAAGCACGCTTGAAAGGCCAGCGTCCGCACCAGCAGGTCACGGCCCAAGACGATTTGGGCCCGCAGCGCATGACGGTCGAGTCGTAGTGGGACGCGTTCGGCCAGCAGCGCGCGTCCGAAGAGCAGCGCAGCCAACCACTGACCCGCCAGGTTGGCGATGGCGGACCCGGCCAATCCGCAGCGGGGCAATCCCAGCCACCCGTACACCAGTACGGGACATAGCAGCGCCGAAAGGCCGAAGCCGGCAACGACATAGCGCAGCGGCCGCGCAGTGTCCTGGACGCCGCGCAACCACCCATTACCTGCCAGCGACACCAGGATTGCGGGCGCGCCCACGATCGCGATGCGCAGCCAGGGCAGCGCCGCATTCGCGATGTCGGCCGAACCCGCGATGACCGACACCAGCGGCACCGCCACAGCCTGCACAACGACGATGATCAACGCACCCAGACCCAGCGCCAGCCAGGTCGCCTGCACGCCCTCGGCCACGGCCGCCGGCCGATCGTCGGCGCCGAAATGGCGGGCCGAACGGGCGGTGGTGCCGTACGACAAAAAGGTCAGCTGCGAACCGACCATGCCGAGGACCAACCCCCCGATGGCCAGCCCGGCCAGGCTCATTGCACCCAGCCGGCCGACGACTGCGGTGTCGAACAGCAAGTAGAGCGGCTCGGCGGCCAGCACACCCAGCGCCGGCAAAGCCAGTTGCGCGATCTGACGGCTACCCGGCTGCGGCTGGCCCGGTTCGCTCACCCTAAAGCGGCCCGCAGCGAAGAAACGACCTCGTCGGCCGAACCGGTGGTCGAGTAGCCCGCGGCCAGCTTGTGACCGCCGCCGCCGAAAGTCGAGGCGACCGCGGCGAGATCTACCGCGGCCTTTGCCCGCATCGACACCGACCAGTGCTGCGGCTCAATCTCTTTGAACACAGCGGCCACCTCGGCCTGCTGCGTGGTGCGCACGATGTCGACGATGCTCTCGACTTCTTCCGGGCGTGCGCCGCCCCACTCCTGGTTTTCCACAATGGCGTACACCAGGCCGCGGCCACCGACTGCGTCGGGGAGCAGCTGCGCCGAGCCCAGCACCCGCGACAGCATCGCCATCCAGGCGAAGGGATGGGTGTCCATCAGTGACCGGGTGATGGCCGCGTTGTCGATACCGAGCTCGACAAGTCGTGCCGCCAGCCGATATGCCCGGGCACTGGCCCACCGGAACGATCCGGTGTCGGTGGTCAGCCCCGCATACAGGCAATAGGCCACGTCGGTGTCGATCGGTTTGTCCCAGGCATCGAGCAGGTCGGCGACCATCATCGTGGTGGAGTCCGCCGACGGCTCGACGAAGTTCGCGGTGCCGAACATCTGGTTTGACGCGTGATGGTCGATCACCAGCACGGCCTGGCCGTCGTCGGTCATCTCACGCAGGCCTCCGAGCCGGTTGACGCTCGGAATATCCACAGTCACAACCAGATCGACATCGCGACGCATGGCCTCGGGAGCAACCAGAAGTTGACCGCCGGGTAGCGACCGCAACGACTCCGGCAGCGCGGCCGGAGCCGCAAAGCTGACTTCGACGGTCTTGCCACACCGGTCCAGTACCAGGGCCAGCGCCAGCCCCGCGCCGATCGTGTCGGCGTCGGGATGGACGTGGCAGACGACTGCGATCGTGGCCGCGGTTTCCAGCACCTTGGCGGCACCGACAGCGTCCACGCGTTGTGTCGTCGAATCAGTCTTTGAGTTCGTCGTCGTCACCGGCGCCTTCCCCGTTAGCGGTGGGCGCACCAATGTTTTCGTTTTCGTCGTCCTGCTCCCCGCTCACCCGGTATGGATCGGGGTCGCCGGCCGGCGAGGCTCCCTCACGCACGCGGGCCACATCGGCGTCGGCGGCGCGTGCCCGGGCCAGCAATTCCTCCATCCGCTGCACGGAGTCGGACACCGTGTCGCGGGTGAAGGTCAGCGTGGGAGTGAACCGCACGCCGGTGCCGGCTCCGACCTTGCTGCGCAACACACCCTTGGCGCGTTCCAGCGCCGCAGCGGCGCCTTCGTAATCGGGCGCGTCATCCAGTGTCGACCCCATCACCGTGTAGTACAGCGTTGCGTCGTGCAGATCGCCGGACATCTTGGAGTCGACGATCGTCACACCGGCCAATCCCGGGTCTTTGATCTCGTACTCGATTGCCGTGGCGACGATTTCGGAGATCCGTTTGGACAGCCGGCGGGCCCGCGCCGGGTCAGCCATACCGCACGGTCAACTTGTCGGAGCTCATACTCAGACGCGCTCCTTTTCCACGAGCTCGTAGGTCTCGATGACGTCGCCTTCTTTGAGGTCGGAGTAGGTCAGCGTCAGACCGCATTCGTACCCGTCGCGGACCTCGGTGACATCGTCCTTCTCCCGTCGCAGCGAGGACACCGTGAGGTTTTCGGCCACCACGATGTTGTCCCGCAGCAACCGGGCCTTGGCGTTGCGCCGCACGATGCCGGAGGTGACCAGACATCCCGCGATGAGACCGACCTTCGACGACCGGAACAGCGCGCGGATCTCGGCACGACCGAGCTGGTTCTCCTCGTAGACCGGCTTGAGCATGCCCTTGAGTGCACTCTGGATCTCGTCGATGGCCTGGTAGATCACCGAGTAGTACCGGATGTCCACGCCTTCGCGGTTGGCCAGCTCGGTGGCCTTGCCCTCGGCGCGCACGTTGAACCCGATGATGATCGCGTCGGAGGCCGACGCCAGGTTGACGTTGGTCTCGGTGACGCCACCGACGCCGCGGTCGATGACGCGCAGTTCGACCTCGTCGTCGATCTCGATGCCCAGCAGGGCCTCCTCCAGCGCCTCGACGGTGCCGGAGTTGTCGCCCTTCAGGATCAGGTTGAGCTGCGACGTCTCCTTCAACGCTGCGTCCAGATCCTCCAGGCTGATCCGCTTGCGCGAGCGCGCCGCCAGTGCGTTGCGCTTGCGCGCGCTGCGACGGTCGGCGATCTGACGGGCGATCCGGTCCTCGTCGACAACCAGCAGGTTGTCACCGGCGCCGGGCACCGAGGTGAAGCCGATGACCTGCACCGGCCGAGACGGCAACGCCTCTTCGATGTCGTCGCCGTGTTCGTCGACCATTCGGCGAACACGACCGTAGGCGTCACCGGCAACGATGGAGTCGCCGACCCGCAGCGTGCCGCGCTGAATCAGCACGGTGGCCACCGGACCACGGCCACGGTCCAGGTGTGCCTCGATCGCCACACCCTGGGCCTCCATGTCGGGGTTGGCCCGCAGATCCAGCGCTGCGTCGGCGGTCAGCAGCACCGCTTCTTCCAGCGCCTCGATGTTGGTGCCGGCCTTCGCCGAGATGTCGACGAACATGGTTTCGCCACCGAAATCCTCTGCCACCAAACCGTATTCGGTGAGCTGGGAGCGGATCTTCTGCGGGTCGGCGCCCTCCTTGTCGATCTTGTTGACCGCCACCACGATTGGCACGTCGGCCGCTTGCGCGTGGTTGATCGCCTCCACCGTCTGCGGCATCACACCGTCGTCGGCGGCCACCACCAGAATCGCGATGTCGGTGGCCTTCGCGCCGCGGGCACGCATGGCGGTGAACGCCTCGTGACCGGGGGTGTCGATGAAGGTGATCGGCCGCTCGTCGCCGTCGAGGTCGACGGTCACCTGGTACGCACCGATGTGCTGGGTGATTCCGCCGGCCTCTCCCTCTCGCACGCTGGCATTTCGAATCGTGTCCAGCAGTCGGGTTTTACCGTGGTCGACGTGACCCATCACGGTCACCACTGGCGGCCGGGTCTGCAGATCTTCCTCGGTGCCTTCGTCCTCGCCGTAGGTCAGGTCGAAGGACTCCAGCAGCTCACGGTCCTCGTCCTCGGGGCTGACGACCTGGACGACGTAGTTCATCTCGCTGCCCAGCAGCTCGAGCGTTTCGTCGCCGACCGACTGGGTGGCTGTCACCATTTCGCCGAGGTTGAACAGCGCCTGCACCAGCGAGGCCGGGTTGGCGTCGATCTTCTCGGCGAAGTCGGACAGCGAGGCGCCACGTGCCAGGCGGATCGTCTCGCCGTTGCCGTGCGGCAACCGCACACCACCGACGACCGGCGCCTGCATGTTTTCGTATTCGGCGCGTTTCGCCCGCTTCGACTTGCGGCCACGTCGCGGCGCACCGCCCGGACGTCCGAATGCACCGGCAGCGCCGCCGCGCTGGCCCGGCCGGCCGCCACCGCCGCCGCCGCCAGGGCGACCTCGGAAGCCACCGCCACCGCCTCCGGGTGGGGCACCGACGCCGCCGCCACCGCCACCGCCGCGGTAGTTACCGCCGCCACCGCCGCCGCCGGGGCGACCGCCTGACGGGGCGCCGGGCCGACCGCCGGGGCTGGGTCGCGGACCACCGGGACGCGGCGGGCCACCGGGCCGCGGCGGGCGAGCGCCCCGCCGCCAGCCGGGTGGCGTAGGCGGCCGGG
>Ga0209113_1000177_pt1 | contig 11756 bp, 11 predicted proteins | sample TexAe_RefH0_O1_FD_187951 | JGI IMG/M metagenome (GOLD analysis project Ga0209113, IMG submission 187951) | Forest soil microbial communities from Davy Crockett National Forest, Groveton, Texas, USA - Texas A ecozone_RefH0_O1 (SPAdes) (version 2) | ecosystem: Environmental > Terrestrial > Soil >... | reverse complement strand
GGAGGTTGCCGTTCGGGATTAGTGGTGAACGGTTGCGACTGAATATCGTTGAACTGGGCGCAACCAGCCAAAACGAGCATCGTCGCGCAGAGCACAGCCGAACTGCGCCGCCCCGACCTCCACAACCGCATAGCTGCCAGATTACGGATATGTCCGCTCCGGTGCCCGTGACGGGTACCGCACGCCATCCGCCGTCGCCCGCAAACAACCGGCCCACCCGCGACGACGGGCAAATCGGACCACCGAAAGCGCCGCTCAAATCCCCGATTCCCAGGAAATTGCCCTTACCCTGGCACGGGTGAGCAGTCAATCGAAAAGCACACATTGGCAACGACCGGACTCATCCGCGATGCCGACTGCGGAGCGGCCGACCTCCGCGAGCGTGGTCGACCCCGAAGACGACCTGCCATCGGACACCTATGCGGGTGATTTCGAGACGACCCTGATCCCGCACTACGACTCCAATGATTCCGGCAGCGTGCGGTCGTCGAGCAGTGGCGTGGGTGTGATGGGCGGCCACGAGCCATTGCCCTATCAGCCCCAGCCCACCGGCGGGCACTCGATATTCGCGCCCGACGGGATGGACGGCCACGAGCACTTCGACGACGAGCGGGTCCGCGCCGCCGCCCGTCGCGGCACCCAACCCCTGGGCCTGTTGATTCTGCGGGTGGGCCTCGGTGGCGTATTCGTTGCGCACGGGCTGCAGAAGCTGTTCGGCTGGTGGGGCGGAGAGGGTCTGACAGGCTTCAGGAACGCGCTGTCCGGCATCGGCTACCAGCACGCCGACATCCTCACCTACTGCGCCGCCGGCGGCGAGATCGCGGCGGGCGTGCTGCTGGTGCTCGGCCTGTTCACTCCGCTGGCTGCGGCCGGCGTGCTGGCCTACCTGACCAACAGCCTGCTGGCCGGGATGTCGGCGCAGCACGGACCCCGGTCGTTCCCGTACTTCCTGCCCAGTGGGCACGAATACGAGATCACGCTGATCGTGATGGCCACCGCGGTCATCCTGGCCGGCCCCGGGCAATACGGCTTCGACGCAGGTCGCGGCTGGGCCCGTCGACCGTTCATCGGGTCGTTTGCCGCTCTGGTGGTGGGCATTGGCGCCGGCGTGGGGTTATGGATACTGCTCAACGGCGCCAACCCGGTGGGCTAGTCCGCGTACGGATTGGGCACTCGGCCGGCGCTGGCCTGGGTCAGCTGCGGCAGCGTCGCAAAAGTGACCGCCGGTAACCGCAACTCACCCTCGCTTTTGAGCTGAGCGCGCGCCCACGAGCCCCTGCGGAATCGCAACCCGTCGATTTCCTCCCACCGCACCGATCGGCTGCCGAGCAGGGTGCGCACCGCGACACCGTTGCCGTCGGCCTGTGTGCGCAGCCGAACAATCAACGCCGACAACAGCGCCGGGATGATCAGCAGCGGTGCCGTCACCGGCCAGGTCAGCACCGGCACGAGCAGCCCGAGGGCGAAAAAACCCACCGCGAAGTGGGCCATCGGCGAAATGCTGATCACCACCGGCGGTGTGGATGGGTTTTCCTCCGCTGAATCGGTGGCCATGCATGCATCATGGCACCGGTATCCGGTGGCGACGACAACGCCTGACCTGCGCGGTCCGGCAACCATCGGGATTTGACGTTTGACCAGTACGGCGGCTACCGTCGTGGGGCGATGAACACTTCTGGAAAGCTCGTAGTAATCCGCATGCGCGTTGGTGCCTGACTGATCAAGTCCACCGACGCGCAACCCTCGTGCAGCTGCTGAGCTGACGGGGGTTTTTTGTTGCCCACCATCGAAGTGAGTCAGCAAAAAGATCACCTACAACTTTCCAGAGCGAACAACGACGAAGAGGACACAGTGAGCGCACCCACCAGGCCGCATTCCGAGCCGCCGGCACCGGCTTCGACGCCTGCGTCGCAGGATGTGGCACGCATCGCCTCCGATGCGGCGAAGCCCGCCGCCAAGCCGCCGACGGCCCGGCCGAAACATGTTGCGCCTGAGCAACTCACCGGCGCACAGTCGGTAATCCGGTCGCTGGAGGAGCTCGACGTCGAGGTCATCTTCGGTATCCCGGGCGGCGCCGTGCTCCCCGTCTACGACCCGCTGTTCGACTCGAAGAAGCTGCGGCACGTGCTGGTTCGCCACGAGCAGGGCGCCGGCCACGCTGCCAGCGGCTACGCGCACGCCACCGGCAAGGTCGGCGTCATGATGGCCACCTCCGGTCCCGGGGCCACCAACCTGGTGACTCCACTGGCCGACGCGCAGATGGACTCGATCCCGGTGGTCGCCGTGACCGGCCAGGTCGGCCGTTCGCTGATCGGCACGGACGCCTTCCAAGAGGCCGACATCTCCGGCATCACCATGCCGATCACCAAGCACAACTTCCTGGTGCGCGACGGCGACGACATCCCGCGGGTGATGGCCGAGGCCTTCCACATCGCCGCCAGCGGACGGCCGGGCGCGGTGCTCGTCGACATCCCGAAAGACGTGCTGCAAGCCCCGTGCACCTTCAGCTGGCCGCCGCGCATGGATCTGCCTGGCTACAAGCCGAACACCAAACCGCACAACCGGCAGATCAACGAGGCCGCCAAGCTGATCGCCGCAGCGCACAAACCCGTGCTCTACGTCGGCGGCGGGGTCATCCGCGGCGAGGCCACCGAGCAACTGCGGGAACTGGCCGAGCTGACCGGCATCCCGGTGGTCACCACACTGATGGCGCGCGGCGCCTTCCCGGACAGCCACCACCAGCACCTGGGCATGCCGGGCATGCACGGCACCGTCTCGGCGGTGGCCGGGCTGCAGCGCAGCGACCTGTTGATCGCACTCGGCACCCGTTTCGATGACCGGGTCACCGGACAACTCGACTCGTTCGCCCCTGAGGCCAAGGTCATTCACGCCGACATCGACCCGGCCGAGATCGGCAAGAACCGGCACGCCGACGTGCCGATCGTCGGTGACGTCAAAGCCGTGATCACCGAGCTGATCGCGGCACTGCGGCACCACGACGCAACGGCCAAGATCGACATCGCCGACTGGTGGAGCTACCTCAACGAGGTGAAGGCCACCTACCCGCTGAGCTACGGGCCGCAGAGCGACGGCAGCCTGAGCCCGGAGTACGTCATCGAGAAACTGGGCGAGATCGCCGGCCCCGACGCGGTGTACGTCGCCGGCGTCGGCCAGCACCAAATGTGGGCCGCGCAGTTCATTTCCTACGAAAAGCCGCGAACCTGGCTCAACTCAGGCGGTTTGGGCACCATGGGCTTCGCCATCCCGGCAGCCATGGGCGCCAAAATGGCCCGACCCGACGCCGAGGTGTGGGCGATCGACGGCGACGGCTGCTTTCAAATGACCAACCAGGAACTGGCCACCTGCGCGATCGAGGGCGCACCGATCAAGGTGGCGTTGATCAACAACGGCAACCTCGGCATGGTGCGTCAGTGGCAGACCCTGTTCTACGGAGAGCGGTACTCGCAGACCGACCTGGCCACCCACTCGCACCGGATCCCCGACTTCGTCAAGCTGGCCGAGGCGCTCGGTTGTGTCGGATTGCGTTGCGAGCGTGAGGAAGACGTGGTCGACGTGATCAACCAGGCCCGGGCGATCAACGACCGTCCGGTGGTGATCGACTTCATCGTCGGCGCCGACGCGCAGGTGTGGCCGATGGTGGCCGCCGGGACCTCGAACGACGAGATTCAGGCCGCCCGCGGTATCCGCCCGCTGTTCGACGACGGAACCGAAGGGCACGCCTGATGACGACCGGATCGACAGTCACGCACACCCTTTCGGTGTTGGTGGAAGACAAGCCGGGTGTGCTGGCCCGGGTGGCGGCGTTGTTCTCGCGGCGCGGGTTCAACATCGAGTCGCTGGCGGTCGGCGCCACCGAGCAGAAGGACATGTCGCGGATGACCATCGTGGTCTCCGCCGAGAGCACCCCGCTCGAACAGATCACCAAGCAGCTCAACAAGCTGATCAACGTCATCAAGATCATCGAGCAGGACGACCACACCTCGGTGTCTCGCGAGCTGGCGCTGATCAAAGTCCGCGCCGACGCCGGATCCCGCAGCCAGGTCATCGAGGCGGTGAACCTGTTCCGCGGCAAGGTGATTGACGTATCGCCGGAATCGCTGACGATCGAGGCCACCGGTGACCGCGGCAAGCTCGAAGCGCTGCTGAAGGTGCTCGAGCCGTTCGGCATCCGCGAAATCGTCCAGTCGGGCGTGGTTTCGCTGTCCCGAGGACCACGTGCAATTAGTACGGCCAAATAACCCATTCAATTTCGAAACCCATATCGAAAAGCCAAGAAAGAAGGAGACATTCAGGTGGCTTTGGAGATGTTCTACGACGATGATGCTGACCTGTCGATCATTCAGGGCCGCAAGGTCGGTGTCATCGGCTACGGCAGCCAGGGGCACGCGCACTCACTGAGCCTGCGTGACTCCGGAGTTCAGGTGCGGGTCGGGCTGAAGGAGGGCTCGAAGTCGCGGGTCAAGGTCGAGGAGCAGGGCCTGACCGTCGACACGCCGGCCGAGGTGGCCAAGTGGGCCGACGTGATCATGCTGCTGGCGCCCGACACCGCGCAGGCCGACATCTTCAAGAACGAGATCGAACCCAACCTGAAGGACGGCGATGCGTTGTTCTTCGGACACGGGCTCAACATCCACTTCGATCTGATCAAGCCGCCGGCCAACATCACCATCGCGATGGTGGCGCCGAAAGGCCCGGGGCACTTGGTGCGTCGTCAATTCGTCGATGGCAAGGGTGTTCCTGCGCTGATCGCCGTCGACCAGGACCCCAACGGCAACGGCGAGGCCCTGGCGCTGTCCTACGCCAAGGCCATCGGCGGCACCCGCGCCGGCGTCATCAAGACCACCTTCAAAGACGAGACTGAAACCGACCTGTTCGGTGAGCAGGCCGTGTTGTGCGGTGGCACAGAGGAATTGGTGAAGACCGGGTTCGACGTGATGGTCGAGGCGGGCTACCCGCCGGAGATGGCCTACTTCGAGGTGCTGCATGAGCTCAAGCTGATCGTCGACCTGATGTACGAGGGCGGCATCGCGCGGATGAACTACTCGGTGTCCGACACCGCCGAATTCGGTGGCTACCTGTCGGGCCCACGCGTCATCGACGCCGACACCAAAGAGCGCATGCGCGCCATCCTGCGCGACATCCAGGACGGCAGCTTCACCAAGAAGTTGGTCGCCAACGTCGAGGGCGGCAACAAGGAGCTCGAAGGTCTGCGCAAGGAGAATGCCGAGCACCCGATCGAGGTCACCGGTAAGAAGCTGCGCGACTTGATGAGCTGGGTCGATCGCCCGATCACCGAGACCGCCTAGCTACGACTTGAGCTGGCCCGCCACGGTCACGACCCGGCGGGCCAGATGGTCGAGTGCGGCGTTGGTCGCGTCGTCGATCTCGTCGATGTTGTCGTGGGTGGCGACCAGGCTCGCCCCGTACGGGTTTCCGTCGACGAACTTGCACGGGTCGGTGTATCCGGGCGGCACGATGATGCCGCCCCAATGGATCAGGGTGATGTAAAGCGACAGCAGTGTCGTCTCCTGCCCGCCGTGCGCGGTGTTGGAGGATGTGTAGCCGGCATACACCTTGTCGGCCAGCTTGCCGTCGGCCCAGAGGCCGCCCAGCGAATCGATGAACGTGCGCAATTGGGCTGCGGGCGAGCCGAATCGCGTGGGCGTCCCGAAGATCACCGCATCGGCCCACACGATGTCGTCGCCGGTGGCCGCGGGAAGATCCTTGGTGGCTTCATAGTTGGCGGTCCACGCCGGGTTCTTGGCGAACGAGGCCGGATCGTGGGTCTCGGCGACATGTCGCACGCGGACTTCGGCGCCCGCCGACTCGGCTGCCGCCGCGACGCGCTTGGCCATCGTCGTTCCATGGCCGGTGGTGGAGTAGTAGATGATCGCCAGGTTCGTCACCGGGTCATCGTAGGCAGCGACGCTGCGCCCGGTCGTCGAGATCGACGCCAGCGCTGACCGCTTCGGCGTGTCGTCGCGCTAGTGTCGATCTCGCTCTTCGGGTGGGTCCACTCGAATGCCGAACACCGGTTGCCGCACCCCGCCGTTACTGAATTCCGCGCACCACGGACGATGCCCGTGGTCGTCCGGCCAGACCAACTGCAGGGCCCGCAGATCCGGGCCGTAGAACGAGAACGCGAATTTCAAGTGGGCGATCGGGTGCTGCACCTGGACGAAATCGAGCAGGAGCTCACCGCCGATCAACATCCGCTCGCCCGGTACCGGCCGCCCGCCCTTGAGGAGATACTCGGCCACGGTATTGAGCACCAGGTGGGCCCGCTCTGGCAGCATCCCCGTCACCAGCAGCTCGGGCAGGCCGCGCTCATGTAGACCGATCGTGTAGGCGAACGGCGTACGGTCGTCCTGGACGAACTGCACGATCCAACCGTTCTCTTGGACCTTCTCGTAGATGAGTTCCAGCCACTCGCCCATGGTGGCCTCGGGGTGATCGCATTTCCAGCACATCGGTGGTTCTCCTGTCGTCGCGCTTACCGACAGGATTCACCCAGGCACCGACACCGGGTCCCCGCGCCGAACGTGCACTCAGGGCGAAATTTTGGCGATTTTCTCGCTCTGAATGCACGTTCGACGCTGCTAGGCCGTCCGATCGGCGACCGTGACGCAATCCCGCACAACCGCGACCATTAGGCTGGCCCGCGTGAGCCTGCCTGTTGTTCTTATCGCTGACAAACTTGCCGAATCAACCGTCGCCGCGCTCGGTGACCAGGTCGAGGTGCGCTGGGTCGACGGCCCGGATCGGCCGAAGCTGCTCGCGGCGGTACCCGAAGCCGACGCGCTGCTGGTCCGCTCCGCGACCACCGTCGACGCCGAGGTGCTCGACGCCGCGCCGAAACTGAAGATCGTCGCCCGCGCCGGCGTCGGGCTGGACAACGTCGACGTCAAGACCGCCACCGAACGCGGTGTGCTGGTAGTCAACGCGCCGACGTCGAACATCCACAGCGCCGCCGAGCACGCCTTGGCGTTGCTGCTGTCGGCTGCCCGCCAAATCCCCGCGGCCGATGCCACGCTGCGAGAGCACGCCTGGAAGCGCTCGTCGTTTTCCGGCACCGAGATCTTCGGCAAGACCGTCGGAGTGGTCGGGCTGGGCCGGATCGGGCAGCTGGTCGCGCAGCGGCTGGCCGCGTTCGAGGCCCACATCGTGGCCTACGACCCGTACGTGTCGGCGGCGCGCGCGGCCCAACTCGGTATCGAGTTGCTGTCGCTCGACGAGCTGCTCGGCCGCGCCGACTTCATCTCGGTGCACCTGCCGAAAACCCCTGAGACGGCAGGGCTGATCGACAAAGAGGCGTTGGCGAAAACCAAGCCGGGCGTGATCATCGTCAACGCCGCCCGCGGCGGGCTGATCGACGAGGCCGCGCTGGCCGACGCCATCACCAGCGGGCACGTTCGCGCCGCCGGTCTCGACGTGTACTCCAAAGAGCCGTGCACCGACAGCCCGCTGTTCGAGCTGTCCCAGGTCGTGGTGACGCCGCACCTTGGCGCCTCGACCGAAGAGGCCCAGGACCGGGCCGGCACCGACGTCGCGGCCAGCGTCAAGCTCGCGCTGGCGGGGGAGTTCGTCCCCGACGCCGTCAACGTCGGCGGCGGCGTGGTCAACGAAGAGGTGGCACCGTGGCTTGATCTGGTGCGCAAGCTCGGTTTGCTGGCCGGTGCGCTCAGCGACGAACTTCCCGGGTCGTTGTCGGTGCAGGTCCGCGGCGAGTTGGCCGGCGAAGATGTTGAGGTGCTTCGACTTTCGGCCTTACGCGGCTTGTTCTCTGCGGTGATCGAGGACCAGGTGACGTTCGTCAACGCCCCGGCGATCGCCGAGGAGCGCGGCGTGGCCGCCGACATCAGCACCGCCACCGAAAGCCCCAACCACCGCAGCGTTGTCGATGTTCGCGCCGTGGCCGCTGACGGTTCAGTCGTCAACGTGGCCGGCGCGCTGTCGGGTCCCCAGCAGGTCGAGAAGATCGTGCAGATCAACGGCCGCAACTTCGATCTGCGGGCCCAGGGCATCTACCTCGTCATCAACTACGCCGATCAGCCTGGGGCGCTGGGCAAGATCGGCACGCTGCTGGGTACCGCAGGGGTCAACATCCAGGCCGCCCAGCTCTCCGAGGATGCCGAGGGGCCCGGTGCGACGATCCTGCTGCGGCTGGACCGCGATGTCCCCGCCGAGGTTCGCGCCGAGATCGGCTCCGCCGTGGCGGCCAACAAGCTCGAAGTGGTTGACCTGTCGTGAAGCTCGCGGTAATCCCGGGTGACGGGATCGGCCCGGAGGTTGTCGCCGAAGCGGTGAAGATTCTCGACACGGTGTTGCCCGGCGTCGAGAAGACGCATTATGACCTGGGCGCCAAGCGATTCCACGCCACCGGCGAAGTCCTGCCCGAGACCACCGTCGCCGAACTGCGGGCCCACGACGCAATCCTGTTGGGCGCGATCGGTGATCCGTCGGTGCCCAGCGGTGTGCTGGAGCGAGGTCTGCTGTTACGCCTGCGATTCGAGCTGGACCACCATGTGAACTTGCGACCGGGCCGGCTGTATCCGGGCGTCAGCAGCCCGCTCGCGGGCAACCCGGACATCGATTTCGTAGTGGTCCGCGAGGGCACGGAGGGTCCGTACACCGGGACTGGCGGAGCGATCCGCGTCGGCACCGCACATGAAGTGGCGACCGAGGTCAGCATCAACACGGCGTTCGGCGTCCGCCGCGTCGTAGAAGACGCGTTCGGGCGCGCTCAGCTGCGCCGCAAGCATCTGACGTTGGTGCACAAGACGAATGTGCTGACATTCGCCGGATCCCTGTGGTCACGGACCGTGCAGGAGGTCGGCGAGAAGTATCCGGATGTCGAGGTGGCTTACCAGCACGTCGATGCGGCGACGATCCACCTGGTCACCGACCCCGGGCGCTTCGACGTCATCGTCACCGACAACCTGTTCGGCGACATCATCACCGACCTGGCCGCCGCGGTCTGCGGCGGTATCGGCTTGGCCGCCAGCGGAAATATCGACGCCACCCGGACCAACCCGTCGATGTTCGAACCGGTACACGGCAGCGCACCCGACATCGCCGGTCAGGGGATCGCGGATCCGACTGCCGCGATCATGTCGGTGGCACTGCTGCTTTCCCACGTCGGCGAAGACGCTGCCGCCGCGCGAGTGGACCGGGCCGTGGCCTCCCATCTGGCCAGTCGCCCGACCGGAAAGATATCCACCGCCGAAGTCGGCGAAAGGATAGCGTCCGCGCTCTAGTTTCCAGGCCGGGCGGCAACGTTTTGGCCGGCACGATCGGCACCGCCAGCAGTGGGAACAGCCCGCAGACAAGAAATGCGGGCGGATAACCGTGGTCGGCGATCAGCTCACCGAAGGCCGGTGGCGCGCCGGCTGCCATCAACCGTTGGTAGGTGTTCTGCAGGCCCAGAGAGCGCCCACTCCAGAACGGTCCGGCGTATTCGGTGATCGCGGTGGATTCCAGTCCGTTGTCGAGCACCGCGACCACGGAGGCCGCGACCATCAGCGGTACGGCGATCGACGAGCGCAGCTGGTCGGCGAGCGCCAAACCCGCGAGGACGAAAACCGCCACGACGGCAATGATGCGGACCGGACGCAGCCGCGACCCGACCCGGTCGGACCACCGGCCGACCAGGACCCGGCCCACCGCCCCGAGGAGCTGGGACAGCGTGACGAGCCCGCCTGCCGAGGTGATCGACCAGTGGTAGATGTTGATCAGCCAGATCAGCATGAATGTCACGGTCACCGTCTGCGGCACCATCAGCAGCGCCGAGACGGCGTGGATCCGCCGCAGTACCCACGATCCGCGGTACGGGTTGGCCCGCTCCTCTTTGGTGGCCTCGTCCCATTCCTTGCGTGGCGGGTCGGTGATGGCCACGACGCTGAGCACCGCCGACACCGCGCACAGGATGGCCGGAAAGATCAGGGCCGCGGTCGCTGACTTGCTGCGCTCGGCGAGTTCGGGAATGACGAGGGCACCCAAGGCAATTCCGAGCGGCTGCGCGGTCTGGCGGACGCCCATCGCCAGACCGCGTTGCTCGGGCGGGAACCATCCGGACACCAGCCGGCCGCCCGCGGAATTACAGCTGGCGGCCGCCATACCGCCGACGAACAGCAGAGCGGCGAAAGACACCATCGTGTGGACCGTGGTTGCCGCGTAAGCGGCCACCGCGGTCAGCGCGGAGCCGACCGTCAGCACGATGCGTTCGCCGACCCGGTCGAGCAGATAGCCCCACAGGATCAGCGTCGCCACCATGCCGAAGCTCGGCATCGACGACAGCAACCCGGCCTCGGCCAACGGAGTGCCATGGTCTTCTTCCAGCGCGGGGATCAGGAAAGCGACGCCGTTGATGAAGATGAACGCGCTCGCGGTCACGAGAAGTGAGACGACGACGATTGACCAGCGTCGGCCCGCGCTGATTCCGACTGTGCCGGTCGGGTCCGTCGGCATCGATCCATGCTCGCACAGCCATGTGATTGCTGGGGCCGAAGCGGCGAGGGCCCGGCTGCGCCGCCCTCGATCGGCGCTCACTAGGCTCAGGCGAATGCGCCTTGGTCGAATTGCCAGTCCCGATGGCGTCGCGTTCGTCTCCATCGAGGGCGAGCACGACGAGCTGACCGCCCGCGAGATCGCCGAGCATCCGTTCGGCACCCCGACTTTCACAGGTCGCTCCTGGCCGCTGGCCGATGTCCGATTGCTGGCCCCGATCCTGGCCAGCAAGGTGGTCTGCATCGGCAAGAACTACGCCGACCACATCGCCGAGATGGGCGGCGAGGCGCCGGCCGATCCGGTGATCTTCCTCAAACCCAACACCGCGATCGTCGGACCGAATGTCCCGATTCGGTTGCCGATCAACGCATCGCCGGTGCATTTCGAGGGCGAGCTGGCGGCGGTTATCAGTCGGCCCTGTAAGGACGTCACGGCTGCGCGGGCAGCCGAGAGCATCCTCGGCTACACGATCGCCAACGATGTGTCGGCTCGTGACCAACAGAAGTCTGATGGCCAGTGGACACGTGCGAAGGGGCACGACACGTTCTGCCCGGTGGGGCCGTGGATCGTGACCGATGTCGACCCAGCCGATCTGGAGCTGCGCACCGAGGTCAACGGCGAGGTCAAACAGGACAGTCGGACCTCGCTGATGATCCACGACGTCGGTGCGATCGTCGAATGGATCTCAGCGGTCATGACATTGCTGCCCGGTGATCTCATTTTGACCGGCACGCCCGCCGGGGTGGGACCCATCGAAGACGGCGACACCGTCAACATCACCATTTCGGAAATCGGGACTCTGTCGAATCCCGTTGTACGCAGACAAGATTCGTAGCAGTACATCCGTCGGGAGCCGGCGTCGCGGAATGCGGGCCGCAGCCACCCGGATCAACGACAGCGCGCCTCGGCGACGTCGCGGCGTGCGCTGGCTGCGCAGCGACAGCGACGGCGTCGGGCGAGGGTGAGACGTGAACTGTTTGTTTGGTAGTCTGCTCGTCGGCCCATCACGGCTGGCAGCAGTGTCCGCACGACCGCGCATGGTCGGCAGACAAGCCTCTGACCAGCAGTTTTAGGCAGCCAATGGGGTATGGTGTAATTGGCAACACAGCTGATTCTGGTTCAGCCATTCTAGGTTCGAGTCCTGGTACCCCAGCAGGGTTTTTGCAGGGTTTTTTGCAGGGTTTTTTCAACGTCCTTCACCGCCTGAGCAATTATGTGGGCGTATGCCG
>Ga0209113_1000176_pt1 | contig 11868 bp, 7 predicted proteins | sample TexAe_RefH0_O1_FD_187951 | JGI IMG/M metagenome (GOLD analysis project Ga0209113, IMG submission 187951) | Forest soil microbial communities from Davy Crockett National Forest, Groveton, Texas, USA - Texas A ecozone_RefH0_O1 (SPAdes) (version 2) | ecosystem: Environmental > Terrestrial > Soil >... | reverse complement strand
TAATGTAACCGTTTTGTAATCGGTAGAAGTAAGTGCGATACTTACACTGGGCTTAGACCCAGTGGTCAAGTTGGTTAAGACATAACATTTTCACTGTTAAAACAAGAGTTCAAATCTCTTTTGGGTTATAAGCGGGTTAGTGTAATGTTAACATTTTTGGCTCATGACCAAAAGATTGGGGTGCGACTCCTCAACCCGCTTATTTTGGGAAATTAGCTCAATGGTAGAGTAGTCGTTTTACACACGAATTGTTGAATGTTCAAGTCATTTATTTCCCATAGTATTTTTTATCTTAAATTATATTCTTATATAAACTATAGGTGGATATAGTTTAAAGGTAAAACAACTATTTGTGGCATAGTTTATCCTTGTTCAACTCAAGGTATCCTCCCCTTAATCAATATAAAAAGCTTCTATAGCTCAATGGTAGAGCAATATACTGTTAATATATTGGTTAGATGTTCAAATCATCTTAGGAGCGGCTATACTTATAAAAGGCTATAGCTTAATGGTAGAGCCAACTGCTCATGACAGTTAAGGTGAGTGTTCAAGTCACTTTGGCCTTAGCTACATTATCCCACATAGCATACATTATTATATATTTAATGTATGTTATATTTATTATTTAAAATTTAACAAATTGCTGGTGATTTTCTGCTATATTTTATATATAAAATATAGTTATATGAAGAAAATTTTACACAAAATTTTACAAATAAAATTTCACCAAATTTTATTTGGACTAAGTTCAGTTGTATTTATATGTATAATAAGACATATATTTCTTATACAACCTTTGAATTTAACAAGCAACATTTTTTTAGGTATAATTTGTTTTTTATCTAGATTATTCTTTATGGATTATTTAAAAGAATATTTAGATGAATTAAATATTAATTTTGATTTAGCTCAAATTTTGTGAGGTAGAAATTATTTAGGCGGAGGAGAAAATAACATTACTTTTTCTAATAAAAATATTAAAAAAGAACCAAAATATTCTCATTTTATGGTAAATAGTAATAATGCTAATGACCAAGCTACACACCATAGTCCAAGTAATGCAACACAAGATAATGCACAGCTCAATCCTACGCCTACTTCTGGAGTTTTTTCAGGTAATTATCCTACTCTGCCTCCAATTAACAATCCCACATCTACTCGTGGGGCTCCTCTTAACCCTGTACTGCCTACGTTTAATAATAATCCAAGATTACCTAATCCTTTTATTAATCCTAGTTTACCTAATTCTTTTATTAATCCTGGTTTACCTAATCCTTTTATTAACCCTGGTTTACCTAATCCTGGTTTACCTAATCCTGGTTTATCTAACCCTTTTATTAATATAAATCGTTCTTTTATATCAATAGATGGCAAACCTACAACAATCTCTTCTGATGGTAAATGATTTTTACATAAAGAGAAAAATACTTTTTCTTATCTTCAAAGTTTTAATACTGCCTTTGAAATATATAAAACTTTGCCTGCAAATGAAATAATGCGGGATTACGATAAACTTACCCGTGATATACCTAGAAGAGACTTGAGAGATATGTCTGACGCTTTACGTTGTGTATTAAAATATGCGGGATCTAAAAATATTTTTTCGCAAAATAATATAGATACTTTAAAAGGATTAGGTAACGATGATAAACTCGTGCCGGGGTTTAATGCTAAACCTAAAACTTTAAAACCTGCAGTACGGAGGTTAATTGGTGAAGAATTAATTGATAATAGAGAGAAATTTCTCTCTATTATAAATAATAGAAATAGGTAATATTTAATTTTAAAGTTTATTATATTTTTTATAATGTTACACTTTAATTATAAAAAATATAAGGGATAGTTGACTTTAATAAACCGTTATACACACAAGATAATTAATTTATCTAAAGACAGATTAATTTAATGGTAAAATATTGTGTTTCGGCCACATCAATATAGGTTCGAATCCTGTATTTGTCTTATCCGAGTGCTGGAATAGGTAGACAGGACGAACTTAAGCTTCGTTGATTTTAATCATATACGTTCAAATCGTTTTTCGGATAAATATCTTACCCCCTTTTGCTATTTTTAATTAATTTAAGATTAAACTAATTATATAATTTATACAAATTCTAGGATCATTTTTTTTATTTTTGTAATTTTGTAACATCATTTGTAGTAAATTTTTTAAGCACGATATAATGTTGTTATCTGCTTTATTATTTACACCTTTTATTGGTATAATTTATATTTTATCATATAAAACTTATGATTTAAACGAGGATTCAAAAATTTTAAAAATATTCGCCCTAGCTGTTTCAATGATAGATTTAGTAATATCTTTAATAATATGATTATTATTTAATAATAGTAGCAAGCATTTTCAATTTATACAAGAACAGTATAAAATAGGTTATTATGATTTTTATTTAGGTATAGATGGACTATCTATATATTTTATATTGTTAACTACTTTAATAATTCCAATTGCCATAATATCTAATTGAAAATCCATAGATAGTAAAGTAAAATATTTTCTAGTCATTATGTTATTATTAGAAGCTTTATTATTATTGATTTTCTTAGTATTGGATATACTTATGTTTTATATATTTTTTGAAAGTATTTTAGCTCCTTTATTTATATTAATAGGTATATTTGGTTCTAGTGCAAAAATAAGAGCAAGTTTTTATTTTTTTTTATATACTTTCACGGGATCGTTATTTATGTTACTATCTATTATAACTATGCAATCTTTAATAGGATGTACAGATTTTTATATTTTATCTAAAACAAATTATTTATACATAACACAAGTATTTATGTTTATTGGTATATTTATAGCCTTTGCAGTTAAAACGCCTACTATTTATTTAAATAGTTGGTTATTAAAAGCTCATGTTGAATCACCTTTGTCCGGTAGTATTATTTTGGCTGCTATAGTTTTAAAACTAAGTTTATATGGTATCTTTAGATTAATTTTACCTTTAGTACCTAAAGCTTTTTTATATTATACATATATTGTATTTATTATCGGTATTTTGACTATAATCTATGCTAGTTTAAGTACACTTAGAACTATAGATGTTAAAGAATTAATAGCTTATTCTTCTGTATCTCATGCCGCTGTATATTTATCTGGTGTTTTTAGTAATACTCTACATGGTATACAAGGTAGTATTTGTCTTGGTATTGCTCATGGTTTTGTATCTTCTGGTTTATTTATTACAGCAGGAGGTACATTATATGATAGATCAGGTACTAGATTAATTACTTATTATAGAGGAATAGCCCAAATAATGCCTATTTTATCTATATTATTTTTTATATTATCTTTAGGTAATTGTGGTGCTCCTCTTACTCTAAATTTTGTTGGAGAATTTATGTCTTTATACGGGGTTTTTGAAAGATTACCTCTTGCAGGTATTTTAGGTTCTTCTTCTATTATTTTCTCTGCTGCTTACACCATCTTTATGTTTAATAGAATATTCTTTGGGGGTTCTTTCTATTTTAAACACTGGTTTAAATATATACCTGATTTAAATAAAAGGGAATTTTTTATATTAGTTATTTTAGTTATATTTACCGTTTTACTTGGTATTTACCCCTCTATAATCTTAGACAGCCTAAATTATTATACGTATAATTTATTATACTATATATTTATTTAAAATTTTTCAAGCCTCTTTATGTATCGACGGGTTAAGTTTAGACTGAATTGTGATTCTGGTATTAAATCCACAACAAACTATTCAACTTTTAGATCATATGGGGCTTTCATTTTTAGCAAATAATGGTGGTCACTTTAACTCACTTTTAGAAATGAACTTAAGTATTTTAGACCCCACTATTTTAGCAAATATGTTGCCTCAAATTAAACGTTTAATTTGAGGCAACATTAGTGAGGTGTATAATCACACTTATATTCAAATTGAATTAGATCCCAATGAGCCATGGAAGACCCTTTTTTACCAAAATATTGAAGTAAATAACAATAAAATTAAAATCATATTGTGATTTATATATGTTGTCGACTAATAGGTAAGTCATAAATTTTTGGTATTTATTATTGAGTGTTCGAATCGCTTCAACATAGATTAATTAATCTAACAGAAATATATTATTTTAAGCTTAATTTATTATAAACTATTATATTTTTATTAGAAAAAGACAGGGGGTATAGTTTAATTGGTAAAACAGCGAATTTGCATTTCGTTAATTTGGGATCGAGTCCTGATATCTCCATTAATAAATTTACATATTATAACTGTTTATATAGTTGGAGAAGCTCAATTGGTTTAGCAAAACACTGAAGATGTTTAGGCTATAAGTTCAAATTTTATCTCGAGCATTTTATAGGTGTGCTGAAATTTGGTAATCAGGTTCCGCTTAGGACGGAATAATGAATAACTTTACAAATTCGAGTCTTGTAATTTATATAAATAAATTTATATAAATATTAACCTAAATAAATTTATATAAAAAATGAGAATATTAAAAAGCCATCCCCTTTTAAAGATGGTTAATTCATATGTAATTGACTCACCACAACCATCTAATATTAGCTATTTATGGAACTTTGGATCTTTATTAGCTTTTTGCCTAATAATACAAATTATAACTGGTGTTACACTGGGAATGCACTATACACCTAGTATATCAGAAGCATTTGATTCAGTAGAACATATTATGAGAGATGTAAATAATGGGTGATTAGTTCGTTATCTACATTCAAATACTGCCTCCGCATTTTTTTTTTTAGTGTATCTACATATAGGTAGAGGTTTATACTATGGATCATATAAAGCTCCACGAACATTAGTTTGAGTAATAGGAACTGTGTTATTTATATGTATGATGGCTACGGCATTTTTAGGTTATGTTTTACCTTATGGTCAAATGTCTTTATGAGGTGCTACAGTTATAACTAACTTAATGAGTGCAATACCATGAATAGGACAAGATATAGTACAATTTATTTGAGGTGGATTTTCTGTTAATAATGCAACATTAAACAGATTTTTTGCATTACATTTTGTATTACCTTTTGTGTTAGCTGCATTAGCCCTAATGCATTTAATAGCTTTACATGACTCTAGTGGTTCAAGTAATCCTTTAGGTGTATCAGGTAATTACGATAGATTACCTTTTCATCCCTATTATATTTTTAAAGATTTAATAACAATATTTTTATTTATCATAGTATTATCTATATTTGTATTTTTTATGCCTAATGTTTTAGGAGATAGTGAAAATTATGTTATGGCAAACCCTATGCAAACACCACCTGCCATTGTTCCAGAGTGATATCTATTACCATTTTATGCAATATTAAGATCTATACCGAATAAATTGTTAGGTGTTATAGCAATGTTTGCTGCAATATTAGCATTATTAGTAATGCCTTTTACAGATTTGTCTAAATTAAGAGGTAATCAATTTAGACCTTTAAGTAAAATAGTATTTTTTGTATTCGTAGCAAATTTTTTAATTTTAATGCAATTAGGAGCAAAACATGTTGAATCTCCATTTATAGAATTTGGACAAATATCTACTGTTTTATACTTTGCACATTTTTTAATTATAGTACCTTTTGTAACATTATTAGAAAATAGTTTAATAGATTTAAGTCTTAGTGAAAATAAAAACGATGTATAAAAAACTCTTTTTTATACATCGTTTTTATACATCGTTTTTATATTGTATTTTTTATAAAATAATATTTTTTATAAAAAAAAATCAAAAAACAATTTTTAAAACATAAACAAGTTTGTTTAAACATTTTTAATAATAAAGTAAAAGGAGAGTAGAGGGAGGAGGCGGGGAAATATATATCAGTTCGCAAAAATAAAAATTATATTTTAGTTTAATCAAAATATACATATTTACAACAGTTTTTACTTCAAATATACAAATATTTATTATAATGACAAGTTTAACTTTTTTTTTTATATTTATACCAATTTTAGCTTTAATATTATTAGGTTTAAATATTCTATTATCACCACATAACCCTTATCAGGAAAAAAATAGTGCTTTTGAATGTGGATTTCATTCATTTTTAGGTCAAAATAGAACTCAATTTAGTATATCATTTTTTATTTTCGCACTTTTATTTTTACTATTTGATTTGGAAATATTACTAGTATATCCTTACGTTGTTAGTGCTTACACTAATGGTATTTATGGTTTAATTATTATGTTAGTTTTTTTCTTTATTTTAACTTTAGGTTTTGTTTTTGAATTAGGAAAAAATGCATTGAAAATAGACAGTAGACAAGCAAATAATATTCAATTAAAAAATTGACAACGATTAATATATATTAATCGTCAGATAAAGTTTTAGGCTATATATGCTTATTTATTAAAATGTTAATCTATTTATTTTAGTTATTTTATTATTTTTCTGCCGCTTAACTATTTTACATTTTTATTAATAAAAAATCTAGTAGGCAAAACAACAACTTTGTACTTTGTTTATTTAAATAATTAATATACCGAAAAAATATATATAATTAAGCCAATTAAGATTATCTAATACCATAATTTAATCTATATATATTTAATGAGTTTTTCATTAGTTTTGTTTTTGATAGGAATTTTAGGTTTTGTATTAAACAGAAAAAATATAATATTGATGCTTATTTCAATTGAAATAATGCTTTTATCTATCACATTTTTAATATTAATTAGTTCATTAAGTTTTGATGATGTATTAGGCCAAACTTTTTCTATATATATAATAGCCATAGCAGGAGCAGAATCTGCTATAGGTTTAGGTATATTGGTAGCATATTATAGATTAAGAGGAAGTATAGCAATAGACTATAAATAATGTATTTAGCCTTAATAATTTTACCTATTCTAGGTTCTATAGTATCTGGTTTTTTTGGAAGAAAAATTGGAGTAATAGGAGCGCGAATTGTTACATGTAGTTGTGTAATAATAACAACAATGTTAGCTATATTTGCTTTCTTAGAAGTTGGTTTAAATCAAATACCAGTTAAAATAGAACTATTTAGATGAATAGATGCTGAAACATTAAATGTAAAATGAGGTTTTAATTTTGACAGTTTAACAGTATCAATGTTAATACCAGTATTAATAGTATCTTCTCTAGTACATTTATATTCTATAGGGTATATGAGTCATGATCCACATAATCAAAGATTTTTCAGTTATTTAAGTTTATTTACTTTTATGATGATTATATTAGTTACAGCTGATAATTTTTTATTAATGTTTGTAGGATGAGAAGGTGTAGGAGTATGTTCATATTTATTAGTAAGCTTTTGATTTACAAGAATAGCTGCAAATCAAAGTTCTATTTCAGCTTTTTTAACAAATAGAGTAGGTGATGCCTTTTTAACTATAGGTATGTTTGGTATATTATGATCATATGGTAATTTAGACTATAACACAGTATTTTCATTAACACCTTATTATAATGAAAATATTGTTACTATAATAGGTATATGTTTATTGATAGGTGCTATGGCTAAAAGTTCTCAGGTTGGTTTACATGTATGATTACCTATGGCTATGGAAGGGCCTACACCTGTATCGGCTTTAATACATGCAGCCACTATGGTTACTGCTGGTGTTTATTTACTTATAAGAGTTTCACCTTTAATAGAATATAGTTCATTAGTATTGTTGTTATGTTTATGATTAGGTGCTATAACGACAGTATTTAGTTCTCTTATAGGTTTATTTCAACAAGATATAAAAAAAGTTATAGCATACTCTACCATGAGTCAATTAGGTATGATGGTTATAGCAGTTGGTTTATCTTCATATAATATTGCTTTATTTCATTTAATAAATCATGCTTTTTATAAAGGATTATTATTCTTAGGAGCAGGTGCAGTAATACATGCAGTAGCTGATAATCAAGATTTTAGAAGATATGGGGGTTTAATATCTTATTTACCTCTTACTTACTCAGTTATGTTAATAGCCTCTCTGAGTTTAGTAGCTTTTCCTTTTATGACAGGTTTTTATTCTAAAGATTTTATAATTGAATCAGCTTTTGGTAAATATTACATATCTAGTATAACTGTTTATTATATTGCTATTATTGGTGCTATGTTTACTACACTTTATTCAGTTAAAGTCTTATATTTAACTTTCTTAACCAATCCTAATGGACCTATAGTTAATTACAAGCAAAAATATGCTGCGCATGAAGGTGATATTTTTATGAGTTTACCTCTAATTATATTAGCTGTATTTTCTATAATTTTTGGTTATATTACTAAAGATATATTTATAGGTCTAGGTTCTGATTTTTTTTCAGATAATAGTCTATTCATACATCCTAAACATGAAATTATGTTAGATACAGAATTTGCTGTACCTATTTTTTTTAAGTTATTACCTTTATTTTTTACTATTTCACTTAGTATTATTTCTATATTATTTACTGAATTTTTTCCTAAATTACTTATAAAATTCAAATTATCTTTTATAGGTTATAATGTATTTGGTTTTTTTAATCAACGATTTTTAATGGAAATGTTTTATAATAAATATATTTCAGAATTAATTTTAAATTTAGGTGCTCAAACTACAAAAATAATGGATAAAGGATCTGTAGAAAAATTTGGTCCTTTTGGTTTAGAAAAAAGTGTAACGGATATAAGTAATTCTATTAATAAATTAAGTACAGGTATAGTTACGTCATATGCTTTATACATATTAGCTGGTCTTATATTTTATATATCTATATTATACTTAACTAATAATAAAGGCGATTCTTTATTATTTATTATTGTTGTATTTGCAATTCTTGATACTCATAATTTTTACAGTATCTTAAAAAAAACATAAAAATTTAGAACATCTTTAAAGATATTCTAATCTTAAATAATAATACAAATATTGGTATTATATATTTAGAGAAAATAAGAAGCTTCAAACTTCAAGTTATCAGTTCAAGTCTGAATGCTCTTGGGTTATACACTTGAAATATTTTAAAAGGTTCCTTAGCTTAATGATAAAGCATATGTTTGATAAACATATTATCGAGGCTCAAATCCTTGAGGAATAAAAATTACTCTAAGGCTAAATATGAAATTATACGAAATAATGAAATTAGTGCCTTAGGGTAATTTATTAAATAGTATAACAATAAAGTTTTTTGATATTAAATAAAATTTTTATTATATAAGCAAAATAAAATAAAACTTTTAATTTATATATTAATATAAGTATATGTAATTTGTATTTATTTTTGACTAATGTAAATTTTATTTATTGGTATATAATAATTTTATATGAATATATATATGATAGGATTAAAATATATAAAAAAAGTAATATTTTAAATAAAAAATTTAATGAGTAGCGATAGGTATAATTTTAAAAGCTATTCGACAAATACTTCAGAAATATCTAAATCAGGTTTAGAAACTTTAGGCTTAAGTACAAAAATAACTATGTGAAGAGAAAGATGATTTTTATCTTGTAATGCTAAAGATATAGGAACATTATACTTAATGTTTGCAGTATTTTCTGGTTTAGCTGGTACAGCATTTTCAGTATTAATAAGATTAGAACTATCAGGACCTGGCGTACAATTTATAGCAGATAATCAATTATATAATAGTATAATAACAGCGCATGCTATAGTCATGATATTTTTTATGGTAATGCCAGCTTTAATAGGAGGTTTTGGAAACTTTTTATTACCATTAATGATAGGTGGTCCAGATATGGCATTTCCTAGATTAAATAATATAAGTTTCTGATTATTAATACCAAGTTTAGCTTTATTTTTATTTGCAGGAATGATAGAAAATGGAGCAGGTACAGGTTGAACTCTTTATCCTCCCTTATCTGGTTTACAAAGCCATAGTGGACCTAGCGTAGATCTAGCTATATTTGCTCTACATCTTTCAGGGATAAGTAGTTTACTTGGAGCAATGAATTTTATTACAACTATATTGAATATGAGAAGTCCTGGAATAAGACTACACAAACTAGCGTTATTTGGATGAGCAGTTATAGTAACTGCTGTCTTATTATTATTATCTTTACCAGTGCTAGCCGGTGGTATAACTATGATTTTAACAGATAGAAATTTTAACACATCTTTTTTTGAAGTAGCAGGAGGTGGAGATCCTATTTTATACCAACATCTTTTCTGATTTTTCGGTCATCCTGAGGTCTATATATTAATTATACCAGGTTTTGGTATAGTAAGTACTACAATATCAGCAGGCTCTAACAAAAGCGTATTCGGTTATTTAGGGATGGTATATGCTATGATGTCAATAGGTGTATTGGGATTTGTAGTTTGAAGCCACCATATGTATACAGTTGGATTAGATGTGGATACAAGAGCTTATTTCACAGCAGCAACACTAATAATTGCAGTACCAACTGGAATAAAAATATTCAGTTGATTAGCTACAACATATGGAGGAACTATACACTTAACACCATCAATGTTATTTGCATTAGGATTTGTTGTTATGTTCACCATAGGGGGTTTAAGTGGTGTTGTTTTAGCTAATGCATCACTTGATATTGCATTCCACGATACTTACTATGTTGTGGCGCATTTTCATTATGTATTATCTTTAGGTGCAGTTTTTGCTTTATTTAGTGCATGATATTATTGAATACCAAAAATAACTGGTTTAAATTATAACTTGTTATTAGGTAAAGTACATTTTATGATTTTATTTATAGGTGTTAATGTAACATTCTTTCCTCAACATTTTTTAGGTTTACAAGGTATGCCTAGAAGAATAAGTGATTATCCAGATGCTTTTTCTGGATGAAATTTAATAAGTAGTTTTGGTTCTATAATAAGTGTTATTGCTACTGTTTTATTTTTACATATAATATATATGCAATTAGTTGAAGGTCATATAACATCTAGATATCCTTGATTAGTACCAGAATTCTATTCTGATTTATTCCAAACATTATTTAATAGAAATTATATTTCACTAGAATGATCATTAGATAGTCCACCAAAACCACATGCTTTTGTATCTTTACCTATTCAAAGTGTGTTTCTATAAAAAAAAATTTCTTATAAAAATTTTTATAATTTAAGTTTAATTTAATAAAAAAAAAAAGGAATATGTTGCAAATGGTTTTGCCTTTTGATTGCAGATCAATAAGAAGAAGTTCGAATCTTCCCTATTCCTTAAAAATAATATAAATCCATTGGATTTATATGAGAAAAGCTAGACTATATCTAGTATAATTACATCATTATACTAGATTACATAATTAAGATTAGTATTATTAATTATGTAATTATTATAATTTGAGTTTGATGATGGCTCTGAATGAACGCTATCCAAATGCTTGACACATGCTAATCAAACGTCTAATTAGTTAATTTAATGATATTAATTAATTATGAAGTGGTGTACAGGTGAGGACATTATCTTATAATTACCTTAAAGTAAGGAGGAAAAATCCCTTATAAAAAAAGATAAAAAAAAATATCGCTTTAAGATGTTAATAGATATTCTGGATGAGTAATAGTAAAAAAGATCTAGCTCTATATCTGGTAGTCGAGACTGAGAGGTCGATCGACCACACTGGGTCTGAAAAAAGCCCAGGGCAGAATTGTACAGCAGTGGGGAATATTGGTCAATAGTCGAAAGACTGAACCAGCAACTTGGAAGAATGGAAAATGAAAGTCATATAAAGTTCTAGATAAAATAAAGAGTATGACGATTTTTTATCTATAAGTCTTGACCAAATTACGTGCCAGCAGTCGCGGTAACACGTAGAAGACAAGTGTTATTCATCTTTATTCGGTATAAAGGGTACCTAGACAGATTACCAAGCCTTAATAGGGACTAGTTTTCTAGAGTTTTATGTGGGAATATACGAATTACCAGAGGAGGGACAAAA
>Ga0209113_1000175_pt1 | contig 11945 bp, 12 predicted proteins | sample TexAe_RefH0_O1_FD_187951 | JGI IMG/M metagenome (GOLD analysis project Ga0209113, IMG submission 187951) | Forest soil microbial communities from Davy Crockett National Forest, Groveton, Texas, USA - Texas A ecozone_RefH0_O1 (SPAdes) (version 2) | ecosystem: Environmental > Terrestrial > Soil >... | reverse complement strand
GCCTCGGCCGCCGCGCCGCCGACCGCGCCGGCGATCACCACGATCTCGGCTCGATTGACCTGACCCTCAACAACTTCGCCGAGTTCTCGTGCGTTGTTGTTGACGATGCCGACCCGGTTCACCTCCGCGCCCGCGTCGCGCGCAGCGGCCGCCAAGGCGTAGGAGTTGACGTCGTAAACCTGTCCGTTGCCGGGGGTCCGCGAGATGTCGACCAGCTCGCCGCCCACCGCGAGCACCGATACCCGCGGGCGCGGATGCACCAGCACCCGGTCGCGGCCCACCGCCGCCAACAGCCCGACCTGGGCGGCGCCGATGATCGTCCCGGCCCGCACGGCAACGTCGCCGGGCTGCACGTCGTCACCGGTGCGTCGCACATAGGCACCGGACCGCACCCCGCGCAGCACCCGTACCCTCGACTGCCCGCCGTCAGTCCAGCGCAACGGCAACACCGCGTCGGCCAGCGTCGGCAGCGGCGCCCCGGTCTGCACGCGCGCGGCCTGCCCCGGCTGCAGCCTGCTTGGCGTCCGCGCGCCGGCCTGGACAGTGCCCATCACCGGCAGCGTCACCCCGCCGCTCGGCGAGGATCCCTCGGTCGCGCTCACCGACCGCAGCTCGTCGTCGGCCTGATCGTCGCCTTGGTCTTCGGACGGATCGCCCTGCCCGACGCCGAGCACGTCGACACTGCGAACCGCGTAGCCATCGATAGCGGCCTGGTCGAATCCGGGGAGCGGGTGCTCGGTGACGACTTCTTCGGCACACAACAGGCCTTGCGCTTCGGCGATCGCGACCCGCACCGGCCTCGGCGCCACCGCGGCGGCCGTTACCCGGGCTTGTTGCTCCTCCACCGAACGCACAGCGCGCCTTTCTGCCGTCACCCGCGTCAACACCAGGCCGACGCTGGCCGGGCCGGAAAGTGACGACTAACCGCTAGCGTTCGGCCAGACCCAAGCGAGTCACCAGCCACCGCCGCAGTTCTGGCCCGTAGTCGTCACGGTCCAAGGCAAAGTCAACCGCAGCCTTCAGGTAGCCGCCGGGATTTCCCAAGTCGTGTCGGGAGCCGCGGTGAACCACGACGTGCACCGGGTGTCCCTCTTTGATCAGCAATGCGATCGCGTCGGTGAGCTGCATTTCGCCGCCGACTCCCCGCTGAATGCGATGCAGCGCGTCGAAGATGGCGCGGTCCAGGACGTAACGGCCGGCCGCCGCGTACAACGACGGCGCGTCCGCCTGGTTCGGCTTTTCCACCATGCCGTTGACCTTCAGCACGTCTGTGTCGGCTCCGGGCACCGGCTCGACGTCGAAAACGCCGTAGGCGCTTATCTCTTCGGGCGTCACCTCGATCGCGCACAACACCGTGCCACCGAACTCCGCGCGTACCTTCGACATCGTCTCCAGCACGCCGGTCGGCAGCACCAGGTCGTCGGGCAGCAGGACCGAGACCGCGTCTTCGTCGGCCTCCAGCACCGGCTCCACGCAGCTGATCGCGTGCCCGAGGCCGAGCGGCTCGGCCTGCACCACCGACTCGACTTTGATCAGCGCCGGTGCGCGACGGACCTTGGCCAGCATGGCCTCCTTGCCCCGCGCCTCGAGCGTGCCTTCGAGCACCAAGTCTTCGACGAAGTGCGCGACGACGCCGTCCTTGCCTTCGGAGGTGATGATGACCAGCCGTTCGGCGCCGGCCTCGGCGGCTTCGGCCGCCACCAGCTCGATGCCGGGAGTGTCGACGACGGGCAGCAGTTCCTTGGGCACGGTCTTGGTCGCAGGCAGAAAACGGGTGCCCAAACCGGCCGCGGGCACGATCGCCGTGCGGGGAACCGAAACCTGTAAGCGGGACATCGTTGAAACCATATCGTTGACCTTGTGCCGACCGTGGGCAAGCCCGCATTGCGAGAACGGCTGCTAGCAGCCCGTCGTTCGATTTCCGACGACGTCCACGCGCAGGAGGCCCGATCGTTGGCTGCCCATATCGATGCCTTGACGATCAACGGCGGCCGCACGGTATGCGCCTACGTCCCGGTCGGGGCCGAGCCGGGATCCATCGAGATGCTGGATGTGCTGTTGCGGCAAGCCGACCGGGTGCTGCTGCCCGTCACCCGTACCACCGGCGACGGCTCCGCGATGGCACTGCTGTGGGGTGAATACCAGCCCGGACAGCTGGCGACGGCGAGGTTCGGCCTGCTCGAACCCGCGGGGCCGTGGTTACCGGCGACCACCCTGGCCGAGGCGAGCGTGCTGTTTGTTCCGGCGCTGGCCGTCGACCGCACCGGCGCCAGGCTGGGCCGGGGCCGAGGTTTCTACGACCGCACGCTGGTCCTCCGGAATCCCGACGCGCCCCTGATCGCCGTGGTCCGCGACGACGAGCTGCTGGACGAGGTGCCGCACGAGCCGCACGACGTGCCGATGACGCATGCCCTGACCCCTGGGCACGGCCTGGTCGAACTCACCGCTTAGCAGTCCCGCAGCACGTCGCGCATCGCGTCTTTCTCTTTGCCCGACACCCACAGCTGGTAGTCGGTCTTCACCTCGACCTGGCGGGCGACGAACGCACACCGGAACGCCGCATTCGGCGGCAACCACGACGCGGCATCACGAAAAGCCTTGTCGAAGTTGACCTGACCGGCCACGGCCAACAAATTGCGGGGGTCGTTGGCGAAGTCACGCCGGCGCTGGTCGTCCCACAACCGTGCGCCCTTGTACCAGGCGTCGGCCAGCGCAACCACGTGGTCGATCTGCACGGCCGAGGAGCTGTCTGGTCCGCGGACGAAGTCGATGGTCGCCCCGGTGTACGGGTCGTGCAACACGCCGCTTTGCGCGAAGCAGGTGCCGGGCCGCACCTGCAGATCGGCCAGGTCGCGGCGCAGGATGTCGTCGCGGGTGTTGCAGCCGTTGTGACCGAACTCGACGTTGACGTCGTCACTCCACGCCTCACCGAACCGGAAGCGCTGGAAGTCGCTGACCCGGTCCCAGCCGTGGACGGGCAGCGCCTCCATCTGACCGCGGGCGATGTCGTAGCTCGGCGTCGCCGTCCGCGACGGTCCGGGCTCGGGTTGTTGCCGTGCTTCATCGCGCAGGTAGAGCCAGCCGACACCAACCGCAACAGCGACCACAATTGCGAGCGCCAACCCATCCCGGTACCGGCTGTAGGTTCGCACGCGTCGTGTCATATCGCACTTTCTTGAACTGCGATGACATTAAGCGTCGACGCGGGGGCCGGTAGCGCGACACCCACTTTTGAGTTATTGCGGCGCCGCGGTAACTAAGCGGTTGCTGCGAATAGCACTTTAGTTTGCTCGAGTCGGTATTGGGTGCGGGCCAGCTTGCCGGACTTCATCTTTTTGCGCCAGGCCGGGAAGTTGTCGCCGTACTGCTGATGCTCGGCCCCGGCGGCCTCGTAGACGACATAGCCGCCCTTGAGAATGCTGAATGGAGCTTTGAGCTTGCTCAGCTTGTCGTACTGAGCGGTCGAGTGATCCGACAGCGGATCGAACCACGCCGGCGTCACGAAGTTGGAGACCGAGACGCCGTTGACGACGTAGGTCGGCGCTTCGACGGGGTCGCAGACTTCGAAGCTGTAGGCCTTGCCATGACCGTCGTTCGCCCACAGGTTGCAATTGGGATCGATAAACATCTCGAGCACTTCGTGGGACAGGACGCTGGAGACACTCCAATCCCCCGTCGTCGCCTTGCCGCCATTGTCGAGTTCCGGCTTGGCGGCGACCACACCCCACAACTTCCCGCCCGGGTCCTCGGTGTGGTAGCCGAGCACACCCGAGGGTTGATCTTTGATCGTGTCGACCACAGCGATGCCGTGCGCCGCCACGGGCACGTTCTTGGGGTCGGTGTAGAAAATCACCGCCGCGGGAGACCGGTCCCACAGCGGTGCGACATCCAATTTGACCTGGGCCGCGATGGCCTGGGTCATGGTGGCGACGTCTTGGTCCGACACCAACGTCGACTGGTTGACAATTGCGATCAACATATCTGCTCCCGATTGTTGAGTGCCCGACCGTGTCGAAGGGCTAAAGAAAGTGTCTGGCGCGGCCAGGGAAATCGCTTCAGTAGCGCAATACTCATGTGTTCGGGATGCGGCCGCTTCGAGCGGGAATGACACGCGCCACATGGCGGTTCTAGCACTTGAGACGGTAGAGTGCTAAGCGTTTAGACCATCACGGAGGTTTGTGTGCCGACTTACAGCTATGCCTGCACCGAGTGCGACGATCGCTTCGATGCGGTCCAGGCATTCAGTGAAGATGCGCTGACCACGTGCGAGAAGTGCTCGGGTCGGCTGCGCAAACTGTTCGGCTCGGTCGGGGTGGTGTTCAAGGGCAGCGGCTTCTACCGCAACGACAGTCGCGAGTCGGCCAAGAGCTCGAGTAACGGCTCGGCCAAGTCGAGTTCGTCGTCGAGTTCCGAGGGCTCCGGTTCGAGCGACACATCCAGCTCTTCGGAGAAGTCCAGCAGCTCGTCGAGCTCCTCGAGTGAGAAGTCCGACTCCTCGTCCTCGTCGAAGTCGACCGCGACCACCTCCAGCTAGCCGGTTATCCACAGGCGGTCGTTCGGCGGCCGCACCTACTGTGCTGCCGGGCCTATTGTCGGCGAGTGGGAGATTCCCCGAAATCACTGAATCCGTCTTTGCCTGACCGGATTTCGCAGTGGTTGCGCCCGGACTGGTCCCGCACCGTGTTGGCCCGTCGCATTGCGGCGGGCGGGCTGGTGGTACTGGCCGGCGTTGCCGCGTTGCGGCCCGATCCCGACGGCGACCGCGCGCATGTCGTGGTGGCCGCGCGTGACCTCAGCCCCGGCAACGCGCTGACCGCAGATGACCTTCGCCTCGAAACTCGGTTGGTCCCAACAGTTCCCGATGGATCGCAGTCGGATGTGGGCGCGGTCGTCGGCTCGACGCTGGCGGGGCCGGCGCGGCGCGGCGAAGTGCTCACCGACGTCCGGCTACTGGGCCGCCGACTCGCGGAGTCGGCCGCAGGGCCCGATGCCCGGATAGTGCCGGTACATCCGGCAGACAGCGCACTAATCGACTTGGTGCGACCGGGTGATGTCGTCGACGTCGTGGCCGCGTCGGAGAACAGTTCGCAAGCCAACCCGCATGTCGTCGCCACCGACGCGATCGTGGTGTCGGTCTCGGCAAAGCAGAAAGCTCAGACCGCGACCAACGATCGGGTGGTACTCGTCGCGCTGCCGGCCACTTCGGCTAATGCGGTGGCCGGCGCCGCCTTAGTCCAGACCGTGACGCTCACGCTGCACTAACCGGGATCAAGCCGGCGGGGCCGACTGCTCGCTGGTACAGAACTTGCACTTGTGCGCGGCCTCAGGGATGTCCGAGCAGCATTCCGTACATGCCTTGGTCGCCGGCGGCTCACCGAATACCGTCACACCGCGCCGCTTCTGGATCTGCCGATAGGGCACCACGATCGCGAAGTAGACGGTGGTCATGAAGACCACGAAGTAGATGATCGCGCCGATGAAGGACCCGAGGTCGATGAAGGTTGCCTTGTTGCCGGCATCGCCGAGCTGATAGCCCAACCCGAGCTTGGTGCCGGGCTGCATCGCCGCCACCAGCGGGTCGATCACGGTTTCGGTAAACGACTTGACCAGATTTGAGAAAGCCAATGCCACAACCAAACCGACGGCGACGGTAATGACGTCCTCGCGCATGACGAAATTCTTGAAGCCTTTGAGCACCCGAGCCAACCTCCTGTGAGCAGGAATCAACAGGGCGGACGATCACCCTGGAATGACGTTAAGACCGCTCATCGACATTCGCGCCAATTGCGGCGAATTAGTCATGCAAGGGTGTTCGGGCCGTAACATCGCCATCCGGCCGGCGCATCAAGTGTGGTGTGGGGGCACGTTGTCCCGCAGCCACTGCTCACGATCGTCGGCGTCTCGACTCGCGTGCGGATCACGCTCGTCTGACGACTCCTGCGGGAGCTCTGTCCCGAATACCCGGTGAATCGCGCCCGGATCGTCAGCGGCGGGCCTGCTCAGCGTCAGATCTCCAGGCTGGAGAGCTGCCCGATGATCTGGGCCGCCAACGGATTCAGCGTCGCCATGCCGTCGCGCACTGCGAATCGCGAGCCGGCGAGATTGACCACCAGGGTGCTGCCGGAGATGCCGGCCAGACCGCGTGACAGCCCCGCTTCGATGATGCCCGCAGACAGCCCCGATGCCCGGATGGCTTCGGCGATGCCGAGAACTTCGCGGTCGAGGATGTCCAGCGTCGCTTCGGGGGTGACGTCGCGGGGAGTCACGCCGGTGCCGCCAACCGACACGACCAGGTCCACTCCCCCGATCACCGCCGTGTTGAGCGCGTTGCGGATCTCCACCTCGTCACCGGCGACGGCTATCACGCCGTCGACAACGAACCCGGCTTCGGTGAGCAACTCGGTGACCAACGGACCGCTGTGGTCCTCGTCCCCGTGGGCGGTCCGATCGTCAACAACAACGACAAGTGCCCTGCCGACCAAGTCCGCGCGCTCTTCCATGGTTGCAACCGTATATCTGGACTCCGACCACGGCGCGGCGGCTCTCATCACTGCTGGGCCTTGCCCAACGTGACCTGGACCTTCTTGGTTTCACCAGACGGGTCCTTGTAGGTCAGCGTGACTTTGTCGCCGGGCGCCTTGGATCGCACGGCGGCGACCAACGCGTCGGCGCTGTTGACGGTGCGGTCGTCGACCTTGGTGACCACCACATTGCCCGGCATACCGGCGGCCGCCGCGGCGCCGTTCGGCACCACCTCGACAACCTTGGCGCCGGGCGTTTCCTTGTCGTTGGTGACCTGCACGCCCAGCGAGGCGTGCTGTGCGGTGCCGGAACTGATCAGCTCGTCGGCGATGCGCTTGGCCTGATCGACCGGAATCGCAAAGCCGAGACCGATCGAGCCGCTCTGCGCGTCCGGCGAGTCACCGCCCAGGGTGGCGATCGCCGAGTTGACGCCTATCAGCTGCCCGCTCATGTTGACCAACGCGCCTCCGGAGTTACCGGGGTTGATCGCGGCGTCGGTCTGAATGGCGTCGAGCACGGTGTTCTGGTTGCCCGACTCACCGGTCGTCGACACCGGCCGGTTGAGCGAGCTGACGATGCCGGTCGTCACGGTGCCCTCCAGGCCGAGCGGCGAACCGACCGCCATCACCGGCTGGCCGACCCGAAGGTTGGCCGACGACCCGAGGCTGATCGGCGTCAGCCCCGAAATGCCTTGCACGCGAACCACGGCGATGTCGGTGGTGGGGTCAGTACCGACAACGGTGAACTCCGCGGTGCGACCGTCGGAGAACGTCACCGTGGTCTTCGGCTTGGCGCCGGCAGGCGGGGCAGGCTGGTCGGGATCGGGGGCCGGGCCGCCGGGGTCTTCGTCAGGGCCCTGGTGTTCGCCCGGACGCCCGTGCGGCGCAGGCGCCTTGCCGGGGTTGGCCGCGGTCGCAACGACGTGATTGTTGGTCAGGATCAAACCGTCCGCGGACAGGATGATGCCCGAGCCCTCCTCGGACGCCCGACCGAGGTTGGTCTCCAGCATGACGACGCTCGGCACCACCTTGGCGGCCACCTGCTCGACGCTGCCCATCGGCGCGTTGGAGGCCGGCATCCCGGGGGTCGCACCACCCGGTAGCGCCCCGTCCGCGACGGAGGAGAGCGATCCGTGGTGCGCTACCACCGACGCGGCGGCGCCGCCGATACCGGCCGACACCACCGCAACCGCCACCGCGCCGACAGTCAATGCGCCTGCGCGAGAACGCTTTCGCGGAGCCGGCGGCGGCGGCCCACCCTGACCACCGGCGAAGTGGCCGTAGGGCTGCCGGTACTGCCCCTGCTGAGGCTGCTGGCCGTAACGCCAGTCGTAGCCCTGCTGATAGGTTTGCTGCTGCCCTGGGCTGGAATGGCCTGTGGCCCCGCGCTGATCGGACACGGGACCATATCCGTGCTGCTGCGGCGGTGGCGAATACCTCGGGTGATTCGTCATGTCGCTCGGTCGCTCTCTCTTGTGCAGTCGGTTCAGACTCAAACAGTAACTGGAATTACCTTGCCTGCGTGGTCTGAGATTCGACTGAGATAACGTTCGCTGGAGGTGGAGAGTTCCCCGGAGTTGACGAGCTGGAAACATCCGCCTCATCTTCACCGTCGTCGGGGTAGTCCGCGACCGCCATCGGCCGTCCCGGCAGCAGGACGTAAATCGATGTACCCGGGGGCTGGCCTCCGGGAACGGTGTCTTCGACGCGGAGCGCCCCGCCGTGTTTGAGCACCACCTGTTTGACGATCGCCAGGCCCAGCCCCGAGCCGGGCACGGCCCGCGCCGTGATCGAGCGGAAGAAGCGCTCGAAGACCAGCTCGCGCTCGTTCTCCGGAATGCCCGGTCCATGGTCGGACACCACCAGCTCGGCGTGCGTCGCGTTGAGTTGGCGGAGCCGGACACCGACATGCTCGCCCGACGGGCTCCATTTGGCGGCGTTGTCCATCAGGTTCAGCACCGCCCGCGACAGGCCCGCGGAGTCGCCGTACACCTGCCAGGGCGTGACCTCGACATCGAACTCAACGTCCATGCGGCGCCGACGAACTCGCTCGAGTGATCGGTCGATGACCTCGCTCATGTCGACCGGCTCATGAATCACTTCGCCAGCATCGGCGCGGGTCAGGTCGACCAAATCGCCGACCAGCTGGGACAATTCCTCGATCTGCGCGATCACATCGGTCCGCAGGTCGACCATCTCCTGCTCCGGAATCGGCGGTGCACCGGGTGCGCTCGAAGCCATCAACAGTTCGATATTGGTGCGAAGCGACGTCAGCGGGGTCCGCAGCTCGTGACCGGCGTCGGCCACCAACCGGGTCTGGCGTTCCCGCGACTCGGCCAGCGCTCGCAGCATCATGTTGAATGCCTCAGTGAGCCTGGCCAATTCGTCGCTACCGAAGACCGGTATGGGCCGCAGGTCGTCGGTGCGCGCCACCCGTTCAGCCGCCTCAGTCAACCGTCCCACCGGGCGCAGGCCGGCCTGGGTGACCATGCCGCCGGCGACCGCGGCCACGGCCATACCGACCCCGCCGACGATCAGCAGCACCCAGCGCAGCTTCGTCATCACCGCATCGGTCGGCGCCAGGCTCTTGGAGATCAACAGCGAGCTGCCGTTAGGCAGATGCACGGCCAGCACCCGCTGATTGGCGGCCGTGCGACGGGACATGAACAGATCGCCGCGGATGACCGCCTTCTCCTGTTGCCCCACCGGCAACGTCTGGCCCTCCTGGTTGGCGGTGTAGATCGACCGGCCGGGAGTCACCAGCATCGCGTTGACATCGGAATAGGCCGTGCCCTCAATGGCTTTCGCCGGGTCGGCCGCCAACGATCCGCTGGCGATCAAAAGCTGAGCCCGGCTCTGCAGCTGGTTGTCGATGTCCTTGTACAGCGCCGCGGAGATCACCGCATATACCGCGACGGCCATCAGGATGACCACCATCGCCACCATCGACATGGCCAGCAGCATCACCCGCCACCGCAGCGACAACGAAGTGCTGGTCCGCAGCTGACGTCGGCTCTGCAGACGGAACAGTGTTTTCAACGGCATCAGGGAGGAGTTTCGCGAAGCACGTAACCCACACCTCGAACGGTGTGGATCAGACGCGGCTCGCCGTTGGCCTCGGTCTTGCGACGCAGGTAACCGACATACACCTCGAGCGCGTTACCCGACGTGGGGAAGTCGAAACCCCACACCTCCTCGAGAATGCGGCTACGCGTCAATACCCGTCGCGGATTGGCGATCAGCATCTCTAGCAAAGCGAATTCGGTGCGGGTCAGGCTGATCTGGCGTTGCCCCCGGGTGACCTCGCGAGTCACCGAATCAAGGGTGAGGTCCGCGAAGGTCATCGCCACGGATTCGGTGGCGTCTTCGATTCTTGTGCGACGCAGCAGCGCCCGCATCCGCGCCAACAGCTCTTCCAGAGCGAATGGCTTGGGCAGGTAGTCGTCGGCTCCGGCGTCCAGGCCGGCGACGCGCTCGGAGATCGTGTCGCGGGCGGTCAGCACGAGGATCGGCAGATCATCCCCAGTGCTGCGCAGCTGCCTGCACACCTCCAGGCCATCCAGCCGGGGCATCATGACGTCGAGTACCAGCCCGTCCGGCCGGTCAGCGGAGATCATCTCCAGGGCCTCGACGCCATCCTCGGCTAACGCGACCGAGTACCCATTGAAGGAAAGTGACCTACGCAGTGACTCGCGCACAGCGCGGTCGTCGTCAACGACAAGAATTCGCACGACCACCAGTTTTAACCAATCGCCTGAGAACCTGCTGAGAGGTCGCCAAAACTGACTGCCGCAAATTGTTGCGCTTTTGCCGGGAGACGACGCTCACGGCAAAGAAATTTAGCGTCGGTCGAGGTCGATCAGACCGAGGCGCGCCGCCTTCAGCAGTCGGCGCGGCACCTTGTGCTGCTTGCCGGCCACCGTGACGCCGACCAGCTCGGGCTTCTCAGCCTTCCACTGCGCGCGCCGGCTACGGGTGTTCGAGCGCGACATTCTGCGCTTTGGCACAGCCATGATCAGGCCTTACTTCTGGTAGGAGGGTCGCCGCAAAAACGCCTCGGCAGCGACGATTGGAGTCAATAGTAATGGCTGACCTGCTGCGGTCAAAAATCGGCGGTCGAGTTCGCAGGCAGCCTTGACGCGGCACCGCCGGTACCGGCTAACCTACCGGTTGGTTGGCACATCCCAATGAAGGGGGCACACGAGTGGCGGCGCCGGTTCGGATCGGAAACTGCTCGGGCTTCTACGGCGACCGGCATTCGGCGATGCGCGAGATGCTGGTCGGCGGCGAGCTCGACTACGTCACCGGCGATTACCTGGCCGAGCTGACCATGCTGATCCTCGGCCGCGACCGGATGAAGCATCCCGAGCGCGGCTACGCCAAGACCTTCCTGACCCAACTCGAGGAATGCCTGGGGCTGGCTTCCGACCGCGGGGTGCGCATCGTCGCCAACGCCGGTGGACTGAACCCCGCCGGCCTCGCCGACGCGGTGCGCGCTCTGGCGGAGCGCCTCGGTGTGCCCGTCCGGGTAGCTCACGTCGACGGTGACGACCTGTCACCGCGCGCCGAAGAACTCGGTCTGGGCATGCCGCTGACGGCCAACGCCTACCTCGGTGCGTGGGGCATCGTCGACTGCCTGAACGACGGCGCGGACATCGTCGTCACCGGGCGGGTGACCGACGCATCGGTGACGGTCGGGCCAGCGGCCGCCCACTTCGGCTGGCGGCGGACCGACTACGACCGTCTGGCCGGCGCCGTGGTCGCCGGGCACGTCATCGAATGCGGCATCCAGGCCACCGGCGGCAACTACTCGTTCTTCACCGAAATCCCCGACCTGACCTACGCCGGCTTCCCGCTGGCCGAGGTCCACGCCGACGGTTCGTCGGTGATCACCAAGCACCCCGGCACCGGCGGCTTGGTCAGCGTCGACACGGTCACCGCGCAGCTGCTCTACGAGATCACCGGCGCCCGCTACGCCAATCCGGACGTGACGGCCCGGATGGACACCATCGAGTTGTCCGACGACGGCCCCGACCGGGTGCGGATCAGCGGGGTGACGGGTGAACCGCCGCCGCCCACCCTCAAGGTCTCGCTGAACAGCATCGGCGGATTCCGCAACGCGATGACATTCGTGCTGACCGGTTTGGACATCGAGGCCAAGGCGGATCTGGTGCAGCGGCAGTTGGACTCCGCGCTGTCGGTGAAGCCCGCGGAGCTGGAATGGACGCTGGCCCGCACCGACCATGCCGATGCCGATACCGAGGAAGCCGCCAGCGCTCTGCTTCGCTGCGTGGTCCGCGACCCCGACCCGGCGAATGTCGGACGACAGTTCTCCTCGGCCGCAGTGGAATTGGCTCTGGCCAGCTATCCGGGTTTCACCGTCACGGCGCCGCCCGGCGACGGTCAGGTGTACGGGGTGTACAC
>Ga0209113_1000174_pt1 | contig 11954 bp, 13 predicted proteins | sample TexAe_RefH0_O1_FD_187951 | JGI IMG/M metagenome (GOLD analysis project Ga0209113, IMG submission 187951) | Forest soil microbial communities from Davy Crockett National Forest, Groveton, Texas, USA - Texas A ecozone_RefH0_O1 (SPAdes) (version 2) | ecosystem: Environmental > Terrestrial > Soil >... | reverse complement strand
GGGAAGACGGAGTGCAGTCGCAGGTGGCTCGGTATACCGTGCGGGCTGCCGCATTTCGGCTTGGCGTGCCGACCGCGACCCTTCGCAGTTGGAGTCACCGTTACGGTGTGGGACCGCTTGGGCACGCGCCGGGCAGACACCGTCTCTACAGCGAGACCGACATCACGGCGCTACGACACATGAATGAGTTGATCGCTGCGGGTGTCAACCCGCGCAGCGCGGCTAGCGCAGCGATGCAAACCCTCATTCCGTCGCCTACACAAACAATGACATTGCAGACGGCCCTGTTCGCGCTCGACGAACTCGCCGCGGCGCGTGTGATCGAACGTCACTTCAGGCACTATGGGGTGCTCGAAACCTGGAACTTGTTGATTCGGCCTGTCTTCGCCGAGATCGACAAACAGCAAGCCGGCGGTGAACGTTGCATTGACGTCGAACACTTACTGTCCTGGACGGTGGTGAGCTGTCTACAGCGCTTACCGATGGCGCCGACCGATACACCGGCGACGGCCATTTTGGCCTGCACCGACAACGACACTCACACCCTGGCGCTGGAAGCACTTCGCGCCGCGTTGTCCGAACGCGATCGCGCGGCATTGATGTTAGGCGCGTCAGTGCCCGTCACGGCGATCATCGATGCGCTCAAGCGCCGGAGTCAAACGATCCCGGTCGTGCTGTGGGCACAATCGGCTCGGACCGCCGACTTGGCCGCCGTCAAAGCAGTCCGAGCCGCACGCACGCGGGTTATGGTCGCCGGTCCAGGATGGGATTCGGTGCGCCTGCCGACCCGTGTGAGTTACCTGCGCTCGCTCGAAGACGCGGTTCAACGCTTGACGGCTTCCGACTAGAGCTCTCAATCGGATGGGCGTCGTGTCGGAGGTAATCACTCTTCGACTTCGCCTGTGGCACGTTATGTCGCAGCGCCGTCGAGCTGCTCTTGGGTCGCCTTCAGCAGCTTCGACCAGGCGTCCTTGAATTTGTCGACGCCCTCGTCTTCCAGTGTCAAGAACACGTCACGCACGTCGATGCCGATCGCGTCGAGGGCGTCGAATACCGTCTGCGCCGCGTCGGACGTCCCAGTCACGGTGTCAGCGGTGATCGTGCCGTGGTCGGCGACCGCGTCAATTGTCGCCTCCGGCATGGTGTTTACCGTGTTCGGGGCAACGAGTTCGGTGACATAAAGGGTGTCGGAATAATCGGGATTCTTGACTCCCGTCGATGCCCATAGTGGGCGCTGCACCCGAGCCCCATCGGCCTTGAGTGCCGTGTAGCGGTCGCCACGGTCAAACACTTCTTGATATGCCGCGTAGGCCAGTCGGGCGTTCGCCACCCCAGCGCGTCCGCGCAGCGCAGCAGCTTCGTCTGTACCGATCGCGTCGAGGCGGTGGTCGATTTCGGTGTCCACTCGGGAGACGAAGAACGACGCGACGGAGTGAATCGCGGATAGATCGTATCCGGCGGCCTTCGCTGTTTCCAGACCGGCCAGGTAGGCGTCCATCACCAGCTTGTGCCGCTCGACGGAGAAGATCAGCGTCACATTCACCGATATGCCTTGGCCGACCACTTCGCTGATCGCCGGCAAGCCATCTTCCATCGCAGGAATCTTGATGAACAGGTTTGGCCGCTCGACGATCTTCCACAGCTCGACAGCCTGGGCGACCGTTTTGTCGGCGTCGTGCGCCAAGCGTGGATCGACCTCGATGGAGACTCGACCGTCGATACCGTCCGAAGCCTCCCATTGCGGCGTGAGCAGGTCGCATGCCGCACGGACGTCATCGGTGGTCACCGCCCGGATCGCGGCCTCGACATCGGTGTCCTGCTTGGCCAGTTCGGCGATCTGAGCGTCATAGGCGTGGCCCTGGGACAGGGCGGCTTGAAAGATCGACGGATTGGTGGTGACGCCGACGACGCTTCTCGTATCGATCAAGCCCTGCAGGTTGCCGGATTCCAGTCGGCCTCGGGACAGGTCGTCGAGCCATACCGACACTCCGGCTGCAGAAAGTGCGGCAAGGTTGGGATTTTGAGCCATGAGTTATGCCTTCCATGGGCTGCCGCCCGGGAATCGTTGGACGGCGTCCGGTTATGACTGACACTGTTGGCAGCCAGAAGCGTTGCGCTCCAACGCTTCTGACTGTCGCTGAGCTGTAACACGATGCCGGTTTGGCGTTAGTTGCGTGCTCGGCGCGCGAGGGTGTTGGCGACTCCGGTGAGAACCTGCCCGGGACGTTGCTGCTCACCCTGTTGGGCGCCTAAGAACACGATGCTGCCGGTGAGCACCGGCAGCGCCCACTGCAAGTAACGCAGTTGATGTTGCGCGGCCGCGACATCGTCCGGGGTTGACGCCGACGGTTCGGTCGCGCCAGCCGCCGCATGTCCATCGCCCTGAGCGGTTTTCGCACCCAGAATGCCGCTGTAAGCCGTGGCGCCCAGCGCAGCACCAGTGAGCAGGATCTTGGCGACAGTGTTTCCGGTGACACCCGACTGGTGCTTCGCGCGGTGGCGGTTGGCGTAAAGCACGCCTCCGCCCCCGATCAGGTGCATGCCGATGGCTACCGCACTTACCGGGGCCCATTTCGCCCACCCCACCGCGGCCACGCGGGCCCGGTCTTTGGAGTCGCGAACGGCGGCCGCGGAGCCGTTCACACCGACCGCCCCCATCAACGAGCCTCCAAACCAGGCGGCGGCGCCGAGATCGTGAAGAGAGCGCACAACGGTATTGCGAGATGACATCTTAGAGTTCCTTCGAATTGGCAAGAGGCCGGAAGCCGGATCGGCTGTTCCGAGACAGCAGCGCTACTGGATCGAACGAACTGCTACAGCGCTGGATACACCACTTCGGGCTTCCTGAAACCCCCGACTCAATATTGCTGCCGTAGAACAGACTTCACAGCCGCAGTGGGTTGAGACCCTAACTGGTTCCTGCAAACCCCACTGGATCTCCTCGTGAAGTAAGGCATCCTGCGTCGTTGGAATCGATCAATGCCTCATCTGGAACGTTTAGCCGGGACTCGGATGGGTACGCATGACTTGCGACGCGCGGCTCTTCAGCCTTCCGCATCGCCTCACCGGTCGAACTACAGCACCTGGTTCGACGACTATCTCCGGTTCCCCTGTTTAGGATCCTCTTCAATGCCGCCTGGGAGGCGCAATGTTCGTCCACAACAAAAGTCTTCAATTCGAAGTCCGAGTCAATCAACCTGATCCGCGATTCGCATCGCTGATGTTAGAGCAGTTCGGCGGGGCCAACGGCGAACTCACCGCTGCCTTGCAGTACTTCACCCAGGCCTTCGTGCTGCGGGAGAAGAACCCCAAGATGTACGACCTTTTCATGGATATCGCCACCGAAGAACTCAGCCATCTCGAAATGGTTGGCTCGATGATCACTATGCTGCTGGACGGGCTCAACGACGATCTCAAAATGGCTAACCAGAAATGCGACTGGATGCCGGCGGTGGCCACACCGGACGGTCGCGAACAAGCAATCCACCAGGTCGCGGTCAGCCCATTGTTCTTGACGCTCAGTGGTGGCGGACCAGACATCAAGGACTCGGCCGGCAACCCCTGGGCGAGCACCTTTATCAACGCGAACGGCGACCCGGCCGTGGATCTGCGCAGTAACCTCGCGGCAGAATCGCGGGCGAAAGTCGTCTACGAGTACCTCAAGCAATTCACCGACGATCCCAGCGTGCAGGATTCGTTGACATTCTTGATGACTCGCGAGGTCGCTCACTACCAGCAGTTCACCGCCGCCCTCAACGAACTTCCGGTGAACTTCCCTCCCGGCAAGCTCCCAGGCGACCCTCGATTCCAGAATGTCGCGTTCAACATGTCCAACGGCGGAGATAGCGTGCGCGGGCCCTGGAATAAGGGCCAAGGCCCATGGCCAGAGGGCATGGAGTGGGAATACATCGAGAAACCCGAACAACAATGGCTGGGCACCGATATCAGCCAAAACAAAGGCGCCGAGCAGAACCCCACAGGTTCACCCGATGTGGCGGGCGATAAGGCTTTCACTCACGAACAGCATCTTCCCACAACATAATTGACAACGGCAGATGGCCGGCGCCGAAATATTTTCGGGCACCGGCCATCTGCTGTCTTTCAGTGGATCTGCGGGTCCGGCGGGTTGTCGGCTGCGCGACCGGTGAAGGCGTCGCGCACGTGATCGATTGTCGCAGCGACCGTTCCCGTTGTCTTGAGCGCGATGGGGGTCGGCGGAGTGCCGGGGTGCGGGCGGGTGGGCGCGATCTTTTTGGCGCGCTCGAGCTTCTCCCCGAGCTTGATTAGCTCCTCACGACTCGCGGCGGCTTCGAACCGCGGAAACACCACGTTCTGCTCATAAGCAATGTGTTCGCGGCCGACCTTGACGAATTCCTGTAGCGCTTCCTGGTATTCGGTCTCACCCGGCTTGCCGTCAGCCAGGCGCTGCAATAGCAACTTGCCGTCCTGTTCCTGCGCAATCGCTTCGTCCGCGAGCGCATCTCCGTCTTCGAGCGCCGCGCGCACGGCGGGCCAGAAGTGCTGTTCCTCAATGGCTTCGTGTTGCGACTCGGCGATGACCAGATTGGTCACCATCGTTTCCAAGCCGCTCACCTGGGCGCCAGAGCCTGACGGAGCCTCGTCGAGCATCTCTAACATGCCCAACACGCTCTTGTGGTCCTGACGAAGAAAAGTCAACGCGTCCATACTATTTCCCTTTTCAAAAGTTAGTTGAACAGCCCCCGCCAGAGTGAAGCGCTGACGGGGGCTGTTTGAGAGCGGCAGATGCTAGACGCGCCCGCGAGTGGCCGTGGGTCCCGCGTCGACGCGGGCGTCGCTCGTGTTACGTCGTTTCAGTCCCGCCAGTCCAAACAACCCAAGCAGACCGAACATGCCCCACTTACCGGTGTTGTCGCTATGTTGATCGTTATTGGCATTGCCGTTGTCCGCCAACGTCGTAGTCGTCGACGACGGCGCCGGCGCACCCTCAACGGCAGCGGCGGCAAGACCTGCCCCGCCGAACAGCATTGCCCCGGTAGCTGAAATTACCGCAATAGACTTACGCATGATTACTCCTGATTTTGGCGCGCAGCGCCAGATAGGTGCGATGAGTGGAATTTGCGGGCCAGTCTGTTCTAGTCCCGACGAAGCGACGCGAATGCAAAAACTTCAGCGTGCCTTCTGCTAGTACCCGATCTGAGACTGCCGAAACGTTTTACTTGCCTTCACCGCGGGTGTCGATGACCCGCTGGGCGATTTCGGCGAGCTTCGTCTGAGTCTCCTGGGATATCCGCCGCAGCATCTCGAAAGCGCTCACATCATCGACACCGTAAGTTGCCATGATGATGCCTTTGGCTTGGCCGATACGGTCCCGGGTCAGCAGCGCGGCCTGCAGCTGCTCTCCTTGGCGCTGGGCCAAAATCGCGGTAGCGGCGTGCGCGGCGAGAATGGCCCCGGTGGTCTCTGCGTCGGTGTCCCAGACATCGGCCCGGTGACTGAACACGTTCAGCGCGCCCGCCGTGCGGTCCGCCGTGTACAGCTTGAACGACAGGCCACTCAACACGCCGAGTTCGACAGCTGCCGGTGCGAACTGCGGCCAGCGCGGCTCACTTCGGAGATCATCGCTGCGGACAATCGTGTCCTGAAGAGCGGCCTCAGCGCACGGCCCTTCGCTGAAGTCGTGCTGTAGCTCGTCGAGCTTTGCGACCAGACTGTCCGTTTCTGCGAGGGACTCGAACTCGCCGCCCTTCTTCACCAGCAAGACTCCCGCAACGTCAGCTCCCGGTATGAGCTCCACCACCGTGGCGGTCACACCGTCGAGAATCTGTTTGAGCGTGCTGGGCGCCGCTGTCGTGCGTGCTAGCTCGGCCATGCGCATCGCGAGCTCGTGCCTCGCGTTGGGATCCGAAGAGTCCATGTGAATCGATTCTGCCCGACGCACCCACCGTTGGGACCAACAGTGGAGAACTGGTCGACGGCAAGCGCGCGGGGTCAGGATCGGCCTGGAACTTCGACACTCGAATCACCACCCCGTCGTCGTCGCCACAAGCCCCTCGTGCTGCGTCCTCAGGTCACGGATGCGTCACGATCCAGGTCACGACTTCTTAAGCGGAAACGCTTGTTTCTAAGAAGTCCCGATAAATGAGCGGCAGATTCCGTCGCGCACTTCACAAATCTGGCCTGCTGGCGCCTGTACCAGTCGACCTAGCCTCTCGATAAGAGTCCGCACGTGATTTCTTGGCGCGTAAAGCTATGTTCGCTTCGGGCTACCCTGGATTCAGGGACGAGCAGTGTTCCCCGCTATCAGCACAGATCAATTCGAAGGACAACACTGATGATGAAAATCAGTAATATCCAGGCGCGCCGGCGCATCGCCGGGATCAGCGCAGGAATGCTCGCCGGGGGCTTGGCGATGGGGATCTCTGGGGCGCCATCGGCGATCGCAGCACCAGATTGCAGCCCCTCGGGTGTGAACACCACCGTTTCCTCGGTGACCGGCGCGGCGCAGCAATATCTTGCCGCGCATCCCGACGCCAACCAGGTCGTTATGGCCGCCTACGGCCAGCCCCGTCCACAGGCGGAGTCCGACCTTCGGAGCTATTTCACTTCGCATCCCAACGAGTACTACGACCTGCGTGGCGTTCTGGCTCCCATTGGTGACACCGAGCGGCAATGCAATGTGACGGCGTTGCCATCGAATCTGGAGTCGGCCTACCGCGAGTTCATGGCGGGCTGATTCTGCTCGCAGCGACCCGCCACGATGTTGTGGCGGGTCGTTCTGCTTTGAGGAATAGATCCGCGGGTTCGCGGTGGGGCACGTCGCGTCTGGTCGTGGCGGCGAAAGTCCTAGGCCAGGACCGGGCTTTTGGGGCAAGCTGGAATAATGGCTTCCTACATCGCCGAGGCCGGCGAGTTCACCCGCGACACCAAATACATCGAGACCCGGATCACCGCCGACGGTCGCGACGGCTATCCGGTGCAACCGGACCGGTACCGGTTGGTCGTCGCTCGCGCCTGCCCGTGGGCCAATCGCGCGATCATCGTCCGCCGATTACTTGGACTGGAAAGCGTGCTGTCCATTGGTTTTTGCGGACCGACCCATGACAAGCGCAGCTGGACTTTCGATCTCGACCCCGGCGGCGTCGACCCGGTGCTGAAGATCCCCCGTTTGCAGGACGCGTATTTCGCACGCTTTCCGGACTATCCGAAAGGCATTACCGTCCCGGCGATCGTCGACGTGCCGTCCGGAGCGGTGGTCACCAATGACTTTCCACAGATGACCCTGGATCTGTCGACTGAGTGGACTGCTTACCACCGCGACGGCGCACCGCAGCTGTATCCCGAGGCGCTGCGCGACGAGATCGACGACGTTGGCAAGCGGATCTACACGGAAATCAATAACGGCGTGTACCGGTGCGGGTTCGCCGGCTCGCAACAGGCTTATGACGCGGCGTACGACCGGTTGTTCACCGCGCTCGATTGGGTGAGCGACCGACTTGCAAAGCAGCGGTACCTTGTCGGCGACACGATCACCGAAGCCGATGTCCGGTTGTTCACCACATTGGCCCGCTTCGATCCCGTCTACCACGGACACTTCAAGTGCAATCGGAGCAAGCTCACCGAGATGCCGGTGTTGTGGGCCTACGCGCGAGACCTGTTCCAGACGCCGGGTTTTGGCGACACCATCGACTTCGTCCAGATCAAGCAGCACTACTACATCGTGCATGCCGACATCAACCCGACACGCATCGTGCCGAAGGGTCCCGAGTTGGCGAACTGGTTGACACCGCATGGTCGGGAAGCATTGGGCGGCAGGCCTTTCGGCGACGGCACACCACCTGGTCCGACCCTTGAGGGTGAGCGGGTACCGCGGGGCCAGGGATTGCCCTGACTGGGTTTCGAAGCGCTCGATCCTGGACATCCTGCTCGAAAGCGCTTTTACGGCTCAGAGAAAGATCTCGCATGACCGAGCACACCAGCAGTGCTGATCCAAATCCCAAAGATGCCCGGAAGGTGACCGAGGACCAGCGTGAAGAGCAGGATCTACTGGAGCACCAAGGCGGCGACCCGGACGCGCCTGGTTTGCAGCAGTCTCAGGACGACATTGCCGACGAGAGTTCGCGGTAGGTGAGATCGCGAGACGCATGCTGTTGTGCTGGGTCAGGGATGCGGATACTCGCGCGCGGCCGGCTCGGCGAATTTATCCAGCTCCGGCAGGTTTACCACGATCGGGTCGGTGCCTGAACGGGTGACAACCCAGACGGTCGGTTGCTCGGCGGACGCGTTGATCTCCTGGTGCACCGTGCGCGCGGGGATGAACACGAAATCTCCCGGGCCCGCTTCGACGACGTGCTGCAGGCGGTCGCCCCACCGGTATCTGGCGGTGCCTTCCAGCACGTAAAGAATCGTTTCCTGATCTCCGTGGTGGTGTGCACCGGTCGCTGCACCGGGCAGGACCGTGCTGAGGAATGCGCTCAGTACCTTGGCGTCGGGGTTGCGGCTGTCGAAAGCGACTTGCCGGAGGAGTCCCGACGTCTGCGGAGTCTTATCGGAGAGTTCACTTTGCCGGACGACGCGCACCGAAGGCTCGTGCATCGCAGATTCCTTTCTGTTCTGTGACACACGTTCCGCGCCTGGTTATTTGATTGCAAGTGCGGACACGGGACTGCTCGGCGCTAGTTCCACACCGTCCGAACCGACCATTCGGCATGGGGGACACCCTGCACCTCACCGGACGGGTCGACGACCACCGTCATCAACTGCACCGCGATTCCGCTCAGTCGACCGTGGTGTGGATCGACGGTGGGAATGGTGACCGCCAGCCGGCTGTCCGGCCGGTAGAACGTCGTCGCGGGTATGGCGGAGTCCTCGTATACCCGCAATAACCACCAGGGCGCCCGCCCTATCGACGGTGGCACCGAAAGCTGCACGGGGTCACGGGAATTCACCGGCAGCTCACCCTCTGTCTCGGGGATGTCGCAGTCGGTCAGGTTGAGCACGTTGCAGTAGCGGTAGGGGCCCACCCGAGTCAGGTGGCCGTGTGAGTACGCGCTGATCTCGGGGCGCTGTGGACCGTGTTCACGCGCGAGCGCCCAGGCGCCGACTCCGGCGGCGATCGATGCGAGCACCACAATCGCGAGCAGCACGGCGACCGCGGGCTTACCCGTGGACTTCACGGTCGCGGCACCGCCGCGCTGGTCTGCTCGCTGCGCTCACCTTCCTGCTCGACCATCACCGGCCGGTTGCCGCCGAGGCCCGGGATCAGCGAATCGCCGTGGAAGCTGACCACGGTCTGGGCCAAGCCCAGGATGAGCACCGACTCGACGACGCTGAAGCCGACCCATAGATCGGTGTAGAGCAGCACACCCAATGCGCCGCCGAGCACCCACGCCAGTTGCAGCGTCGACTCCGAACGCCCGAACGCCGACGCGCGTGATTCCTCGGGCAGGTCGTCCTGCAACGACGCGTCCAAAGCCGCCTTGGCGATCGCGCTCGAACCCGACGTGACCAGGGTGGCGATCGCGGCCATCAGCAGGTTGCCGGCCACCGCCGCGGCCAGCGCGATACCGGTCACCGCCAACGTGCAGCGCACCACCAGAACGGCGGGCCGGCCCAGCCGCAGCCGCGCACTGGCGAAGTTGCCGGCGAAGTTACCGACGGCGGCGGCCGCGCCGATCAAGCCCAGCATGCCCAGCTGCACCCAGCCGTTGGCCTGATGCGCCTTGGCGACGAACGCCGGATACAGGAACAGGAACCCGACCATCACCTTGATTGTGCAATTGCCCCACAGCGCGGTGATGATGTTGCGGCCCAACGGTTGTCGAAGCGAGCCGCTTGCCCGTCGTACCTCCTCGGGCCAATTGCGGCGCTGCCGGCTCTGGCGGTAGCTCAAAGTGGCGGGGACTTCGCCCGCGGTCACCTCGACCCAGCGCGGAATCCGCATGGACAGCCACGCGCCGGCCACGGTGACGGTGATAACGACGAACAACGCTCCGGGCAACTGGAACAAACGGTCGCAGCCGTATTCGATTCCGCCGGCGATGCCGCCACCGACGATTGTGCCGCCCAGCAGTCCGAACATGGTCAACCGGGAATTCACCCGGACCAGGTCGATCGACGGCGGCATCACCCGCGGTGTCACGGCGCTGCGCAGCACGCTGAACGATTTCGACAGCACCATCATGGCCAGCGCGCAGGGGTAGAGCACCCAGGACGGGAAGCCGCCGGTGGCGGCGTCATAGCTGTCGATCAGCACCACCGCCAGAACGGTCCTCAGCGCGAACGACGTTGCCAACGCGACGCGGCGTCCGTGCTGCAACCGGTCGAGTGCCGGCCCGATCAGCGGCGCGATCACCGCGAACGGCGCGATGGTGATCAGCAGGTAGAGCGCGACCTTGCCTTTGCTTTCCCCGGTGGCTGCGGCGAAGAACAGCGTGTTCGCCAGGGCGACGGCCATCGCGGCGTCGGTCGCGAAGTTGGCCACCACCGGCCAGGTCAGCGCCGTCAGCCCGGATTTGTCGGCGCCGTCGGCGGTAGCGGCCCTATGCACCATCGAGTACATCCGCGAACCCATCTCGCGGCTGCGCTGGGCTGCGGCACGAGTGACGGTGACCCGCTCACCGCTGCCTGAACCGGCGCGAGGCGGCTCGCGACGAGGTTCGGTGCCCGGTTCGCGATTCAGCGGCGGCAGGTACCGATTGGAGCTGGGCATCGGCGGCGGGCGTTGCGACCGGCGGTGATCCGGCTCGCCGGCCGGGTAGTTGGCCATGCCGGGATGCTCGGCCGTCGGGCCGGTCCGACCACGCCGGCCGGGAGCCGAACCCGGGTGCTCACGGCGCCGTCCAGACATACATCGATTCTCACCCATGGTGGCCGTGGTCGTGCGCAAGCGACCGGTGTGGCCGTGAGTCGCAACGGTGCGGCAGAATCAGAGGTTCATGGAAACAACGGATGACGCGACGGGACCGACCGCGCAGGCGGCTACGGCGACCACGACGGAGTGGTCGCCCGAATTGGCGACGGTCCTGACTGGTGCTGTCGAGCTGGCGCGGACCGCCATCATCGAGCACAGCGGCGACGACACGGTAGGTGACTACCTCGGCGTTGGCTACGAAGATCCCACTAGCGCCACCCACCGTTTCCTCGCCCACCTGCCCGGCTATCAGGGCTGGCAATGGGCGGTCGTGGTGGCCAGTTATCCCGGTGCCGACCACGCGACGATCAGCGAGGTGGTGCTGGTACCCGGGCCCGAGTCGTTGCTGGCCCCGCAGTGGGTGCCCTGGGATCAACGGGTCCGGCCCGGCGATCTGAGCCCCGGCGACCTGTTGGCGCCGCCGGCGGACGACTTGCGGCTGGTGCCCGGTTACATGTCCTCCGGTGACCCGCAGGTCGACGAGACCGCTGCCGAGATCGGGTTGGGACGACGCACGGTGATGAGCGCCTGGGGCCGGGCTGAGGCGGCGCAGCGCTGGCGCGACGGCGACCACGGCCCCCGCGCGCAGATGGCACAGTCCACCAAGCGCGTCTGCCGCGATTGCGGGTTCCTCCTGCCGCTCGCCGGTTCGCTCGGGGCGATGTTCGGGGTCTGCGGCAACGAGATGTCGGCCGACGGATCCATCGTCGATTTCGAATACGGCTGCGGCGCGCACTCCGACACCCCCGCGCCCGCGGGTAGCGGTTCGCCGATATACGACCCCTATGACGACGGCGTGCTCGACGTCAGCGAGGCCCCCGCGGAGCTTACTGAGGCACCGGCGGAAATCAGCGAGGTATCTGCGGAGCCGACCGTGGCACCGGCGGAAGCCAGCGAGGTCTCTGCGGAGCCGACCGAGACCCTCGCGGCGCCGACAGAGGCACCGGCGGAAGTCAGCGAGACCGTCGCGGAAGTCATTGAGACCCCCGCGGAGCCGACCGAGCCACCCGCGGAGCCGAGCTAGCTGTTCTCGGCCGCAGCTTTGATCTTCGCCAGCGAAGCG
>Ga0209113_1000173_pt1 | contig 12001 bp, 10 predicted proteins | sample TexAe_RefH0_O1_FD_187951 | JGI IMG/M metagenome (GOLD analysis project Ga0209113, IMG submission 187951) | Forest soil microbial communities from Davy Crockett National Forest, Groveton, Texas, USA - Texas A ecozone_RefH0_O1 (SPAdes) (version 2) | ecosystem: Environmental > Terrestrial > Soil >... | reverse complement strand
GAGTCGATCGCCCGCGACGCGGGCGTCGGGATCGGCACTCTCTATCGCCATTTCCCCAACCGGCAGGCCCTCGTGGAGGCGATCTATCGCACCGAGCTCGCCGAGGTGGCCGGGGCGGCCGAGCAGCTGCTCACGCGGCATCCGCCGAAGGTGGCGCTGCGCCGCTGGATGGATCGGTATTCCAGCTTCGTGGCCGCCAAGCGCGGGATGGCCGAGTCGCTGCACGCGATGTTCGACTCCGGTGCCATGCAGCCCAGCCAGACGCGTGACAGCATCGCCGGCGCCGTCGACTTGTTACTGCGGGCCGGTGTGAGCGACGGGACCCTGCGCTCCGACGTTCAGGCCGATGACGTGGTGTCGAGTCTGATCGGCATCTTCCTGGCCAGCGGTTCGCCGGAGCAGACGGGTCGCATGCTCGACCTGCTGGTGGCCGGCGTGGCTCGTTGAAGCCCTTCGTGCGTTAACCCCGCCGAGCGTGAAGTTAGTTTCACAGTCGGGCGCGCGCGTGAAGTTGGTTTCACGCTCGGCGGAACAATCAGCCGACGGCGCGTCCGGCGCCTTCCCAGAACCGCGCGCGCACGGCCTTCTTGTCCGGCTTGCCCAGGCCGGTCAGCGGCAGCGCGTCGACGATCTCGATCCGTTTGGGCGACTGCACCGGGCCCTTGCGATCCTTGACCGCGGCCTGGATCTCGGCGGTCATCTTCTCGATGGCGGCGTCGTCGGTCGCAGCGTCGGTGCGCAGCACCACCACGGCCGTCACGGCCTCACCCCACTTGTCGTCGGGCGTCCCCACGACACACACCTGGGCGATCGAAGGATGCTCGGCCACAACGTCTTCCACCTCACGGGGGAAGACGTTGAAGCCGCCGGTGACGATCATGTCCTTGACCCGGTCGACGATGAAGTAGAAGCCGTCCTCGTCTTCGCGGGCCATGTCGCCGGTGTGCAGCCAGCCGTCCTTGAAGGTGTCGGCCGTCGCTTCGGGCAGGTGCCAGTAGCCGCCGGCCAAAAGTGGCCCGCTGACGCAGATTTCGCCCGGCTCGCCCTGCGCGACGGGCTTGCCGTCCTCGCCGAGCAACGCCACCCGCGCGAACAAGGTCGGGCGCCCGCAGGACGTCAGCCGCTTCTCGTCGTGGTCGCCCTTGGCCAGATAGGTGATCGCCATCGGCGCCTCGGACTGCCCGTAATACTGGGCGAAGATCGGGCCGAACCGCCGGATCGCCTCGGCCAGCCGCACCGGGTTCATCGCCGAGGCGCCGTAGTAGACGGTCTCCAGCGACGACAGGTCGCGGGTGTGTGAATCCGGGTGGTCCATCAGCGCATACAGCATCGACGGCACCAGCATCGTGGCCGTAATACGTTGCTCTTCAATGACTTTCAACACCTCGGCCGGGTCGAACTTGCCCAGCACCACCATCTCGCCGCCCTTGACCACCGTGGGCGTGAAGAACGCCGCACCGGCGTGCGACAGCGGCGTGCACATCAAGAACCGCGGGTGCTCTGGCCACTCCCACTCCGCGAGCTGGATCTGCGTCATCGTCGCGATGTTCCCGGTGGTGCCGATGACGCCCTTGGGCTTACCGGTCGTGCCGCCGGTGTAGGTCAGGCCGCCGATGTGGTCAGGCGGCAAGTCCGCCACGACTATTGGCTGCGGGGAGTACTTGGCCGCCTCGGCGGACAGATCGACCGCGACATCTTTCAGCTCCTCGGGCACCGGCCCGATGGTCAGGATCTTCTTCAGCGAGTCGACCTTGTCCAGCAAGCCCAGTGCCCGCTCGACGAACATCGGGTTCGGGTCGATGATCAGCGCCGTGGCGCCGGCATCGGAGAGCACGTAGGCGTGGTCGTCCAGCGAACCCAGCGGGTGCAGGGCGGTGCGCCGGTAGCCCTGGGTCTGGCTGGCGCCGAGGATCATCAGGACCTCGGGTCGGTTGAGTGCCAGCATGCCGACCGTGACGCCGGTGCCGGCGCCCAGCGCCTCGAAAGCCTGGATGTACTGGCTGACACGTTCGGCCAGCTGACCGCCGGTCAGCGTGGTGTCGCCGAGGAACAGCACCGGCCTGTCCTTGTGGCGCTTGAGCGCGCCGACGAACAGATGGCCGTTATGGGTCGGGTTGCGCAGCAGCTCGTCACTCATGTGGCCAGACTAGAACGTGTTGCAATTCTTGTCTGCTACCCCCTTCGGCGCCTCGGCCATCAGTAGGCTTCGTGCCCATGGCCGCTGCAGACCTCGTCATCACCGGAACTGTGCTGACCGTCGACGACACCAGGCCCACCGTTGAGGCGCTGGCGGTGGCCGACGGCCGGATCGTCGCGGTGGGGGACCGCTCCGAGATGGCCGATTTCACCGGCCCAACCACCCAAACTCTCAATATCGGTGACGGCTGCGTCATGCCGGGATTTATTGAGGCACACGGCCATCCGCTGATGGAGGCGATCGCGCTGTCGGACCGGCTGGTGGACATCCGGCCGGTCACGATGCGCAACGCCGACGACGTCGTCGAGGCTGTTCGCAGCGAGGTAAAACGGCGCGGGCCAGACGGCGCTTACCTCCTCGGCTGGGATGCGCTGCTGCAGCCCGGACTGCCGGAGCCGACGCTGACCTGGCTGGACGACATCGCGCCCGACGATCCGCTGGTGATCATTCACAACTCCGGACACAAGGCCTTCTTCAACTCGTGTGCCGCCCAGCGCGCCGGCCTCAACCGCGATACCGCCGACCCCAAGGGCGCCAAATTCGGCCGCGACGCACACGGCGACCTCGACGGCACCGCGGAGGAATCCGGAGCGGTTTTCCCGCTGCTGCAGGGCGCTATCTCGCCGAGCGATTACCCGGCGATGTTGCTGGCCGAGTGCGCCCGGCTCAACCGGGCCGGGCTGACCACCTGTTCGGAGATGGCGTTCGATCCGGCGCTTCGCCCACTGGTCGATGGCCTGCGCGGCCAACTCACCGTCCGGTTGCGGACCTACGAGATGTCGAATCCGCAGATGTCGACCACCGCCACACCCGGGGAGGGTGACGACGTGGTGCGCCAGGTCGGCATCAAGATCTGGGTGGACGGCTCGCCGTGGATCGGCAACATCGCCTTGTCCTTCCCGTATCTGGACACCGCCGCCACCCGCACCATCGGCGTCACGCCGGGTTCCTGCGGCCACGCCAACTACACCGCCGAACAGCTGACCGAGATCGTCGGGGCGTACTTCCCGCTCGGTTGGCCGATGGCCTGCCACGTGCAGGGCGACGCCGGGGTGGACACCATCCTCGACGTCTACGAAGAGGCCCTGCGCCGGCATCCACGCGACGACCATCGTCTTCGCCTCGAGCACGTCGGCGCGATCCGCAACGAGCAACTCCGCCGGGCCGCCGACCTGGGCGTCACCTGCAGCATTTTCGTCGACCAGATCCACTATTGGGGGGACGTGATCGTCGACGGGTTGTTCGGCCCCGAGCGCGGATCCCGTTGGATGCCAGCAGGTTCCGCGGTGGCTACCGGCATGCGGATTTCGCTGCACAACGATCCGCCGGTGACGCCCGAGGAGCCGCTGCGCAACATCAGCGTGGCCGTGACACGCAAAGCGCCCAGCGGGCGGGTGCTCGGTCCCGAGGAGCGGCTGACCGTCGAGCAGGCGATCCGGGCCCAGACCATCGACGCGGCCTGGCAGCTGTTCTCCGACGACATTGCCGGCTCGCTGGAAGTCGGCAAGTACGCCGATCTGGTGGTGCTGTCGGCCGATCCGCGCACGGTGCCGCCGGAGGAGATCGCCGACCTGGAGGTGCGGGCGACGTTCCTGGCCGGCCGCCAGGTCTACGCGTCGTGACCCCTGCCCTCGACGACATTCTCGACCGCGTCCACGTGGTGGCCCTGCCGATGCGGGTCCGCTTCCGCGGCATCACCACCCGCGAGTTGGTGCTGATCGACGGCCCGGCGGCCTGGGGCGAGTTCGGCGCCTTCCTGGAATACGGCGACGCCGAGGCGGCGCACTGGCTGGCCGCCGCTGTGGACTCGGCCTACCGGACCCCACCGCCACCGCGGCGTATGCGCATCGACGTCAATGCCACGGTGCCGGCCGTCGACGCAGCCGAGGTGCCCGGCATACTGGCCCGCTTCCCGGGCGCACGCACCGCCAAGGTGAAGGTCGCCGAATCCGGCCAGACCCTCGACGACGACGTCGCCCGGGTCGACGCGGTCCGCGCGCTGGTGCCCACTGTGCGCGTCGACGCCAACGGCGCCTGGACCGTCGACCAAGCCGTCGCAGCCGCCGCCGCCCTCGGCCCGCTGGAATACCTCGAGCAGCCCTGCGCGACCGTCGACGAACTGGCCGAGCTGCGCCGACGGGTCGATGTGCCGGTCGCCGCCGACGAGAGCATCCGCAAAGCCGGCGACCCGCTGGCCGTGGTCCGCGCCGGCGCCGCCGACATCGCGGTGCTGAAAGTTGCTCCGCTGGGCGGTATTTCGGCGATGCTGAAGATCGCCGCGCAGATCGACGTCCCCGTCGTGGTCTCCAGTGCGCTTGACTCGGCGGTGGGCATCGCGGTCGGGCTGGCCGCGGCCGCGGCCCTGCCGAATCTCAACCATGCTTGCGGGCTGGGCACCGGCCGGCTGTTCGCCGAGGACGTGGCCGAGCCCGTCGCGCCCGTCGACGGCTACCTGCCGGTCGGGCCAGTCATCCCGGACCCGGCGCGGCTGCAGGCACTGGCCGCGCCACCGCAGCGCAGACAGTGGTGGATCGACCGGATCAGGGCGTGCTATCCGTTGCTGTCCTGATTTGTGGGGTGCATGGCGTAGACGACACGGGTGCTATCGCCAACACTGATGGGTATGACGCGAAAAGTGCTGATCGTGGGCTTCCAGGGCGTGCAGGCGCTCGACCTGGTTGGCCCGTTCGACGTGTTCGCAGGAGCCTCGTTGGCGCTGGCCGCCCAGGGCAAAGAGGGCTACCAACCGGAGCTGGCGTCGCTCGACGGGCAGCCAATCGCCAACGGGACCGGTCTGACTTTTGGCACGGCCAAACTGCCCAACCCACCCGAACCCGTCGACACCCTGGTGTTGCCCGGTGGTCAGGGCACCCGTCCCGATCGGCGTGACCCGCGCCTGGTCGACTGGATCGTCGCCGCGGCACCGCAGGCGCGCCGGATCGCCACCGTGTGCACCGGAGCCTTCCTGGCCGCGCAGGCCGGCCTGCTTGACGGTTGCCGGGCGACCACCCACTGGGCTCACGCCGACAACTTGGCGCGGGAGTTCCCGACGATCGACGTCGATCCCGATCCCATCTTCGTGCGTAGCTCACCGAAAGTCTGGACGGCCGCCGGCGTCTGTTCGGGCATCGACTTAGCGCTGGCGCTGGTGGAGGAGGATCACGGGACCGAGGTGGCTCAAACGGTGGCCCGACATCTGGTGATGCACCTGCGACGGCCCGGCGGGCAGACGCAGTTCGCCGCGCCGGTGTGGGTGGCCCGGGCCAAACGTGAACCGATCCGCGCGGTGCAGGACGCCGTCGAGTCCGAGCCCGGCGGTCCGCACAGCATCAACGACCTGGCCCGGCTCGCCGCGATGAGCCCGCGGCACTTCACCCGGGTGTTCACCGACGAAGTCGGCGAGGCGCCCGGGGCTTACGTCGAACGGGTCCGCACCGAGGCGGCGCGTCGCCAGCTCGAGCAAACCGACGACACCGTGATGACGATCGCGACGCGGTGCGGCTTCGGCACCGCAGAAACGATGCGCCGCAACTTCATTCGACGAGTCGGCGTATCGCCCGACCAATACAGGAAGACATTCGCATGACCCAGATCGCCATCGTCGTCTATCCGGGCTTCACCGCGCTGGACTTCATCGGCCCCTACGAGGTGTTGCGTTGGCTGCCCGACGTCGAGGTCCGCTTCGTGTGGCACGAACCGGGCCCGATCACCGCCGACTCTGGCGTTCTGCTCATCGGGTCAACCCACTCGTTCGCCGAAACCCCAACGCCGGACGTCATTTTGGTGCCGGGCGGGATGACCACCATCGAGCACGCCCGCGACGAGGTGCTGCTGGACTGGGTGCGTTCCGCGCACCAGACCGCAACCTGGACGACGTCGGTGTGCTCGGGCTCGGTCATCCTCGCGGCGGCCGGGTTGCTCGACGGGAAACGTGCCACGTCGCACTGGGCGGCGCTGAGCATGCTGAAAGCCCTGGGCGCCAAGCCCGTCGGTGATGAACGGGTAGTGCACGAAGGCCCGATCGTGACCAGTGCGGGGGTGTCGGCGGGCATCGACTTGGCGCTCTGGCTGGCCGGCCAGATCGGCGGTGAGGAACGCGCGAAGGTCATTCAGCTGTCGATGGAGTACGACCCGCAGCCACCGTTCGACAGCGGCCACATGTCCAAGGCATCGGCGAAGACCAAGGCGGTTGCCACCGCGCTGATGGCCCGCGATGTCGCGAAACCGGCTCAGCTCAAGGCCGGCTCGCAACTGCTGTGGAACAGCGCGCTGGCTGCCGCCCGGGGCAAGCTCGCCCGCCGCTAACCGGCTATTGCGTCGATCACCGCGCTCGGCTGGTCGATCGAGACGAAGGTGCGTGAACCCGGCACCTCGATCAGTTTCGCGTTGCTGAACACGTCGGCCAGCCGCCGACCCAGGCTCGGTTTGAAAACCCGATCGTCCTGGCCCCAGACCAGCGACACCGGCTTGTCGAACCGGGGTAGCCGGGTCGCCACGTCGGTCAGATCGGTGACGGCGATCTGGCGTAGCAGCGCGGCCAGATCACGACAGATCCGAGCGTCGTTCAGGCAGGGCGCGATCCAGCCGGCGGTGAGGTGGTTGTCGGGTCGGCTGATCAACAAGCCGAAGCCGAGGGCGGAGTTACGCAGCGCCGGCAGCCGCATCGGCCCCATCAGGGCCTTGATCGAGATCGGGCCGCGAAGCAGGCTGAACACCACGTCGAACGGGAACGGCGGGCATTGGTCGAAGGCGTCGCAGTTGGTCAGCACCAGCCGCCCGATCCGGTCCGACCGGGCGTCAACGGCCAGCTGACAGAGGCCGCCGCCGGTGTCGCTGCCGACCAGCGTCACGTCGGACAGGTCGAGGGCCTCGATCGCCTCGTTGACGATCCCCGCGACGCCCTGCAGCGACAGCACGCTCGCGTCCTTGACCGGGATGGTGTGCGATCCCAGCGGCAAGGTCGGCACGATGCAGCGGTAACCACGGCGCGCCAGCTCCTCGGCGACGCCTCGCCACAGCTCGCCGTTGACCAGGACGCCGTGGACGAAGAACACCGGCGGATGCACCGAGTCCTGCGGCCCGAACTCTTGGTATTCGATGGTTGCCTGCTTGAGTGCCAGTTGAGTCATGCACACAGTCAAGGCGTAAACCCGCTGCCAGCTCGACGCCGCGGACTGCCAAATACTGCCAACGCCGCGGTGTCGCGTAGGTTCGTCGTCGTGATCAACCTGGCTTATGACGACAGCGGGACGGGGGAGCCCGTCCTCTTCATCGCCGGCCGCGGCGGTTTGGGACGCACCTGGCACCTGCATCAGGTCCCCGCATTCCTGGACGCCGGCTACCGCGTCATCACGTTCGACAACCGCGGGGTCGGCGCGACCGCGAACGCCGACGGGTTCAACACCGAAAGCATGGTCGCCGACACCGCGGCGCTGATCGAGTCGATCGGCGTCGGACCGGTGCGCATCGTGTCGGTATCGATGGGTTCCTACATCGCCCAAGAGCTGTTGTTGACCCGGCCGGAGCTGGTGAGCCAGGCGGTGCTGATGGCCACCCGCGGCCGGCTGGACGCGGCGCGCGAGTTCTTCCGCTCGGCCGAGGATGAGCTCGCCGCCTCCGGAGTGCAGATTCCCACCGCTTACGACGCCAAAATCCGTTTGCTGGAAAGCTTTTCCCCCAAGACGCTGAGCAACGACGAGGTCGTCTCGGAGTGGATCGGCATGTTCAACATCTGGCCGATCAAGATCACCCCGGGGCTGGTCCGCCAGGGCTGGGTTTCCCCGCAGGGCAACCGGCTACCGGCCTACCAGGGCATCACGACGCCGGTGCTGGTGATCGGTTTCGCCGACGACGTGGTGACGCCGCCGCACCTGGGTAAAGAAGTTGCCGACGCGATCCCCGGGGCCCAGTTCCAGCAGATCGCCGACACCGGGCACCTCGGGTTCCTGGAACGGCCCGAGGTGGTCAACGCCACGGTGCTGAAGTTCTTCGCCAGCATGGGGTACTGAGCGCCCGCGCCGGGTGTGCAGGTTGTAAGCGCCAAAGCACCGTTTGCATGACCAGAAGCTGCACAGTCGGCAAGCGGGAAGTCCCGACTAGGCTGATCTGGTGAATCCCTCGACGGCACAGGCCCGCGTGGTCGTCGACGAACTGATCCGCGGCGGAGTCCGCGATGTGGTGCTGTGTCCGGGGTCGCGCAACGCCCCGCTGGCGTTCGCGCTGCAGGACGCCGACCGGGCCGGCCGGGTCCGGCTGCATGTCCGCATCGACGAACGCACCGCCGGGTTTCTGGCCATCGGGTTGGCGATCGCCGCCGGCACACCCGTCTGCGTCGCCATGACGTCGGGCACCGCGGTGGCCAACCTGGGCCCGGCGGTGGTCGAGGCCAACTACGCCCGCGTCCCGCTGATCGTGTTGTCAGCCAACCGGCCCTACGAAATGCTCGGTACCGGCGCCAACCAGACCATGGAGCAGCTGGGCTATTTCGGCACCCAGGTCCGCGCCACGATCAGCCTCGGGCTGGCCGAGGATGCCCCCGAGCGGATGGCTGCGCTCAACGCGACCTGGCGATCGGCCACCTGCCGCGTGCTGGTGGCGGCGACCGGGGCGCGCAGCGCCAACGCCGGCCCGGTGCATTTCGACATCCCGCTGCGCGAGCCGCTGGTGCCGGACCCCGATCCCGGCCCGACCCCGCCGGGCCGGCCCGACGGCAAGCCGTGGACCTACACCCCGGCGGTCACCTTCGACCAGCCGCTGGATATCGACCTGAGCCGGAACACCGTCGTCATCGCCGGACACGGGGCCGGTGAGCAACCCGAGCTGGCCGCGCTGCCGACCGTCGCCGAGCCGACCGCGCCGCCGGCGGCCAACCCGCTGCACCCGTTGGCGTTGCCGCTGCTGCGCCCGCAGCAGGTGATCATGTTGGGCCGCCCGACCTTGCACCGGCCGGTGTCGGCGCTGCTGGCCGACCCGTCCGTGCCGGTGTACGCGCTGACCACCGGGCCGCGCTGGCCGGACGTCTCGGGCAACTCGCAGGCCACCGGCACTCGCGCGGTCACCACCGGCCAGCCGAACCCGGGCTGGCTGAGCCGCTGCGCCGAACTCAACGGGCACGCCGTCGCCGCGGTACGTGCACAGCTTGCCGCCCACCCGCTGACCACCGGCCTACACGTGGCCGCCGCCCTCACCGACGTGCTGCGGCCCGGCGACCAACTCGTGCTCGGGGCCTCCAATCCGGTGCGCGACGTGGCGCTGGTGGGCCTGAACCCGCACGGCATCAAGGTGCGTTCCAACCGCGGGGTGGCCGGTATCGACGGGACGGTGTCCACGGCGATCGGAGCTGCGCTGGCCCACGACCCGACCGGCGGCCGCACCATCGCGCTGATCGGTGACCTGACTTTCGTCCATGACAGTTCCGGCATGCTGATCGGGCCGTCCGAGCCGGTACCGGCCGACCTGACCATCGTGGTGTCCAACGACAACGGCGGCGGCATCTTCGAACTGCTCGAGCAGGGCGACCCGCGGTTCTCCGACCTGTCCGCCCGGGTGTTCGGCACCCCACATGACGTCGACGTCGGCGCGCTGTGCCGCGCGTACCACATCGACAGTCGCCAGATCGAGGTCGACGCGCTGGGCGCCGCACTCGACGAGCCGGCCGCCGGACTGCGGGTACTCGAGGTCAAAGCCGACCGATCCTCGCTGCGGCAGTTGCACGCTGCGATCAAGGCCGCCTTGTGAGTCGACTTGCCAGTGCTCTCGCGGCGCTGAAAGCCTGGTGGCACATTCTCATTCACGGCCGCAGCGGTGAGTTTCCCAATACCCGCGGGCACCGCGCCATACGTTGGGCCCGCATCGGGGTGCTGATCGTGGCCGGTCTGGTCACGCTGCAGTCGTTGCTGCTGGTGGCCGGTGCCGTGCGCAATGACTTTGCAATCAAACACAATATGGGTGTCGCCGAGGCCGAGGTACTCAGTGCCGGTCCGCGCCGCTCCACCATCGAGTTCGTCACGCCGGACCGGGTTACCTACCGCCCCGAGCTCGGCGTGCTGTATCCCTCCGAATTGGCAACGGGCATGCGGATTTACGTCGAATACGACAAGCGCAACCCCAATCTGGTTCGGGTGCAACACCGCAACGCCAAGCTGGCGATCATCCCGGCGGGATCCATCGCGGTGCTCGGCTGGCTGATCGCCGCCGCAGCGCTGACCGGCCTGGCCTACCTGGACAAGCGGCTGGATCGTCAGCTGGCCAGCGCGTCGAGCCAGCCCGGATCTTGAGTGTCGACAATGCTTTTGGTGTTCAGGTTGTATATGGTCGGGGTGCCGGGGTTGTCCGGGCTCGCCTCCTTGAGGCGTGCCTTGTTCGCCTCGTTGACCGCAGCGGTATCGACCACGAAGGCGGCGGCTGCGATTCGATCGGCCACCACGTCGGGCAATCCGCTTTCGCGGGCCATCGCCGCGACGGCGTCGTCACTTGGGCCGTCGGCACTCTGATGGCGGTAAAGGTCTTGGACGAAAGCCTGATACGCCGTCGGCGGCGTCGCCGGGTCGGCCGCCAGGAACAGTGCGTTGACGAGGCGGGCCGACACGTCGTTGTGATGCCTGCCGTCCAGGAACGTCATCCAGCGATACGTGACCGCCACCCGGCCGCTAGCCAGCGCTGCGGCCAGCCGGTCGCCGTCGGTCGACTCGAACTCGGCGCAATGCGGGCATTGCGGTTCGCAGAAGATCGCCAACTGCACCGGGGCGATCCACGATCCGACCAGCACACCGTCGCCGTCGAGGGTTCGCGGCACGTCGGCGTGCGCGGTATTGGTGGTGAACATCACCAAAACCAGCATGGCCGCCAATACGCCCAGGTAGGACCGCATTGTCAGAGCCCCCTTTGGGTCAGAGTTCGTGTCGAGTACGCCAGTCGGTAACCATATCGACAGTCGACGCTGCCACCGTGATGGTGTGCGAGTAGCGATTGTCGCGGAATCCTTTCTCCCGCACGTCAACGGCGTGAGTAACTCGGTGATCAGAACACTCGAGCATCTTCGCCGTACCGGACACGAAGCCCTCGTCATCGCGCCCGATACTCCGCACGGCGAGGAGCCCGCGGACCGCATCTACGACGGTATCCGGGTGCACCGGGTGCCGTCCTGGATGTTCCCGAAGGTGACCACCCTGCCGTTGGGGCTCCCGATGCCACGGATTCTGCGGGTGCTGCGCGGATTCGAGCCCGACGTCGTGCATTTGGCGTCGCCCGCCCTGCTCGGCTGGGGCGGGGTGAAGGCGGCCCGTCGTCTCGGGGTGCCGACCGTCGCGGTGTATCAGACCGACGTCCCCGGCTTCGCGGCCAGCTACGGGATCGGGATGACCGAGCGGGCCGCCTGGGCGTGGTTCCGCCATCTGCACAAGATGGCCGACCGCACCCTGGCGCCATCTACTTCGACAATGGAATCGCTTGTTGCTCACGGCATTCCGCGGGTCCATCACTGGGCGCGCGGTGTCGACATGATCGGCTACGCGCCGTCGGCCCGCGACGAGACCCTGCGGCAGCACTGGTCGCCGGACGGCAAGCCGATCGTCGGCTTCGTCGGCCGGCTGGCACCCGAGAAGCACGTCGAGCGGCTCATTGCGCTGGCCGTCGACGACGCGGTGCAGCTCGTCATCGTGGGCGACGGCGTCGACAGTAAGAAGCTGCAATCAGCAATGCCGACAGCCATTTTCACGGGTGCGCTGTACGGCGACGAACTTGCCGCGGCGTACGCCAGCATGGACGTGTTCGTGCATCCCGGTGAGCACGAGACGTTCTGCCAGG
>Ga0209113_1000172_pt1 | contig 12192 bp, 13 predicted proteins | sample TexAe_RefH0_O1_FD_187951 | JGI IMG/M metagenome (GOLD analysis project Ga0209113, IMG submission 187951) | Forest soil microbial communities from Davy Crockett National Forest, Groveton, Texas, USA - Texas A ecozone_RefH0_O1 (SPAdes) (version 2) | ecosystem: Environmental > Terrestrial > Soil >... | reverse complement strand
CCCCGCCTCCACATATCCGGAGACGGTGAAATGGGCCGAAGCCGCCCATGGGTGCAAGGTCGACGGCATGGTGTGGATGTCGCGCCTCTGCAACAGCGCGAAGGCATATGTGTTCTTTGGCGACCGGTGCAAAGGCGCGTTCGCTCAAGACACGTCGCACGCGCGGATCTTCGCCAGTCCAGCCGATCAGACGTGGCTCATCGATTTTTGCGCGCCACTGCATATCGATGTCCTCCTTCAGCCCTGATAATCGGTAGCCCCTCGCCTAATGAACCGGTCCGTGCCTAATCTGGTGACGTAGGTAACAGGCCGCTCCGAAGTGAGGTGCATCGATGACCGTGACGCCTTCCGAAACGACAGACGTTGACGTCATCATCATCGGGGCGGGCTTCTCGGGCCTGGGCGCGGCTCACCGCATCACCGAGCGCAATCCAGGGACCAGCTACGTCGTCTTGGAGCGACGCGAGCAGATCGGCGGCACCTGGGACCTGTTCCGCTACCCGGGCGTGCGCTCGGACAGCAGCATCTTCACCCTGTGCTTCCCGTGGGAGCCGTGGACCGGTCCGGAACGGGTGGCCGACGGCGACCACATCCGGGAGTACCTGAACGCCACCGCGCACAAGTACGGCATCGATCAGCACATCCGGTTCAACACCCACGTCCGCTCGGCGGACTGGAACTCCTCGGACGACACCTGGACCGTCACCGCCGAGCAGGACGGGACCGAAAAGACCTACCGCGGCCGCTTTCTCTTCTTCGGGTCGGGCTACTACAACTACGACGAGGGCTACACCCCGGACTTCCCCGGCCTCAACGAGTTCGACGGCTCGATTGTTCATCCACAGCACTGGCCCGAGGATCTCGACTACCAGGGCAAGAAGATAGTGGTCATCGGCAGCGGCGCCACGGCGATGTCGCTGATCCCGTCGCTGGCCGAGAAGGCTTCGAAGGTGACCATGCTGCAGCGTTCGCCTACCTATCTGTTCTCTGCGGCCAAAAGCAGCGGGCCGATAAATCTGATGCGGAAAGTGTTGCCGCGCAAGATCTCCCACTCGATCGTCCGCCAAAGTAATGCGCTGCTGGAAGGTTTGATCTGGTTGTTGGCGCGCAAGACACCGGGCTTCGTGAAGTGGTGGATCCGCCAGATCGCGGTGCGCTATCTCCCCAAGGGCTACGACGTCGACACCCACTTCAAGCCGCGCTACAACCCATGGGACCAGCGGCTGTGCCTGATCCCCGATGCCGACCTCTACGTCGCGATCGGCGACGGTCGTGCCGAGGTGGTCACCGAGCACATCGACCACGTCGATTCCACCGGAATCGCTTTGAAATCGGGCGAGCATCTGGATGCCGACATCATCGTGACCGCAACCGGTCTGCAACTGCAGGCGCTGGGTGGGGTGGTTGTGTCCATAGACGGCGCGGAAATCAAGCCGCAGGACCGCTTCGTCTACAAGGCCCACATGTTAGAGGAAGTGCCGAATCTGTTCTGGTGCGTCGGATATACCAACGCCTCGTGGACGCTGCGCGCCGACATGACCGCGCGTGCGACGGCAAAGCTATTGGCTCACATGAAGTCTCACGGCTACACCCACGCCTACCCGCATTTGGACGGTGAGCCGATGCCGGAGAAGCCGGCCTGGGACATCCAGGCCGGCTATGTACTGCGGGCACCGCACGCGCTGCCGAAATCTGGGATCAAGCGGCCCTGGAACGTTCGACAGAACTACTACGCCGACGCCATCGATTACCGATTCGACCGGATCACCGAGGCCATGGTGTTCGGCCGCGCCGAGAAGGCGGCGCTAGCCGGATAATCCACAAAGGTGAAGTGACACCGCCGACACATCCGTGACAAGCTCCTTGCCGTGACGGGTCTGTCGGTTGCAGACATCGACCGATGGCAACCAGGCGATGTCCGCGAGGTCTTTCATGCCGCGCGTAATCGCAACGAGGCCAACCAACTCGCGTCGCATGCACTTGCCACCTTGCCGGCCTTCCAGAGTTGGGGTGGGGAGGCGGCCGACGCGGCGAAGCACGCCGTCGAGCAGACCCGCAAAGACCTGGACAAGGACGGACGCGAAGCGCTGGCGGTGGCGATGGCAGCCGATCGCGCGGCCGACGGTATCGAATCGGTCAAGGCGCAACTGCAAAGGCTCCGCGACGCCCTCGGGCCCGCCGGGCTGACCATCGACCCGGTCGGCGACAAAATCGTGGCCAGTTCGACCTTCAAGGGAACCGCCGCGGACTTATCGGCCAAGCAGGCCCAATTTCAGCCACAGCTCGACGCGATATTGGGTGAGGCGACGGTCGTGGACGAGGAACTGGCGCAGGCCATCGAGATGGCCGACGGCGATGTGCCGATTCCACACGCCACGCCGACTATCGACCGGGTCGGCCCCGACGGATTGACCCCCGACCAAGTCGCCATCGACGCTGGACAGGAAAAGAACCAGCGGGATGCGTTCCGCCAGGTATATGGTCGAGATCCGTTGTCCGCCAACGACTGGCGGATGGCCGAGGGCCTCGATCCGCACACCTACGATCCCAGATACGGCGGGCACGAATCCAACGTGGTGGTTGGAACATTCACCCCGATACCCGGCGGCGGGGTCTATCGGCAGAACATGTACATACCCTCGGCCGAGGTGCAGAACTTCGAATTCAACGACCGGGTGAATCCGCACATGGTCGGCGACAACCGAGGGCCGTCGCCATTCGCTCCGGCGGAAGCATCCCGGGTCAGCCTCTATGTGGACATGGAGCACGGCATCGTCGTCGCTCGCCAAAACCCGACGATGTCGACCGACGGGAAGGACGCCGGCACCGGCAAGCCGATCGTGAATGTGCTGCAGGGTGATAATGGCGCCCTGATGATCTCCTACCAGGCCGCCGATCCATTCGAGCCGGGCGTTGCCAAGCCGTTCGTCAACGTCAACGGCACGATGAACATCGTTCCCACCGGGGGCGGCAACGTCGCGGTCGGTGGTGACATCACGCCGTACCCGAGTACCGAGGCGTATCAATACAAACCGGACGGCAGCGTGACTCAACTGTTCAATCAACAGGTGACCACGAATCAGCTTGGGCCGCTGACTCTCCCGTTAGGTCACAACCACGTCGGAGCATCGTTGCCGGATCTGCCCCAGCCGTGGGTCTGGCCGACAACTTCGGACCCACCTGGGGCACCTCAGCTGATACCAACCCAACCGCTGCCCATGACGACCCTGGGGCCCGCGGCGAACCCGCCGCAGGTCTACACGGTCCCGGTGCCGCCTCCACCGGCGCCATCGGTGGCGGCTCCGCCGTTGCCCGAGCCCACACCCCCGCCGTTGCCCGCTCCGCCGTCCCGATAGAAAGCGGTATCCACCATCAGATCGTCGAGCCGTCTACCGCCCAGATATTGGGCGCTCGCAACGTTTTTCATCCCGATCGCGGGCGCGATCACATATGGGATCTGGCTGGGGGTGAGCGCGGCCGGGCTTGCGCAGTCCAGCCGGTCCGAAGAGATTGTGCGGAGCAGCGCGTTGCTGATCATGTCCGCCGTCTTTCTGCCGATTCCGCGTCCGTGGTCACGCGCAATCGGTATCGGGTTTTTGTCCGCGCTGATCTTCATGCTGATCGGAGTGCTCCAGTTCGAGGTGTTCCGCGGCCGATGACGGACCCCGATGCGATGGCTCCCGCACCCTTGTTTTCGATCTGGTCACCTGTTGTCGCGGTCGTCGGAGCCGTGGTCGCTTACTCGGCGCCCGGCTGGGTGATCGCGGTGGTCTGGGCTCTCGGAGTGCTGTGCGCCCTACCGTTCAAAAGATTCCGCGCGGTCGTCCCGGCGGCGCTGCTGACCTGGAGTGCCGGGTGGTTGGCGGCACTGCTGGTGTCGTTCGCCGAAGCGGGGATCGTCGGCCTGTTCGTGGTGAAGTGACAGCCCGCCGCAGCCTTGGTAGGAAGTGGCCATGACGCTGACGGTCAACCTCGAACACCTCGCCACATCGGCGGCACAGATCACCGGCCACGGCGAGGACCTGGCGACGTCGCATCTATCGGTAGACAACCGGATTGCGGCCGCACAAGGCGGCTGGACCGGACGGTCAGCCGAAGCGCTGGCCCGCCGCGCGCCGCGCTGGACCGTCAACTCGACGGCACTGGTGACGCAGATGGGCGATCATGCCGAACATTTCTCCACCTGCGGCCAGGCGTACGCGACGATGGAAACTCACCACGCCAGGCAGTTGGACTCCCAGGTTCGCCCTTAGGCACAACTTCTCCCCAACCGCCGGTAAAGAACAGGCGGCGGCAATACGCTGATCGCCATGGGAGCTATGCGCGAACCGAAGGTCGTCGTTTTGGGAGGCGGTTCCTGGGGCACCACCGTTGCGTCCATCTGCGCGCGCCGCGGGCCGACGCTGCAATGGGTGCGCTCGGAAGAGACCGCCAAGGACATCAACGAGAACCACCGCAACACCAGCTATCTGGGCAAAGACGTCGAACTGAGCGAAAGCCTGCGCGCCACGACCGACTTCGCCGAGGCGGCACAGTGCGCCGACGTCGTGGTGATGGGGGTGCCGTCGCACGGATTCCGCGGCGTGCTCACCGAGCTGGCAACCGAGTTGCGGCCGTGGGTGCCGGTGGTGTCGTTGGTCAAGGGCCTCGAACAAGGCACCAACATGCGGATGTCGCAAATCGTCGACGAAGTGCTGCCCGGCCATCCCGCCGGCATCCTGGCCGGTCCTAACATCGCGCGGGAAGTCGGCGAAGGCTACGCGGCCGCGGCGGTGCTGGCGATGCCCGACCAGCACCTTGCCGCGCAGCTGGCACAACTGTTCCACACCAAGCGTTTTCGCGTTTACAACATCGACGATGTGCTGGGCGTCGAGATGGCCGGTGCGTTGAAGAACGTTTACGCGATCGCGGTCGGGATGGGCTATTCGCTGGGTATCGGCGAGAACACCAGGGCGATGGTGATCGCCCGCTCGGTGCGCGAGATGTCGAAGCTGGGCGAGGCGATGGGCGGCCATCGCGACACCTTTGCCGGGCTGGCCGGCATGGGCGATCTGATCGTCACCTGCACCAGCCAGCGCAGCCGCAACCGGCACGTCGGCGAGCAGCTCGGTGCCGGCAAACCCATCGACGAGATCATCTCGTCGATGAACCAGGTCGCCGAGGGCGTCAAAGCCGCCAGCGTGATCATGGAGTTCGCCGACAAGTACGGGCTGAACATGCCGATCGCTCGCGAGGTCGACGGCGTGATCAACCACGGCTCCAAGGTGGAAGAGGCCTATCGCGGGCTGATGGTCGAGACACCCGGACACGAGGTGCACGGCGCGGGTTTCTGAGCAACGGCAGTCACACGGACCTCACACGCACCAATATCTCTGGGGCACAACTGTTTTGCAAACGAGACCACCGGCGATATCAGAGGTCGAACAGACCGATCGGCGGCCGATCCGCCAGCTTCTGCACCACCCACTGATTCAGCGACACATTCTGCTCGGCGGCCTCGACGGTCAACCGGGCGTGCAGCGCCGGTGACGTCCTCACGAGAAACTTGCCGCTGAACTTCCGTTCGGTCAGCGGCGGCGGAACATCTTCGCCGCGTTCGGCGAGGTGTTCGTCGACGGCGCGTTCGACGCCGGCGATCGCTGCCTGCATCGTCGGCGCCCACTCTGACAGCCACGGCAATTCGAGGCAGCGGCCGACGTATTCGCCGTGCTCAGAGGACCATTCGGCGCGGTAGGTATAGCGGTTCATGCTGTGGTGATATCGCATGTGGTGTCGATTTAAAAAGTCATCCCATGGTCAGTTGTGGAGACTTCTGAGGCTGGTGTGACTTACCGGCCGGCCATCTCTTCGAGGCGGCGAATTCGGTCAGCCATGGGCGGGTGCGTGGAAAACAGCGAACCGATCTTCTCGCCGGCCCGGAACGGACTGGCGATCATCAGGTGGGCCTGGGCGGCGAGTTTCGGCTCGGGCGGCAGCGGCGCGGCCTGTACGCCGCCGGAGATCTTGCGCAGCGCGGATGCCAGCGCCAGCGGGTCGCCGGTCAGGATCGCACCGGACTCGTCGGCCTGGTACTCCCGCGATCGGGACACGGCCATCTTCACCACCGTGGCCGCGATCGGGCCCAGCATCGAAACCAGCAGCAGCGCAAAGGGATTGCCGCCTTCGCGATCGTTGCCGCTCATCGAGCCGAAGATGAACGCCATGTTGGCCAAAGCGCTGATCACCGACGCGAGCGCGCCGGCCACACATGAGATCAGGATGTCGCGGTTGTAGACGTGCGACAGCTCGTGTCCGAGCACCGCACGCAGCTCGCGCTCATCGAGGATGTTGAGAATCCCGGTGGTGCAGCACACCGCGGCGTTGCGCGGATTGCGACCGGTGGCGAACGCGTTGGGCGCGGCGGTGTCGCTGATGAACAGGCGCGGCATCGGCTGGTGAGCGGTGGTAGCCAGCTCACGCACGATCCGGTAGATCACCGGCTCCTGCACCTCCGACACCGGCTGGGCGTGCATCGCCCGCAGCGCCAGCTTGTCGCTGTTGAAGTAGGTGTAGACGTTCATGCCGACGGCGAACAACACGGCGAGGAACATCACACCCCGGCCGAACAAGCTGCCGACGAACACGATCAGTGCCGACATGCCTACCAACAACGCGAACGTCTTCGCCGTGTTGTGATGCGGATGCCAGGTCATCAACTTCCTCCTACAGACACGTTCATTCAACGCCGACGCCGTGCTGCTGAGTTCCCCCGAAGCTAGCCGTGTCTGCTGATGGTGAAGTCGACCAGCGTCGTCAGCGCCTGGCGTCCGGGGCTGTCGGGCAGCGCGGCCATCTCCTCGCGGGCCTTCGCCGCATATTGCGCGACCGTGTCTTTGGCCTTGGCCATGCCAGCCGAGGCCCGCAGCAGGGTCAGCGCCTCAGCCAGCACCGCGTCGTTCTCTATCGGCTTGGCCAGCAGCTCACGCAGCCGGTCAGCATCGGGTCCGGTGTCGTGTAGGGCGTAGAGAACCGGCAGCGTGTGCACACCTTCGCGCAGGTCGGTGCCGGGCAGCTTGCCGGACTCGTCGGGGTCGCTGTCGATGTCGATGATGTCGTCGGAGATCTGGAACGCCGTGCCGACCAGGTCCCCCAGTCGGCTGAGCCGCTCGATCTGGTCCTCGTCGGCGCCGGAGAACATCGCGCCGAACCGGCCCGCGGCACCGATCAGGCAGGCCGTCTTCTCGTGCACCACCTTCAGGTAATGCGCGATCGGATCGGCCTTGTCGGCGGCCCCCTGGGTTTCGCGCATCTGGCCGGTAACCAGCTGGGCGAAGGTCTCGGCGATGATCCGCACCGCATCAGGCCCCAACCGCGACACCAGCCGCGAAGCGGTGGCGAACAGATAGTCGCCGGCCAGGATCGCGACGTTGTTGCTCCACCGCAGGTTGGCGCTGGGTGCACCGCGGCGCACTTGCGCCTCATCCATCACATCGTCGTGGTACAGCGTGGCCAGATGCACCAGCTCGATCACCGCACCGGCGATCGTCACCTCGTCGGAGTCCGGACGCGGCCCCAACTGCGCCGAGAGCACCGTGAACAGGGGCCGAAACCGTTTGCCGCCGGCCTCGAACAGGTGCAGCACGGCATCTGTCATCAGGTCATCTGACCCGCGCAGCTCGGTTTCCATCAGTTGCTCGATACGGGCCACCCCGTCGCGCACATCGGTGGCGAAAGCAGCGTCACCGAAGTCCACGCCCGCTACCACCGTCGCCGGAGTCCTCACCCGACCAACATACTGGTGAGCATGGACTCCCATGCCGACGTGGTGGTGGTGGGCGCCGGACCGGCCGGCTCGGCGGCGGCCGCCTGGGCCGCGCGGGCCGGTCACGACGTGCTGGTGATCGACGCGGCGAACTTTCCCCGCGATAAGGCGTGCGGCGACGGGCTGACGCCGCGTGCGGTCGCCGAGCTGGAGCGGCTGGGCCTGGGCGAATGGCTGGACGCCCGGATCCGGCATCGCGGCCTGCGGATGAGCGGATTCGGCGGCGAGGTCGAGGTGGACTGGCCCGGCCCGTCGTTCCCGTCGACCGGTAGTGCGGTGGCCCGCGTCGAATTGGACGACCGGATCCGCAAAGTCGCCGAGGAATCCGGTGCGCGTATGCGACTCGGCGTCAAAGTTGTTGGTGCTCATCACGATTCATCAGCCCGAGTGACGTCGGTGACGCTGGCCGACGGGACACAGGTCGGCTGTCGCGAGCTGATCGTCGCCGACGGCGCCCGCTCGACACTGGGCCGCGTGCTCGGCCGACGATGGCATCAGGAAACCGTCTACGGCATCGCGGCCCGCGGATACCTGACCACGCCACGCAGCGACGATCCGTGGCTGACCTCACACCTGGAACTGCGCTCGCCCGACGGCGCGGTGCTGCCCGGCTACGGCTGGATCTTCCCGCTGGGCAACGGCGAGGTGAACATCGGCGTGGGCGCGCTGTCCACCTCGAAGCGGCCCGCCGACTTGGCGCTACGACCGCTGATGTCGTACTACACCGACCTGCGTCGGGACGAGTGGGGGTTCGAAGGCCAGCCGCGTGCGATGTCGTCAGCGCTGCTGCCGATGGGCGGTGCGGTCTCGGGGGTGGCCGGCCGGAATTGGATGCTGATCGGCGACTCCGCGGCCTGCGTCAACCCGCTCAACGGTGAGGGCATCGACTACGGGCTGGAAACCGGCCGGCTGGCGGTCGAGATGCTCGGCTCGGGTGACCTGTCCAAGGCCTGGCCGCACGTGCTGCAATCCCATTACGGCCGAGGGTTTTCGGTGGCCCGCCGCCTGGGGTTGTTGCTGACGTTCCCGCGGTTCCTGCCCGCCGCCGGCCCGATCGCGATGCGCTCGACGACGCTGATGGGCATCGCGGTACGCGTGATGGGCAACCTGGTCACCGACGACGACGCCGACTGGGTGGCGCGGGTATGGCGCGGCAGCGGGCTGGCCTCGCGACTCATCGACCGCCGAAAACCGTTCAGCTAATTGCGGAGTAGCGGCAGAACCTGGTCGCCGATTCTGGACACCTCGGGCAGATAGGGCGTGTCCGACAGGATGAAATGCGTGACGCCCAGGTCCCGGTACTTCTGCAGAGCGGCGGCCACTTCGGCGGCCGATCCGACCAACCACGTCGTTCCGGCTCCCTCGCCGCCGTATTTGCTCGGCGTCGTGTACAGGCAGGAGTCGAGAACTTCCCCGCGGCCGGCCAGATCGCTCAGCCGTCGCTGCCCCTCCGCCGATCCGGCATTGTGCAGCAGCAACACCGACGGCTTGCCGGCCAGCTCGGCGACCTTCGCCTCGGCGTCGCGCCATGCCTCTTCCGAGGTGTCCCGAACCAACGTCGTCACCCGCAGGCCGTACTCCAACGGCGCGTGCTCGCGGTCGAGTTTCTCGGACAACGCGTTGAGCCGTTCGATGCGTTCGGCGATCCCGTCGAGTGGCTCACCCCAGAACAGTTGAACGTCGGCCTCTTCGGCCGCGACTTCTTCGGCAGCGGCCGATGCGCCGCCGAAATACAGCTTGGGATGACGGCCTTCGTCGGCACCAAAGGTTCGCGGCTCCAGCGTCGAGTGTTCGACGGAGAAGTATTCGCCGTCGAAGGTGACGTCCTCCTCGCGCCACAATCGACGGATCAGCTGCAGGAATTCGCGGGTCCGGTCGTAGCGGCTCGACTTGTCGAGGTCGACGTCGCCGTACGCCCGGGCATCGTCGGCTCCGGTGACCACGTTCACCAGCAGCCGGCCGCGGCTGAGTTGGTCGAGGGTGGCGGCGGCGCTGGCAAAGTGCGCAGGATTCCAATAGCCGGGACGGATGGCGACCAGTGGGGCGAACGTCGTGGTCCGTGCGGCGATCGCGGTGGCGATGGCAAACGAGTCGGGCCTGCCCCAACCCGTGCCGATCAGCGCGCCGCCAAAGCCGCTCCGCTCGGCGCGCAGCGCCAGTTCGACTGAGTAATCCAGGCTGCCCCAGCCATCGACGGTGTCGTCGCCTCGGTGTCCGGACAGCACAGTATTCGGGATATACCAAAGAAATTCGCGGCTCACCGGTCCCGATGGTTGCACACGAAGCACAACCGGGCCAGACGCAGAATCAACGCGAATGAAACTCAGCGCGCCGCTTTGTAGGCGGCGTGCAGGGCGACGATGCCGCCGGTGAGATTGCGCCACCGCACCGCCGACCACCCGGCTGCAGATATCTGGTGTGCCAGGTCAGGCTGGTCGGGCCAGGCCCGAATCGATTCCGCAAGGTACACATAGGCTTCCGGGTTGCTCGACACCGCCCGCGCCACCCGCGGCAACGCCTGCATCAAATACTCCTTGTAGGCCGTGGCGAACAACCGATTGGTGGGCGTGGAGAATTCGCACACCACCAACCGCCCACCGGGCCGCGTGACCCGGGCCATCTCGCGCAGAGCCGTGTCGCGCTCGGCGACGTTGCGCAGCCCAAAGCTGATAGTGACCGCGTCGAACACGTTGTCGCCGAACGGCAATCGGGTCGCATCGCCGGCCACCTTCGGCACCATGCGAGCACGGCCGGCGCCGAGCATCCCGACGGAGAAATCCGTCGCCACGCACCACGCCCCGGAGGTGGCCAGCTCGACCGTCGACACCGCGGTGCCGGCGGCCAAGTCGAGCACCTTCTCGCCCGGGCCGATGCCGAGCGCGTTGCGGGTGGCGCGCCGCCAGTACCGGTCCTGACCGACCGAGAGCACGGTGTTGGTGATGTCGTAGCGTCGCGCGACGCCGTCGAACATCGACGCCACTTCACGGGGGTCTTTGTCCAGGGTTGCGCGGTTCACGCCATCGACACTATCTCCCAATCCGGGAATGGGACGCCGACGGATGCGTTGAACAACGGCGTGACAGAAAAAGTTTGGTTCATCACCGGTACTTCACGAGGCTTCGGACGCGAATGGGCGATCGCCGCTCTGGATCGGGGCGACAAAGTCGCCGCCACCGCGCGCGACACCGCGACATTGGGCGATCTGGTCGACAAGTTCGGCGACGCGATTCTGCCGATCCAGTTGGACGTCACCGATCGCGCCGCCGACTTCGCCGCGGTCAAGCAGGCTCACGAGCATTTCGGGCGCCTGGACGTGGTCGTCAACAATGCGGGCTACGGCCAGTTCGGCTTTGTCGAGGAGTTGTCCGAGCAGGATGCCCGCGATCAGATCGAGACGAACGTGTTCGGCGCCCTGTGGGTGACCCAGGCCGCGTTGCCGTATCTGCGGGCCCAGCGCAGCGGCCACATCATTCAGGTGTCGTCGATCGGCGGCATCGTCGCCTTCCCCAACGTCGGCATCTACCACGCATCCAAGTGGGCGCTGGAGGGCTTCTCTCAGTCGCTGGCCCAGGAAGTCGCGCCGTTCGGCGTGCACGTCACGCTGATCGAGCCGGCCGGTTTCTCCACCGACTGGTCCGGGTCGTCGTCACGGACGGCCGAGCCGCTACCGGCCTATGCCGACCTACACGCCGAGAACGAGAAGGTACGCAAAACTCGTTGGGCGGCACCGGGCGACCCGACAGCCTCGGCGGCAGCCGTGCTCAAGGTCGTCGATGCGGACGAACCGCCGCTGCGGGTGTTCTTCGGCGACGCGCCGTTGGGCCTCGCGAAGGCCGACTACGAGCAGCGGCTGCGTACCTGGGAGGAATGGCAGCCGGTCGCCGAGTTGGCGCAGGGCTAGGTCACTGGCCTTGCGCGTGTTGCCGGCGCGCCATGCGCGCCCGGGCAATCGGCGACAGCACGGCCTCGTAGTGGCCGAGCAGCTGGTCGCAGATGGCGGGCCAACTGCGTTCGAGCACGCTCTTGCGCGCGGCCACCGAGTATCGCTGCCGTTCTTCGAGCAGGTGCGCAACGGCATTGGGCAGTTCGGCTTCGAATTCCTTGACCTCCAACAGCAATCCGGTGCGCCACGGCGTCACCAGGTCGCGCGGTCCACCGGCATTGGGAGCGATCACCGGTAGGCCCGAGGCCAGCGCTTCCTGCACGACTTGGCAAAAAGTCTCGTGTTCACCGGCGTGAACGAAGACATCCATGCTGGCGTACGCGGTGGCGAGTTCCTCGCCGTACAGCGCGCCGGTGAAAACGGCTGTGGGCATTGCCGATTGAAGCTTGGCGCGGTCGACGCCGTCGCCGACGATGACCACCTGCACGTCGCCGGCGGCAGCCAGCGA
>Ga0209113_1000171_pt1 | contig 12229 bp, 13 predicted proteins | sample TexAe_RefH0_O1_FD_187951 | JGI IMG/M metagenome (GOLD analysis project Ga0209113, IMG submission 187951) | Forest soil microbial communities from Davy Crockett National Forest, Groveton, Texas, USA - Texas A ecozone_RefH0_O1 (SPAdes) (version 2) | ecosystem: Environmental > Terrestrial > Soil >... | reverse complement strand
GCTGAGCTTTCCAGTGAAGTCCGCGAAGTGCGCCATCATCGCCGCAGTCGCCTCGGCCTGCTCGTCGGGGGTTCGAGCGGGCGTTCCCGGTGCGCCGCCCAGCCGCTGAACCTCAAAGTGATTCGGGTCGTCGCGGCCCCAATCCAGCAGCACATCGCGGATGTAGAACTCGTGCGCCTCAGGGGTGCTGCGGACATGGTTGGGCCGCCCGTTGGCGGGCTCGGCGTCGACGGTGATGGTGAAGCTGCCGTCGGAATCCACCTGCATGGTGCGGCCGTTGAGCACGTCGACGGTGCCCATGTGGGCGTCCCACAGCGTGAAGTAGTTCTCGGTCATGCGGTGGTCGCCGACCCGGCCGTGAATCTCGTAACGTTCGTCACCCGATATCGGGATCACCCGATAGACGCTGTCGGGATTGTCGATGCCCCAACGTGATCCGGGGATTCGACGGCCGTCCACCGGATGCGCCAGCCGGGTGATGCAACTGACTTTGGGTCGCAACTTGTCCTGGTTGGACGACCACACGGCGGCCGAGAACATCACCTCGGCGAACGCGTCGTCGAACCTCTCCCGCATCGCTGGGGATGCCTTCGCCCGACCCAGCCAGGTTTCGGCGACGGTCTGATAGGCCGCCTTCACCACTGGATGCTCGATCAGATCGAGCGCGGCCAGTTCCTGTTCGTGCTGGGCTGCCGTCGCAACCGGGTCGGCTACCATAAGCTCTCCTCACTTCCCGACATACTGTTCAAAACGCTTGTTGTACAACGCAAAACGATCGTCGACCTGTTCTGGAAGCAGGCCGTAATCGCCCAGTGCGTAGGGCGGCCGTGCCGCCTCGCGAGGACGTTCCTTCAGCCAGAGCTGCATCGCCGTTTCCGCCTCGGCCGTCAGTGGCAGGTCGATGGCGTCGTACACCCGGGTCACTTGTCCGATCGGGTCTGCGACCGCGTCGTCGAAGCCGATGTCGGTGACCCGGGCAGATTCGTCGGCCCAATCGTCGCGTGCCGCCATCGCGCGATCGTTGGTCCAGCCCATCCGCTGCAACCACTGCGCGCCGACCCGCTGCCGGTCGACGCTGTCGGCGTGCATCGCGTGCAGGGTGGAGTTGAGGCTGGCCCCCGAGGCGATCGTGGCGCGGGGGTCGCGGTGCATGTGCACGATGTGCAGATCGCCGAACTGGGCTCGCAATACGTCCAGATAGCCGAGGTGGGCAGGTGACTTGAGCACCCAGCGCACCGCGGCCTCACCTCGCTGCCGCTTCTGCCACTGCAGAAACTGCAGCATCCGGTGCAGGTAGTCGTAGGCCGGCGTGAAGTCCTGCTCGTCGAGCCAGGACCGGTAACGCGGAAGATGTGCGCCGGACTCGGGCACGTGTGACAAGAACGCGTCGGCCAGGAAGACGATCTCCTCTTCGGCCTCCCGCGCATACATCGGGTGAATGACGAACAGGTCCGGCGCGAGTTCGCGGGACTTGGCTTCGCGCACTTCGCTGATCGCGATGCGCGGGTCGACGTCGTTGAACTGGTGGTCGAGTCGCGGCGCGGCCTCGACCACCTCCCAGCCGTGGGCACAGTTGAACCGCGGGTCGGCCGCCAGCAGTCGCTGCAACAGCGTCGTCCCGCTGCGCATCATCCCGACAACGACGGTCGGTGCCACGATGCGCTCCTGCAGAATCTCCGGGTGTCGGCGAATCCACTCCTGAGCGCGCAACCGCATGCGCAGGCTGTGCACGATGCCCGACCGCAGGATGAGCACTCCAATCGCGTTCAGGTCCGCGGCCGCGTAGTCATCCAGTAGCACACCCAACGGATGCTCGAAATCCCCGGGCCCCCAGTCGGTCAGCGACTCCTTTCGCTGCGCATCGGCGAGCACGGCGGCAGGGGCGAAAGGCTCCACGCGGTCAGAACTTCAGGTGCTGGCTGACGTCGCCAACCTGGTCGACGAACATGATGCGGCTGTCGAACCACCACACACCGTCCAGCCGGTGGAACGTGTCCTTGTAATGCCCGGTCACGATCACCTGCAACGGCAGGTCGGGAGTGGCCTGGGTGACGCTGTAGTAGGACCGGCTGCGCGCGGTACCCTCGGCCTCGTCGATCCAGAGCTGCACATTGCTGGTGTTGTGTCTGGTCTTCGGAGTGCCGTCCTCGTAGATCCGGGTGGCCATCTCGTACATCTTCCGGACGCCGGCCGTCCCCTCGAACACCGTCTCCGGAGGTCCGTTTTCGACGCCGCAGATCCGCCCGTGCGCGAATAGTTCGGCCACGCCGTCCAAGTCGCCGCCGTCGAGGATCTCGGCGTAGTGGTAGATCAGGTTGGTGATTTCCCGGTCGCTATCACTCACCCCGAAATCCTGGCAGAACCGGCCCGAGTCTCCGTCGTTTTGGGACGAATCGCCAGGTACGTTTCCGGTCATGGGTGAACTAGACAACACCGTCGCCGTCATCACCGGCGCGGCGCGCGGGCAGGGCCGCAGCCACGCCGTCGCGTTGGCCGAGCAAGGCGCCGACATCATCGCGGTCGACATTTGCGCCGATATCGACGCGATCCCCTACCCACTGGCGACCAAATCCGATCTCGACAAAACCGCGCGGCTGGTGCAAGCCACGGGCCGCAAAGCGGTGCCCGTTATCGCCGATGTCCGCGACCTCGCCGCGTTGGAGGCGGGCGTGCAAACCGGCATCGACGACCTCGGCGACATCGACATCGTCATCGCCAATGCCGGAGTGGTGGCGATCGGCGACCCGGCGACCCGCGCCGAGCCGGTGTTCACCACGATCGTCGACACCAACCTCAAGGGTGTGTGGCACACCATGTTGGCGACGGTGCCCTCCATCATCCGCAAGGGACGCGGCGGGTCGGTCGTCTTGGTCAGCTCATCGCAAGGCCTGACCGGTCGGGGCGGTGACGGCAGCGCCGCGATGTTCGCCTACGCCGCATCCAAACACGGAGTGGTGGGCCTGATGCGATCGGCGGCGAACGCGTATGCGCCACACAAGATTCGGGTCAACTCGGTCAACCCCAGTGGTGTCGCGACACCGATGATCATCAACGACTTCGTGATAAAAGGCATGACCGAGAATCCGAATCCGGCCGTCTCGCAGATGTTGCTGCCCGACGTGCCGCTGGTCGAGTCGCAAGACGTGACCGAGGCCGTGTTGTGGCTCGTCAGCCCGCGGGCCCGTTACGTCACCGGCGTGTCGGTTCCCGTCGACGCGGGCCACCTCGTCATGTAGCTAGCCGACCAGCACCGCGTATCGCGGCTTGATCACCTCGTCGATGATCGCCAGTCGCTCGTCGAACGGGATGAACGCGGACTTCATCGCGTTGACCGTGAACCGCAGCAGGTCGCTCCAGCCATAGCCGAATGCGTCGACGAGAAGAGCCATCTCACGAGTCATCGTGGTATCGCTCATCAGCCGGTTGTCGGTGTTGACCGTGACCCGGAACCGGGTGCGGGCCAGCAGATCGAACGGATGCTCGGCGATGCTGGCGACCGCGCCGGTCTGCACGTTGGAACTCGGACACATCTCGAGCGGAACCCGCTTGTCCCGCAAGATCGATGCGAGCAAGCCGAGTCGTACTTCGCCATCGTCGGCGACGTCGATGTCGTCGACGATGCGGACTCCGTGACCCAGTCGGTCGGCGCCGCAGAATGCGATTGCCTCCTGAATGGACGGCAGCCCGAACGCCTCACCCGCATGAATCGTGAAGCGGGCGTTGTTGTTTCGCATGTACTCGAAAGCATCCAGGTGTCGGGTCGGGGGGTAGCCGGCCTCGGCGCCGGCGATGTCGAACCCGACCACGCCCTTGTCGCGGAACCGGATTGCCAGCTCGGCGATCTCGCGGGACACCGCGGCGTGCCGCATCGCGGTGACCAGGCACCGCACCACGATGGGATGCCCCGCCGCCGCGGCCGCCTTCTCGCCGTCGACGAAACCGGCAAGCACCGCGTCGGTGACGGCGTCGAACGACAACCCCCGGTTGATGTGCAATTCGGGGGCGAACCGCACCTCGGCGTAGACCACCGAGTCAGCGGCCAGATCTTCCACGCATTCGAAGGCCACCCGGTGCAACGCCTCCGGGGTCTGCATCACCGCAACGGTGTGCGAGAACGGTTCGAGGTAGCGCTCCAACGAACCACTGTGCGACGCGGTGCGAAACCACTGCGCGAGTTCATCGGCGTCGGTGCTCGGCAGGCCGTCGTAGCCGGTCTGGCCGGCGATGTCGATGACGGTGGCCGGGCGCAGGCCGCCGTCGAGATGATCGTGCAGCAGCGCCTTCGGCGCCCGCTTGATCGTCTCCAGATTCAGCGGCGTCGTCATCAGGTGATCCGATCGATGATCAGTGGCCGTGCGACCGGCGGCATGTCGGTCACGGTGAAACCCGCGTCCAGTTCGGCCATCGCCCGCGCGAACCGCTGCGGAGTATCGGTGTAGAGCGTGAACAGCGGCTCGCCGGCCGTCACTGGACTTCCGGGGCGCCGGTGGATCTGAATCCCGGCGCCGGGCTGGACTTTCTCACCCGGACGGGACCTGCCCGCGCCGAGCCGCCACACCGCCAGCCCCACTGCCATTGCGTCGATATCGCCCATTGTGCCGCTTCGCGTGGCGATAACGGTTTCGGAGTACTTACCAACCGGCAACGGTACGGACAAGTCCCCGCCCTGCGCCGCGATCAGTGCGCGGAATCGGTCCATCGCGGTCCCGTCGCGCAATGTCTGCTCCGGGTCTCCCCGGTCGATCCCGGCGATCTCCAGCATCTCGCGGGCCAGGCCCACCGTCAGCTCGACCACGTCGGGCGGGCCGCCGCCGGCCAGCACCTCCAGCGCCTCGGCGACCTCGAGCGCGTTGCCGATAGCCGCGCCGAGCGGGCGATTCATGTCGGTCAGCACCGCACAGGTCGGCAGCCCGTGTTCTGCGCCCACCGCCACCATCGTTTCGGCGAGCTCGCGAGCCAACGATTCGGATTGCACGAAGGCGCCGGAGCCGACCTTGACGTCGAGCACCAACGCACCGGCACCTTCGGCGATCTTCTTGCTCATCACCGAACTCGTGATCAGCGGCAATGACTCGACGGTCGCCGTGATGTCGCGCAGCGCATAGAGTTTCGCGTCGGCCGGCGCCAGCTGACCGGCCGCGAAGATGGCCGCGCCGATATCGCACAGCTGTTGTCGCACTTGTGCATTGGTCAACACCCCGGTGAAACCCGCGATCGACTCCAGCTTGTCCAGGGTGCCGCCGGTGTGGCCGAGTCCGCGGCCGGAGGCCTGTGGCACCGCGCCTCCGCACGCGGCGATCACGGACACCAGCGGCAGCGTGATCTTGTCCCCCACCCCGCCGGTGGAATGTTTGTCAACGGTCTTCAGTGGACTTCCGTCGCGGCGCAAGTCGGTGAAGTCCAGCTGCTCACCGGACGCCACCATGGCCGCCGTCCAGCGCGCGGTCTCGCCGTAGTCCATGCCGCGCAGGAACACCGCCATCAGCAGTGCCGACATCTGCTCGTCGGCGACCTGACCGTGGGTGTACGCGTCGATGACCCAGTCGATCGCGGCGTCCGACAGCCGGCCCCCGTCGCGTTTGGTTCTGATCACCGTCGGCGCATCGAAGTGATTCACGCGCGGTCCGGCCGGTAAGCGGCGATATCGTCCGGACCGAAGGCGTCAGGCAGTAGGACCCCGAGCCGTCGCGGCCCCTCGGGGTGGTCGATGAGCAGGTCCGGCCCGCCGTGTTCCAAGAGCACCTGACGGCACCGGCCACACGGCATCAGCAGTGCGCCGCCGCCGTCAACGCAGACCAGTGCGCGCAGCCTGCCGCCGCCCGTCGAATGCAGGGCACACACCACCGCGCACTCGGCGCAGAGACCTAGCCCATATGAGACATTCTCCACATTGCAGCCGGTGATGATCCGGCCGTCATCGACCACCGCGGCTGCGCCCACGGGGAACCCCGAGTACGGCGCATATGCCCCGCGTGCTGCGTGGATTGCTTTGTCCCGCAGCGATTTCCAGTCAATCGTGTCGGCCACGATCCCCGTACCGCACATAGCTGCAATGCATCCGACTACCCCACTTACTGTTGGCTACTTCACAAGGCCAGCCTAGATTCTGCGCGCGTAAAGGCGTCGGCGGACACGAAGTGCTTGATTCGGCAGCAAGAATGGGGCTAATCGGCCGGGAGAATCGGGCTAGATTAAGTAGCCCACTGCAGTCGTTACGAGAGTGGAGACGCTGATGACGACGACGACATCTGCGAATCCGGCTACGCCGGAGGGATCATCGCGCCTACGGCGGCTACGCCGGACCCTCTACCGGGGCGATCCGGGAATGTGGTCGTGGGTGCTGCACCGCATCACCGGAGCGACCGTCTTCTTCTTCCTGTTCATCCACGTGCTGGACACCGCGCTGGTCCGGATCAGCCCGCAGGCCTACAACGAAGTCATCTCGACGTACAAGACGCCGATCGTGGGCTTGATGGAGCTGGGGCTGGTGGCCGCGGTGCTTTACCACGCGCTCAACGGCATCCGTGTCATTCTGATCGACTTCTGGGCACAGGGCCCGCGGTATCAGCGGCTGATGCTGTGGACGATTGGCATCGTGTGGACGTTGGTGATGGTCCCGGCGGGAGTCGTCGTGGCGATCCACATGATCGGGCACTTCCGATGAGCTCACCCGACCTTCAACTCGGCCGCGGGCAGATCGCCCCGGTGCGGCAGCGCAGCCACGACCGTCCGGCCAGTCTGGACAACCCACGATCCCCACGCCGGCGCTCCGGCATGCCCAACTTCGAGAAATACGCCTGGCTGTTCATGCGGTTCTCCGGCATCGTGCTGGTATTCCTGGCCCTCGGGCATTTGTTCGTGATGCTGATGTGGCAGGACGGCGTCTATCGCATCGACTTCAACTACGTTGCGCAGCGCTGGCACTCGCCGTTCTGGCAGACCTGGGATCTGCTGTTGCTCTGGCTGGCACAGCTGCACGGCGGCAACGGCCTTCGCACCATCATCGACGACTACAGCCGCAAGGATTCCACCCGTTTCTGGCTGAACACCCTGCTGGCGTTGTCGATGGCCTTCACGTTGGTGCTGGGCACATATGTGCTGCTGACGTTCGACCCGAACATTTCCTGAAAGGCGAGCCGTGATTAGCGAACACCGTTACGACGTGGTGATCGTCGGTGCCGGCGGCGCCGGGATGCGGGCCGCCGTGGAGGCCGGGCCCCGGGTGCGCACAGCGGTTCTGACGAAGCTCTACCCGACCCGAAGCCATACCGGCGCGGCCCAGGGCGGCATGTGCGCGGCGCTGGCCAACGTCGAGGACGACAACTGGGAGTGGCACACCTTCGACACCGTCAAGGGCGGCGACTATCTCGCCGATCAGGACGCCGTCGAGATCATGTGCAAGGAAGCCATCGACGCGGTGCTCGATCTGGAAAAGATGGGGATGCCGTTCAACCGGACGCCGGAGGGCCGCATCGACCAGCGCCGCTTCGGCGGCCACACCCGAGACCACGGCAAGGCCCCGGTACGCCGATCCTGTTACGCCGCAGACCGTACCGGCCACATGATTCTGCAGACGCTGTACCAGAACTGCGTCAAGCACGACGTCGAGTTCTTCAACGAGTTCTACGCTCTTGACCTGGTGCTCACCGAGACCCCGAAGGGCCCGGTGGCCACCGGCGTGGTGGCCTACGAACTGGCCACCGGCCACATTCACGTCTTCCACGCCAAGGCCGTCGTGCTCGCCACCGGCGGTTCGGGCCGGATGTACAAGACCACGTCGAACGCCCACACGCTGACCGGTGATGGTATCGGCATCGTGTTCCGCAAAGGACTTCCGTTGGAGGACATGGAATTTCATCAGTTCCACCCGACCGGCCTGGCGGGCCTGGGCATCCTGATCTCGGAGGCGGTGCGCGGCGAGGGCGGCCGGCTGCTGAACGGGGAAGGCGAGCGCTTCATGGAGCGCTACGCGCCGACGATCGTCGACCTGGCTCCCCGTGACATCGTCGCCCGCTCGATGGTGCGCGAAGTGCTCGAGGGCCGCGGGGCGGGTCCACACAAGGACTATGTCTACATCGACGTCCGTCACCTAGGTGCGGATGTGTTGGCCGCCAAGCTGCCCGACATCACCGAGTTCGCCCGCACCTACCTCGGAGTGGACCCGGTCAAAGAATTGGTTCCGGTCTACCCGACGTGCCACTACGTGATGGGCGGCATCCCGACCACGATCACCGGTCAGGTGCTGCGGGACAACACCAACACCGTGCCGGGTCTGTACGCGGCCGGCGAATGTGCATGCGTATCGGTGCACGGCGCCAACCGACTCGGCACCAATTCGCTGTTGGACATCAACGTCTTTGGCCGGCGCGCCGGCATCGCGGCGGCCGCCTACGCCAAGGGTCACGACTTCGTCGACATGCCACCGGACCCGGCCACGATGGTAGTCGGCTGGGTCGGCGACATCCTGTCCGAGCACGGCAACGAGCGGGTCGCCGATATTCGCGGCGCGCTGCAACAGACGATGGACAACAATGCCGCGGTGTTCCGCACCGAGGAGACGCTCAAGCAGGCGCTCACCGATATTCACGCGCTCAAGGAGCGGTATTCCCGAATCTCGGTGCACGACAAGGGAAAGCGCTTCAACAGCGACCTGCTGGAGGCGATCGAGCTTGGCTTCCTGCTGGAACTCGCCGAAGTCACCGTCGTTGGCGCGTTGAACCGCAAGGAATCTCGTGGCGGCCACGCCCGCGAGGACTATCCCAACCGCGACGACGTCAACTACATGCGCCACACCATGGCCTACAAGCAGGGCACCGATCTGCTCAGCGATATCCGGCTGGATTTCAAGCCCGTGGTGCAGACCCGTTACGAACCCAAGGAGCGGAAGTACTGATGACGTCAGTGCCAAAAGACGAGGTAAGCCAGGACGCCCCCGCCGGTGACCCGCCGCTGCCCGCGATACCCGAGGGCTCGGTGATGGTGACGCTGCGGATCGCCCGCTTCAATCCGGAAAACCCGGATCAGTACGCGGATTCCGCTGGCTGGCAGAGCTTTCGGGTACCGTGCCTGCCCACCGACCGTCTGCTCAATCTGCTGATCTATATCAAGAGTTACTTGGACGGCACGCTGACGTTCCGGCGGTCCTGCGCCCACGGCGTGTGCGGCTCCGACGCGATGCGGATCAACGGCGTCAACCGGCTGGCCTGCAAGATGCTGATGCGCGACCTGCTGCCCAGCAAGCCCCGCAAGGACCTGACCATCACCGTCGAGCCGATCCGCGGACTGCCGGTGGAAAAAGACTTGATCGTCGACATGGAGCCGTTCTTCGACGCCTATCGCGCGGTCAAGCCATACCTGATCACCAGCGGCAACCCCCCGACGCGGGAACGCATTCAAAGCCAGACCGACCGCGCCCGCTACGACGACACCACCAAGTGCATCCTGTGCGCGGCGTGCACCACGAGCTGCCCGGTGTTCTGGAACGAAGGCAGCTACTTCGGTCCGGCGGCCATCGTCAACGCGCACCGCTTCATCTTCGACAGCCGCGACGAGGCCGCGGCCGAGCGGCTCGACATCCTTAACGAGGTCGACGGGGTATGGCGCTGCCGCACCACGTTCAACTGCACCGACGCCTGCCCGCGGGGCATCGAGGTGACCAAGGCGATCCAAGAGGTCAAGCGCGCGTTGATGTTCACCCGCTGAAGCGCGGCTGGTCCACTCAGCGGACCGCACGGTTGCCAACCGAGCGCTCCGGATGCCGGATCACTCAGCCGCCAATGAAGGTGAGCGTGCAGGTGTTGCTCCAGATCCGCCCGCACGGGCCATCCGGGTCCGGGCGATGGTCGGTGGCAGCGATCTGCAGTATCCCTTCGAGAGCCGTGGCCGGCAGCTCTGCATGAAGGCCGCCGACGTGGTCCGATGTGTAAGTGACGTAGTCGCTGACGCCCTCTCCGGGGCGAGTGATCCTGACGGTCACTTCGCGGTCGGGCAGAAAGCCGGCGCCGATCACCACACCGACCCGCGTGACGGTGATCGCCGGCGTGGCGTGCGATTCCCCGGTAATTGGGTTGTCAGCTGCGGCACCAACCATGGTTCCTCCGAAGCACGATCGCATACCCGGCACCCGTGACGTGACAAGAGGTCGGTCCGGCTAACGGACCGCGACCGGGGGTGCGGGTGCTATTGGGTTGTCGACGCCAGCGCCGTGCCGACGCGGCGGGCGGCGTGCGAGACCAAGTCTGGCAGACGCGGCGGCAGCGTCGGCGAAAGCACCAGAACCGTGACCGCGCCGGCGCAGGTTCCATCCGGCCACCACACCGGCGCGGACACACAGCAGATCCCGGGGAAGGCGTCCTGGCGGTCGGTCACGGTCGCGCCGGGCTCGCGGACTGACTCACGCAACCGTCGCCATTCCCCCTGCGGCCAGCAATCGGGCAATGCGACGTCATCGCCGGCCTGCGCCGCATACAAGACCCGGCCGGTGGCGGTGCGGGCGACCAGTTCGCGGTCCGCCGGGTCGGTAATGTAGGCCTGACCACGCGCTGCCGTCGCACAAATCAGACGAAGGCGTTCTTCGTGCAGGATCCGCAGCGACGCCATCGCGCCCGCCTGCGCCGACAAGTTGTGCACCGGTCCCTGCGCAGCCCTGCGCAACAACGGATCAGGTTGCCACCGTTGCCCGATGCGCCCGATCAGCGCCCCGATGTAGTAACGATGCTCGATACACTGCACCGCCCCGAGGGCGACCAATTGTTCGGCGAGCCGATACGTCGACGTTTTCGCCAATCCGCAGGCACGGGCCAGCGCGGTCAGGCCCAACCCGTCGTCCGCATGAGCGAGCGCGTCAAGCACGGCGAACGCGCCCACAAGAACTCCGCGGCCTGGACATGCGTCGGGCGCAGCCGTCATCGACGATCGATGGGTGTCAGGTGCAGTGTCGACATCCATGTCGCCTCGCTGACCAAGCCCCCGCTTTAGCCCCGTGAGCGGTTTCTAGACTCGCGTGAATTTTATACGCCAACGGATCCGGAAATGTGGCGTACTTACAACACGAATAACGAATACAAATGTCGGTTCGCCATCGGCGTCACGATTTCTGCGGCTGTGCCGTCTGATTGGCATGACACAGAAAACCCGCATCGCACCCCTGCCCCCGCAACGGGCCAGCTGGCTGCTTCGCGCGATGTACCGCTACACGAAGCGGCGCTTTGGCGAAGTCCCCGAGCCCTTCGCCGTCGTCGCGCACCACCCTCGGCTGCTGGTCTCGTACGCCGTCCACGAGACGATGCTGCAGTCGGCCTCGAGCAAGCTGCCGACCAGCGTGCGCGAGCTGGCGGTGCTCTGGACTGCGCGCACCGTCGGCTGCTCGTGGTGCGTCGACTTCGGGTCGATGCTGCTGCGCCTCGACGGACTGGACGTCGAGCGCATCAAGGACATCGAGAACTACGCCACTTCACCACGTTTCACCGATGATGAGCGAGCCGCGATCGCCTATGCCGACGCGATGACCACCGATCCGCACAGCGTCACCGACGAGCAGGTAGCCGATCTACGGACCCGCTTCGGCGAGAACGGCGTGATCGAGCTGACGTATCAGATAGGGACGGAAAACATGCGGGCCCGGATGAACACCGCACTGGGCATCACCGAGCAGGGCTTCAATTCCGGTGACGCGTGCCGGGTTCCGTGGCTGACCGATCCCAGCGAGGCCGGCGAAACCCCTGCCCAGCGCTAAAGTGGCGGCATGCAGGTCTGGGAGCTGGAGCCGGGCCGGCTCATGGTTGCCGGCGGGTTCTCCGACCTTGCCCTGCACCACCACGCCGCGGTCCAGGTCACGGCCGGCAGGCGCGGTCCATTAACGGTTACCCAGGACGGCAACACACGCGAGATGTGCCGGCTGGTCGTGATCGCCAGCGGAGCGCGCCACGCCGTGCGATCGGATTCGGAATCCGGGGCATTGACGCTCTACCTCGGTCTGCAGACCCCGCAGGGCATCGCCCTGAACGCCATGGCGCGCGACGGTGTCTGGATTGTCGATGATGGGCAGCAGATAGCCGAGACAACGGCCGCGGTGCTAGATACCGACGGTCCGTACGCCGCTGCGGGATTTCTCGTCGATCAGCTTTGCGGGGCACAGCAGCCGGAATCCGTTCACCCCCAACTGCGGCAGGCGATCGAAGTCGTGGCGAGCCGGGTGCCCGAACGTATCGATGTGGCCTCGGTCGCGGGG
>Ga0209113_1000170_pt1 | contig 12277 bp, 11 predicted proteins | sample TexAe_RefH0_O1_FD_187951 | JGI IMG/M metagenome (GOLD analysis project Ga0209113, IMG submission 187951) | Forest soil microbial communities from Davy Crockett National Forest, Groveton, Texas, USA - Texas A ecozone_RefH0_O1 (SPAdes) (version 2) | ecosystem: Environmental > Terrestrial > Soil >... | reverse complement strand
CCCACCAACCCGACCCCCGCCCGCTGTCCCACCGTGGCCCGGGCCCACCGGCGAGCGCGCCGACTGGTGGTGGTATCAACCCTTCCAACCCCAACCACCACCGTCAAACAACTAGCCGCGTCGAGATCGACGAGGCCGCAACGAAGTTCGAGTGGCCTGGTGGCCCGCGTCGATTTCACGCACAAAAGCTAACGGGCCTGCGGCACGTCGTCGGGCGTGCGCGGCAGCGCGTACAACGCCATCCGGCGGTTGCTCATGTCGTGCTCGCCGAGGAAGGCGCAGCCGGCGTATTCACACAGCCGTCGCGCCGAGGTATTGCGGTGGTCGGGGTCGAACATGATTCGGCGACAACGGGGTTCGACGTCGAAGACGCTCGCAACAATGCGCGGCAGCAGGAACGGGCCGAGACCCTTGTTGACGACTGACAGCTCGGCGATGGCCGCGTGCAGGCCTACATCGTAGGGATCGGCGTCATACCGCGTTGCGATGGAATCCTTTGCGGCGCGGTAAACCTCGACGTATCCGCCGTCCTCGCCGTGCATGCTGCCGATGAATGGGCGCGAGTAGTTGCCTGCGCGCTGCGCGCGTAGGTAGTCGCGCCACCGCGTTACCGGCCAGGCCGACTCCCATGCCTCGACCAGGTGCGGCATGTTCATCCATCGCGAGATCATGTCCGCGTCGGCGTCGGGATCGACCAAGCGCAGTGCGTAGGGCTCGGCCAGCACCGGCGTGGGCGGCGGGGGAGCGTCGCGCACGTCGTCGCTGAGTCCCTCGGTCAACTCCCGGGGCAGGATCACCAGTGATTCGCGCCGTGTGGTCATCGACCGCCGCCGGGTGGGCCGGCGAAGGCCTGCGCGATCGTCAGCCAGCGCGACGCGTCGTCGCCGGTGGCCGTCACATCCAGCTCGCGCAGCGGGCGGCGCTGGGTGACCAGAAAGCAGAAGTCCTCGGCAGACCCGGTGACCCGCTGCGCCGCATCGGCCGGCCCCCACGACCAGGTACTGCCGTCGGGGGCCCGCAACTCCACCCGGAACGGATCGCTCGGCGGCTGCTGGCCGTTGATGCCGAACGCGAAATCCCGGGTCCGCACCCCGATGTGCGCGATCGAGCGCAGCCGGGCGGTAGCCGGTCGCGTCACGCCGAGGGCGTCGGCAACGTCTAGGCCGTGCGCCCAGGTCTCCATCAGCCGGGCCGTCGCCATCGACGGGCCGCTCATCGGCGGGCCGAACCACGGCAGCTTGCGTCCCTCGGCGACGGTGAGCAGCGCATCGTGCAGCCGGGTACGGGTGCGCCGCCAGTCGGCCAGCAACTCGGCGGGCGGAACGGCCGCCAGCTCATCGGCCGCGGTGTTGACGAAACCAAGCGGGTCCTCCACCGCGGTCTTCACCACATCGGCGAACGCGTCCTCGTCGGTGACCGCCACCAGGGCGCCGCGGTCGGTCCACAACAGGTGCCCGACCTGGTGGGCGATCGTCCACCCCGCGGCGGGCGTCGGCTCCGCCCAGCGCGCATCCTCGAGCGGCGCGACCAGCGCGTCGAGCTCATCGCTTTCGGCGCGTAGGTCGTCGACAATCTCTGACAGGTCGGCCATCTGCGTACTTTAACGATTCGCTCCGCGGCCGACGACGGTGTGCACGGCCAGCCCGCACAGATACACCGCGGCGCCGGCCACGATCAGCGCGGGAGAGTGGCCGTTGCTCGGGATGACGATCGCCGCAGCGGTGATCGCGGCGATGAACGCCACCCAGAACAGCGAATCCTGCACCGCGAACACGTGGCCGCGCAGGGCGTCGTCCACATCGATCTGAATCGCGGTGTCGGCGCACAGCTTGACCACCTGGCCGGCTCCGCCCAGCAAGAAGCCGCATGCCACCAGCACCCACAGGCGCATACCGATGCCGGCGATCTCGAAGGCCGCCGCGATCGCCAGGGCACCGTTGGCCGTGGCGTAGCGCCCCCAGCGGCGTACCGCGGCCGGGGTGACCAGGTTCGCCAGAAACGACCCGGCGCCCGCCGCGGCGACGAACAGCATCGCGCTGCCCAGCGCGGAGACCGCGGCCGTATCGCGGCTGCGCACCAGCAACAGCACCACCAGGGAGTTGATGCCGAACACCATCCGGTGCGCGGCCAACCCGGAAAGGGTGGCGGCGACGGTGGGACGCTGCAGCACGGTGCGCACACCGTGCAGCCATCCGGTGATGACGGCGTAGAGGACCGATCCATGGATCGCCCGCGAGGTGTCGTCGGGCCCCAGCACGTGGGCCGGGAATCGCAGCGACAGCAGCAGCGCGATCAGCAACGGGACGATCACCAGGAAGATGATCGACGCGGCCCCGCTGTCGCCCGAGCCGAAGATCGCGCGCGGCACCAGCATGAAGTTGGCGCCGAGGAAGGCCGCGACCGCGCCGACCGCCGACGCGATCGAGTTCATCGTGACGACCTGCTCGCGGGGCACCACGTCCGGCAGGGCGGCCGAGAGCCCCGAACCGACGAACCGGGCGAGGCCGTTGACCACCAGCGCGCCGCACAGCACCAGCACATTGCCGGCACCGACCGCCAGGCAGATTCCCACGATCGCCACCGACACCACCCGGCCGACGTTGGCGGCGATCAACACCAGGCGGCGGTCCCAGCGGTCCATCAACGCACCGGCGAACGGGCCGAGCAGCGAATACGGCAGAAACAACACGGCGAACGCCGCGGCGATCGCCAGCGGGCGGGTGGCGCGCTCGGGATTGAACAGCAACGCGCCCGCCAGACCCGCCTGAAACAGGCCGTCGCCGAACTGGCTTGCCGTCCGCAACTCCAGCAGCCGCCAAAAGTCGGGCAGGCTGCGCACCGAACGCCAGACAGCGACCGCCGCGTGCGGATGAGTCACTGCACCTACTTCCGAAAGGCATGGGGCCCGGCAGCCGCGAACCGAGCGTTCAGGCGCCTGTTAACAACAGTACAAATTCCTCGCAGCGCACCGCTTGTTCGCCACGGTGGTCGGGCCCGGATGCCATGATGGGAGGGTGGCGCAGTCCGAAGATCCAGAAGACTATGTTGCCCCCACCGCACACCGAGTGCGAGCGGGCACGTTGCTTCTGGCCAACACGGATCTGCTCGAGCCGACGTTCCGCCGCAGCGTGATTTACATCGTCGAGCACAATGACGGAGGCACCCTGGGCGTCGTGCTCAACCGTGCCAGCGAGACCGCGGTCTACAACGTATTGCCGCAGTGGGCGCAGATCGCGGCGAAACCGAAGACGATGTTCATCGGCGGACCGGTCAAGCGCGATGCGGCGCTGTGCCTGGCGGTGCTCCGGGTGGGTGCGACGCCCGACGACGTGCCAGGTCTGCGCCATGTGGCCGGCCGGACGGCGATGGTCGATCTCGACGCCGACCCCGAGTCGATCGCCCCGCTGGTCGAGGGTGTCCGGATCTTCGCCGGATACTCCGGCTGGACCATCGGCCAGCTCGAGGGTGAGATCGAGCGCGACGACTGGATTGTGTTGTCGGCGTTGCCCTCTGACGTTCTCGTCCAGCCGCGGGTAGACCTGTGGGGCCGGGTGCTGCGCCGTCAGCCGCAGCCGCTGTCGATGCTGGCCACCCACCCGATCGACGTCAGCCGCAACTAAGCGGCCACGGCGGGCTCGTCGTCGAGGGAGTCCCGGGACAGTCTGCTCGCAATCACCGAGCACACCACCAGCTGGATCTGGTGAAAGATCATCAGCGGCAACATGATCACCCCGACGGTGGCGGCCGGGAAGAACACCAGCGCCATCGGAAGACCGGACGCCAGGCTCTTTTTCGAGCCACAGAACAGCAGCACGATGCTGTCGCCGCGATCCAGTCCGGCCACTCGGCCGACCAGCCACGTGAAGGCCAGCACCACCGCCAACAGCACGGTGTTGACCACAGCGACGATCGCCAGTTGCCAGGCGTTGACACTGCGCCAGATGTGCTCGACCATGCCCATCGAGAACGCGGTGTAGACGACCAACAGGATCGAGCCGCGGTCGACGGCTTTGGTCAACACCGTGTGCCGGGCAACCCAGTCGGCGATCCACGGCCGCATCAGTTGACCCGCCACGAACGGCAGCAGCAGTTGCACCACGACGTCGCGGACCGCGGTGGCGTCCATGCGGGCTCCGCCGCTGGTGTTCATCAGCAGCACGACGAGCAACGGGGTCAGCGCGATCCCGACGATGTTCGACAGCGATGCGCTGACCAGCGCGGCCGAGACATTGCCTCGCGCAATCGACGTGAAGGCGATCGAAGACTGCACGGTCGACGGGACGAGACACAGGAATAGCAGCCCGTTGTACAGGTCGAGGTTCAGCAGCCAGGGAACCAGGCCGCGGGCGGCCAGCCCGAGCAACGGGAAGACCACGAACGTGGTGGCCAAAACCAGCAGATGCAGCTGCCACCGTTTGACGCCCTGCCAGGCCTGCTGCGGAGACAGCCGGGCGCCGTACAGCCAAAACAGCAGCGCGATAACCACTTTGGCGGCCACCGACATGACGTCGGAAAAGGCGCCGCGGGCCGGAAACAGCGCGGCCAGCGCGACCGTGGCGGCCATGGCCAGCAGGAAAGTGTCAATCGGCAGCGCCGAGAGCTTTTTCAGCACAAGGGTGTACCGGTCAGTGGCAGGCCAGGGTGCAGGCCGCACAGGACCCGCTACAGGTGGCCTCGGCCTCTTCGCGGCGCAGTGCGTAGCGCGCGGTCTGATAGGAGCCGGCGGCCACGGTACCGAGGGCGCCGACGACGCACACGCAGATCACCGGCACTGCGGTAGCCACGGGTGCAGCCAGTGCCACCGCGCCTCCGGCGGCCAGCATGATCGCGCCGGCCAGCTGCGGTGGCGCAACCGAGCGCATGATCACCCCGACGGTGCCGGTGCCGGCGGGACGGACCAACGACCGCAGTCCGAGTACGGCCATTACCACCGCCGCGCTCACGCACAGCACTCCCGCGATCAGCATGGGGGCCACAATACGAGGCCGCTCCGGCCCCGGCGCGACGCCCTAGTGCGACAGTGCCTGAGGCGGAGCGACCAGCGCAGGTGGAGCCGCGGGCGCCGCAGGCGGCGCGGGCGCGGCGGGTGCCGGTGGCGGGGCGGCGGGTGCGCTGGACCCGGGCGCGCCGGCCCGGAACCCGTTGATGATGCCGTCGGTGGCCGGCGCCTCGGCGACGGTTCCGCCGGCTTCGGTGGTCACCGCCAGCGATACCAGGTACTTGTCGGGCCCGGAGCTGACGATGACGTTGCGATGCGAGGTGTTGAGCGTCATCTCGTTCTGCCGGTAGGTGCCCTCGATGATCGACGACGGCGAGCCGTTGAAGTCGGCCAGCGAGGCATTGGTGGTGCGCCAGGCGGGCAGTTGCTGGCTGTCGAGGTAGCCGTGCGTGATGGCTTCTTTCGGGTCGAAGTCGCCGACCAGCCGGTAGACCACGAGCTGGGCGTTCGGGGTGTACAGGCTGCTGCTGCGCCGATTGGCGGTCACGACGAACGCGTCGGGGACGTTGGGGTCGGGCACCTGCGTCCAGCCTTGCGGCATCGGCAGGGTGAGGTCGAGGGCCTTGAAATCTTTCGCCTGTTGCGGCTCCAGCTTGACGTTCTTGCTCGCGAAGAACTCCCGAAGCGTGCCGGAGGCGGCCGGGGTGAGTTCCGGCGGTGCGGCGACCGGCGGTGCGGCGACCGGCGGGGCCGGCGGCAGTCCCTGCGCCGCCGGGGCCAGCGCGGGAGAGATCGGCACGGGCGCCGTTGCGGCCGTCCCCGGCATCGGGTTGCCGACGGCGCCGGGGACGACGGCGACGGCTTGCGGCATCGGGGCGGCAGGAACGGGGTTGGGCCGGGGCGGGAAAACTGGGTCGGCAGACGCGGTGGGGCTGGCAAGGCCCAAGACACCGGCAGCGCCGACGGCCAGACCCGCGACCGTTACTCGCCAGCTACGGGCAGTCTGCTTCATGACGGTCGGTCCTTCCCTGATAGTCCGGCGGGTCTTCATGGGGTTGTCGAAGTCGCAGAAAGCGACTGTAACCAGCGGGAAGCGGCGTCTTCCAGCGCTGGAACCGACCTGCAACACACCTGGGACAAACCCCTGACCGGTCTGCAATCCAACCGAGACCGTCGATGGTCGGCGGGTCGCTCGACGTCGCCCTTATAACCTGTTGGGCGTGACCGACTCCCCAACCGCCCCTGCCGAGCAGGCCGATGCCGACGCGCCGCGGTTTCGCTATACCGCGGACCTGGCCGGCCGCATCGAACGCACTTGGCAGGACAACTGGACCCGGCTGGGGACTTTCAACGTGCCCAACCCGGTCGGTTCGCTGGCTCCGACGGACGGCACACCGGTGCCCGACGACAAGATGTTTGTGCAGGACATGTTCCCGTATCCCTCGGGCGAGGGCCTGCACGTCGGCCATCCACTCGGCTACATTGCCACCGATGTCTACGCCCGCTACTTCCGGATGCTGGGTCGCAATGTGTTGCACGCGTTAGGTTTCGACGCGTTCGGTTTGCCCGCCGAGCAGTACGCGGTGCAGACCGGCACGCACCCGCGCACACGCACCGAGGCCAACATCGTCAACTTCCGGCGTCAGCTGGGCCGGCTGGGCTTCGGCCACGACAATCGCCGCAGCTTTTCCACGACCGACGTCGAGTTCTACAAGTGGACGCAGTGGATCTTCCTGCAGATCTACAACGCGTGGTTCGACGCCGCCGCTGACAAGGCCCGTCCGATCGCCGATCTGATCGCCGAATTCGATTCCGGTGCACGCCAATTAGGAGACGGCCGGAATTGGGCGGCGTTGTCGGTGGGCGAGCGCGCCGACGTGATCGACGCGCACCGCCTGGTCTATCGCTCCGACTCGATGGTCAACTGGTGTCCGGGCCTGGGCACCGTGCTGGCCAACGAAGAGGTCACCGCCGACGGCCGCAGCGACCGGGGGAACTTCCCCGTCTTCCGCAAGCGGTTGCGGCAGTGGATGATGCGGATCACCGCCTACTCCGACCGGCTGCTCGACGACCTAGATGTGCTGGACTGGCCGGACAAGGTCAAGACCATGCAGCGCAACTGGATCGGCCGATCCACCGGCGCGGCAGCGCTGTTCGCGGCGCCGACCACCGACGGCGAAACGGTGGACCTGGAGGTGTTCACCACCCGGCCGGACACCCTTTTCGGCGCAACCTATCTGGTGCTGGCACCCGAGCATGAACAGGTCGATCGTCTGGTAGCGCCGCAATGGCCGGCGGGGGTGGATCCGCACTGGACATACGATGCGGACAGCCCCGCACAGGCTGTCGCCGCCTACCGGCAGGCCATCGCCGCGAAGTCCGATCTGGAACGTCAGGAGAACAAGGCCAAGACCGGTGTGTTCCTGGGCACTTATGCGACCAACCCGGCCAACGGCGAGCAGGTGCCGGTCTTCATCGCCGACTACGTGCTGGCCGGATACGGCACCGGAGCGATCATGGCCGTGCCCGGCCACGACCAGCGCGACTGGGAGTTCGCCCACGAGTTCGGCCTGCCGGTCGTCGAAGTGATTGCCGGTGGCGACATTTCGCAAGCGGCGTACACCGGCGACGGCGTCCTGGTGAACTCGGATTACCTCAACGGGTTCAACGTCGCGGCCGCCAAGGAGGCCATCACCGCACGGCTGGAATCCGAAGGCCGCGGTAAGGCGCGCATCGAATACAAGCTGCGCGACTGGCTTTTCGCACGGCAACGGTATTGGGGTGAGCCGTTTCCGATCGTCTATGACAGCGACGAACGCGCCCACGCGCTGGATGACGCCGCGCTGCCGGTGGAGTTGCCGGACGTCCCGGATTATTCGCCGGTGCTGTTCGACCCCGACGACGCCGACAGCGAGCCGTCGCCGCCACTGGCCAAAGCCACCGATTGGGTGCACGTCGATCTGGACCTCGGCGACGGCCTGAAGCCCTACACCCGCGACACCAACGTCATGCCGCAATGGGCGGCCAGCTCGTGGTACGAGCTGCGTTACACCGACCCGCACAACGCAGAACGCTTCTGCGGCAAGGAGAATGAGGCCTACTGGATGGGCCCCCGGCCCGCCGAGCACGGGCCGGGTGATCCCGGCGGCGTCGACCTCTACGTCGGCGGCGCCGAGCATGCCGTGCTGCACCTGCTGTATTGCCGGTTCTGGCACAAGGTGCTTTACGACCTCGGCCACGTCAGCTCGCGCGAGCCCTACCGCAGGTTGGTCAACCAGGGCTACATTCAGGCGTTCGCTTACACCGACGCCCGTGGGTCCTATGTGACGGCCGCCGATGTCGTTGAGCGCGATGGCAAGTTCTACTACCCGGGTGTCGACGGGGAGATCGAGGTCTTCCAGGAATTCGGCAAAATCGGTAAGAGCCTGAAGAATTCGGTGTCACCGGACGAGATGTGCGATGACTACGGCGCCGACACCTTGCGGGTGTACGAGATGTCAATGGGCCCGCTGGAGGCGTCACGCCCGTGGGCCACCAAGGATGTCGTCGGCGCGCATCGGTTCCTGCAGCGGGTGTGGCGGCTGGTGGTCGATGAGCAGTCCGGCGAGACTCGGGTGACCGAGGACGCGGATCTCGACACCGACACGCTGCGGCTGCTGCACCGCACCATCGCCGGAGTCTCCGAAGACTATGCGGCACTGCGTAACAACACCGCGGCGGCCAAGCTGATCGAGTACACCAACCACCTGACCAAGCAACACCGCGACTCGGTTCCGCGGGCCGCGGCCGAGCCGTTGGTGCTGATGCTGGCGCCGCTGGCTCCGCACCTGGCCGAGGAGTTGTGGGAGCGGCTGGGCCATCCGGCATCGCTGGCACACGGCCCGTTCCCGGTGGCCGATCCCGACTACCTGGTCGACGACAGCGTGGAATACCCCGTCCAGGTCAACGGCAAGGTGCGCGGCCGGATCACGGTGCCGGCCAGTGCCGACGCCGATGCGGTGGAGACCGCAGCGCTGGCTGACGAGAAGGTGCAGGCGTTCCTGGCCGGCGCGACACCGAAGAAGGTGATCGTGGTCGCCGGGAAGATGGTCAACCTCGTGGTCTGAGTATGACCTCGTGCAGATGCCCGTCAGCCGGGGTCGCGATCGCGTAGGCGACCGCCGCGGCAACGGTGTCCGCACGCAGGAGCCGATCGGCGTCGTACTCGCCGTCCTCGAACGACACCAACTCGCGCTGCATGTCGGTGTCGGTTCGGCCGGGATAGACGGTGGTGACCCGTAGCGTCGGCTCGCTCAAGCGCAGTGAATCGGCGAACGCCCGCAGCGCGAACTTGCTGGCCGAATACGACGCCATGTTTTCCGACGCCGTGCGACCCGCCCCCGAGTTGATGAACACCACCTGTCCCTGCGCACGCCGCAGAGCCGGCAGCAGAGCCAGCGTAACCGCAACGGCACCAACGACATTGACGTCGAAAGTGGTCCGCCACTGATCGACGGTGGACTCAGCGACCCGCCCCGGCAGCGACACCCCGGCGTTGTGCACCAGCACGTCGAGCTCGTTGATGGCGGCGGTCGCGTCCGCAATCGCGTCGGTATCGGTCACGTCCAGCGGCAGCGCAGTGGCGCCCAACCGATCAGCGGTGGCTTCTAGCGCGGGTGACGGTCGTCCGGCTAACAGCAGGGTGTGGGTGGGCGCCAGGGCATCGGCGATAGCGGCGCCGATCCCGCGACTGGCGCCGGTGATGAGCGCGGTCCGCATGCTTGCCAGCTTAGGCGGCTATGCGCAGCAAGGAATTACGACGTCTGGTCGCCGTTGGTGTGGGCGGTCGCCGCGCTGCCCACCGGCTCGCTGCCCGCCAACCGCTCGAGCGGTGCAAGCGCTTTGGTGAGGGTTTCCCGGTCGGGCTCGCTGAGTTGGCTCAGCAGCGTGGCCAGCGCGTGAATCCGGTTGGTCAGCGACTCACGGTGAACGGCCAGGCCGCGCGGGGTGATGTCGACAAGCACGGCGCGCAGGTCTGAGGGGTCGCGCGAGCGCTTCACCAGGCCGATCTTCTCCAGGCGGCGGATCGCCACCGTCGTGGTGGGCGTGCGGACGCGTTCGTGGGCGGCCAGGTCGGTCATCCGGATCGGGCCCCGGTCGAGCAGTGTGACCAGGATCGACAGTTGGGCCAGCGTGAGGTCGCTGGCCGCCGCCGCACCGGCGCTCGGATCGCCACGGCGCAGAATCGAGAACAACTTGGAAAGCGTACGGTGAAGCCCCTCCGCCAGCTCGGTGAGCTCGGGCACGGTGGCTTCGGTTTCCGCCATAGTTCGACAGTCTAACCTGTCTGCAGTTAAGCGGCCTATATTTCGTTTTTGCATCTCACAGGACCTGCGACAAGAAGCGCTGCAGGCGCTCGGTGGTTGCCGCCTCGAAAATCTGCGCGGGCGGCCCGGTTTCCACCACCTGGCCGTGATCCATGAAGACGACGGCGTCGGATGTGGACTTCGCAAAACCCATTTCGTGCGTGACTACCACCATTGTCATGCCCTCGGAGCCCAGGTCCGCGATCAGCGCCAGGATTCCTTTGACCAGTTCGGGATCCAGCGCCGAGGTCGCCTCGTCGAACAGCATCACCTGAGGTGACATGGCGAGCGCGCGGGCGATCGCCACCCTTTGCTGTTGGCCGCCCGACACGGCGCCGGGGCGGCAATCGGCCTTGTGCTTCATGCCAACCCGGTCCAGTTGCGCCAGCCCCAACTCGCGAGCCGCGTCGCCGGAGAGGCGTTTGAGCTTGCGCGGCGCCAACATCACGTTGTCCAGGACGCTCAGATGCGGGAAAAGGTTAAAATGTTGAAACACCATGCCAATCCGCTGCCGCACCGCATCGGGATCGTCCCTCAGAACCGACTGACCGTCGAGCAAGATGTCGCCGCCGTCGGGTTCGTGCAATCGATTCAGCGCCCGCAGCAGGGTCGACTTTCCAGAGCCCGACGGGCCGATCACCGCCACCGTGTTGCCGGCCGGCACGTTGATGTCCACACCGCGCAGCACTTTGTTGCTGCCGAAGGACAGCTGAATCCCATTGCCCGCCAACGATACTGATTCTGTCACGTCATCTCCTGACTGCTTGGCACTGCCAGCGGATCTGCCGGTGCTCCAACTGCGGCCCGGCCGTGCCGAAGCCGGTTGTCGATGAAGTTGACCAGGTGGGTCAGCGGGATGGTCAGGATCAGGTAGAACACCCCGGCCGCGACCAGTGGCGAGAGGCTGCCGGTCTGTGCGTTGAGGTCACGGCCGACCTGGAATAGTTCGCGTTGGCCGGCGATCAGCCCGAGGAAGTACACCAGCGCGGAGGCTTTCAGCAGCGCGATGAACTGGTTTACAAGGGCGGGCAGTACCCGGCGGATGCCCTGCGGGATCACCACCATGCGCATCGCGGTGTTGTAGCTCAGCCCGAGTGCGCGAGAGGCGTCCAGCTGCCCGGGTTCGACGCTCTGGATGCCGGATCGAAAGATCTCACCCACATACGCGGCGGCCGTCAGGCCCAGGGCGGCGATGCCCAGCGGATACGGATTGTTGTTCGTCAGTCCGCCCACGATCGGCCCGATGCCGAGCCCGATCACCAGAATGATCACCACTTCGGGCAGGCCGCGGAAGATGTCGGTGTAGATCCGCGCCGGCCAGCGCAGCCAGCGGGTCCGCGAGACGCCCGCCACCGCGAGGCCCATACCGACCACCAGGCCGATCACACTGGAGCTGATGGTCAAGATCAGCGTGTTGGGTAGGCCCGTCGTCACCATCGCCGGGATGGCCTGCTCGTACAGATCCCAGTCGAAGAACTGATCCCGCAGCTGGGTCAGGGTGGATTTCGGTCCTGCGGTCCCGCCTGGCTCGTCGCGGTGGTTGCGTTCGGCGATCGCCGCGAAGTCGGGCAGGTGCGGCGTCGGCGCCGCTTTCGATCCCGGCTTCCAGCCTTGCGGCAAGGGCCGCGGAACCCAGTCGGTGTACAGCTGTGACCAGGAGCCGTCGGCGATGACGGCGTCCAAGCCGGCGTTCAGCGCATCGATCAGCGGCTGGTTGTCTTTCGCGACCGGGAACGCGATGAAACTGCCCGGACTGTAGGTGTACGCAGCGACGGTGGCCGGGTCGCCGGGCCGCATCACTTTGGCCGCCTCCATCGCCGGCGCCACCCACGCCTCGATCTGATGGTTCTTCAGGCAGCTGTACAGGGTGGTGAAGTCGGGGAATTTCACCGGCTGCGCGTGCACGGTATCGACGACATAGGCCTCTTCGACGGTGCCCTGAATGACGCCGATCCGTTGCCCGGGCGCCAGTTTGTCGAAGCTGTCGAGCGGC
>Ga0209113_1000169_pt1 | contig 12278 bp, 12 predicted proteins | sample TexAe_RefH0_O1_FD_187951 | JGI IMG/M metagenome (GOLD analysis project Ga0209113, IMG submission 187951) | Forest soil microbial communities from Davy Crockett National Forest, Groveton, Texas, USA - Texas A ecozone_RefH0_O1 (SPAdes) (version 2) | ecosystem: Environmental > Terrestrial > Soil >... | reverse complement strand
CCAGATTCTCGGCAGGCACCTTCACATCCTCGAAGAACCCCTCGTTGAAGTCCAAGTTGTCTTGGCCGCAGATATCCGGGAACGGCCGACGCGTCACACCGGGGGTATCGGTTGGGATCACCAGCGCGCTGATTCCCTTGTGCTTAGGCGCATCCGGGTCGGTTCGGACGAACGTCAGCAGCACGTCGGCATCGTGGGCACCCGACGTCCACACTTTCTGTCCGTTAACCACGAAGTGATCGCCGTCGCGCACCGCCTTGGTTCGCAGCGAGGCCAGATCCGAACCGGCGCTGGGCTCGCTCATCCCCAGCGACGCGGTGATCTCGGCCCGCAGAATGGGCACCGCCCAGCGCTGCTTCTGTTCGTCGCTGCCGAACGAAATCAGCGACGCCGCAATGATGTTGACACCCTGCGGGTTGAAGCTGTGATAGATCCGGCGCTTGCACAGCTCTTCCAGGTACACATACTGCTGCAAGACCGTGGCATTGCGGCCACCGAATTCCGGCGGTTGCGTGGGCAGCAGCCAGCCGTTGTCGAACAGCAGGCGCTGCCAGCGGCGGGCCCAATCCGGCATGTGCGACACCGACTTCGGCCGCTCCAGCGCCTCGGCCGCTGTCGCGGGCGCGTGCTCGTCCAGGAACGCGACGAACTCAGCGCGGAATGCCTCGACGTCGGGATCAAAGGTGAGCTGCACGGTACTCCTCGGTAACCCTCGCGCGGTGCTCAGCGGTTCCGCCGAGCATGAGCTCGCCGGCCTTGGCCCGCTTCAACGCGAATTGAAGGTCGTTCTCCCACGTGAAGCCCATCGCGCCGAACAGCTGCAGGCCGTGGCGGAACACCAGCGATTGGCATTCTCCCGCAGACGCTTTCGCCATCTCGGCGGCCAGCCGCCGCCGTGGATCGTCTGCGGCTATCGTCAGCGCCGCGTAATAGGCCAGCGCCCGCGCCCGTTCCACCGCAACGTGCATGTCGGCCGCTTTGTGCTGGACCGCCTGAAAGGATCCGATCGGCACCCCGAACTGGTGGCGACTGCGCACGTGGTCGAGGACCAGGTCCAGAATGCGTTGGCACGCACCGACCATCGTCATCGCCATGCCCATCAGGGCAACATGATGCGCCCGTTCGGTGTCGACCTCGACGCGGGCGGTGTCGGGCAGCCGCAGTCCGCTGAATGTCAGGTCGGCGACGTGCAGGACGGGGTCGAGTACGGCGCTGCGTCGCCGGGAAAGCTGCCCGCCCGCCTCGTCGGCGTTGACGATGAACACCGCGGCATCGGTCACCACCGCCAACCACTCGGCGCGGTCGCCGTCCAATACGTGCCGCGCGGTGCCGTCCAGCACCCACTCCTCGCCGTCGCGGTGCACGGTGATCCCGCTGTAGACGGCGGTGCCAGATGCCCGCGGGTCGAACCGGTCGGCGGCCAGCGGCGCAAACTGGGTCATGGTCGCCAGAAACGGGGTGGGGTCGGTGGCCCGTCCCAACTCTTCGAGCACGATGGCCAGCTCGACGGCGGTCTCGGCGTCGTTCATCTCGGTCCAGCCGTGCTCTACGTAGGCCGTCCACACCGGGGTCGGGTCGACGCCGTCTTCTGCGACACCCCGGACCAGCGCCGGCGGGCACTGCTTGCCCACGGCGTCGCGCACGGTTTCCTGCCAGAGCCGCTGATCAGCGTCGAATTCCAGCAGCATCCCGGCCAACTCCTTAGATCAGTTAACGTGCTGTGAGAATACTATTCTCTTAATAGCACAGTGACAATCTCGCAGGAATGCTCTGCGGCCTGGCGGACGTCGGCGAGAGGTAGGCGGCAATGGTGGACATTGGGTTTATCGGTCTGGGCCACATGGGGTTTCCGATGGCGCGGCGCCTGATCGACGCGGGGTACGACGTCGTTGCTTTCGATACCCGCACCGAAGCCTTGGACAGACTTGTCGCCCTCGGGGCCCGGCCGGCATCGTCGCCGAAAGAGGTCGCCGACGTGGCCGAAACCGTGCTGGCGAGCCTGCCCTCGCCGCACGCTGCGGTCGAGGTGGCGACCGGTGCCGCCGGTGTGGTCGAGGGCGGCCGGGTGCGCCGCTACGTCGACCTGTCGACGATCGGCAGCTCCACCGCGGTACAGATCCACGGCATCCTCGCCGAACGCAATATCCTCGCAATCGACAGCCCGGTCAGCGGCGGCGTCGGCGGAGCCGAAAACGGGACACTTGCGATGATGGTGTCCGCACCACACCGCGAATTCGGCGCACTCCAGCCGGTGCTGGAAACACTCGGTCGACCGATACATGTGGGCGAACAGCCCGGTTCGGCGCAGACGATGAAGCTCGTCAACAACATCCTGGCGGCCACCGTGCTGGTCGCAACATCGGAAGTCGTTGTGATGGGGGCTAAGTCGGGCCTGGATCCGAGTGTGATGATCGACGTGCTCAACGCGGGCTCGGGCGCGACGAGTGCCAGCCGCGACAAGTTCCCGCGGGCGATCCTCCCCCGCACATTCGACTACGGCTTCGCCACCGGGCTGATGGTCAAGGATGTCCGGTTGTACCTCGACGAGGCGAAAGCGCTCGGCGTGCCGGTCGAGATCGCCGAAGCCGTGGCTCGACTCTGGGAAGCCACGCTCAACGACGAGGGCGCCGACTCCGATTTCACGTCCGCGATCAAACCGATCGAGCGGGCCGCCGGCGTCACCATCGGCAGCTCCAGACAGTGAGAATGGTATTATCGCTGGAGTAGAACAGTACTACTCGCATAGGGTCCGATTGTGGCCACTATCAGGTGCGATTAATAATCGAAATGCTTACGGGAAACCCATTGAATAGCGGTCAACGGGGATGTTAGTTTGGCTACAGACTGCTGAATTCCCTCGACGCAGTCGGCCGATGCACGAAGGGCGGTTTAGGTGATCGAGCACCCGGACGGGACGCGCACGCCGCTGATCGACGCCAGCGTGCACATCTTCTTCTCGTCCAACAGAGAACTGCGCTCGACGTTGCGCGAGCCGTTCAAGAGTCGCGGCTTCCCCGACTACGAGATGGATTGGTACGGCGCCCCGGGCGGCGAGTACGCGCCCAAGACCGAGGGTCCGAACCGGCAGTACCCTGGTTCGGACCCGGAATTCGTTGGCAACGAGTTGTTTTCGAAGCGCGGTGTCGACATCGCGGTGCTGCACCCAATGGCGCGTGGCATCATGCCGGACCGCCACCTCGGCACCGCACTGCACGCGGCCCACAACGAGATGATGGTGTCGAAGTGGTTGGAGCACAGCCAATTCGGCGATAGGTTCCGCGGCACGATCCGGGTGAACCCCGACGACATCGCGGGCGCACTGAAAGAAATAGAGAAGTGGCGCTCACACCCCCGGGTGGTCCAGATCGGCGTCCCGCTGCAGTCCCGCGAGGTCTACGGCAAGCCCCAATTCTGGCCGTTGTGGGAAGCGGCCGCTGACGCGGGCCTTCCAGTGGCCGCGCACATCGAGGTCGGCTCGGGTATCGCCAATCCGCCGACCCCGAACGGCAATACCCGGGTCTACGAGCACTACGTCAGCTTCATGGCGCTCAACTACATTTACCACCAGATGAACATGATCGCCGAGGGCGTGTTCGAACGCTTCCCCGGCCTGAAGTTCGTCTGGGGCGACGGCGCCGCGGATTTCATCACGCCGTTCATGTGGCGGATGGATACCTTTGGCCGGCCGCACCTCGAGCAGACGCCGTGGGCGCCCCGGATCCCGAGCGACTACCTGCCCGGCCATGTGTTTTTCGTCCAGGGCAGCCTCGACGGCCCCGGCGACACCGAGTTCGCCGGCGAGTGGTTCGGCTTCACCGGCAAGGAAGACATGGTGATGTTCGGCTCGAGCTACCCGCACTGGCAGTGCGGCGACATCAACAAGCTGCCAAAGGCACTATCTGCCGCGCAACGGGAGAAGCTGTGCTGGCGCAATGCGGCCGACCTCTATGGCATAGACATCGCCGTCGGCTCAGGCGCACAGTAGAAGGAGAGCGAGGAGATCGAGATGACGCTGACCCATTCACAAGAGCGCGTTCCGGCCGCCGAGCGCATCGCCGTGCGGTGCGTCGACTCGGACGTCCACCCGGTGCCCCGGCGCGGCGAGCTGGTCCAGTACATCCCCGAACCGTGGCGCAGCAAGTACTTTCTGAGTCGCACTGTGGGCGACCAGATCTACTACGACGCCCCCGACTACGCGCACGCCTACGCGATGCGCACCGATGCATTCCCGCCGGACGGCGAATTCCCCGGCAGCGACCCGGACATGGCGTTCCGCCAGCTGATCATGGAAGCGGGTTCCGACATCGGCATTCTGGAACCCGGCGCCTACCCGGCGCGGATCCCCGAGGCGCAGCACGCGATGTCGGCCGCCTTGAACGACTGGCAGGCTCACCACTGGCTGGACAGCCACAACAACTGGCACGAGCGGTGGCGCGGATCGATCTGCGCCGCGATCGAGGAGCCCGAAGAGTCGGCTCGCGAGATCGAGAAGTGGGCCGGGCACCCCTACATGGCGCAGATTCTGATCAAGGCCGAGCCGCGGCCCCCCTGGGGTAACCCGAAGTACGACCCGATCTGGGCCGCAGCCAGCAGACACGACATGCCCGTGAGCTGCCACCTGTCCCGCAGCCAGTTCGACGAGCTGCCGGCCCCGCCGGTGGGATACCCCAGCTACAACCACGACTTCATGGTCACCTACTCGCTGCTGGCCGCCAACCAGGTGATGAGCCTGATCTTCGACGGAGTCTTCGACCGTTTCCCGGGGCTGCACATCGTCTTCGTCGAGCACGCATTCACCTGGATCCTGCCGCTGATGTGGCGGATGGACGCGATCTACGAAGCCCGCAAATCCTGGCTGGACATCAAGCGCAAGCCGTCGGAATACGTCAAGGACCACATCAAGTTCACCACCCAGCCGCTGGACTACCCCGAGGACAAGACCGAGCTGTCTCGCGCTCTGGAGTGGATGGAGTGCGAGAAGATCCTGCTGTTCTCGTCGGACTATCCGCACTGGACCTTCGACGACCCGCGTTGGCTCGTCAAGCACCTGCCCAAGTACGCCCGGGACGCGGTGATGTACAAGAACGGCATCGCGACCTACCACCTTCCGGAGACGGTTCCCGTCCTTGAAGGTCAAGTCCGGGTGCTCTGAGTTGTCGGAGGAAATCGCCGAGCGGCCTCAGCCCCGCTTGGCTCAAGGTCGCGAGCACGTTGTCGCCACGGTCGACGAGATCCCTTCGGGCAAGCACAAGCTGGTGCCGATCGGACGACACGGTGTGGGTGTCTACAACGTCAACGGCACCTTCTACGCGATCGCGAATTACTGCCCACACCAGGGCGGTCCGCTGTGCTCGGGACGTGCGCGGGGGCGCACCATCGTGGACGAGACCGCGCCCGGTGATGCGGTCATGGTGCGCGATCAGGAATACATCTACTGCCCTTGGCACCAATGGGGTTTCGAGCTGGCAACCGGCACGACCACGGTCAAGCCGGAATGGAGCATCCGCACCTACCCGGTGCGAATCGTCGGCAACGACGTCCTGGTGATGGCCTAAACAACGGGAGAATCGCGTGCCTTCAACGGAGATCAACGGCGGCAATGTTGTCTATGAAATCCTGGGTGACTCAGGCGATCTCATTGCCATGACGCCGGGCGGCCGGTTCAGCAAGGAGATCCCGGGCCTGCGGCCGCTGGCCGAGGCTCTGGTCGCGGGCGGTTATCGGGTGCTGCTGTGGGACAGGCCGAATTGCGGCGCCTCCGACGTTCAGTTCTACGGGCAGAGCGAGTCGCACATGCGCGCCGAGACGCTGCACAAGCTGGTGACGGGGCTGGGCTTCCAGCGGTGCATCCTCGCCGGCGGGTCCGGCGGGGCAAGGGATTCCATGCTGACCACCATGCTCTATCCCGAACTGGTCGAAAAGCTCGTGGTGTGGAACATCGTGGGCGGCATATACGGATCCTTCGTGCTCGGGTCCTTCTACATCATCCCGAGCATTCTCGCGGTGCGCGGCACCGGGATGGACGGCGTGGCGCAGGTAACCGAATGGCGCGAGCGCATCGACGAAAACCCGGCCAACAAGCAGCGGATCCTCGAGTTCGATAAAGACGAGTTCCTCAAGGTCATGCTGCGCTGGCTGAACGCGTTCGTGTCCAAGCCCGGACAGACCATTCCCGGTGTGCCCGACGAGATGTTCGACCAGATTCAGGTTCCGACCTTGATCATTCGTGGCGGCGAGAACGACATGGATCACCCCAAACGCACCTCGCTCGAGGTCAGCTGTTTGATCAAGGGATCCAAGCTGATCGACCCGCCGTGGCCGGAGGATGCCTGGGAGCGTGCGTCAGAGGCTCGCGCGCAGGGGAAAGTTAAGCACTTCAACATGTTTGACACTTGGGTGCAGGCGGCGCCGGCGATCCTGGAGTTCCTGGGGCGCTGATGCATCTACACCGTACGAATCTGCACCTCGCAGTTCAAGGATGCCTCCAACGCCGTATGGATCCGGCTCTCCGGAATGCGCTCGAGGTCGGCTTCGCGCAGCGTCACCCGCACGATGTCGTAACCGTCGTCGCCGGGCGTGCGAACAATTTCGCCGGTGAGTCCGAAGCCGGACAGCACGCCGTGCGCGTCATCATCGGTTCCCCGGCTGACGAAGGTGACCACACCGGGAACCGGGGCGGTCGCAAAGGCGTTGGTGCACAAGTCAATAGCCGTTCGCTTCGCCGCGTCAACATCATCGCAGTTGATCAGCAGCTCCACCTCGCGGCGACCCGCAGGCATGGCCCCGAGATCCTTGACAAGAACATCGCCGCCCACGCGACTGACACGATCGAGGAGCACCGCCATGCCCTCTGTTAGCTGTGCAGGCGCCAGCGTGTTGTCTGGGTCGACATTGACCCGCACGACCGCGGTTCGCATGTGCGCAAGCCTAACTGTGGCGTCGGGAGTCAGCTGATGGAGACCAGCGCCGCACCAGCCATCACCATCAGCTCCTCGCCGGGCTTCACGCCAAGGCTGCTGAGCAGCCACAGTGCCCACGGCCGCGAAGACCTTGCCGCATACCGGCAACTCGGCGGTTACCAGCCGCTCGCCGGACCTGATCAACTAATCGGCGAGGTCGAGTCCAGCGGGCTCCTCGGCCGAGGCGGGGCCGGCTTTCCCCTCTCGGTAAAGGTGCGCGCCGTGCGCGACAATGGGCTCGCCGCCGGTGGGGCCGTCGTTGTGGCCAACGGCGAAGAGGGCGAACCTGCTTCGATCAAGGACAGGTGGTTGCTGCGGCACCGGCCACATCTGATCCTTGACGGACTGCGACTTGCCGCCGCGATGGTGGGGGCCGACCGCAGCTATGTCTATGTGTCCGACCCGGAATCTGCACGCAGTGTGGAAGCCGCACTGGCCGAGATTGGAAGGGACGCCTTCGACGGCGTCGCGGTTGAAGTCCGGAGCGTCGAGCCGGGATACGTCGCCGGCGAGGAAACCGCGGCCGTCCGCGCGCTGAACGGCGGTCCGGTCAAGCCGACAGACAAGCCGCCGCGGCCTTTCCAGGAGGGTGTCGGCGGACTCCCGACGCTGGTGAGCAACGTGGAGACGCTGGCCAGCCTGCCCTACCTGCAGTGCCACGGCTCAGCCGAGTTTCGCTCGCTTGGCACGTCGCAGTCGCCCGGCAGTTTCCTGGTCACGGTCACCGGCGCCGGCCGCGCGCCCGGCCTCTATGAGATTCCGCATGGCCTGCCGTTCCCAGAACTACTTGCCCTGCACGGTGTTTCGCCCGATCAAGTGCAAGGCGTGCTGATGGGCGGTTACTTCGCTGGCCTGCTCGATCGCGGTGTGCTCGACGCCACGTTGGACTATGAGACCCTGCGCGAACTCGGAAGCGGCCTGGGCAACGGCGCGATAGCGTTGATCACCGACGAATGTCCGCTCGCGGTTGCCGCGTCGGTGCTGGCCTACTTCGACCGCGAAAACGCGGGGCAATGCGGCTCCTGTTTCAACGGGACGGCGGCGATGGCCGCAGTCGCCGGGGCACTGCGCGACGGCGCCGCGACCGAGGAGGACCTGGCCCGGTTACGCCGCTGGTCCGTGGTGCTCCGTGGCCGGGGTGCCTGCGCGACGCTTGACGCCGCGACTAACGTTGCTGCGAGCCTGTTGGCGAAGTTCCCCGACGTCGTCCAGAGCCATCTCGACAATGGCTGCCAGACATGCCAACTCGGCGCATTCACGGCCGACCGCCCCTACCAGGTAGAGGAGGTGAGCCAGGTTTGAGAATCCGTCTGGACCGCACCGTATGTGACGGCTTCGGCGTGTGCGCCAAGCATGCGCCGGAGTACTTCTCCCTCGACGACTGGGGATATGCATCGCTGGAAGGCAACGGCGACGTCGCCGAAGGCGATCACGACGCCGTGACTCGGGCCCTGCTGGATTGCCCGGTGCACGCGATCACCGAATGGGGCGAGCACCGCGACTCCGAGCCGCATGAAAGGTCGGTCGGCGCAGACGATGCGGCCGAAACTCTCAAAACCGAAGACAACGAAGCCGAGTGGGGGTTCACCCGTTGACCGGACGTCCGCTGCCGTTGATCACTCTCGACAACGAGTTCTTCTGGACCTCGGGCGCCGACGGAAAGCTGCGTATACAGGAATGCGGTGACTGCACCGCGCTCATCTATCCGCCCGCGCCGGTGTGCCGATACTGCCGCTCGCACAACCTGAATGTGCGGGCGGTCTCGGGCCGCGCCACGTTGGCCGGATTCACCGTCAACCATCGCTTCAGCGTGCCGGGCTTACCCGCCCCCTACGTCGTCGCCCAGGTCGCCATCGCCGAGGACCCGCGAGTTCGACTGACCACCAACATCATCGACTGCGATCCCGAACACCTTGAATTGGGCCAGCAGGTGGAGGTCGTCTTCGAGCATGACGAGGACGTCTGGCTGCCGCTGTTCCGTCTCGTCGAGGGCGCAGAATCCGCGGCGCTGCCGATCGACGAGATCGCACCGGAGCGGTTCGGAGAGTTCGTACGGCCGATGCTGACGCCGGAGAAATTCGAAGACAAAGTGGCGCTCACCGGGATCGGCATGTCGGAGATCGGACGGCGGTTGATGGTGCCACCGCTGTCGCTGACTATCGCGGCGTGCGAGGCAGCGATCGCCGACGCCGGCCTGACCATCGACGACATCGACGGCATGTCGACCTACCCTGGCGGCGGCAACCTCGGCGGCTTCGGCGAAGGCGGGGTCACCTCTTTGGAAGCCGCCCTTGGCATTCGGCCGACTTGGCACAACGGCGGCATCGAGACTTTCGGCCCTGGCGGCTCGGTGATCGCCGCGATGCTCGCCATCGCCGGCGGGCTGGCCCGGCATGTGCTCTGCTTTCGGACCTTGTGGGAAGCCACCTTCAACGAGCAGATGAAGCAGGGCAAGATCGTTCCGTCGGGAGGCCGTCGCGCCGACTGGCTGCTGCCGTTCGGCGCCACCTCAGCCGCACATACGTTGGCGCAGAACGCACAACGCCACTTCCACCGCTACGGCACGACGAAAGAGACATTGGGCTGGATCGCGTTGAACCAGCGCGCCAACGCCGAGTTGAACCCGACGGCCGTATACCGGTCACCGATGACCATGGACGACTATCTGCATGCGCGTCCTATCACCACACCGTTCGGGCTCTACGACTGCGACGTGCCCTGCGACGGCGCTATCGCGGTGATCGTATCGGCCGTCGATGCCGCCCACGACACCGCCAAACCACCGGTGTTCGTCGACGCCGTCGGCACCCAGATCATCGAGCGGATCGATTGGGACCAAAGCACATTGACCCACGAACCTCAGGTATTAGGGCAATCCGCCCACCTATGGTCGCGCACCTCGTTGAAGCCCGCGGACGTCGACGTCGCCGAGCTGTACGACGGGTTCACCATGAACTGCTTGTCCTGGATCGAAGCGCTCGGATTCTGCGGCATCGGTGAGGCAAAAGACTTCCTGGACGGCGGAAAGAACATCGCCCGCGACGGTCAGCTACCGCTGAACACCCACGGCGGTCAGCTGTCCCATGGCCGAACCCACGGCATGGGTTTGCTGCACGAAGCGATCACGCAATTGCGCGGCGAGGCCGGCGAACGACAGGTCGCCGATGCCCGCGTCGGAGTGGTCAGCAGCGGCGGGCTGACGCCCAGCGGCGTGCTGCTGCTGCGGGCTGAGTAGATGGCGACGATAGTTCCGCAGCCGAGGCTCGTCATCGTCGACGGCGTGCCGATGTCCGCGTTGGTCGCCGAGGCGCCGGACCCGCGAGCGGTGATCGTCGCTATTCACGGCGGAGGCACCACCGCACTGTATTTCGATTGCCCAGGCCATCCTGAGTCGTCGCTGCTGCGAGCCGGCGCGGCGCACGGATACACCGTGATCGCACTCGACCGGCCCGGCTACGGCAGCTCAGCTCCCTACCCCGAGGCGGTGGCCCGCCCCGAACAACGGGTTGCGCTCGCATATGGCGCGGTGGATCGGATTCTCGGCGAAAGACCGCGCGGTGCCGGGCTTTTCCTGATGGCCCATTCCGGCGGATGCGAACTCGCGATGCGGATGGCCGCCGACCGGCACCGCACCGATCTGCTCGGCATGGAACTTGCGGGCACCGGGCGGCACTACCATCCGGCGGCGCGCGCGATCCTGAAAGTAGCCACCCGGGACCACCGCCCGGCAGGGCTGCGCGAGCTGTTGTGGGATCCGGCCGAACTGTATCCGACTGAAGTACTGGGCGGCGCAACGGTTTATCCGGGCGCACCACCTTACGAGGATCAGATGGTGTCCAACTGGGCCCGCCAAGACTTTCCGGCCCTCGCCCCGAACGTGCGGGTGCCCGTGCAGTTCAGCATCGCCGAGCACGAGAAGGTATGGCAGTCCGATCCGCCGGCACAGGCCGAGATCACAGCACTGTTCTCCGGCGTACCACGCTTCCACATCAACGAACAAAGCGATGCCGGCCATAACATCAGCCTCGGCTACACGGCCGCGACCTATCACTCGACGGTTCTGTCGTTCGCCGACGAATGCGTGAACGGTCAAACTTCGGACGAGCAAAGCGGTTTGGAGGCCGGCTGATGGACGTCGGGTTCATTGGGTTGGGCAGCCAGGGCGGTCCGATGGCCGGACGCATCATCGAAGCCGGGTTCCCGACGTCGCTGTGGGCGCGCCGCCCGGCCACACTGCAACCGTTCACCGGCACCGCCGCCAAGTTCGCCGAATCACCGGCCGAACTCGCCGCCGCCAGCGATCTCGTCTGCCTGTGCGTGGTGGGTGACACCGACGTCGAGGAGATCACCAGCGGCGACGACGGAGTGTTGGCCGGGCTCAAGCCCGGCAGCGTAATCGCCGTGCACAGCACCGTACACCCCAAGACATGTCATGGACTCGCGAAAAAAGCGGCCGCGCAGGGTGTCTCAGTCATCGACGCGCCGGTGAGTGGTGGTGCACCGGCCGTCGCCGAAGGCCGTCTGCTGGTGATGGTCGGCGGCGACGCCGACGTCGTCGAACGGTGTCGTCCCGTGTTCGAAAGCTACGCCGACCCGATCGTGCACCTTGGCGATCTCGGTTCGGGACAAACCACCAAGCTGTTGAACAACTTGCTGTTCACCGCCAACCTGGGGACGGCGGCCACCACGTTGGCGCTCGGCGAGGCGCTCGGTGTCTTACCCGACCGCCTCAGCGAGGTCGTCTCCCGCGGCAGCGGTAACAGCTTCGCGCTCAACGCTCTTGGCGGCGACACCGCCGGTTTGGAGCGGCTGGCCGGCCTGGCCGGCGCGCTGCTGCAGAAGGACGTCCGATTGCTCGCCGACGTCGCGGACGCCGTGACCGCTGCCGGCGGGGTTGTGCTGGACGCCGCCGATGCCACGCTGTCACTCATGGAACACCCACGGTGAGAATCGGATTCGTCGGCGCTGGACGGATGGGTCGTCCCATGGTGGCCCGCCTGGTCGCGGCCGGTTATGAAGTCAGCGTGCTCGGTCGATCCAACGACAAGCGCTCAGCCATAGCGGAATTGGGGGCCGAAGCGGTCGGCGAGGTCGCGGCGGTGGGCGCCGCCGCCGACGTGGTGGTGATCTGCGTGTTCACCGACGAACAGGTGCGCGAAATCTGCCTGACCGACGATCTGATCGCAGCGATGCCGTCCGGCTCGGTTCTGGTGCTGCACACCACCGGCAGCCCCCACACCGCCCAAGCCATCGCCGAACGCGCGGCGCCGCACGACGTCGACGTGGTGGATGCGCCGGTCAGCGGCGGCCCGCACAACG
>Ga0209113_1000168_pt1 | contig 12310 bp, 11 predicted proteins | sample TexAe_RefH0_O1_FD_187951 | JGI IMG/M metagenome (GOLD analysis project Ga0209113, IMG submission 187951) | Forest soil microbial communities from Davy Crockett National Forest, Groveton, Texas, USA - Texas A ecozone_RefH0_O1 (SPAdes) (version 2) | ecosystem: Environmental > Terrestrial > Soil >... | reverse complement strand
CCGACCCTACAAATCCAGGGTTCTTTGGCCCCGGCGTCTTTACGCCGGAAGGGCTCTATCCGCTGACCGGCGCCGGGGTCCACCAATTGTTCCTGAATTACCCCACTGCGGACGATGGCTTTCCGGCGCTGAGCTCATCAGTGGGCCAAGGCATGGCCATTTTGGAAAGCACGATAGCGGCCGACGAGGCTGCCGGTAATACATCAACGGTGTTCGGTTATTCGCAGAGTTCGACGATCGCCAGCTACGTAATGGAGCAGCTGAAAGCGGATGGCGTGAGCCAAAACGATGTGAACTTCCTGCTGGTCGCCGATCCCAGTAACCCCAACGGCGGGGCACTCGAGCGCTTCGCAGGTTTCGAGACGATGTCGGGCCACACAGTCTCCGAGCCGTTGAGCCTCCCTAGCCTGGGTTTTGTCTTCGACAACGCCACCCCGGCCGATGATTACGTGACCTCCATCTACTCACTCGAATATGACGGCTTCGCGGACTTTCCGCGCTACCCGCTCAACTTCCTGGCCGACCTGAATGCCTTTTTAGGCATCGCAACGCTGCACGGCACGTATCTGAACGGGTTCGTCCCCGGCAACGGCGGTCCCACCGCCGAAGAGATCGCCAACGCAACTCTGTTGCCCGGCTCAGCGGCCGACGGCACCGCGGACAGTCTCACCAACTACTACATGATCGACGAGACTGCGCCGCTGGTCTCGTTGCTGCCAAAGTCGTTGCAAGACTTGCTGGGTCCCGACCTGACCTATCTGATCAACCTGGGCTACGGCGACGGCAGCCAGGGCTACTCAGTGGACGTGGATTCACCGGCGAATGTTGCCACCCCGTTCGGGCTGGCTCCCGACGTCAGCCTGTCCACCGTCCTCAGCACCCTGGCCACCGACACCCAGCAGGGCATCACAGCGTTGGAGAATGATCCCACCGCGTTTACGGCGTCGCTGGACCCGACCTTGTCAGGGCAGAGCTTCACGGATCTACTGTCGGCATTGTCGGCCGACGCCGCTAATCCCGCCGCCACCCTCACCGAGCTGGCCAACGCGATCTCAAGCGCGACCTCGGCGGCGTATTCAACTTTGCTGCCGTTGGCCGACATAGGAAACGCTTTGCTGACCAGCCTTCCGGCATACGACCTTTCGCTGTTCACCGACAACATCGCCACCGGTGACTTCAGCGACGCATTCGGTCTGCCGATCGCCGCCGATACCGGGATCGGCACGCTGTTCGCCGGTTTCGCAGTCGCGGTCGTCGGCCACGCCGTCTCAGAAATCTCGGCCGACTTCTCGGGTCTGTTCTAGTCTTGAGGGGTACTGAACGCGCCGCCCCCGTCCAGGGGGCGGCGCGTTCCGTATCTGCGAGCAGCCCGGCTAGGGCTCCAGTACAACCTTGCCGAACACCCCGCCGTCGGCCAGGGACTGCAGCGCGTCACGGCCTTTCGACAGTGGAAACCGTTGCGGCGGTGGAGGTTTCAACCCGGCCGCCACCAGCTGGTTGAGACCCGAGGCGAACAGTCCCGCCGAGCCGGGCACCTGATGGAGGTATTCGCCCCAGGCGACGCCGAGCACACCGACGTTGCGCAGCAGCAGCCGGTTGACCTTGACCGTCGGAATGGAACCCGCGGCGAAGCCGATCACCAGCAGCTTGCCGTCAATGGCCAGCACCCGGACCGCGTCGTCGAAGGCCTGCCCGCCGACCGGGTCGACCACGATGTCGACACCGCGGCCGTCGGTGTGGTCGCGCACCGCCTGCGCCCAGCCGTCGCTCAGCGGTAGCACCACGTCGGCACCCAACGATTCGACGAAATCCGTTGCGCTCGTTCGGTGTACCACCCCGATGACCTTGCTCGCGCCCATCGCCCGAGCCACTTGGATGGCCGCGGTGCCCACACCGCCCGCCGAACCCAACACCAGCACGCTGTCGCCGCGCCGCATGGCGGCCCGTCGGGCCAGCGCGAAGTACATGGTGTTGTAGTTCACCAGCAGCGACACCGCTTCGGCGTCGTCGAGCTCGGCCGGGCTGCGGGTCACGTTGGTCATCGGGGCAAGCACCTGCTCGGCGAACCCACCTAGCACGCCGAACGCCGAAACCCGATCCCCCACTTTGAATTCGGAGTCTTCCGGCGCCCAATCGACAACGCCGGCAGCCTCCATGCCGGGGATGAACGGCGGCGGCAGCTTGAGCTGGTACTCGCCCTTGCTCAGCAACAGGTCCGGGAAGCAGACACCTGCGGCGCGGACACCGATGACCAAGACGTCGTTGTTTCCGGCGACGTCCTGGACATCGGTATAGACAAGACCGTCCGGACCTGAAAGCTCCTGTACAACACAGGCTTTCATGTAGTCCCGATCAACGGATCGAGAAGTTGGCCGCCTTAGCCGCGGACAAGTCGTCGATCTCGCCCCAGTGCGAGGCGATGTCGTCAACCGACGGCACCGTCTTGAACGTGACGCCCTCATTCTGGAACAGCGCGGCGCGCTGCACCTTGCCGCCACCGACGATGAAGATCGAGCCGGAGTCGGGCACCTCTTCGGTGACCAGGTAAGCCACCACCGGCGCGACGAACTCCGGCGTGAGGTTCTTCAGCACCTCGGGCGGCAAGATGTCCTCGGTCATCCGGGTGGCCGCAATCGGCGCCAGCGCGTTGGCCTTGATGTTGTACTTGGCGCCTTCCTGGGCCAGCGTGTTGATCAGACCGACCAGGCCCAGCTTGGCCGCGCCATAGTTGGCCTGACCGAAGTTGCCGAACAGCCCGCTGGTGGAGGTGGCCACGAGCACGCGACCGTAGCTCTGCTCGCGGAAGTGCGGCCACGCGGCGCGCACGACGTTGTAGCCGCCGTAGAGGTGCACCTTCAGAACGGAATCCCAGTTCTCGAACGACATCTTGTGGAACGTGCCGTCGCGCAGGATGCCGGCGTTGCTCACCACACCGTCGATCTTGCCGAACTCATCGAGGGCGGTCTTGATGATGTTCTCGGCGCCCTCGGTCTCGGCAACGCTGTCGTAGTTGGCGACCGCGCGCCCACCGGCGTCCTTGATCTCCTTGACGACCTCGTCGGCCATGTTGTGTCCGGCGCCGGTGCCGTCGCGGGATCCGCCGAGGTCGTTGACGACGACGCTCGCGCCCTCCTTGGCGAGGGTCAGCGCGTATTCGCGGCCCAAGCCGCCGCCGGCTCCCGTGACGACGACAACACGATCCTGCACTCCGGGCATTACGTTCCTATCTCTCGATCCTCAGTGACCAACGGATACAACGGCCGGCAAAGCTAGAACAGCCGGCGCGCCAGCTTCCACGCCTTCTCTGTATACGGCGGGTAGATGAAGCTGGCGATGTCGGGTCGGGTCGGCTTGGTCAACACCGACTTGCGGTGGCTGAACTCTTCGAAGCCGAACTTGCCGTGGTAGGCACCCAGACCGGATGGACCGACGCCGCCGAACGGCAGCTTGTGGGTGGCGAAGTGGAAGAGCAGATGGTTGACCACCATGCCGCCGGCGGGCACTTCCTTGATCACGCGTTCCCGCACTGCTTTGGCCTTGGTGAACAAGTACGCGGCCAGCGGCTTGGGCCGCGCGTTCACGAATGTGATTGCCTCGTCGAGGTTTTGGACGGTCACGACTGGCAGAACCGGGCCGAAGATCTCGTCGGTCATCAGCGGCTCGTCTAGCGCGGGGTCGACAACCACGGTCGGCTGGATGTTCAAGGTCGACGCGTCCGAGCCGCCGCCGATCGCGACGCTGCCCTTGGTCGCGGCGATCGCCGTGGTGAGCCGGTTGAAGTGCCGCTCGTTGACGATGCGCTTTCCGCCGGTGGCGTTCTTCGCCTCGAATGCTGTGACGGCCTTCTGGATCTCGTCGACCAATTGGTCGCGGATCGGCGCCTCGGCCAGGACGTAGTCGGGCGCGATGCAGATCTGGCCGGAGTTGATGAGTTTGGTCCAGGCGATCCGCTTCGCGGCGACCTTGATGTCGGCGTCTTTCGACACGATGACCGGGCTCTTGCCACCGAGTTCGAGGGTCACCGGCGTCAGATGCGACGCCGCGCCCTCGTACACCTTGCGCCCGATCTCAGTGCCGCCGGTAAACAGCAGGTGGTCGAAGCCCTGAGCGATGAGCTCCTGGCTCACGACGCCGTCGCCCTCGATCACGGCGATCGCGTCGTTGTCGAGGTAGCGCGGCACCAGCTCGGCCATCAGTGCTGACGACGCGGGCGCCACCTCAGATGGCTTGAGCACCAAGGTGTTACCTGCGGCGATCGCGCCGACGGCGGGACCCAGCGTCAACGCGAACGGGAAGTTCCATGCGCCGATGATCAGCACGGTGCCGTACGGCTCGTACTCGACAAAGCCGCGGCCGGGCAGTTGTGACATCTCGAGCAGACGGTGGCGGCGCTTGGCCCACTTGCCCACGTTCTTCGCCGCGTATGTGCACTCGCCGACAGTGTTGGCGACGTCGGCGAGCCAGGCCTCGAATGGCGACCGCCCCAGGTCCTTCTCCAACGCATCGGCGATCTTGGTTTCGTTCTCTTCCATCAATCGCTTGAGCGCGAGCAGTTGGGCTTTGCGCCACTCCAGATTGCGGGTGCGACCGGTGGCGAATGTCGCACGGAGCCGAGCGACTGTCGTGGCCACATCGGGGCCGGAAACCGGGGCTGCGGGTGCAGCTGGAGCGGCGGTTTCGGTGGCGTGGGTGGCTTCGGTGGTCATGGGGATTCCCTTCATCGACCGGCGAAAACCCAATCCTAATCAACCATCCAGTTGGGCAACAGGCGCCCTCAGCGATCGCGGCCGATCGCGGTCACCGTCCGCCGCTGGTCATACGCGTTCGGCGGTCACGAACTGCGAGAGCGCATCCCGGTCGTCACCCGACGGCACGCCTTCGACCCAGCGGTCCAGCCGGCGCATCTCGTCGCCGGAGTTCTGGCCGGTCGCCCGCCAGCCGTGGTCGTTGAGCCAAGCGGCGACGTCGGCCCGATCGTCGTCCTGGTAGATCAGGTCTTGAATGTCGACGGTCCGCTCGATGCCGAGTTTGGCGGCCACCCGGTCGAGGCGGTCCCGCATCTCCTGGCGACGCTCGTCGGCGTGGTTGGCCGCGGTCTCGGCGGCTACCCGACTGCCCGGTGCGCTCAATTCGGTGATCTGCGTGAACAGCCGGTCTTGAGCCTCGGCGGGCAAATACATCAGCAGCCCCTCGGCCAGCCAGGCCGTCGGCGCCTTGGGATCGAATCCCTCGGCGATCAGGGCAGCGGGCCAGTCCTGACGCAGATCGATCGCTACCTCGTGGCGGTCGGCCGACGGGGTCGCGCCATGCGCCGCAAGCGTCGCCGACTTGTACTCCAACACCTTCGGCTGGTCGATCTCGTACACCGTGGTGCCGGCCGGCCAGTCCAGCCGGTAGGCCCGTGAATCCAAACCCGACGCCAGGATCACCACCTGCCGGATACCAGCGGCGACCGCTCCGGCGAAGTGGGCGTCGAAGAAGTGCGTGCGTACCGCTTGATAGCCGCGCATGTGCTCGAAGACCGCCGCCGCCTCGGCATCGATTTCTTGCACCTTGGTGAGCAGTGAGTCGTCGAGCATCTTCTCCCACACGCCGGTACCGGCCTCGCTGACCAGCACTCTCGCGTAGGGGTCCCGAATCAGCGGGTCCGGCTTGTTGGTTTCGGCGGCGCGGGCTGCGGCCACCATGACGGCGGTGGTACCGACGCTGGTGGCAATGTCCCAAGTGTCGTCGTGGCTGCGCAAGCTGCTCATCGTGGTCCTGTCTTCTGCTGAATGTGGTCGGTGATCAATCGGTCGCGCCGAGTTCGGCGCGCAACAGCGTGGTGGTGAAGGCTTGGTCCGCCAGGTCGGCGGGAATCGGCCGGCCCAGGCGCGCCATCTCGTCGGCGTTGCTGACCCCGGTTACTTGCCAACCGTGCTCGGTGAGCCACTCCGCGGCGTCGGCCCGGTCGCTTTCCTGGTAGGTCAGGGTTTCGACGTTGATGTCCAGGCCGAGACGTTGACGAATCCGGTCGAAACGTGCACGCCGCGCTGCGCGACGGGCTTCATTGTCGGCGGCGCCCATGCTGAATGCTTCGACGGCGAAACGACTGCCGGGGGCGCTCAACCCCGTCAGGATCTCGAACAACCGGTCCTGCGCTTCGGCCGGCAAATAGGGCAGCAGGCCCTCGGCCAGCCAGGCGGTCGGTTGGGCGGGGTCGAATCCCGCGGCCGTCAGCGCGGCCGCCCAGTCGTCCCGGAGGTCGACCTGAACGGGACGCCGGTCAGCGGTCGGAGCGGCGCCTGCCGCCTCCAGTGTGGTCGTCTTGTAGTGGACCACCTGCGGTTGGTCGATCTCGTAGACGGTGGTGCCCGCAGGCCAGTCCAGCCGGAAGGCCCGCGAGTCCAGCCCCGCGGCCAGGATCACGACCTGCCGGATTCCGGCGCCCGCAGCCTCGGCGAAGTAGGCGTCGAAGTAGTGGGTGCGCACGGCCTGGTAATCGACGGCCAGGCGGTGGGCTCGCAGTCCGTGGTCGTCGTCGTCGATCCACTCCGTCGAGCCGGCGAACCGCGCCCATGACGGCCCTGCGGTAGAGACCAGTAGGTAGGCGAACGGGTCGCGGATCAGCGGATCAGCCGCCGCTGTCTCGACCGCACGGGCCGCGGCCACGCTCAAGGCCGTGGCGCCCACGCTCTCGGTGATATCCCAGCTGTCGCCGTCGGAACGTACTGAACTCGTCATAGCGCAACCGATGGTACCTAATAACTTAGTCAATCTATATGCTTGTGTGCGCTACATCACTGCACTTGATCGGGCCGCCGGGTGAGGCCGCGGGCCAGCATCAATTTCAGTTGATCGGTCACGGGGTCCAACTCGTGACGGCTGCCGACAAAACCCGCGTAGAAGCCCACGCCCAAGAGCACCGCGAGCAGCATTTCGGTGAGTGCCGAGGCGTCGGTATCCGCGTCCAAGTCGCCTCGCTGGATTCCGTCGTTGATCGCCCACAACAAGAACGCCCGAGTGGTGCCGACCGAGTCGATTCCGGGCCGGCGCAGCTCAGGGTGGCGCTGTGACTCCAGCGTTGCGGTGATCAAGAACGCGGCAGCCGTTGGGTTTTCGATGTCTGAATCGATCGCGCCTTCGATGAACGCCGACACCTGGCGAGTCAACGTTGTCTCACCCCGCGCCCGCTGCACACTCGCGGCGACGACGGCACTGTTGGTCTCGTCCAGCACCTGCCAATACAAGACGCGTTTATTTGCGAAGTAGTGGTTAATCGCCGGCCGGGTCAGGTCTGCCCGGATCGCGATGGCCTGAAAGGTAGCGGCATCGTAGCCGCGTTCGCTGAACACCTCCCGAGCAGCACGCAGAATGCGCTTACGTGTCTCGGCCGCCTTTGCTGCAGGGGGGCGACCCGGCCCCCGGCTCGCGGGCTGCACCACAGCATGAATTGTGCCACAGCTCACACTGCTGCCCGCCGAGTCGGGAGAACCGCTTGTTAGCCAGCGGTCGCTATGTCGCGCGGTGCGGCATCAATCCGTTGGGCGGGACGCTGCCGAACTTGCCGGCCTGGAAATCTTCGACGGCTTGGACGACCTCGGCCTTGGTGTTCATCACGAACGGGCCGTAATGGAACACCGGTTCGCGGATCGGCCTGCCGCCGAGGATCAGCACCTCCAGAGCGGGCACCCGAGACTCCTGCGAGGCGGCGGCGTTGACCGTGATCCGGTCGCCGGGACCCAGGACCGCCAGCTGACCTTGCTGCAGCGGATGCGCGATCGGGCCAACGGAGCCACGCCCGGCGAGGACGTAAACCAGTGCGTTGTAGTCCCGGTTCCACGGGATGTTCAGCCGCGCCCCCGGTTGAATTGTGGCGTGCGCCATCGTGATTGGCGTGTGCGTGACACCGGGCCCGCTGTGACCGTCGATCTGGCCCGCGATGACCCGAATCAGCGCGCCGCCGTCGTCGGAGGACAGTAGTGCGACGTCGGGGCCTTCGATGGCCTGGTAGCGCGGGGTGGCGAACTTGTCCTTCTTCGGCAGGTTCACCCAGAGCTGGATGCCGTGAAACATTCCGCCGCTCTCGACGAGTTCTGCCGGCGGGGTTTCGATGTGCAGGATGCCTGAGCCCGCCGTCATCCATTGCGTGGCGCCATCGGCGATCAACCCGCCGCCACCGTGTGAATCCTGATGCGCGAACCGACCGTCGATCATGTACGTGACGGTCTCGAACCCGCGGTGCGGGTGCCAGTCGGTGCCGCGGGGTTCGCCGGGCTGGTATTCCACCTCACCCATTTGGTCCATGTGGACGAACGGATCGAGCGCGGCGCTGCTGACGCCGGCGAAGGCCCGGACCACCGGGAATCCTTCGCCCTCATGACCGCGCGGCCCAGTTGTGATGGAACGGACCGGGCGTTCGGTATCGGTGGGGCCTGCCGCGGACACCCGCGACAAGGCCAATGTGTCTGCGGTGATCGCGGGCATCTGTAGCCTCCTTGTGCTTCGGATACCCGCTATAACCGGACCGCGGTCCGATTATTCCGCTCAGCCCTTGGTGCGGGCGGACTTCGCCGCCGACTTCTCGGTAGACGCGCCTTCGTGGGTTAACCCCCCGCCGGCGTTCTCCAAGTGCGCACGCACGAACCACTGGAACTTCTCCAGCTCGGCGCAGTGGCCGATCAGGATGTCCTGAGTTACCGGATCCAGCTTCTCGGTTTCGCCGATGCCCCTGCGGGTGTCCTCGATGACGCCGTTGTAGACCAGGTCGAGTGCGGCCAGGTGCGCCGGCACGGTGTCGCGGCCGACCGAGTAGTCGTCCCAGGTGCGGTCTTTGAGGATCGCGCCCGGGGTGCCCTGCGGCGATCCGCCGAGAGTCGCGATCCGCTCTGCCACTTCGTCGGCGTAACCGCGCACCAAGTCCACTTGCGGGTCGATCATCTCGTGCACCCCAATGAAGCTGGGGCCGACCACATTCCAGTGGACATGCTTGAGCGTCAGATGTAGGTCGTTGTAGGTGCTCAACTGCTTCTGTAGCAGGTCAGCGATCTTGATTCCCTGCTTTTCGGTCAAGCCCGGAACAGTGAATTGGGTCATAGCTACCTCCCTGAGGTCATCCCCTGGCGACGGGTACCCGATGACCGCGGGAAGTAACCGCGGGAGTTACAGCGCGCGGATGTCCTGCACCGGCAGTCGCGCGCCCCGGCGTGGCTCGTAGGCCAGCCGGCTGGCCTCCAGCAACCGAACGACCCGGTGGCGATGTGGGCGCATCGGTTCGAGAAGTTCGACCATCTCGTCGTCGTCGATCGGGTTTCCCAGCAACGTCCAGCCGATCATCTTGGAGATGTGGTAGTCGCCCACCGACAGCGCGTCGGCGTCGCCGAAGGCGCGTTGCGCCGTCTCGGCCGCGGTCCATATCCCGACTCCGGGCAGCGACACCAGCGCCTCGCGGGCCTGCACGGCCGGCCATGACACGAGTCGCTCCAGCGACGACGCACGTTGCGCACATCCGACAATGGTGCGGGCTCGTCCAGGATCCACGTTGGCGCGGTGAAATTCCCACGACGGTATGTGGCGCCACACCTCGGCTGACGGCGGCACCCGCATCCGGCTGGGGGCGGGGCCCGGTGCCGGCGTCCCGAATTTGGTGACCAGTAGGCGCCAGGCGCGGAAGGCGTCCGCACCCGGCACGCGCTGCTCGAGGACGGCCGGGATCAGAGCCTCCAAGACCTGATCGGTACGGCCGAGTCGCAGGTGCGGCACCCGCCGGTGCGCGGCGGCGACGATGGGGTTGACCGGAACGAAATCCGACGAATCGTCGTGGGCACCAAGCATTGCCGGAAGGGCTTCGAGGAACTCCTCGGCGCCGCTGCCCCACGCCGTGCATTCAACGGCATTGGCGGAGGTACGGCTGATGCGCGCGCTGACGGACCCGCTGGGCAGCAGGCTGGTGCGCCACATGGCGCCGTCGCCATCGACCTGGAAAGTCGGATCGCCGGGTCCTCGGCGCAGCGGCGAAAGAGTCATGCCCGGGCTCACCACCCCGGGGAACATCACCGTGCGAGCGCTACTCACCATCTGCTCCCGCCGGATACCGCAACTGCTCGATTCCGACGATCATAGGTCCGACACCGCTCACACATCCTTGTCCGGCGCGTCATTGACCGCCAACTGTGTTCCGCGTCAGGATGGCGAGGTGACCACCCCGTTCGACGACCCGCAGGCCGAGCTGGCGTGGATGTTCCTGCAGTGCCTGTCCGAGGGAGGCGACGTCGACGAGTGCTTCGGCCTGCTGACCGATGATTTCACCTACTGGAACCTGCTGACCCGCAGCTCGGTCGACAAGGCGACACTGCGTGACGACGTCGAGCGGCGCAAACGCACCGGCGAGCTGAACCTGGACTTCATCCAGTGTTTCAACGACGGCGAAAGCGTGGTGATCGAAGCCGAAGCCGACGGCGAGACCGCCGACGGCTTCCGCTATCACAGCCCCGCGGTCTTCATCTTCGAGACCCGCGACGGGCTGATCTCGTCATTGCGCGAATACAGCGACACGCAGCTGACCTCGCACGTATTCGGCCCGGCGAACCGCTAAGCGGCTTCGACGCTGACCTCCGCCTTGTCGGGGTAGAACGCCACGTGGCCGGCGATCTCCGCCACCGCCTGATACGGCTGCTCGTACGTCCAGATGACGTCTTCGACGGTGCCCGCGGCGGTGGTCACGCTGTAATAGCCGGCCTCCCCCTTGTACGGGCAGTAGGTGCTGGTGTCGGTGCGGGTGAGCCGATCCTGCACCACATCCTTGAACGGGATGTATTGCACCGCAGGGTAAGTGGACTCTTGAAGCTGTAGGGCCTCGGTGGTGTCAGCGACCACTTCGCCGTTGACGCGAACCACGACCCGCGTTCCGGTGGGGTTGATCGTGATCGGGTGCTCGGCGGTGGGTTCCAGGACGGGCCGGCTGGTCATGGTGACGTCTCCTCACGTGCGACTAGCAGGTTCAACACCACTCGGCGCGCAAGATTCCCGTCGGCGGCTTTTGATTCATCCGGCGGGCGCGAGCATGTCCTTCCACCCGGAGTCTCCGGTGTGGCGCGAATCCTCGAGTAAGTACTTCGCGCCGTCGGGTCCCACCACTTCGCCGCTGGACGGAAGGTAGATGGCAGCCGGCCCGGCCGGCGTGTAGGTACACGGGTTGGGCTGCTGACCATTGCACCGCACGGTGCCCGAGCCCGGCCGCTGCAGCGGATCGTTGACCGGCGCGGCCGGTGGAGGCAGCCGATCGGCCGGTGCGGGGTTGAGGCCGTTGTTGACCGACGGCGCCGGTATCACCTTGCCGGGGTCGACCGGCTGGTCGCAGCGAGCACCTGGCGCCGGACAGTTGCGAACCTGGTTCGGATCGCCGTACCACGGGTTGGTGCCCAGCGGAACATACGGCTTGTTGTCGCGGCATTCCCGTGGCGTCGCCCTGCGCTTGCCGGGGACGTCGACGCAGGGGTAGTTGCGCGCCCCGCGCACGCCGTTGGCCTGAGTGTCCTGTGGGATCTTGCAGTACGTCCCTTCCGGCAACGGTGCCGTGCTGACGTCCGCGGGTGAGCGCCACTCCGAAGCCGGCAGGAATCCGGTCAGGCACGGCGGCGGATTGTTCAGCGACAGGTTGAGATTCATCAGCACCGATCCCGGCGCAGATGCGATCAAAGTCTGTGCGACCGAACCGATCTCGGGCAGGAAGACCAACAACTGCTCAAGCCCTTTGTTGTAACGCTTGAGCATGTCGGCGACGACTTCCAGGTTCGCCAGCGTCTGCGGCAGCGACTCGCGGACGTCGTTGAAGACGTCGTTGACCTGATCCGCGGTCGGCGCCGCTTTCGACAGGATGCTTTGCACGTGCTGGTCGGTTTGCGCCGTCTGAGCGGTGAGCACCTTGAGGTTGTGCGACCACTGCGCGATCGAGTCGCCGGAGTCGACCTGGCTGTCCAGGATCGGTGCCGCGTTCGCGATGATGTCGTCAACGTCGGACATGTTGGCTTCGAAGTCGCCGACGATGGATTGCGTCGAGTCGACGAGCCGCTGCAGCGACGGACCCAATCCGCCTACCGCCAATGCTGTTTCGTCGAGTAGCGATGCGATCTTCTTTTTGGGCAGGACGGACAGACCACGGTTGGCCGCGTCGAGGGCCGGACCTATCTCGCTGGGCACGGTGCCCTTGGTGATCGTCTGTCCGGGCGAGAAGAACTTGCCCGGGTCGCCGGTGGACACCAGATCCAGATACTGCTCACCGATCGCCGACACCGAGTGCACGTTGGCTGACGCGTCGACGGGGATCTTGTAC
>Ga0209113_1000167_pt1 | contig 12428 bp, 10 predicted proteins | sample TexAe_RefH0_O1_FD_187951 | JGI IMG/M metagenome (GOLD analysis project Ga0209113, IMG submission 187951) | Forest soil microbial communities from Davy Crockett National Forest, Groveton, Texas, USA - Texas A ecozone_RefH0_O1 (SPAdes) (version 2) | ecosystem: Environmental > Terrestrial > Soil >... | reverse complement strand
AGCGATCATTGCGACCCTTGAAGAGGTTTGGGATCTGGTCTTTATAGATGCCGATAAATCGGGTTATATCGATTATTACAAGCTGGTGATGCCGCGGCTGCGGTCGGGGGGGGTGGTGGTGGCGGAGGTGCTGACCGTGGCACGGGGCCCGGCATTGGCCGCGGTGGCGGCGGCCGATTGTGGTGAATGGGGCGCGGTGGTGGAGCTGCGGGCCGCATCGGTGGCGGCGGCGGGGCCTGCAGTGGCGGTGGAGGCGGGGCCGCGAGCTGGAAGACCAGCCGTGGCCCGTATTGCGGATCACCGAGGGTGATCGCTCGACCGTCGTGGATGAAGACGGTCGACATCCGCACGCCGTCCACATAAATCCCGGCTTCGCTGCGATCCACGGCGATCCACTGGTCGCCGTTGTAATGCAGCACCACCAGCGGCGGGGTCGCCGACGGGCCCGCAGCGTCGAGGCGGATGTCGGCGCTGGTATCGAGCCCGACGGTCACATCGCGGCCGGTGGGGAAGGTGTACCTACGAGGGCCAAGCCAGACGATCAAGGTGGGGCCGAACGTTGCCGTCGACACATCCACCCCCTTTGCCGCCCACAGTCTTGAGTCGAAAGACCATTATCCAGCCGCCATCATGCGCCGAGAACCGGCCGTAGGCTTAGGCGCCGGCCAAAGGCCGGCGGGGGCCGCTAGCGGGATGCACCCGGACGTGGGGCGGCCGCCGCATCCTCGAGCAGGCGGCGCAGCACGGTCACCGCCTCGTCCAGGATCTGTCGATCCGCGTCATTGAGGCGGGCGAGCTGCGGCTCGATCGCACTGGCGCGATCGGCCCGGACTCGATTAAGGGTCTGTAAACCCTCGGTCGTGATCCGGATGCGGACCGCCCGGGCGTCGCGGGCGTCCACGGTTCGGGTAACCAGACCGGCGTCTTCAAGCCTGCGCACCTGCGTGGTCATCGTCGGCTGGGAGCAGTGATCCACCGCGGCCAGGTCGCAGATTCGCGCCTCACCGTGGGCGTCTATGGTCGACAGCAGGCGGGCTTGTGCGGCCGGCAATTGCATCTGAATGCGTTGGGTGGCATAGCGATTGAGTCGCGCGACCACAGCGAGCAGATCCGCGCCCAGCCCGGCGACAGCCTCCTCGGCCGCGCCACGCTGCGTGGTTACGGATGACGTCATCCCCCCATAGTTTCATAGCTAGACTATCTAGACCACTCACCGGCCTATTTCTGCCGTTAACTGAAATGAACCGCCAATGTTTGCTAAAGGGGAATGCCCCTGACAGCTGGCAGAATCGATGAGATGAACGCGACTCGCTCGGCGTCGGGGACTCCTGGTTCCCGATCGCTGCGTCCCGGCGAACTCGCGCAGTCCTCGGTCATGGCCGCATTGTGCGCGGCCATCGCGATCATTTCCATCGTCGTCCCGTTCGCCGGTGCGCTGTCGTTGCTGGGCACTGTGCCGATGGGATTGCTGGCTTACCGCTACCGCTTCCGCGTGCTGATCGCCGGGACCGTGGCCGCCGGTTTGATCGCCTTTTTGATCGCCGGCCTCGGCGGCTTGATGACGGTCGGCCACAGCGCCTACGTGGGCGGACTGACCGGGGTCGTCAAACGGCGGCAGCGCGGCACCGGGACGGTGATCGTCGTTTCCATCATCGCCGGGGCGGTCTTCAACGCGTTCGCGGTCGGGGCGCTGGCGCTTCTTTCTCGGCTGCGGCACCTGATCTTCGATGCGATCACCGCCAACATCAACGGGGCCGCGGCCGTGCTGACGGGAATCGGGCGCTTCGTGACCGAGCATTCATTCCCGCTGAGCGGACGCATCAGGGATGTACTCGACACGACAGCCCACGGGCTCCAATGGTTCCTCGGCGAGGCGCTGCACTACTGGCCGTGGCTGATCTTCGCCAACGGCACCGTCTCGATTGTGGTCGTATCGCTGATCGGGTGGTGGGCGCTGTCGCGGGTACTGAATCGGATGCGCGGCATTCCCGACGTGCACAAACTGGACGCACCGCGGGACACCGCACCCATCGGGCCGGTCCCGGTGCGGCTGGACGAGGTCCGCTTCCGCTATCCGAATACCGATCACGACGCGCTGCGCCCGGTCAACCTGGAGGTCACGGCCGGCGAACATTTGGCCATCACCGGGGCCAACGGTTCTGGGAAGACCACGCTGATGCTGGTGCTGGCCGGCCGGGAACCGACATCGGGCACCATCGAGCGCCCCGGGTCGGTGGGGCTGGGCCGGTTGGGTGGCACCGCGGTGGTCATGCAGCATCCGGAAAGTCAGGTGCTGGGCACCCGGGTCGCCGACGACGTGGTGTGGGGTCTGCCGCCCGGGACAACCACCGACGTCGCCCAGTTGCTCCGCGAAGTCGGCCTGGAATCGCACGCCGAACGCGACACCGGAAGTTTGTCCGGGGGTGAGTTGCAGCGGCTGGCGGTGGCGGCCGCGCTAGCCCGCGAGCCCGCCATGCTCATCGCCGATGAAGTCACCAGCATGGTCGACCAAGAGGGCCGTGAAGCGCTGCTCGGCGTGTTATCCGGCCTGAAGCAGCGGCACCGGACGGCGCTGGTGCATATCACGCATTACAACAACGAAGCCGAGTCCGCCGATAGCACAATCAATCTCAGCGAGTCCGGAGACAACACCAGCATGGTCGAGACGGTTCCTGTGCCAGTGGCGACACCGGCGATGGGGCACGAGTCTGGACCGGCAATCCTCGAGGTCACCGGCGTAAGCCACGAATACAACAGTGGAACGCCGTGGGCCAAGGCTGCGCTGCGCGACGTCAACTTCGCGGTGCACCAAGGCGATGGCTTGTTGATCCACGGCGGTAACGGCTCGGGCAAGTCGACGCTGGCGTGGATTCTTGCCGGGCTCACGGTACCGACCACCGGCTCCTGCCTGCTTGATGGCCGGCCCTCGCACGAACAGGTCGGCGCGGTCGCGCTGTCGTTTCAGGCGGCGCGACTGCAGCTGATGCGCAGCCGGGTTGACTCGGAAGTGGCTTCGGCGGCGGGCTTTTCGCCCAAGGACCAGGACCGGGTGGCGACCGCGCTGGCCGTCGTCGGGTTGGACAGTACGTTGGCCAAGCGGCGCATCGATCAGCTCAGCGGAGGCCAGATGCGCCGGGTCGTGCTGGCCGGTCTGCTGGCACGGTCGCCGCGGGCGCTGATTCTCGACGAGCCGTTGGCCGGCCTCGACGCTGTCACCCAGAGCGGTTTGGTGCGATTGCTCGAGGAGCTGCGCCGTGAGCAGGGTCTGACTGTCGTGGTGATTTCCCACGACTTCGGTGGGTTGGAGGAGCTCTGCCCGCGCACATTAGATCTGCGTGACGGTGTGCTGCACGCGGTCACGGCGGCAGCTGGGGGAGTGTCGTGACTACGGCGCTACCCGATGAACGATCCGAACGCCGGCCGTCGCGTTCGGTCGTACTGCTGCGTCCGGTGCCGGGCAGCTCCGTGGTGCACGACCTGTGGGCCGGCACCAAACTGCTCGCGGTCGCCGGCATTTCGGTGCTGCTGACGTTCTACCCGGGGTGGATCGCCATCGGACTGGTGGCCGCGCTCGTGCTGACGGCGGTCCGGCTCGCGCACATTCCGCGTGGCGTGCTTCCCACTGTGCCGCACTGGTTGTGGATGCTGCTGGCGCTTGGCGGGATGTCGGCGGCGTTCGCCGGCGGCAGCCCGACGATTCACGTGGGCGGAGTTCCGATCGGATTGGGCGGGCTGCTGAACTTCCTGCGGGTCACCGCGTTGTCGTTCGTGTTGCTCGGCCTGGGTGGGATGGTGTCGTGGACCACCAATGTCGCCGAAATTGCGCCTGCAGTAGCGGCTTTGGGTCGGCCGCTGAGGTGGTTACGGGTTCCTGTCGACGAGTGGGCCGTCGCCATCGCGCTGGCGTTGCGCGCATTTCCGATGCTGATCGACGAATTTCGGGTGCTCTACGCCGCGCGCCGGTTGCGGCCCAAGCGGGTCGCCGACACCCGCAGGGCACGCCGTCGACGCTGGGCGCTGGAAGTGGTCGACCTTCTCACCACGGCTCTCACGGTGACGTTGCGGCGGGCTGACGAGATGGGCGACGCCATTACCGCGCGCGGTGGGATCGGCCAGATCTCGGCGCTGCCGTCACGGCCGAAGCAGGCCGACTGGATAGCGCTCGGGATCACGGTCGCGGTGTGTGCCGCGGCGATTGCGCTCGAAGTTCCCCTCGGGCGCTAGCCGCGCGCGGCCGCGTTTGCCGCTTCCTGGGCCCGGTGCAGGGTCGTCGCGATATCGCTACGACCCAAGAACATCTCGTCGAAATAGGGTTTGATGGCCTGATACCCGGCGGCGAAGCCGGTGCCGCCGGGAGCGGCGATGCGCGGGCCGTTGAGAACGTCGAAGAACGGCCTGATGTCGACACCTTTGCTCAACCAGTGATCGAAGCAGGCCTTCTGGGCTGCGGTGACCGCAGGAATGGCGCTGCCCTGACGGCCGAGGTACTGGTTGCCCTCGGTACTGCCCATCCAAGCCAGCACCTGACGCACCGCATCAGGGTGTGGGGAGGCCGAATTGCCCGCCGCGGCAATGCCGTTGGTGACGCTGACCCGACCCTTCGGGCCCGCGGGCATCATCGCGATGCCCCAGTGGAAGTTGGCTTGCCCGGCGATCGCGGCCAAGTTGTAGGTGCCGGATTGAAACAGCGCCATCTTGCCGGCCAGGAACTGGTTGCGGGAGAAGTCGCCGTTCTCGTTGGTGTCCGAGGCCGGCGGCGCAACGTGGTCGGCGTCGATCAGCTTCACCAGATAGGTGAAAGCCTCGACGGCAGCGGGGTTATCGAACGCGAACCGATCACCGTCCTGGAAGACGCCGCCCGCCGATCCGATGTAGTTGAGGTAGATACCCTGCGCGTCGTTAGCGGCGTTGTACGCCCACCGCCGGATCCGGTTGGGATCGAAACCCGGTGTGCCCGCGGAACGTCCGTCCACGTCAACGGTCAGCCGGGCCAGCAGCGGTCGTAGTGTGTCGTCGCCAGCCGGGCCCCACCGCAGTGTGGTCAGCGTGGCGGGGTCGACTCCCGCCGCGGCGAGCAGGTCCGCGTTGTAATACAACGCGATACCTGCGTCGGTGAGTTGAGGAACCGCCCACAGCTTCGCGTCTCGGGTGAACTGCTGGACTACCGACGACTCCCACGTCGATGCAACCTGCGGCCCGAAGGTTTTCCCGACATCTATCAGTCGGCCGCTGTCGGCGTATCCGGCGAGGTAGGCGTTGGACAGCCAAAAAATGTCGTCGGCCGTGCCGCCGGCGACGTCGGTCCGCAGAGTGTTGAAGTAGGTGGAATACGAGACGACATCGGTCTGGACTTCGATGTCGGGGTGTGTCCGGGTGAACGCGGCAAACGACAGTCGATATGCCTTGGCGACCTGCTGATCCCACAGTCGCACGGTCACAACGGTTTTGCCGCTGGGCGGTTGGGCCGTCACGTCCAGCAGCACCGCCGCAGCGGCCAGCAACGCGGCGACCAGCACCCAGCCCAGGGCGAACAGTGTGGAAAACCGCGGCCGGGTCACTTGAGCCCCGTGACGATGATCGACCGCACGATGTGTCGCTGGAAAATCAGGAACAAGACCAGCAGTGGCACTACCGCAGCGCCCACCGCGGCCATCACCAGAGTCCACTGCGCGTTGTAGCGGGATTGCAGCGCAGCCGTCGCCACCGTCAACACCTGCCATTTGGTGCCGCTGGTGATGATCAGCGGCCACAGGAAGTGGTGCCATTCCGATACCACGGTGATCAGCATCAGCGTCACGATCACCGGCCGACTGGACGGCACGACCACGTGCAAGATCACATCCAGCGTGGTGGCGCCGTCCAGGTAGGCGGCGTTGATCAGGTCATCCGGGATGGTACGAAAGTGTTGACGTAGCAAAAAGATTGCGTACGGAGAGCCGAAGACGAACGGCAACACCAAGGCCCAGAATGTGTTCCGCAGCCCCAGTTGCGCCATCATCAGATACAGCGGCACCACCGTGACGCTGCCCGGCACCATCAAGGTCGCGAGATACACCCAGAAAAGTCCGTCTCGGCCGGGAAAGCGCAGCCGGGCGAACGCATACGCGGCCACCACCGATGAGCTCAGCTGTCCAAGCAGACTCACCGCTGTCATCAACGCCGTCACCGCCAGGGCCCGGCCGAAACCCGCGCCGCCGAGGTCGGCGTAATTCGACAGCGTCGGCGGCCGCGGCCACTTCAACGGCGTGCCGGTCGCGAACTGATGCGCCGACGTGAATGAGGTAAGCAGGCCGAGTCCGAACGGCGCCAGCGTGATGACCGCGCCCACCGCCAGGCCCAGGTAAACCAGTGCAGCCGAGGGCTTTTTAAGTGAGGTCATAGCTGATCCGACGTCGGAAGTACAGGTGCTGAACGAGGGTGATGGTGACCAGGATGACGAACAGCACCACCGCCATCACCGACGCCCGGCCGATGGCCGCGGCTCCGAATGCCTCGGCGTAGATGCGGTGCGCGACCAGATCCGTGCGGTTCTGCGGCCCGCCGCCGGTCAACGCATAGACCGTGTCGAAGACCTGTGCGGCACTGATGACGCCGGTGACCAATACAAAGAACATGGTCGGCCGCAGCATCGGCAGGGTGATGCGCCGGAATCGCTGCCAGGATGTCGCGCCGTCGATGCGCGCCGCGGAGTGGATCTCGGTGGGGATGGCCAGGATGCCGGCGAGGAAAAACAGCGAGACGTATCCGACGTTGCTCCACACGACGACCGCCGACACCACCGGCAGAGCCAGCCCGGGATCGGTGAGCCATTCGATGCGATGCCCGAGCACCGTGCTCACGGCGCCGTCGGTGGGTGCCAGAATCCAGCGCCACAGCACCGCGATCGCCAGCGGGACGCTGATCCACGGCAGTACGTAAATCGTGCGGAACAAACCGCTGCCGGGCAGATCGCGGGCCAGCAGCGCGCCGACGGCCAAGCCGAGCGCGGTCTGCACTGGGACCACGATCGCCACGAACGCACATGTCACCAGCAGCGAATTGCCGAACGTCTTGTCGGTGAGCACCGAGCGCCAATTCCGCCCTCCGACATACTCGATCGGCCCGAGCAGGTCCCAACGATGCAGGCTCAGCCACACCACCACCAATATCGGCAGGAGCAGGAACGTCACCACACCGAACAGGCTCGGTGCAATCAACGCATACGCCAACGCGGTCGATCGGCGCCTGGCGGTCACCGCAGCGTCACCCACACCAGTATTAAACCGGTCGATACGGTAGGTGTCGTGACACCGAACCGCGGGATCGATGCCGACTTCCTCAGCCTGCCGCGCCACGAACTCGCCGATGCCGCGCTAGCTGCTGCCACCGCGGAAGGGGCCAGCCACGCCGACCTGCGAATTCACCGGCTGGTCAGCGAGATCATCCAATTGCGCGACGGCGAGTTGGAGACCGCGGTGGTCAACCGCGAGATCGGCCTGGCCGTCCGGGTGGTCGTCAACGGCACCTGGGGCTTCGCGTCGCACGCCGAGCTGTCACCGGAAGTCGCCGCCGCGACCGCCCGGCGCGCGGTGTCGGTGGCTCGCACGCTGGCCGCGCTGAACACCGATCGCGTCGAACTGGCGCCCGAGCCGGTCTACGCCGACGCCACCTGGGTCTCGAGCTATCGCATCGACCCGTTCACCGTGCCGCTGGCCGACAAGATCGCGGTGCTCGACGAATACTCCGGCAGGCTGTTGGCGGCCGACGGCGTCGATCATGTGTCGGCCATCCTGCAGTCGGTCAAAGAGCAGACCTTCTACGCCGACACCGCCGGCTCGTCGATCACGCAGCAACGGGTCAGGGTTCAGCCACGCCTGGAGGCGGTCACCGTCGACACCGCCGGCGGCGGGTTCGACTCGATGCGCACGCTGGCACCGCCGATGGGGCGCGGCTGGGAGGTGCTGGCCGGCGACGACGTGTGGAACTGGACCGACGAGCTCGCTCAACTGCCGTCCGAGCTGGCCGAGAAGATGAAGGCACCCAGCGTCGCGGCCGGCCCGACCGATCTGGTGATCGACCCGACCAACCTGTGGTTGACCATCCACGAATCCATCGGCCATGCAACCGAATACGACCGGGCCATCGGCTACGAGGCGGCGTACGCCGGCACATCGTTCGCCACCCCCGACAAGCTCGGCACGCTGCGCTACGGATCGCCGATGATGAACGTGACCGCCGACCGGACTGTCGAATTCGGCTTGGCCACAATCGGTTACGACGACGAGGGTGTTGCCGCCCAGAGTTGGGACTTGGTGCGCGACGGGATCTTCGTCGGCTATCAACTGGACCGGGTGTTCGCACCGCGGCTGGGCGAACCCAGGTCCAACGGCTGCTCCTATGCGGATTCGCCACACCACGTGCCGATCCAGCGGATGGCCAACGTGTCGCTTCAGCCCGGCCTCGAAGGCTTCAGCACTCCCGACTTGATCTCCCGGATTGACGACGGCATCTACATCGTCGGCGACCGGTCGTGGTCAATTGATATGCAGCGCTACAACTTCCAGTTCACCGGACAGCGGTTCTACCGCATCCGGCACGGACGTCTGGACGGTCAGCTGCGCGATGTCGCCTATCAGGCCACCACCACCGACTTCTGGAATTCGATGGAGGCCATCGGCGGCCCGTCGACCTGGCAACTGGGCGGAGCGTTCAACTGCGGCAAGGCCCAGCCCGGTCAGGTGGCCGCGGTGAGCCATGGCTGCCCGTCGGCGCTGTTTCGTGGGGTCAACGTGCTCAACACGCGCGTCGAGGCCGGCCTGTGATCGGCGCGCAGCAGGTCGTCGACATTGCACTGGACGCTGCCGCTCGACTCGGCGGCGCCGAGGAGACCATCGTGCTGGTCGGCGACCGCGTCGCGACGTCACTGCGGTGGGCGAACAACTCGATGACCACAAACGGCGTATCGACGGGTCGCAACACCACGGTCATTTCGATTGTCCGACAAGGTGATACCGCGCGGGTCGGAACCCTGACCTCGGCCGAGGTCGACCCGTCGGCGATCGAGGATTTGGTCGCGGCATCGCAAATCGCCGCCGCGTCGGCGCCCGAGGCCCGCGACGCGGCGCCGCTGTTGAACGGCAACACCGCGCCGGCCGACTGGGACGCGCCGATTCCGGGGACCGGACCTGAGGTGTTCGCGCACCTCACCGATCCGCTGGCTCACGGATTCCGCGGCGCCGAACAGCTGTACGGCTTCGCGCAACACGCGCTGGAGACGACGTTTCTGGCGACGTCGAGCGGACTGCGGCGTCGCTCCACCCAGCCGACCGGTTCGGTGGAGATCAACGCCAAACGCGACGGCGCCAGCGCTTGGGTAGGCGTCGGAAGCCCCGACTTCGCCAGTGTGCCAACGGATTCACTGCTCGAGCAGCTGTCGATGCGACTGGATTGGGCCAAGCGCCGCGTCGAGGTGCCGGCCGGGCGTTACGAAACGATCCTGCCGCCGTCGGCGGTAGCCGACATGATGATCTACCTGGCATGGTCGATGAGCGGCCGCGGCGCGCAAGAGGGCCGCACCGCGCTCAGCGCGCCCGACGGCGGAACCCGGGTGGGGGAGAAGCTCACCGATTTGCCGCTGACGCTGTACTGCGATCCCACGGCGGCCGGGCTGACGTGCACGCCGTTCGTCGCGACGTCGACATCGTCGGAGACGCTGTCGATCTTCGACAACGGGCTGAACATCGGCCGAGTGGACTGGATCCGCGACGGGGTGATCAATGCTTTGGCCTACCCGCGGGCCGCGGCCGACGAGTTCGGCGCCCCGGTCGCCGTCGCCGCCGACAACATCTTGATGACCGGCGACAGCACCGATCTTGCTGACATGATCGCGGCGACCGAGCGTGGGTTGTTGTTGACCACGTTGTGGTACATGCGCGAGGTCGATCCCACCACGCTGCTGCTGACCGGGCTGACCCGTGACGGCGTCTACCTGGTCGAAGACGGTGAAGTGACCGCGGCGGTCAACAATTTCCGCTTCAACGAGAGCCCGTTGGATCTGTTGCGGCGGGCCAGCCAGGCCGGCGTCAGCGAGCCGACGCTGCCGCGGGAATGGGGCGACTGGGTCACTCGAGCGGCAATGCCGTCGCTGCGGATTCCGGACTTTCACATGTCATCGGTGAGCCAGGCGACATAATCCATCTGTGGTGTTACACGACGAACTGACCCGACTGGTGGCATTGTCGCCCGGTGACGGTCGCACGACCGCGCTGGTGCGGCGGATATGTGCGCGGACCCTCGGACTACCTGCGCTTCCCGCCGAGGGCGCGGGACGGGATGGCTACGCTGTCGTCGCCGAGTTCGCCGAGCAATTCAGCACTGACGTCACGGGTATCAGCGTCGAGCAGCGCTCCAGGCTGTGGAAGGTACTGGGGGACGACACCTTTGGTGTCGTCACGCAGATATACATCGCCGACTTCGTGCCGCGGGTGCGCGCCGGGCTCGAGGCACTGGGCGTCGGTGACGAGTACCTCGGGTGGACTGTCGGTCCTGTCGCGTGGGACCACGCCACCGATCCGTCTGACCTCGTGTTCAACGAGTTTCTGCCGACGGTGGCCCGGCAACGCGAGCTTGATGCGCTGACCGCAGAGGTGGTGCGGTTACGCGGCGCGGCGCAGCACAACTGCCGGCTATGCAAGTCGCTGCGCGAGACGACGGCGCTGGACGCGGGCGGGTCGGAGACGCTATACGGCGACATCGAGAAGTTCGAGGCGTCGGCCCAGCTGACCGAGCGTCATAAGGCGGCGCTGCGGTATGTGGACGCGCTGATCTGGTCGCCCGGTCTGATCGACGACGGTGTCGCGGACGGGGTGCGTGCGCACTTCTCCGACGCCGAGGCGGTGGAGCTGACCCTCGATGTGATGCGCAACGCCAGCAACAAAGTCGCGGTGGCGTTGGGCGGCGATGCGCCGCGCGTTGAGCAGGGCACAGAGCAGTATCTCCTTGATGTCGACGGTCAGACAGTGTTCAGCTGACGTGACCTAGGCGATTTGCTGTTCGGCCAACGCGATCCGCAGCCGTTGGCGCGCACGTGACGCTCGCGACATCGCGGTGCCCACCGGGATGTTCAGAATCTCGGCGGTCTCCGCGTAGGTGTAGCCGTGGACGTCGGCGTAGTACACCGCGGCCCGGAAGCCTTCCGGTAAATCTTGCATCGCTGCTTGAATCTGGCTGCCGGGCAACGCTTCCAGGACTTCCGCCTCCGCAGAGCGCAGTCCAGCAGGGGCGCGTGCGGCGCTAGAGGCCAGATCCCGCTCGGTGATTTCCTCGACAGAAACCTCCGCCGGACGGCGCTGCTTTCTGCGGTACGTGCTGACCCAACGGTTGTAGAGAATCCGGAAGAGCCACGCCTTGGCGTTGGTGCCTTCTTGGAACGTATGAAAACCCGAGTATGCGTCCAGCAGGGCATCTTGCAGCAGGTCCTCGGCGTCGGCGTCGCAACGAGTCAGGCGTCGAGCTCCGCGGGATAGGACGTCAAGGACGGGTCCGGCTTCGCCGGCGAATCGTTCGGCGAGACTCTCGTACGTGTCGGACGTGCCTCGTATGGACGTGATTGTCACGATCAGTCTCCAAATTCTGGCGGGGAAGCCCACAAGGGCGGTCCAGATCAGAGTCACGGTTGCGAAGCGGGCGCGCGCCCTTGAAAGTCCGTAGTCCTGGGTCCGTAGTTCAGGGTCGGGTGTGCGGCCTAGCTGGCCCACGACACGGTGCGGAGCTGGCGACGCGACGTGATGCCGAGCTTGACGAACACTTTTCTGAGGTGCCATTCGACGGTGTGCGTGCTGATGAACAACTGCGCACCGATCTCCTGGTTTGTCAGCCCTTCTGCGGCGAGTCGTGCGATCTGTGCCTCTTGGGCTGTCAGCTCATCGCCGGAATTCACCGGTTGCTTGCGCACCTTCTCGCCGATGGCCACCAGTTCGCGGCGGGACCGCTCCGCAAAGGCGTTGGCGCCCATTCGGGTGAACATCGCGTGGGCCTCGGTGAGGTGTCGACGCGCATCGAGTCGCCGGTTCAACCGGCGCAGCCACTCCCCATAGCGCAGATGAGCGCGAGCCAAATGTACGACGATGCTGGTTCGCTCCAAGCGTTCGATGGCTTCGGTGAACAGACTCTCGGCGGTTTGGTCGTCGGCTACCAGGGCTCGCGCACTCGCCAAAACCCCTAGTCCCCAGTCGGTTGCGCTGGCGCCTGCGCGTTCTTCGAGCTGACGTATGGCCGCCGCGGCCGTTGCCCGCTCACCCGTGTGCACCGCAGCTTCGATCAGTTCGATCAAGCACCACCCGTAGAAGCCAAGATCCTCGTGTTCGCACGCCTCGCGAGCGGCGATGAATGCCTGTTCGTATCGGCCGAGTCCGTTGTAGAGCACGGCGGTGACGAATCCGGCCAGGCCG
>Ga0209113_1000166_pt1 | contig 12450 bp, 9 predicted proteins | sample TexAe_RefH0_O1_FD_187951 | JGI IMG/M metagenome (GOLD analysis project Ga0209113, IMG submission 187951) | Forest soil microbial communities from Davy Crockett National Forest, Groveton, Texas, USA - Texas A ecozone_RefH0_O1 (SPAdes) (version 2) | ecosystem: Environmental > Terrestrial > Soil >... | reverse complement strand
CCGTCCAACATCGGTTCCAGCCAGATCTCCATGGTGCCGGTTAGTGGCCCCGTCGCTGCCCACCGAACGCCCAGCGGTCCGCGCTGTTCGGTGACTTCCAGCCGCAGATCGGGCCACCACCGCCGCCAGTTGGCCGGGTCACCTACGAAGGCCCCCACGCAGGCCGGATCGGCGGCGATAAACGTCTCGTCGGCAATCTGAACGCTGTGCACGGCCAATAGCTTCACACATAGCAGCCCGACCGGCGCACTACCCTCTGGGCTGGCATCGTCGCCGGACTAGGCTGGTTTCCCGCCTGGTCGGATTCACTGAAGCGAGGTCAGAAGAGTGCGTGAAATTACCGCGCCCGCTCCGTTTACGGTTGACGAGCACGACAACATCGTTACCGCGGTGTTCGAGCACGAGCGCAACGACCCCGACGCGGTGATCTTTCAGCGCCTGGTCAACGGGACCTGGATCGATGTGACGTGTGCCGCTGCGGCAGCCCAAATCCGCTCCACCGCATTGGGTTTGATCGCAGACGGGGTGCGGCCTGGCGATCGGGTCGCCATCTTCTCGGCAACCCGCTACGAGTGGGCGATCCTGGACCAGGCGATCCTCGCGGTCGGCGGCGTCACCGTCCCGATCTACGAGACCTCGTCGGCCGAGCAGGTGCGCTGGGTGCTGACCGATTCGGGCGCGGTCATGGCCTTCGCCGAAACCGATGCCCACGCTTCGATGATCGCCGAGCTGGCCGGCAATCTGCCCGAACTGCGGCGCGTGCTGGACATCGACGGATCGGGTCCCAAAGCGCTCGACCAACTCGAGCAGGAGGGCGCGTCGGTCGACCCGGCCGAGCTCACCTCTCGGGTCGAGGCCCTGCACGCCGACGATCCTGCGACGCTGATCTACACCTCGGGCACCACAGGGCGCCCTAAAGGCTGCCAACTGACCCACTCGAACCTGGTCTACGAGACCCGCGGAGCCAAGGCGGTGCTGCCGACACTGCTGCGCAAAGGTGAGCGGCTGCTGGTGTTCCTGCCGCTCGCGCACGTGCTCGCGCGGGCGCTGACGCTGTGCGCGTTCCATAACAAGGTCATCGTCGGATTCACCAGTGACATCAAGAATTTGGTGCCGATGTTCGCGGTGTTCAAGCCGACCGTCGTGGTGTCGGTGCCGCGGGTGTTCGAGAAGGTCTACAACACTGCCGCGCAGAACGCCGCCAACGACGGCAAGGGCCGCATCTTCGAGATCGCCGCCCAAACCGCCGTCGACTGGAGCGAGGCATCCGATCACGGCGGCCCGGGTCTGCTGCTGCGGGCCAAGCACGCCCTCTTCGATCGGCTGGTGTACCACAAGCTCCGCGCCGCACTGGGCGGCGACTGCAACGCATCGGTGTCCGGCGGTGGACCGCTGGGCGCGCGGCTGGGCCACTTCTATCGCGGCGTCGGCCTGACCATCTACGAGGGCTACGGCCTGACCGAGACCAGTGCGGCGATCACCGTCAACCAGATCGATGCGCTGAAGGTTGGTACGGTCGGAAAGTTATTGCCGGGCAACAGCATCCGCATCGCCGACGACGGCGAGTTGCTGCTGCGCGGCGGTGTGGTGTTCGCCGGCTATTGGCACAACGATCAGGCCACCAGCGAGGCGTTCCAGGACGGCTGGTTCAAGACCGGCGACCTGGGCGCGGTCGACGAGCAGGGATTTCTGACGATCACCGGTCGCAAAAAGGAGATCATCGTCACCGCCGGTGGAAAGAACGTCGCCCCAGCCGTTTTGGAAGACCAATTGCGGGCGCACCCGCTGATCAGCCAGGCGATGGTGGTCGGCGACGCCAAGCCGTTCGTTGGAGCGCTGATCACCATCGATCCCGAGGCGTTCGAAGGCTGGAAGCAACGCAACGGCAAGTCGGCCGGCGCCACGGTGGGCGATCTCGCCAACGACCCCGACCTGCTCGCCGAGGTGGACGGCGCTGTCAAACAGGCCAATCTGTCTGTGTCGCATGCGGAGTCGATTCGTAAATTCCGTATTCTGCCCGTCGACTTCACCGAGGACACCGGCGAGCTGACGCCGACGATGAAGGTGAAGCGCAAGGTGGTTGCCGAGAAGTTCGCCGACGACATCGAAGCGATCTATCACAAGGACTAGCCGGTGAGCAGGCCGGACAGCCGCTCGGCCAGATCGTCCCACCGCCACTGGGCGGTTGCCCACTCCCGGCCGGCGGCGCCCATCGCGGCGGCGCGATCCGGATCGGCCAGCAGCTCGCTGACCGCGTCGGTGATCTGCTGCACCGAACGACCGTCGACAACGACCCCAGTCTGGTTGTGCCGCACCGTTTCCGGTGCGCCACCAGAGGTTCCGGCGATCACCGGCACGCCGGTGGCAGAAGCTTCCAGGAAGACGATGCCCAGCCCTTCGACATCCAGCCCGGCGCCACGCGTCCGGCACGGCATGGCGAACACGTCGGCCATCGCGTGATAAGCGGGCAGGTCCGCCGACGGAACACCGCCGGTGAACGTGACGTGATCGCTGACGCCGAAGCGCTCGGCCAGCCCACGCAGCGTGTCCAGATACGGACCCCCGCCGGCGATGACCAGCGCGGCGCCATCCACCCGCTGCCGGATCGCCGGCAGTGCCCGGATCAACATGTCCTGGCCTTTGCGCGGTACCAGCCGGGACAGGCATAGCACCGTGGGCCGCTGGCCCAGACCGTAGCGGGCGCGCAGCTCAGCGCGGCTGCCCGGATCGGGACGGAACCGCTCGGTGTCGACGCCGGGCGGCACGTGTTCCAACCGCGCTTGCGGTCCGAACGCCGACGCGAAACGCCGTCGGGTGTATCGGCTGACGAACGTGACGACATCACTGTCCTCGCCGATGCGACGCAGCACCGACCGTGCCACCGGAACCATCGACCAGCCCACCTCGTGACCATGAGTACTCGCCAGCACCCGGCTGGCCCCGGCTCGACGGGCGCGCTGAGCCAGCAGGCCCAGCGGCGCCGCGGCGCCGAACCAGACGGTGTCGATGCCGTCTTCGGCGATCAGTCGGCGCATCCGGTAGTCGACGGTGGGTACGGGCAACATCAGCGACCCGGGGTGTCGCACCACGCGATAGCCGCCGGTCTGCGCGTCGAAGACGTCGGCGTCCTTCCACTGCGGCGCGTACACCGTCAGGGTGTGCTCGCCGGTGGCGGCCAACCGCGACACCAACTCGACCAGATACGACTGGATGCCGCCACGCCGAGGCGGAAAGTCGTTGGTTACCAGCAGGACCCGGGACACCTACGAAGGCTAGCCTGACGGCCCCGGGCGTCGAAATCGACGGTCAGCGGGTGGGCTGACGTGACAGCCACTGCTGCCAGTCGGCGAGGATCCCGGCCGGGTCGTTGCCCAGCACGTCGTGGACAGCATCGGGCAGATCGGCGTGCCCGTCTCCGCAGGCGGCCCGGTACAGGGCCCGCAGCGTCGGCGCTCCGCGGGTGTCGGCGACGAAAAGCGCGAACAGCCAGGCCCGGTCGTAGGCCTGCGAGCGCTGCGGCCCCGGGGCGGCCAGGTCGGCGTCGGACGGCAGCGCGGTGGGAAGCGGCGTGACGTCGGGCAGCGGGGTGTGCGGTCGCGCGACGTAGTCGGCCACGCCTTCGGCCAGCCAGCGGGGTGCATCCAAGGCGGTGTCGGCGCGTGCCGCATAGTGAAAAAGCTCGTGGCTCAACACGATTCGCAACGCCGACCCGCTCATCCCGGCGGCGCCCGGGGCGAAGACTATCCGCTGACCAAGCGCGATCCGCCGGGCGGGTTCGACGCGGTCCGCGACGGCGATGGCGGCGATGTCGGCCCATTGCCCGGCGGGGCCGCCGCCGGCCCGCGCCTCGAATTGCCGCTGCGAGCCGGTGGCCACCACGTCGACGTCGTGCGGCCAGTCGGTTCCCCAGAAGGCTTCCACGGCGTCGACAGCATGACCCATTTCCGCGGCGACGCGTGCCAGCAGGGTTTGTGCTTGCGGCCCGTCGAGGTTGGTCATCACCAGCGTGCGGTCACCGACTTCCAGCCGCCGCGGCGCGCTGACGCCGGCGGATGGTTGCCCGGATCGCTGCGCCGCTGGTCGCTGGGCGTTGATTGCTGCGAAGCCACCGAGGACCAGCTCGACGGCTAATACGCAGGCCAGCAGCCCGCGTCCGCCCCTAGTAGCGGCGGGCGTCGTAGATCGGGCCGGAGGAGTTCATCGGCACCACCCGCACCGGCACGCCGTAGGTGGAGGAATGGATCATCAGGCCGTCACCGATATAGAGGCCGGCGTGCGATGCGTCGGAGTAGAACGTCAGCACGTCACCCGGCTGCAGATCGGACAGCGACACCGGCTGTCCGCCGTGCGCCAGCGCCTGGCTGGAGTGCGGCAGCGCGATGCCGGCCTGCTGGAACGCCCACATCACCAGGCCCGAGCAGTCGAATCCGCCCGGCGCGGCGCCACCCCACGAATAGGGGTCACCGACGCGAGTGAGCGCGGCCTGAACGGCGATCGCACCCTGGCCGGAGCCAGGTCCGGCGCCTGGTCCGGGAGCACCCGGCCCACCGCCCGGCGCCAGTGCTTCAGGTGGTGGAGCCGCGGCGGCCACGGCAGCCGGCGGGACGGGCCCGGGCGCCGCCAACGCGGTGCGCTCCGGCGGGCTCAGCGCCAGGTATTGCGACTTGACGATGCCGATCTGCAGCTGCAGCCGGCTCTGCTTGGACTGCAAGCTCGCGCGCACCGCGGTCGCCTGCTCGGCGGCGGTCTTGGCGTCGGCGGCCGATTTCGCCGATTCCTTCTCGGCTTTGGCTGCCTCTTCGCGGGTGGCGCGGTAGGTGGCCATCTGGCTGAGCATCGCCGTGGAGATCACCCGCTGCACGGCCAGCTTGCCGATCAGCTGCTGCGGTGACTCGGCGGTCATGATCGCGTTCATGCCGTCGGTACGGCCGCCCATGTACATGGCTGCCGCAAACTTGTCGACGTCGGTCTGGTAGGTAGCCAGTCGCGCTTTCGCGGCGTCCGCGGCGGCCTGGTCGTCGTTGTGTTTCTTCTCTGCGGTCCGCTGCGCAGCCAGCTTGTTGTTGAGATCGAGCTGCGCGCTGTGCATTGCTTCGGTGGTCTGCTCGGCCTGCCGGGACAACTCGTTGAGCTTTGCCATCGCGTCATTGGACGGGTCTGCCAGCACATTGCTGGCTGCCACTCCGGACAGCGCAACTAGTCCGGCTAGCGCAAGGACAGCAAAACGCATAGCGACGCGCAAAGACACACGTTCACCGTTTAGCTTTGTCCGCAAAAGTTTGTTTCCTTAAAACCCGCCGGCGTAACGGCCGAATCTGCTTTAGGTCTCAGATAGGTTACGAAACGGCGTCGAGCTTGTCCAACTCTGAGTTGTTAAGAAAACAGCAAGATTTCAGACTAACGCCGTTAGGCGACCCCGGGCCGCTGACGGTGAATGGGTACCAAACGCAGTCTGGGTGCCAATCCCGCGTCGGCGAGTACCTCCAACGCGACGCGCTCATCTTCCAGCAAAGTTTCCGGTACCCCGAGTATCACGCTGACCACGCAGTCACGGCATCCGGGACCGCGCACAGCGCAGTCGTCGCAGTCGATGACCACGGGTTCTGTCGAATCGGGCGGAGTTGCCGCCGCCCAATCAGGCTCACTGTCATGTGCCATCTGGTTGGTCCTCTCCGTCTTGCTCAGCGGTCTTGCCGTGACGCTATCTGCGGGCACCGACAAGTTTTTGCTCTCCGCCCCTCGGCGGCGGGTGGCCCTCTGGCCGCGACGCGCCGGGGTGAAACCCGGGCCGTGTCGGTGTGAGTGGTTAACGTCCCCGCCATGGGCGCGCCCGCTGCCGAGCAGCTGAGCCTCCCCGATCTCGACGGGGCTGCCGAAATATCGCTGCGCGAAACCACTTTCGTCGTTGTCGACCTGGAGACCACTGGCGGTCGCATGACAGCCGCCGACGGGAAGGTCGCTGACGCGATCACCGAGATCGGCGCGGTCAAAGTCCGCGGCGGCGTGGTGCTCGGCGAGTTCGCCACCCTGGTCGACCCGCAGCGCAGCATCCCGCCGCAGATCGTGCAGCTGACCGGCATCACCACCGCGATGGTCTGCGACGCGCCGACCATAGCCGCGGTGCTGCCGATGTTTCTCGAGTTCGCCCGCGGTGCCGTAATGGTCGCCCACAACGCCAGGTTCGACATGGGGTTCCTGCGGGCCGCCGCCGATCAATGCGGCATCCGATGGTCGCGGCCGCAGACGCTGTGCACGGTCCAGCTGGCCCGGCGGGTGCTCAGCCGCGAAGAGGCGCCGAGCGTGCGGCTGGCCGCGCTGGCGCGGCTGTTCGCCGTCGCCAGCCAGCCCACCCACCGGGCACTCGACGACGCCCGGGCCACCGTCGAGGTGCTGCACGCGCTCATCGAACGGGTCGGCAACCAGGGCGTGCACACCTATGCCGAGCTGCGGTCCTACCTGCCCGATGTGTCACCGGCGCAGCGACGCAAACGAGTGTTCGCCGAGGGATTGCCGCGCCGGCCCGGGGTGTACCTGTTTCGCGGCCCGGCCAATGAGGTGCTCTACGTCGGCACCGCAATTAACTTGCGGCGCAGGGTAAGTCAGTACTTCAACGGCTCAGATCAGCGGACCCGGATCAAAGAGATGGTCACGTTGGCCGGCTCCGTCGAGCACGTCGAATGCGCGCACGCACTGGAAGCCGGCGTCCGGGAACTGCGGATGCTGGCCGCGCATGCTCCGCCCTACAACCGGAGATCGAAATTCCCGCATCGCTGGTGGTGGGTGGTGCTGAGCGACGAGGCATTCCCCCGGTTTTCGGTGGTGCGCACACCGCGCAACGACCGCGCGGTCGGCCCGTTCCGGTCCCGTGCCGACGCCGCCGACACCGCGGACCTGCTGGCGCGGCTGACCGGTGTGCGCAGCTGCACCAGGCGGTTGGCCCGCACGGCGCTGCACGGGCCGGCCTGCCCGCAGCACGAGGTGTCGCCGTGCCCCGCCGGACGTGATGTGACCGCGGCCCAGTACGCGCCGACGGCCGGTCGCGCCGCGGCGCTGATCGACGGTGTGGACAACGCCGCGCTGGCGGAGGCGGTGCGTCGGATCGCCGAGCTGGCCGGGCGTCAGCGCTACGAGAGCGCCGCCCGGTTGCGCGATCACACCGTGGCCGCGGTCGAGGTGCTCTGGCGCGGTCAGCGCCTGCGCGCGCTGGCCGCCGTGGCCGAGCTGGTGGCCGCGGCTCCCGACGGCGAGGGCGGCTGGCAGCTCGCCGTTATCCGGCATGGCCAGCTCGCCGCCGCTGGGATGGCCCGCCGCGGCGTGCCGCCGATGCCCGTGATCGACGCGATCCGGGCCGGTGCGCAAGTGGTGTTGCCGCAGCCCGCGCCGCTGGGCGGCGCGCTGGTCGAAGAGACCGCGCTGGTCGCACGCTGGCTGACGGCCCCGGGGGTACGCATCGTGTCCGTGACGGGCGACGAGGGTTGGTGCACCAAATTGCGGTCCGCGGGGCCGTGGGCCGAGTGGGCCGCGTCGGCCCGCTCCGCGCGGGTGGCCGCCGAGCAGGCCGTCACCAGCCGCGACTCAGAGCTGCTGACCGAACCGCACCCATCGCGCGAGCAGCTGTTCGGCCGCTCCGCTGTCGATGGCGTCGACGGCCCGGGCAAGCCCGTCCTCCCACGCCGGCAGCCACTCGGCGCGGCTGGATAGCCCGGCATGGGCCACGATCGCGCCCGCGGCGTTCAGCACCACGGCGTCGCGGACCGGGCCCTTGGCCCCGGCCAGCATCGAACGTGCCTCCGCGGCGTTGGCGGCCGCGTCACCGCCCAGTAGCTGATCGAGGTCGGCGCGCGCGAACCCGAACCCGGCGGGATCGAATTTCAGCATGTCCACCGTGCCGGATTGGACCCGCCAGATGGTGCTCGTCGTGGTGGTGGTCAGCTCGTCGAGACCGTCGTCGCCGTGGACCACCAGCACGCTGGACTGACGCGCGGCGAAAACTCCCGCCATCACCTCGGCCAGCTCCGCGAAGGCACAACCAATCAGGCCGGCCCGCGGCTGACCCGGATTTGTAAGCGGCCCAAGCAAATTGAAGACGGTCGGCACACCGATCTCACGCCGCACCGCCGATGCGTGCCGATACGAGGGATGGAACCGCGGTGCGAAGCAGAACCCGATACCGACTTCGGCGACGCTGCGCGCGACGTCCTCGGGACCCAGGTCGATGCGTACGCCAAGCGCTTCCAGCGTGTCGGCTCCGCCGGCCAGCGACGACGACGCGCGGTTGCCGTGCTTGACCACCGGAATGCCGCTGGCCGCCACGACGATCGCCGCCATCGTCGAGAGGTTGACGGTGTTGACGCCGTCGCCACCGGTACCGACGATGTCGACGGTCTCGGTCCCGATCTGCTCGGTGGGCAGCCTGAGGCCGTGCTGCAGCATCGCGTCGGCCAGTTCGGCCACTTCTGCCGCGGTGGGCGCCTTCATCTTCATCGCCACGGCGAAGGCCGCGAGCTGCGCCTGCGTGGCGGATCCGGTCATGATCTGCTCCATGGCCCAGCCGGCCTGTCCGCGCGGCAGGTCGTGCCCCGCGGTCAAAACCTCGAGCACACGCGGCCACGACAGCGCCGTTTCCGGGGGCCGCTGAGATGGCTCCGACGATGACGCCGCCACACCCCAAATGGTCCCATGGCGATCGCCAGCGCGGCGAAGCCGGGCACAGCGGGTCACCATCAACCGGCCCCTGGCGGCCAGACGAATGGCGCAGCCAGGCGAGGGCGGCGGATCGACATGAATTTCGCACACCAAATTGCCGCCCCGGGTGGAGGTCGACAACTACAAAGCGTCATACTTGCGGGGTGACGAGTGCGGTAGGGACCTCGGGTACAGCAATCACGGCGCGCGTACATTCGCTCAACCGCCCAAATATGGTCAGTGTCGGCACCATAGTCTGGCTTTCCAGTGAGTTGATGTTCTTTGCTGGACTGTTCGCCTTCTACTTCACCGCGCGGGCGCAGGCGGCGGGCAACTGGCCGCCTCCGCCGACCGAGCTGAACCTGTATCAGGCGGTACCGGTCACGCTGGTGCTGATCGCCTCATCGTTCACCTGCCAGATGGGCGTGTTCGCAGCCGAGCGCGGTGACGTGTTCGGGCTGCGCCGCTGGTATCTGCTGACCTTTGCGATGGGGTTGTTCTTCGTGCTCGGTCAGGGCTACGAGTACCACCACCTGATGAGCCACGGGACCACGATCCCCTCCAGCGCTTACGGCAGCGTGTTCTACCTGGCCACCGGTTTCCACGGGTTGCACGTCATCGGCGGGCTGATCGCCTTCATCTTCCTGCTGGCCCGCACCACGATGAGCAAGTTCACCCCAGCGCAGGCCACCGCGTCGATCGTCGTCTCCTACTACTGGCACTTCGTCGACATCGTCTGGATCGCACTGTTCGCCACGATCTATTTCATCCGTTGACCAGCATGCGTAAGAACAGGAGTGCTCGGTTGAAGAAACTGGGGTTGAACCGATCGCTGAGCGACCGGGCGCGCCGCCGCCTGCGCCGCCGGTTGTCGGCTGGACTGCTGCTGGTATTGGCTCTGGTGGTAGCCGGCGGGCTGGCCGCGGTCCTGACCCCCAGCCCGCAGGTAGCGGTTGCCGACGAGTCTTCCTCGGCGCTATTGCGAACGGGCAAGCAGCTTTTCGACACGTCGTGCGTGACCTGCCACGGCGCCAACCTGCAGGGTGTGCCCGACCGCGGGCCCAGCCTGATCGGCGTCGGCGAGGCTGCGGTCTACTTCCAGGTGTCCAGCGGCCGGATGCCCGCCATGCGTGGCGAGGCGCAGGCGATGCGCAAAGAGCCGATTTTCGACGAGTCTCAGATCGACGCGCTGGGCGCCTACGTGCAGGCCAACGGTGGCGGACCGACCATCGAGCGCAACGCCGACGGCAGCATCGCGATGTCCTCACTGCGCGGCGGCGATCTGGGCCGCGGCGGCGACTTGTTCCGGCTCAACTGCTCCTCGTGCCACAACTTCACCGGCAAGGGCGGCGCGCTGTCGTCGGGCAAGTTCGCTCCCGAGTTGGAGCCGGCCAACGAGCAGCAAATCCTCGACGCGATGCGCACCGGGCCGCAGAACATGCCGAAGTTTTCCGACCGTCAGCTCTCCTTCGACGCGAAGAAAGACATCATCGCCTACGTGAAAAATGTGACCGAGGCTAAAAGTCCCGGCGGCAACGGCCTGGGCGGCTTCGGGCCCGCCCCCGAGGGCATGGTGGCGTGGATCATCGGGATGGTCGCCGTCATCGGCGCGGCGCTGTGGATTGGGGCGCGATCATGACCAACGAGAGCGGACACCCCACCGACGCCGAACTGAACGCCATGTCGCGTGAGGAACTCGTCGAGCTAGGCGGCCGGCTCGACGGCGTCGAGACCGTCTTCAAGGAGCCGCGCTGGCCGGTTCCCGGCACCAAGGCCGAAAAGCGCGCCGAGCGCCTGGTGGCCATCTGGCTTTTGCTGGGTGGGTTACTCGGGTTGGCGCTGCTGCTGGTGTTCCTGTTCTGGCCGTGGGAGTACCAACCGAACGGATCGTCCGGCAGCCTCGCATACTCGCTGGCCACCCCGCTCTACGGTCTGACGTTCGGCGGGTCCGTGTTGTGCATCGCGATCGGGGCGGTGCTCTTCCAGAAAAAGTTCATCCCCGAAGAGATTTCGATCCAGGAGCGCCACTACGGCGCGGCCGGATCGGATGAGATCGATCGCAAAACTGTGACCGCCAACCTGACCGACGCTTTGGAAGGTTCCACGCTGCGGCGCCGCAAGCTGATCGGTCTGTCACTCGGCGCGGGCCTGGGAGCGTTCGGGCTCGGCACTCTGGTGGCGTTTGCCGGCGGGCTGATCAAGAACCCGTGGAAACCCGTGGTGCAGACGGCCGACGGCAAGAAGGCCGTGCTGTGGACCTCAGGCTGGACACCCCGCTTTCACGGCGAAACCATCTACCTGGCCCGGGCCACCGGCGAAAGCGAGGGGGCGCCGTTCATCAAGATGCGCGCCGAAGACCTCGATGCCGGCGGAATGGAGACCGTCTTCCCGTGGCGCGAGTCCGACGGCGACGGCACCACGGTGGAGTCGCACGAGAAGCTCACCCGGATCCTGGCCGCGGTCCGAAACCCGGTGATGCTGATCCGTGTCAAGGCCACCGACCTGCCCAGGGTGGTCAAACGCAAGGGCCAGGAGAGCTTCAACTTCGGCGAGCTGTTCGCCTACACCAAGGTCTGCTCGCACCTGGGCTGTCCCGCGTCGCTGTACGAGCAGCAGGACTACCGCATTCTGTGCCCGTGCCACCAGTCGCAGTTCGACGCATTGCATTACGCGAAGCCGATTTTCGGCCCCGCCGCGCGCGCGTTGGCGCAACTGCCGATAACAATTGACGCCGATGGGTATCTCGTCGCTAACGGTGATTTCATCGAACCTGTCGGACCGGCATTTTGGGAGCGCAAAACATGAGTCCAAAACTGAGTCCCCCCAGCGTTGGCGACATCATGGCCGGTCAGGGCAATGCCGTCGACTCGCGTTATCACCTGTCGGCCGCGACGCGGCGCCAGCTCAACAAAGTCTTCCCGACGCACTGGTCGTTCCTGCTCGGCGAGATCGCGATGTACAGCTTCGTCGTGCTGCTGCTGACCGGTGTGTACCTGACGCTGTTCTTCGACCCCTCCATGCAGGACGTCACCTACAACGGCGTCTATGAACCGCTGCGCGGGGTCGGGATGTCGAAGGCATTCGCGTCGGCGCTCGACATCAGCTTCGAGGTGCGCGGCGGTCTGTTCGTGCGGCAGGTCCACCACTGGGCCGCACTGATGTTCTCGGCGTCGATCATGGTGCACCTGGCCCGGATCTTCTTCACCGGCGCGTTCCGCCGGCCGCGAGAAGCCAACTGGATCATCGGTTCACTGCTGCTGATCCTGTCGATGTTCGAGGGCTACTTCGGCTACTCGCTGCCCGACGACCTGCTGTCCGGCATCGGATTGCGCGCCGCACTCTCGTCGATCACGATGGGAATGCCGGTGATCGGCACCTGGCTGCACTGGGCCCTGTTCGGCGGCGACTTCCCTTGTGGCGGTGCGGGAGACGACTGCACCGCGGCGGGCTACATCATCCCGCGCCTGTACGGGCTGCACATCCTGTTGCTGCCGGGGATCATCCTGGCGCTGATCGGCGCGCACCTGGCCTTCGTCTGGTTCCAGAAGCACACCCAGTTCCCCGGCCCCGGTCGCACCGAAAACAACGTCGTCGGCGTCCGGGTCATGCCGGTCTTCGCGGTTAAATCCGGCGCCTTCTTCGCCCTGACCACCGGCATCCTCGGCCTGATGGGTGGCCTGCTGCAGATCAACCCGATCTGGAACCTGGGCCCCTACAAGCCTTCCCAGGTTTCGGCGGGATCGCAGCCGGACTTCTACATGATGT
>Ga0209113_1000165_pt1 | contig 12533 bp, 9 predicted proteins | sample TexAe_RefH0_O1_FD_187951 | JGI IMG/M metagenome (GOLD analysis project Ga0209113, IMG submission 187951) | Forest soil microbial communities from Davy Crockett National Forest, Groveton, Texas, USA - Texas A ecozone_RefH0_O1 (SPAdes) (version 2) | ecosystem: Environmental > Terrestrial > Soil >... | reverse complement strand
CCCGCCGTCGCATTGCAGCAGCGCCGGGGTTCGGCGACGTCGCGGTCGACGGTCGGCACCGTCACCACGCTGTCGAACCTGCTGAGGATGCTGTTCTCCCGCGCCGGCACCTACCCGCCGGGGGCCACAGAGCGACTGGACTCCGATGCGTTCTCGCCAAACACAGCGGTCGGTGCGTGCCCCGAGTGCCACGGGCTGGGACGAATCCATCGGGTGACCGAAGAGACACTGGTGCCAGACCCGTCGCTGACCATCCGCGAAGGCGCGGTTGCCGCGTGGCCAGGTGCGTGGCAAGGCCAAAACCTCCGTGACATCCTCGTCACGCTGGGGTACGACATCGACAAGCCATGGCGGAAACTTCCTAAGCGGCAACGCAACTGGATTTTGTTCACAGACGAGCAGCCCACCGTCGAAATCGACCCGAGCCAGCACCCCGTGCAGGCCGATTATTACTACAACGGCACCTTCTCCAGCGCCGAACGCCACGTCCGCCACACGCTGGCCAACTCCCATAGCGCGATGATGCGTCGCCGCGTACTGCAATTCGTCGACAGCGTCGAGTGTCCCATTTGCGGCGGTTCTGGGCTGCGGCCGGAGGCTTTGCAGGTGACTTTCGCCGGGCGCACCATCGCCGACTACATTGCGATGCCATTGGCCGATCTTGCTGATACGTTGCGCCCGACAGCTTCTCGGACCGATGCCGCCGCCGCGTACGAGTCAACGAAATCCGGTGAGCTGACGGAAGTGGCGACCATGATCGCCGCCGACCTCGTCGCACGCCTGCAGATACTCATCGATCTCGGCCTCGGCTATCTCACGCTGAGTCGACGCACTCCGACGGTGTCACCCGGCGAACTGCAAAGGTTGCGGCTGGCAACTCAACTGCGCGCCGGCTTGTTCGGCGTGCTCTATGTGCTCGACGAGCCGTCCGCCGGACTGCACCCCGCGGACGCCGAACCGCTACTCGACGTGCTTGATCGCCTGCGGCGCGCGGGCAATTCGTTATTCGTCGTCGAGCACGACATGGACGTGGTCCGCCGTGCCGACTGGATCGTCGACGTCGGGCCCGGGGCGGGGGAGCTTGGCGGGGACGTGCTGTACAGCGGGCCGGTGCCAGGCCTCGCCGACATCGAGGAGTCGGTCACCCGTAGATACCTTTTCGAGGAGCCCGGGCCGCCGCCTCGTGAACCCCGCACGCAATCCGGGCGGCTGCAGCTGCGCGGAATCTGCTTCCACAATTTGAGAGACCTCGACGTAGAACTGCCACTTGGTGTGTACAACGCCGTCACTGGAGTATCCGGTTCGGGTAAGTCGACGCTCGTCGTCAAGGTCCTCGGCGATGTTGTGAAGAGCTATCTCGGCACGGGGCGCGTCGCCGAGCCGGCCGAATCCGACGACGAATCCGACACCGAGATCCTCGATCTCGATCACGACGCGAGCGTTGGTGTGACGGCAGCGGGGGTTGAGGTGATCAACCGGCTGGTGTCAGTCGACCAGCGCCCGATCGGCCGCACACCGCGCTCAACGCTGGCGACCTACACCGGCTTGTTCGACGCCGTGCGCCGCGAATTCGCCGCGACCTCGAAGGCGCGTCGCCGCGGTTGGACAGCGGGCAGGTTTTCGTTCAATGTGGCCGAAGGTCGCTGCCCCACCTGTCAAGGGGAGGGGTTCGTGTCGGTCGAATTGTTGTTCCTGCCAGGCACATACGCGATATGTCCGGCGTGCCACGGAGCGCGGTACTCCGAGGAGACACTCGAGGTGCGCTATCGCGACCGTTCGATCGCCGACGTGCTCGCGATGACCGTCGATGAGGCCTCGGAGTTTCTTGCCGACGTCACCAACGCGGCGCGAAGCCTGACCACGCTGCGAGAGGTCGGACTGGGATATCTCCGTCTCGGACAGCCCGCGACCGAGCTGTCAGGTGGTGAGGCGCAGCGGATCAAGCTCGCGTCCGAACTGCAGAGACCCCGGCGAGGGCATACGCTCTACGTCCTCGACGAGCCGACCACCGGGCTTCACCCCGCCGATGTGGATCTGCTCGATCGTCAACTGCATCGCCTGGTCGACGCAGGCAATACCGTGGTGGTGGCCGAACACGACATGCGGATGGTCGCGGGTGCGGATTGGGTGATTGATCTGGGACCGGGAGCCGGCAGCGACGGCGGTCGGGTCGTTGCGGCCGGGCCGCCTAAGAAGGTGGCACGTGCGAAACACAGCCGCACGGCTCCGTATCTGGCAAAGCAATTGGCGCCGTCTGCTACTCGATGAAGAAGTTCCGTTCTTGATGGACTACTCGCGGCGCTCCTCGTCGGGCATGTCGCCGAGCCGAGCCATCCCCTCGAAGCGGTGCCCACGCAGTTCACCGGGAGCAGACAATATCAAGATTGACGTCGGCTCGTCGGCCTGGTCGGGTGCACGGTAGTGGTGGCGCGGCGATAACCTTCCGGCTAGGCAGTGCGCGGTAGATGATGTGCCGATGACCATCTCGACGGTTGCGTTCGACCCGTTCTCTGCCGAGTTTTTCAACGACCCTTACCCGATCTACCGGCGGCTGCGTGACGAAGCGCCGGTGTTTCATAGCGAGGATCGCGGCTTTTACGCCCTGAGTCGGCACGAAGACGTCGCTGTGGCGTTCAAGGATTTCGAGACCTTCTCGTCGGCCAGGGGAGTCACCTTGGACCAAGTCTCGACTGGCGAAGTGGTAAAGGATCCGTTGGTCCAATTCATGGATCCGCCGGCGCATCGTCGGATGCGCGGTCTGGTCAACAGAGTTTTCACTCCGCGAGCCATCGCGGCGCAGGAGCCAATCGTCCGCGCCACGATCGACCGGTATTTCTCCCGCCTTGACCCTGACGCGTTCGACGTGGTTGCCGACTTCTCCGCGTATTTCCCAGTCGAGGTGATCACCACAATGCTCGGCGTGCCGGAAGAGGACCGCCAATCCGTAAGGCACTTCCAAGATCTGGTGATGGAGCGTGAAGCGGGCGCAGCGACCATGAGTGATGCGGGCAAAAAAGCGGTAGAGGAAAACGGCCTGCTGTACTACAACATCATTCAGCAACGCCGCGCTGAACCGCGCGACGACATGATCAGCGCCCTGATCGCTGTCGAAGTGGAACGCGACGACGGCACCACGACGAAACTCGACGATGTTGAGATCGTTGGCTTTTGCATGCTGCTGGGCGGCGCGGGTGCAGAGACGGTCACCAAGTTGATCGGCAGCGCGATGGTGCTGTTTTCGAAGCACCGAGACCAATGGGAACAACTTCGCGCCGACCGGACCAAGATCTCAGACGCGGTCGAGGAGGTCCTGCGCTTCGATGGTCCGGTGCAGTACGACTGCCGCTATAGCCTCAAACAGTTGGAGGTGCACGGTGCCACGATTCCGGCCCACAAGACGGTCATGCTTCTTCCGGCTTCGGCGAATCGCGACGAACGGGCCTTTACCGATCCCGACACCTTCGATATCACTCGGGACCGTGCCGAAGCGCAGAACCTCGCATTTGGTTATGGCATTCACAGCTGCCTTGGCGCGGCGTTGGCGCGGATGGAAAGCAAGATCGCTCTCGACCACTTGATTGACTTGTTGCCCTGGTTTGAAGTCGCCACGGACCAGCTCCGCCGCGTCTCCATGACCAACGTCAACGGTTACGCCAACGTGCCGATACGAGCATCCCGATAAGTCCCCGCAAGCTCGCCGGTTTGAACCCCACCCATCATCAGTCTTTCAGCACGGCGTAAGACGGATCGGTGCGGTCGCGGATGGCCTCGCGGCTGACCATCTCGGTGACTTCTCGGACTTCGTCGAAGTCGAACAAAGTCAGGCGTTTATCGATGCGCCACAAGCGATCCCGGCGCGACCACTCGTCAAGGTAGCGGCCCCAGACCCGGATCTGCATGACCTTGTCGTCCTGCATCAACCGCGTTGCGGAATGGAAGTACGCTTCACTGCCGGCTTGGTCACCGTCGAGGGTGATGATGGTGTTGCTGACCTGGTGCGAATGGTTGAGGGTCAGTAGATGCGAGGCGCAGATGAAATCAATCACGCCGCGTCCGTCGCCCTGGTAAAGCGACTCCCCGTAGTTCGCGGTCGCATCATCGTGAAATACCGAGTGCCCCAACGGAATATCGAGTCGATCGACCGCACGGCAATACCGGTAGATCTGCTCTGTGATCGCCTGGCGGTCGAGTAGTGCCTGCAGCTCGGCTGGATCGATCGCCGTTTGTTGCCACGTTTCGGCCATCCGGCACTGTAGCACTCAGATGTCGCTGGTCGATGAACCCGACGCCGCACCTTCACACAGCGGTGGCGGCCAACTCGGGGCGTTGGTGCCGCCGGATAGTCGATCACGAATTGACCGCTGTAGCAACTCATCACGAGGCGGTGTTGCCGCCATCGCGACGGGTGGCGAGTAGAGTCAGGCCGCCGGTTCAGAGTGACGCAAATGCACGAGTGGACGAGGGCGGGGATTCGTCGCGCCGCCGCGTACGTCGAAGGCCCATCCTTGACGAACGGAAACAATTCGCGACACACTTGTGTCGTCATATTGCGGTAAGACGCCACTCACCGGCGGTCCGCGTGCCAGATCGGATGGGAAAAGCCTTGCGACGGTTGCTTATTGACGGTCAACGCGTGGATCCGGGTCGGCATTACCCCTCGGTCAACCCAGCAACAGGGAACGTCATCGAAGAGGCCCCCGACGCGACGATCGAGCACGCCGAGAGTGCGATCCGAGCGGCGCGGCATGCATTCGACGAGACCGACTGGTCGACGAACGTGGCCAAGCGGGTCGGCTGTTTGCGCCAACTCCACGAGGCGCTTCAGCGCCACCGCGAGGATTTCGCCCAGTTGACTATCGCCGAGTGCGGGCACACACCAATGCTGGTCGGCGGACCGGCCCTCGACGACCCGATCTCCCTGCTCACCTACTACGCCGACCTGGCTGAGCGATTTTCCTTCACCGAGGACATCGGAGTGCAGGAGTCGCGGGGATCGATGCATCGCCGCATAGTCGAGCGGGAGCCCGCCGGTGTGGTTGCCGCGATCGTCGCATACAACTACCCGATGCAGTTGTCGCTCGCCAAGATCGCCCCGGCGCTGGCGGCCGGCTGCACTGTGGTCCTCAAGGGTGCGCCGCAGACTCCACTTCTCGCGGTTGCGCTCGGAGAACTCATCGCCACCGAGACTGACACTCCGGCCGGAGTGGTCAACGTGATCACGTCGTCCGAGGTTGCCGTCGGTGAGCTGCTGACTACTCATCCAGATGTCGACATGATCACCTTCACCGGCTCGACGCCGGTCGGCCGTCGGATCATGGAGGCGGCCAGTCCGACCGTGAAGCGAGTGTTCCTTGAGCTCGGCGGAAAATCCGCCCTGGTCTTACTTGACGACGCCGACATCGAGATGCCTGCCCTCGTCGCCGCGATGAGCATCTGCTCCCATGCTGGGCAGGGGTGCGCGATCACGTCCCGGCTGCTGGTCCCGAGCTCCCGTCACGACGAGATCGTCGAGAGGGTCACCGCCCACCTGTCGAACGTCAAGGTGGGCAATCCGGCAGAGCCCGGCACCTATATGGGACCCCTCATCAGCCAAACGCAGCGGGAAAAAGTCGATAGCGTCGTCAAGCGTGCGATCGAAGCCGGTGCTCAGCTCGCAATCGGCGGATATCCGATCGACGGGCCTGGATTCTTCTATGCTCCGACATTGCTCACCAATGTTGACCCCAATAGCGAGGTCGCACAGGACGAATTGTTCGGGCCGGTGCTCGTGGTGATCCCCTACAGCGACGATGACGATGCGGTGCGGATCGCGAACAACTCCATCTTCGGTCTCTCCGGGGGCGTCTATGGCGCCGACACCGACCGTGCGATGTCAGTCGCGCGGCGGATACGGACGGGGACCGTTGGCGTCAATGGCGGAGTCTGGTTCGCTCCGGACGCGCCATTCGGCGGATACAAGCAGTCGGGTGTCGGTAGGGAGATGGGCGTGGCTGGACTCGCGGAGTTTCTCGAGACGAAGACCATCGCGGTACCGGCCGGCTGACTCGCCGGCGTGAAGACTACGGCTGTGACAGGTGTGACGCTGGGGCCACTTTTCGATCTTCCGGCGACCAGTGTGCGCATCAGGAGCGGCACCTTTTAGGCGCCCATCTCCGTGGCGATTCGTGTCACGGGTAACACAGATGCGCACGCAACGCGGAGATGATCTCCGCCATCGCGGACGCGCTGGCACCTCCCAGCGGCCAGTTGCTGGCGAAGCCGTGCGTCAGCGACGACATTCGTCGGAGGTCGACGACCACTCCGGCTTCGCGCATTGCCGTGGCATAGGTTTCGCCCTCATCGCGCAGAGGGTCGAAACCGGCGGTGATCACCAGTGCGCGAGGCAGGCCGGAGAGGTTTTCGGCAAGCACCGGCGACACCAGAGGATCTGTTGGATCCAATTGCGATGCACCGAGGTAGTGGTCGCGGAACCAAATCATTGCCACCTCGGTCAGGAAGAACCCATTTGCGAACAGGGCTCGCGAGCGCGTTTCGCCCCGCGCATCGGTCGATGGATACAGCAACAACTGGAGCGCGGGCGGCACGCCGTCGTCCCGTCCGAGACGAGAAATCACGGCTGACAGATTGCCGCCGGCGCTATCGCCGCCGACCGCGACCACACCCGGCCGGGTGCCCAGCTCGGTCCCGTGCTCCAGCGCCCACCGATACGCGGCGTAACAGTCCTCCACCCCCGCGGGCGCAGGGTGCTCTGGCGCCAGCCGATAGTCCACCGAAAGTATGTGAATGCCGGCACCGTGGCAGATTGCTCGGCACAGGTTGTCCTGGGTATCGAGATCACCGATCACCCAGCCACCCCCGTGGATGAACATCAACAGGGGGCCGACTTCATCGTTGTCGGGAAAATAATGGCGCGCCGGGATCGAGCCTGCCGGGCCGGGAATCGACAGGTCCGCCACCGCTCGAACCTGCACCGGATTCCGATCGATGACCTTGGTCTGTCGCCGCAGCCGCAGCCGGTTGGTCACTGGGTCCTTACCGGTCAATATGCTCTCCACGCCGGTGAGCTTTTGTCCGGCCAGCATCAATCGCAGGGTGGGATCCAGCGTGTTCCCATCGATCGTGATCGATCGCGTCATCAGCCGCTTGGCGGGGTCGGGAATCGCCGCAATCACCTCGAAGCCGAGCCGCATGCCCGCAGTGCCTGCCGCATTTCTCGCCCGAATCAGCCATGGACGTTGCGATTTAGTGTTCGGCGGCGGCCCGTCCGGTTTGCTCGACTTCGAGCCTGATACGGGAGCGGTCGCGCTGTCGGTCACGTCCGTGGACGTTAATGCAGATAGCCCCGCGGAGCAAAAATTTGGTATTGCGTGGACATCGCCCCGGCTGAGCTCGCCCTATTGATGGAATACGTGGCCTGCTGGCCTGAGTTGTATTATGCACGTCAGGTAGCAACAACTCGACCCTAAAGGCGACCCATCCGCTAATGGCCTCTGCGACACCTCCTTACCAGCCGCCCACTGCTCAATGTGCGATCGAACGTGCGCTCGCGGTAGTCGGCGAGCGCTGGTCGCTGCTGATTCTTCGCGACGCTCACGCCGGGGTCACCCGGTTCGCCGATTTTCAGGCGAACCTCGGCATCGCTACAAACATGCTGATCACCAGGCTGGGCAAACTTGTCGCCGCGGGCATCTTCGACAAGCGCGAGTATCAGCTCCCCGGTGATCGAGTACGTCCCGAATATCACCTCACGCCGGCGGGGCGTGACCTCGCTATCGTGCTCGGCGCACTGCAGCAATGGGGCGATGCGCATTTTCCGCTACCGACCGGTCCAGTCAGCCAGCGCGCTAACCGCGCCTCCGGCGAGAAGGTTAGTGTTTCGTTCGTCGACGAACTCGGATCACCGATCGACAGCAGCCAAGTCCAGCTCGACGGACCGGGCCCTGCCGCCAAGAGTTGACCGACGCTGAGCCCTACCACAGTCGCATTGCACTCCGTGATACGGGTGATCCGAAATCCTTTGTGACGCAGTCGCGTTCGAACCCAATCTTGAAGGCATGCCGCCCCCACCCTGCCGTGTTCAAAGCTGGGATTCTGCGAGGTTTCCCGCCGCCAAGATCGGGCATCGCTTTGCTTTCGGATCGGCCGCCACATCTGACTTGCAAAATACAAGTCAGATAGGTAGAGTGTTCAACGTGGCGTTGGCAAAGCCTTCGTCTCGACCCATGCGATGGAGCGAAGGAGAAGGAAATGACCGAATATCTGGGTGGCCGTCTGCGTATCAACGAGGTCTCGCCCGCGTACTGGCAAGTGACTATCGACAATCCACCGATCAATATGTACGACCCACGCATGTTTGCCGCGCTTAACCAGCTGATGGACAGGATTGACGCGGCTGACGAGCTACGAATCGTCGTGTTCGACAGCGGAAACGCGGACTACTTCATCGCGCACTACGACCTCGAAGACGAGACGGTGCCGGACGTGCCGGGTGCGGCAGAGTTCACACGCTGGCCGGAGTTCGTCACTCGGCTCGCACAGTCCCGGGTCGTTTCCGTTGCAAAGCTGCGCGGGCGCGCTCGCGGCCACGGCAGCGAGTTGGCGCTCGCCTGCGACATGCGTTTCGCCAGCAAGGAAAAAGCAATTCTCGCCCAAGTGGAGGTCGGTTGTTCGGTCGTCCCCGGCGGCGGCGCGACGGAATGGCTAAGCGCCTTGACTGGCCGATCCCGCGCGCTGGAGATCATCGTCGGTGCCGACGATTTCGACGCCGAAACGGCCGAGAAGTACGGGTGGGTCAACCGTGCGATTCCGGATGCTGAACTCGACGCGTTCGTCGACAATTTCGCCCGACGGGTCGCCAGCTTCGACAAGCGGCCGTTGGAGTTGGCCAAACAGCTAGTGAATGCCCGCGCCGGTGTCCCGCTGGAAGGCGATCGGTGGCTTTCAAATCACGCGTTCATCGGCACGACTACATGGCAGGCCACCCAAGAGCGCATCGGAAAGCTGATGAAGGCCGGCTTGCAGCAGGACGGCGACTTTGAGCGAGCGTTAGGACACAACGTCGCTACCGTCAACTGAAGTCACTCGACTGCGTGTAGTCATCAGCACATGGATCGGCGATCTCACCGGTCGCCGCTCGGCGAATCTCCCCGGCACACAACCAAACCGAAGGACATCTCATGCCAATCTCAGTAGCGAATTCGACTGTGCTCGTCACCGGCGCCAACGGCGGCCTCGGGGTCGAGTTCGTGCACCAAGCATTGCAACTCGGCGCTAAGAAGGTGTACGCCACCGCGCGGCGCCCGCGGGCCTGGACCGACTCCCGCGTCGTCCCGCTCTTGCTGGATGTCACTGATGAGACCTCGATCGCGGCCGCCGCAGCCGCTGCGGGCGACACCACTATCGTGATCAACAACGCCGGCGTCTCGCCGATCCCTGATCGGATCCTCACCGACGACATGAATGAGATTCGAAAGACTTTCGAAACCAACTTCTTCGGTGCGCTCGCTGTTGCCCGCGCTTTCGCACCCATCGTCGGCGCCAACGGAGGAGGGGCCTTCCTGCATGTGCACTCAGTGCTGAGCTGGATTGTCGGCGACCCCGCTGGGCAGGCGGGCGGTCACGGTGGCTATGCCGCGGCGAAATCGGCCTTCTGGTCGGCAACTAACTCTCTGCGCCTTGCCTTGGCCGAACAGGGCACACACGTGCTCGGCCTACACCTGGGTTACACGGCCACACCGATGACCGCGGAAATCGTCGACGATAAAGAAGACCCCGCCGACATCGTGCGCATTGCTTATGCTGGCCTCGCCGCCGGCGAATACGAAGTCATCGCCGACCACCGCAGCTTGGTCGTCAAGAACGCGCTCTCGGCCCCGATCGAAGTTCTGTACCCGCAGCTCGCTGGGCATAGCGCCGAGCTGATCTGAAAACCCGCCACGTCTTGCGGCAGGCTCGCCCGCCTTGCGGGCGCGCAGGATTCGCGGATCGTAGACACCGCGCCGGCGGCGTGCAGCCAACTGGGTTCCGCTGGCCCGCGCGACGGGCCCGCTGTGGACGGCTGCGACCAGAAAGTTGGTGACGTTAGAGCCGGGTCAACTTGCTGATCGTTTGAATTTCGGTGTCCCGGTACGGCCGTCCATCGGGCTGCAGCAGGTCTGCAAACCAAAGCTTCGGAGCTGTCTTGTACGGGTGATCCCAGGAGTCCCACGGAATGTAGGTCTGGGTCTTACCAGCGACCAACCCCCAATTGATCGCACCAACGTTGTGCCGCTTCGCAATTGGCAGGACCCCGTCAACGGTACTGCCCAGTGTCCGGGCCAGGTACTCGGTGCAGAGGATCGGGCGCCCCAATGGGGACAGTTCTGCTATCCGGGCCTCGAAGCCTGCTGGTTGGTCATAGCAGTGGAAGGTAACCACATCGGAGTTGTCCAGTTGGATGTTAGCGATTTCGCTGCGCCGCTGGCGATCTCCCCACACGCCGTCCCACACGCCACTCGTTAACGGTTGACTCGGATCAACCGAGCGTGCCCACCCGAACGCCAGCGAGAGCAGGTCGGCGACACGCTCCAGCTTGTCTGCCCTTTCGACCTTGCGATACTCGCGAGCGGGATTGTCGGGCTCATTCCACAGGTCCCAGCCCAAAATTCGGTCATCCGTGCGGAATTGGGTCAACACTCCCGTGACATATTCAAGCAGAGTGCGACGGTAGTCGAGGTCACCCAGACGTTCAGCGCCTGGGCTTTGCACCCAGCCGGAGTTATGGACCCCGGGCTTCGGGGCGTGCTGGCGTCCCAGTTTGGGGAACGGATCCCAACATGAATCAAAGAAGACAAAGAGCGGTTTGATGCGGTGGCGCGCCGCAATCGCGACAAACTGCGCGAGACGGCTCTGGAAGCCTCGATGGTCTTGCGCCCAAAGCTGATCGTGGAGGAAGACCCGCACCGTGTTGAGTCCGTGTGACTGGGCCCAGCCGAGCTCGGTATCGATACGCCGGGGGTCGAAGGTGTCGGCCTGAAACATCTCGAGCTGGTTGATGGCGTTCGAGGTGATGTAGTTGACGCCGACGCGCCACCCTTGCGCCTGATACCAGTGGTTAGCCCGATCAGGCGACCATCGGCTTTGCTCTGCGCCGGCGCGGGGTGTCTTGGTCAATACAGGGCCCGCCGCCAGCAGCACTGGGAGCGATAGCACAGTCCGACGTCTCACGCAGCGACCATATTCTCCGAGTGACGCAGGAGGCTGGAAAACTCGACAGACATCCTCATCGCAGTCCGATCCGGTGATAAGCCGGTGAGGCGGTCAGCCAAGTTCAAAGCTTGTGACCAGCTGCCGCTGGGCGAGCCGTCTCGCGGATCACTTTGTGTACGAACGCAAGCTTGCGGACCACCGGCTGCGGGATGTCGAACGGGTAAAGCGGATTCTTACCCATGGCGGTGTTCACCCGATTGAAGCAGAGCGACAACCACTTCCAGTCCTCCAGCAGCCGCTCGATCGGAGCGTCCTCGTAGCTCGGGAGCGGAACGACGTCACCTTGAACCGAGAAACGGACTCTGTCGGCATGCAAGATCAGTCCAGACTCGCGGGCGGTGTCGATGGTGCCAGTGATGTGCAGATAGTGGGCGAAGCACTCGGCAAAATCCTCCCAAGGGTGCATCGTTGCGTACTCGGAGATGTAGAAGTCACCCCAGTTCGCCGGCGCACCGAATTTGTAGTGTCGTGCGATCTCGCCTTGATAATCGGCGCGCTCATCGCCGAAGATCTCGCGGCACTCGTCAAGGTAGCGTGCGGCTCCGGGATCGGTTTCCACCAGAATGTTCTGGTAATAGTGGCCGACCTCGTGGCGGAAATGACCCAGCATGGTGCGGTAGGGCTCACCGAGGTGGACCCGAAGCGACTCACGGTAGGCGTCCAGCGACTCGACCAGATCGATAGTGATTACCCCGCCGGCGTGCCCGATCACCACACGTTCGCGGCCGCTATAACTGGACAGCAGATCAAACGCAAGCCCTCCGTCTTTCTGCCAGAACGGATCGACCGGCAAGCCGATGTCAACAAGCTGACAAATCAACCGCCGCAGGGCAATCCCGGTGGACACCAGCTTTTCTACTGCGACAGTGTCGTCGGTGTCGGGCTCGCGGCGGATCAAGGAATCTGCCAGACATCGTCCCTGCTGACCGCCCAGTTCCTGTTCTTGAGGCACCAACCAGTTGCAGCCGAGGCTGGCCGCCTTTGTGCAAGCAATCCAGATCTGGCCGTCGATGACCGCGGCGCCCGACGAGGTCGCGACCATAGTGCGGCGCGGGGCATGAAATCCAAATTCTGCCAAGCAATTCGGGCAGCGCCGCGACTCGAACGCAACGAAGGCACGGCAGACGGGGCAGGCGAACGCGCGCACGGATTCCATCGTGGCACTCCGCGCGGGCCGGCCGCATCGTTTCAGCCGCTACCGCGACAGCGTCAGAACCCGGAGTCGCCGCCGCCGCCCGAGTCGAACCCGCCCCCGCCCGAGTCGAACCCACCGCCGCCAAAATCGG
>Ga0209113_1000164_pt1 | contig 12701 bp, 11 predicted proteins | sample TexAe_RefH0_O1_FD_187951 | JGI IMG/M metagenome (GOLD analysis project Ga0209113, IMG submission 187951) | Forest soil microbial communities from Davy Crockett National Forest, Groveton, Texas, USA - Texas A ecozone_RefH0_O1 (SPAdes) (version 2) | ecosystem: Environmental > Terrestrial > Soil >... | reverse complement strand
AGCGCAGCGCCGTCGACCAGCGCGCCCCGGGCGGTATTCACCAATAAGGCGTCGGGCTTCATCAATGCGAGTTCGCGCGCGCCGATGAGGCCGCGGGTCGCATCGTTGAGCGGACAATGCAGCGAGACGACGTCCGCCGCTGCGAGCAGCTGATCGAGGGGCACCCGGCCGGATTGCGGCGCGCCGCCCGGCCGGTCGGCAACGATGACGCGCATGCCAAAGGCCTCGGCGATGCGGGCGGCCCCCCGTCCGAGTTCTCCCCAACCCACAACGCCGAATACGCGCCCCTTCAGTTCGCGGATGGGATGGGAGAGAACCGCGCTCGATTCATCCCTGGCCCACGCTCCGTTCATGGAAGCTTGCGAAAATTCATACACGTGCTGGGTGAGGCTCAAGATCAGGCCCCAGACGTGCTGGACGACCGAGGCCGTGCAGTAAGCGCGCACATTGCATACGCCGATGCCGCGCTCACGCGCTGCGGCCAGGTCGATATTGTTGGTGCCCGTGGCGGCAAGCGCGATCAATTTCAAGTTGCCGGCGCCGAGGAGCAGAGGCCGGTTGAGCTCCAGCTTGTTGAGCAGCACGACGTCGGCGTCGCGAATGCGCTCGGCCGTCAACGAATCGTCGGTGTCGTAGAGGATCAGATTGCCGGACGCCGCGCGCAGCGCGGTCAAGTCCAAATCGCCGGTCGAGACGGTGTCGTAATCGAGAAATACGGTTTTTGCAGGCTGCGCGTTCATGTCACGCTAGAATAGGCGACTCCTATGAAAATTTCCGCTGTCCTTGTCCTGATCGCCGCGAACGTCGCGGTTTACCTTTTGCAGCTCGCGACGAACGGCCATCTCGAATTGCCGTTGGCGTTGTGGCCGTTGCAGCCGTTCCAAGGCGAGCACCTGTTTCGCCCCTGGCAGATCATCACCTACTCTTTTCTTCATGACCCCACCGGCGTCTCTCACCTTTTTTTCAATATGCTGGGCCTGTGGATGTTCGGCGCGGAGATCGAGCGCTATGTCGGCCCCGCGCGTATTCTCGCTTGCTACTTCGCTTCGGTGGTGACCGCGGCCCTGGCGCAATTGTTGATGCCGTTCATCACCGGCGCGCCGGCGGGAGCGACCATCGGCGCATCGGGCGGCGTGTTCGGTCTGCTGCTTGCCTATGCGGTGATGTTTCCCCATCGCAAAGTCGTTCCGTTGATTCCACCCATTCCGATGCCGGCCTGGCTGTTCGCAACGATCTACGCCTGCCTCGAGCTGTTTCTCGGCGTGACCGGAACGTTGTCCGGCGTCGCGCATTTCGCGCACCTGGGCGGCATGGTCGGCAGTGCGCTGGTGCTGATGCAATGGCGGGCGAGCGCTCGTAAAACTCGATAGGCGTACGACATGAAATTTAGAAGTTTGAGCGCGGTGTGTGTCTTGAGCATGGCGGCCGCGGCGGCTCCAGCGCACGCGGAATGGGTGACGCGCATCACCGACGGCATCATGGGCACGCGGATCACCGTAGAGCTCTGGTCGGAAGACAAGCCGAAGGCGGAGGCGGCGATAGACGCCGTTCTGGACGAAATGCGCCACATCGATGAGTCGATGAGCACGTACAAGCCCACCAGCGAGGTGTCGCAGGTCAATGCCAAGGCGGCCGACGGCCCGATGCACATCACCAAGGAACTGTTCGATCTCTTGGTGAAGGCCAAGGAATATTCAGTGCTCACCGACGGCGCTTTCGACATTACCTACGCCAGTGTCGGCTACATGTACAACTTCCCGAAACACATCAAACCGAGCGACGCTCAGATCGCCAAGGCACTGCCGGCCGTCGACTACCATCACGTGATATTGGATCCGAAAACCCAAACCGTGCATTTTTCCCAAAAAGGAGTGCGCATCGATCTGGGCGGCATTGCCAAGGGCTATTCCGTGGATTGCGGCATCGATGTGCTCAAGGCGCGCGGCTTTACACGGGCCTATGTATCCGCGGGCGGCGACAGCCGCATCGTCGGCGACCGCTTCGGCAAGCCGTGGATGGTCGGCATTCGCGATCCTCGAAAAGGCGAGGGCGAGGTCATAGCCAGTATTCCGCTGGTGGATGCCGCCATTTCCACTTCGGGCGATTACGAGCGGTTTTTCGATGAGGGCGGCGTCCGCTACCACCACATCATCGATCCGCATACCGGCCACTCCGCCAGCAAGGTGCGCAGCGCGACCATCATCGGTCCGTACGCCACCCGCACCGATGGCCTGTCGAAGACGGCATTCGTATTGGGGCCGGAGGCGGCCATGGAAATCTACAATCGCATCGATGACATCGACGCCATCATCGTCAAGCTAGACGGCACGGTGATCTATTCGAAAGGCATGCAGCGCGGCAAGGCCGGCGCGCCGCCGCCGGCTAGCGGAGCGCGATGACTTTCGCCTCCTCGCATGCCTTCAGGTAATCGCTGACGACATCCAGGGGAATCGGCCCCAGTTCGCCGGCCACAGCATCGCGGATATCCGCAACAGTCCTTTGGCCGTCCACGAAATTCACGATTTCATAGGCGTACAGCGCACCGCGGTTCTGCACCTTGATGAGTTTGTCGGAATCGGCATTGAGCAGCTTGATGTTGCGCACGCGATCGGCTCCCAACCGATCGCGCAGAACATCGTCGTTCTGAAAGGTCAGAGGTCCGAACTCACCGATGCGATGAGGGACGCGCCTGGCCTCCGCCGTCCCATGCCATGCGGGCACGCTCGCCGATGCGCGCTGCCCCGCTCTCGCCGCGCCGCGATCCAGCCAGGCGTCTAAAGTCCCTGCCTGGGATTTGAGAGCTTGCGCAAAGGGCGAAATCTCATCCGGGGAGGCATGCGTGAACGTCACGAAGGATTGCAGCCCCGCCTGCTCGCGGCGCAGCGCCTGAGCGATCACGTTGTGCGCCTCGAAAAGCGCATCGGGCGTCCCGGCTTTCGCATCCTGCGCCAAGAGCAATGCCCGATTGAAGGCCTGCGACAATCGCTGTTGCGCGCGAGCGGAAATGTACGGCAGCACCTGGGCGGACTGCGATGCCTGCAATGCGGCGAAGCTGTAGCCGGAAGCGGCTCCCAACAAGGCGACGCGCCGCAGCTTGGTGGGATCGATCTCAAGTAGCGTGTCGTGGTCCGTGTGAATATAAATGTCGGGCCAGTCCCGCAAGTACAGGGACGGCACGGCAATGGTGGAAGAGTCATAGTCGTCGTGATCGCTGCCCTCGGCGTACGGCGTCTCGTCCATGAAAAAGGCGTTGCGGGTTCCAGGCGCTCCGTCGCGTTCCTCGACCACCGCGGCGTCCTTTTCGCCGCCATCTTCGGCGTACGCCGTCGCGGCGTCGCGAATGGTTTCGGCGAAGTCTGCGCCGATGTCGGTAATGAAGGTGGGCAGGGACCAGGGAGTTTCGGTGACATGCAATACGGACTTGTTCTTAAACAAATCGCCGCCGACCATGTCCATGTGCACGTCGGCGCGCAGCCGCGCCTTTATGTCGGGATGCGCGCTCAAGAAGGCCATGGTGCCCTCGACTTCGGGTCCCCAAATGAAACGCAGCGTGCGCGCGGGCCGTTTCAGCGTGCCGTTGCCGATCAGGCGCGCGAGCATACGCGCGGATTCCAGGATGGTGACGCAGCCGCTGCCGTTATCGTTCGCCCCCGGCCGTTGATGGTCCAAGTGACAGCTGTAAACGATCTCCCCTGCGCTTGGATTCGCGCCGGCAATGATGCCGGTCACCACCGTCCAGTGGCCCGGCACGACTTCTGCTTTGACATGCGCGCTCAGCAGCACGGGGAGGCCCTTGGCCAATTGCGCGCGAAGGTCCGCGGCAGTGGCGCGCGATACCATGAAGGCGAACCCCTTGGGCAGCGAACCGTCCAAATGACCCCAGCGCACGATGCTCGTGTCCAAGCCGGACCAAGCGGTGGTCTGATTGGGCATGTCGCTGACGATGCCGGCGGCGCCGAATTTTTCAACTGCGAGCCGCTGCACCACGGACAGCACGCCGTCCGCGAGCACAATTTTGCCGCGAACGTCCTTGCCGGCGTAATCGCCGTCGGCCATGCCGGCACCCACATCCACCAACGGTGCATCGACATCGGCGCTGTGGCTGTAGTCGGCCAGGCGAATGGGATCCGTGGCGTAGTCGCCGAGCAGCGTGTGCTGCGGCTCTACCTGCCATAGCCGGGCGCTCTGGACGTTCCAGCCGACATGCGAGCGCATCAAGCCGTAATTGATCTTGCCGTCGATGGGAAATTGCTCGGAGCGAACATCCTGCAGGCCATATTCCTTGGCTCGCTCGAGCACATAGTCCGCGGCCTGGTCGAACTCCGCGGTAGCCGGGACCCGATGCAGCCGCGTCAACGCACGCAGGTTTTCGTAGGGGGAGGCGCCGCTTGCCTCCTGCCGCAGCGCCGACCAGTCGGAGTCCGGCAAGAAGGGCCGCTGCGCCCAAGCCGAAGGGGCCTGCAGGGCCGTCAACAGGGAGAAAAACATCGCAATTCGTGTCATCTTAAGCACGCACATCCCCCTTTATAATCAGGCCCCTAGGATACCTTGGAATAAAACCGGACCCCCATGAGTCTTAAACACCATGGATGACAAGCGCGCTCGATTCGAGGGAGTGGTAATGCCTCACCTCGACGCTGCCTATCGGTTCGCCCGATGGCTGTGCCGCCCGGGCGAGGCCGACGACGTGGTGCAGGACGCGATATTGCGGGCCTATCGCGGATTCGACGCTTTGCGAGGCTCCGATGCCAAGGCATGGCTCCTGACCATCGTGCGCAATTGCCATCTGACAGCAGTTAAACAGCAACAACGGAGAGTTTTTGTTCCCCTTCCGGAGGAAGGCGATACCACCGATCAAGCCATGATCGCGAGCGATGCGGATCCGGAGAAAGACACCATTATGTCCGACCAGAAACAAGTGCTCGAGCGGCTATTGAACTCGCTCCCTGAAGAGCATCGCACCGTGCTGATGCTGCGGGAGATCGAGGAAATGGATTATGCGCAGATTGCCGCCGTCACCAATGTGCCGATCGGCACGGTGATGTCGCGACTGGCCCGCTCGCGCGCCGCGCTCAAGAGCAAGTGGATGCACGAAGTCGAGGGGGTGCCGCGTGCAGTGCGCTGAATCACTTCGGGTGCAGGCCTACTTCGACGGCGAAGTCGACGCCGTGTCGGCGGCGGAGATCGAGCGCCATGCCGAGCACTGCGGCGAGTGCCGCGCGCTGCTGCAGGATCTCGAAAAGGTCAGAACGACGCTGCGCCAGAACGTGAGCTACGCAGCCGCGCCGGCCGCGCTGCGATCCAGGATCCTCGACGCGCTGGATCAAGAACCGGCCAAGGCACCTGCGGATGCGGCAGTGCTGCGGCCGAGGCAGACGGCGGCCAAACGCCCATCCAGGGGCTGGCGCGGCGGCTCATTTTGGACCGGAGCATTCAGCGGCATCGGCGGCGCTGCGATCGCAGCGGCGTTGGCCTTCTTCGTGGTCGTGCCCAATTTCGTCAGTCCTCTGTCGAACGAATTGGTGAGCGCGCATGTGCGCTCGCTCATGCCGGATCATCTGATCGATGTCGTTTCCACGGACAAGCATACGGTGAAACCGTGGTTCGCCGGGCATGCCGACGTGTCTCCGGCGGTCGCCGATTTTGAGTCGCAGGGCTACAAGCTGATCGGCGGGCGCGCCGATTACATCGATCATCAGCGCTCCGCGGTCGTGGTGTATCAGCACGGCAAGCATTTCATCAACGTGTTCACGTGGGCTGCGAGCGGCGCGCGCCTGCCGAGCAATACCACGCGCAGCGGTTATCACCTTGCGTTCTGGCAACAGGGCGATATTCAGTATTGCGCCGTGTCGGACACCGGCTGGGATGAGCTCTTAGGCCTCGTGCACTTGATGCGCGAACAGACCTGACCCCGCCCGCGCCGTCACTGGGGCGGGGGCGGCGCTTGATCGCCGGGCGGCACGAATATGGCGCGGCCATGGCCCGTCTTTTTGTAAATCCCCAGGGAACCGCCGACTCCCACGCCGACCGCGGAATTGCTGGAATAAGAAGTCGAGCCGGTGCCGCCGCCCAGGGCTCCGGTCTGCCGATCGGAAAAGCCTTCCAAGACGATGCCGTTGGCGCCAACTTTGGCAGCTTGTTCTTTCAGGCCTTCGATCACCTTGTCGACGGTCTTTTGTCCGCCGGTGGTGAAGGCGACGCTCTTCGAGGCGTTGAGGATGGCGATTTCCTCGAACATCGGCGGCGGCTGCGAATAGATCTTCACGTCAAGCGGTGAGATCGGCGGCCGCGGCCTTCCCGTCACGATCACAGAATCCGTGGCGCAAGCGGCGACGCCGATGGCGGCTAGCAAAGACAGGACCAAAAATCGGTTCAGCGCTGACTTATTCATAGCGATAGTGTCACTCCATGGAATAAATCCGTCCACCCGCAAGTCTCTCCTACAGAACCTAACCTTTGAGGAGAGAGCCATGTCGGATGATCAATTGTTGTTGTCGCGCCGTAAAGCCCTTAAGTGCATGGCATTCGGCGGGGCGGGTACCCTGTTCGCCTTATCCGGCGGCGTATTCACGCCGTTCGATCTGGCCTCGGCGGCGGACGCCAAATATGGCTCGGGCAAGATCGGCAAGCCGCTGTTCGTGCAGATCAGCGATACGCACATCGGTTTCAACAAAGACGCGAATCCGGACGTCAACGGCACGCTCACACAGACCATCGACCTGGTGAATGGCATGGCGGAGCAGCCCGCGCTGATCATCCACACGGGCGACATCACGCATTTGTCGAAGCCGGCGGAGTTCGATACCGCCCAGCAACTATTTTCGCGCCTGCGGACCACGGAAATGCACACCGTACCCGGCGAGCACGATACGACCGACGCCACGGTCACCGAATACTTCAATCGCTTCGGCAAAGCATCGAACAACAAAGGCTACTACAGCTTCGACCATGCCGGCGTGCACTTCATCGGTCTCATCAACGTGCTGGAGTTCAAGGCCGGCGGTTTGGGCACATTGGGTTCCGAGCAGCTGGCGTGGGTTGCCGCGGATCTCAAGGGCCGCTCATCCAGCACGCCGGTCGTGGTGTTCGCGCACATGCCGCTGTGGACGATTTACGAGCCATGGGGCTGGGGCACGGGCGACGCCGATCAGCTCATGAGCCAGCTGCGCCGCTTCGGCTCCGTCACGGTGTTGAACGGCCACATCCACCAGATCGTGCAGAAGGTGGAAGGCAACATGACCTTCCACACCGCGCGATCCACGTCCTACCCGCAACCGGTGGCCGGCGAAGGCGCAGGTCCGGGACCCTTGAAGGTGCCTTCGGACCAGCTGTCGAAAATGCTGGGCGTGACCAGCGTAACGGTCGCCCAACATCCGCAGGTCCTGTCGCTCAAAGACACCACCATCGCGCAGGCCTGACCTGCGCGTCTAGTCGCGGAAATTGTTGAATTGCAAAGGCACGCCGACGTCGGCTTTGCGCAGGAACGCGATGGCCTCCTGGAGGTCGTCGCGTTTCTTGCCGGTGACGCGAACCTTGTCGCCCTGCACCTGGGCCTGCACTTTGAGCTTCGAATCCTTGATCAGGCGCGACACCTTGCGTCCGGCATCCGCGTCGATGCCGTGCTTCAAGACAACCAGCTGCTTGGCCCGAGCCAGATTCTTCTCGGGGTCTTTGACATCCAGGCAGCCGACGTCGATGCCGCGCTTGGCGATGCGCAGCTTCAGGATTTCGAGCATCTGCTTGAGCTGAAACTCCGCCGGAGCCGTCATGGTCACGGTAGTCTCCTCGAGCTCGAAGCTCGCTCCGGTATCCTTGAAATCGAAGCGCTGGGTGAGTTCGCGCACGGCTTGATCGACCGCGTTGGTCAATTCATGCGCATCGATTTCCGACACCACGTCGAATGAAGGCATCTCAGGCCTTTTCCGCCAGCAGCTGATCCAAGGTGCTCTTCACCTCGCCGACAAACTGCGTGTAGTGATCGCCGGTGGCGGGGCCTGTGTATCCCGTATGGATCTTGCGCACGTTGCCCTTGCGGTCGATGAAGACCGTCGTTGGGAAGGCTACGAAGCTCTTGAGCATCGGCAGCTTCTTGCCGGCGTCGTCCTTGTCCGATATTCCGGCAATCAGCGTGGTGTACTCGATGCCATAGTTCTGACGGAAGCGCTGGGTGGCCCGGGCCGCGCGTTCGAAGTCGCCGAAGTGCTCGAACTGCAGCGAGACGATTTCCAGGCCCTTGTCGCGATATTCTTTGTACAGCGGCGCGAGAAATGCCGCTTCGTCGTGACAGTTCGGGCACCAGCTGCCCGCCAGCGCAACGATCATGACTTTGCCGCGAAACTGCGGATCCGTGGAGGACACGGTTTTGCCGTTCAGGTCCGGAAAAGCGAAGTCGAACTTCTTGACGCCGGCGCGCATGGCGGTCACGCCGTAGGCATCGGGAAGCTTGGCCGCCGCGTCGCGCTTTCCGGTCCACTTCTCGTGAAAAGCGAGGCCGGACCACCAGTCGCCGTCGAGGCTGCCATCAGAGGCGATCTTCGCCTTGTAAAGGAAGACGTGCGCGCCGTCGAAGGTGGATAGATACAATTCATCGCCCTTCACCTGGCCGGCCAAATAGCGATGATCGCCCGTGGTCGTCAGGATGGTGCCGCTGACGGCGTCGTGCGACTGCGTGAATTCGCCGAGCGCCACTTCAGGCTCGCCGCTCTGATCGTCGATGAACTTCACCGCCCAGCGGCCGGAGACATCCGCGTTGTCGCTGGCGGGGGTTTTGAAGAAGCGATACTCAGCGCCCAGGACGGCGCGCAACGGCACGTGCTGGTTCTTCTCGTTGAGCTTGACCAGGAAAACCTCGCCCTGCAATTCGTCGCCCTTGGCATCGGCCTTGAGGACGTTCAAGTAACCCGGCATGGCGATTTCAAGGTGCGAGCCCGTAATCTTCACATCGTCGACCTGCAGCCGCTCGGGGCCGTTGATCAGGTAGCCCACAGGCTTGCCGTTCTTTTGAGCGAGCTCGAGACCGAAGGGCAGCTCGCCGCCCGGCGTCTCCAGCACGACCCGGTAGGTTCCCATCTTGACGCCATCATTCATGGGTTGCGCAGCAGCGGCCTGCGGCTGGCCGGGCTGGCAGGAAGCCAGGGCTATGCCGGCAATACCGAGAACAGCGCTGCTGAGAAGGGGCCGCCATATGCTCATAACCATAGAGTCCTCGCCTTTCCCTAACGATACCCGCGCGCCTGCAAGGTGAATAGCTTCGCATACTGGCCGTCTGCTGCCATCAAAGACTCATGGCTGCCGCGCTCGACGATCCGTCCTTCCTCCAGCACCAGGATTTGATCGGTCATTCGCACGGTGGAGAAGCGATGGGAAATAACGATGGCGATGCGGTTGCGGGTCAGCTCGCGGAAATGCTCGAACACCTCCGCTTCGGCGCCGGCGTCGATGGCGGCGGTGGGTTCGTCCAGCACCAGGATGTCGGCGTCGCTGCGCATGAAGGCGCGGGCCAGCGCGATTTTTTGCCACTGCCCGCCCGACAACTCGCGCCCGTCCTTGAACCACTTGCCGAGCTGCGCGCGATAGGCGCCCGGCAACTGCTCCACGAAATCCGCGGCGAGGCCTTTGGCCGCCGCCGCGCGCCAGCGCGCCTCATCATCGAAGGCGCGCACGTCGCCGGCGCCGATGTTTTCACCCACCAGCATCTGATAGCGCGCGAAATCCTGGAAAATCACACCGATGCGCTGGCGCAGAGCGGTTTCGTCCCAGTCCTTGAGATCCAGCCCGTCGAGCAGAACGCGGCCGCTGGTGGGTTCGTACAGCCGCGTCAATAATTTGATCAGGGTGGTTTTGCCTGAGCCGTTCTGTCCGACGAGCGCCAAGCTTTCCCCGGGCCGCACGTGCAGGCTGATTCCCGACAGCGCCGGCGTGGCCGCGCCTGGATAGACGAACTCCACAGCCTCGAAGCGAATGCCGTCGCCCGGCACCGGTCCCGCCTTTTGCGTTCCTTTGCCGGCGCTCGATCCGACAGGCTGTTCCAGGTACTCGAACAGGTTCGACAAGTACAAGTTGTCCTCGTACAAACCGCTGACCGCCGATAGCGCTGCGCTCACCGCGGATTGGCCTTGACGGAACAGCATGAGATACATGGTCATCTGGCCGACGGTCATGGCGCCCAGGACCGTTTCCACCGCGATCCAAACATAGCCGCCGTACAGCGTGGCAGTGCCGAGCAATCCCAAGCCGAAGCCCCAGGCATCACGGCGCAGGGTGAGATCGCGATCCTCCTTGTAGAGACGCGTAAAAATATCGCGGTAACGTTCGAGAAAGCGCGTGCCCAGATCGAACAGCTTCACTTCCTTGGCATAGTCTTCCCGCGCCAGCACCGATTCCAAGTAGATCTGCATGCGCGATTCAGGCGCGCGCCACCGGAACAGGCGGAATGCCTCGCCCGAGAATTTCGCTTCCGCGAGGAAAGCCGGAAGTCCGGCCAGCACCAGCAGCAGCACGGCCCAGGGAGAGAATCGGAACAGCAATCCGCCGAAGCTGATCAGCGACACGGCATTTTGCGCCAGGCCGAAGGTCCGCATCACGAGGCTCAAGGGGCGGCTGGAGGCTTCGCGGCGCGCGCGCGTGAGCTTGTCATAAAACTCAGAATCCTCGAACTGCGTAAGGTCCAAAGTCAGCGCCTTCTCCAGGATCATGACGTTGACGCGCTGACCCAACTGCGCCCGCAGCAGCGATTGCGCCAACGATATCCCTCGCTGAGTCATGGCGATCAGCGCAACCAGCGCCGCTTCCAGCGCGACGAAACGCACAACATCGGCCAGGAATGTCGTGCCGGTGCGGCGATGCAGGTCGGCGGCATGAATGACGGCATCGACGATCTGCGCGCCGACCCAGGCCACGCCTGCCGGTAGCACGCCGGCGATCAATGTCAGCGCCGCAAGCGTGATGCTCAACGGCTTATTGGTGCTCCAGACCAGCGCCAGCGCCCGGCGGCTGTATTCGAACACGCCGGCAAGATTGCGCCGCCAGCCACGGTTCGCTGCGGCAGCGCCGTCCGGCGCATGCGGTGAGTTGCCCAACTGTGGCGATCCGCCGGTGCTCGGCAGATTGATCGGTCGTGTCTTGGATTGGGCGCTGATGGAAGGTCCCCGCGGTCTATAATAGCTGCTCGCAGTAGTGTGGTATGGCGGAAAAGTCGTGAAATTCAAGCCCTTGCTCGATCGCTGGAAAAGGACTTCTGCGCCCCTCAAGACCGCGAAGGAATATGCCGTGCGCTTGCCGCTCGACGACGCGGCGCGGCTGCATGCCTTGGCGGAGCTGTTTCCGGGTCAAACGATCGAAGAAATCGTGACCGATCTGCTGAGTGCCGGCCTGGACGAAATCGCCGCGGCGATTCCCTATGAACGGGGCCCCAAGGTGATCTCGCGCGACGATCAGGGCGATCCGGTCTATGAGGACGTCGGCATGACGCCCCGGTTCGTGGAATTGACCCGCAAATACAAGAAAAACCTGGAAGGCAGCGGGAAAGGGTGAAGTCCTTCGCCGCCGGGCAGTTGACGGTGGCCGTTCAGGGCGGCGATACTCCTCCCATGACGACCTCTCGCAGCCTTCGCAATACCTGGTGGCGCCTCACTTAAGGAGTGGGTTGGTCGTTTAGTTTCTAAAGATTTCGATTCCTAAGAACCCATCTCCGCGACAAGTGGCGATGGGTTTTTTATTGCCTGAAATGGACATGAATGAAAGCGCCTTTTGACATAGCAGCCGATCTCGATACGCCGGTCTCGGCTTATCTGAAACTCGGGCCGTTCAAGCCGCGTTTCCTGCTGGAAAGCGTCGAAGGCGGCGAGCGGCTGGCGCGCTATTCGTTCATTGGATTCGGCGAATGCCTCGAAGTAAGAATCGACGCCGGCGGTTCGCGCGTCGGCGGCGTGCTTTCGCCGCGGCCCAAAACCCGGGCAGAGTTCCTAGGCGTGCTTCGCGGCGCGTTGCAGCTCGCGCCGAAACCCAGGCCGGAGATAGCAGGCGTGCCGCTGCTCGGCGGCTTGGTTGGATATACCGCCTATGACGCGGTCCGTTATTTCGAACGGCTTCCGGGCCGAAGCCTCGATTCGACGCCGACACCGCACGCGCACTATCTCGCGCCGCGCTCGCTCTTGGTGTTCGATCATCTGACACGCGGCGTCGCCCTGCTTCACGACGGCAGCGAATCCGAGCGCCAGTCCTTGCGGCGCGAGGTCATCCGCGCCTTGCGCGGCGCGGTGCCCGCAGCGTTCACGCCGGGAAAGTTTTCGCCCGCCGCGCCGTCGCTCACGATGAGCGCGCACGCCGAGCGCGTGCAGCGCGCGAAAGGATATATCGCGTCGGGCGACGTCTATCAGTTGGTGCTGGCGTCACGCTTCGAGGGTCTTCACAGCCTGCCGCCTTTCGAGGCCTATCGCGCCTTGCGCCTGTTGAACCCGTCGCCTTACATGTTCTTCTGCGAACTCGGCGACCTGACGGTTGTGGGCTCTTCGCCGGAAGCCTTGGTGAAATGTCATCTCGGCGAGGCACAGTTGCGTCCCATCGCAGGCTCGAGGCCGCGCGGCGCCGATGAGGCGCGCGATGAGGCGCTTGCAGAGGAACTGCTTTCGGACCCGAAGGAAAATGCCGAGCACGTGATGCTGGTGGATCTGGCGCGCAATGATCTGGGCCGCGTCGCTGCC
>Ga0209113_1000163_pt1 | contig 12827 bp, 12 predicted proteins | sample TexAe_RefH0_O1_FD_187951 | JGI IMG/M metagenome (GOLD analysis project Ga0209113, IMG submission 187951) | Forest soil microbial communities from Davy Crockett National Forest, Groveton, Texas, USA - Texas A ecozone_RefH0_O1 (SPAdes) (version 2) | ecosystem: Environmental > Terrestrial > Soil >... | reverse complement strand
CCGCGTCCCGCGTATCCTCCGACCAGCGCGTCGATGTCGACACCGGTGACGGCGGACTGAATGCTCAATAGATTCGACACGCCGGCTTTGGCTTCCGGGTCGAAGCGGATCTCCCGTTCGCTGTCGGTGACCGCCGACCGAATCTTCTTGGCCGACACCGCGGGAGCATCGAGCAGGCTGATCAAGCCGGCGTCGGTGGCTGCCGACTTGCTCATCTTCGACGACGGATCCTGCAAGTCGTAGATCTTCGCGGTGGCCTTGGGAATCAGGACCTCGGGAACCACGAACGTGTCCGGGTAGCGGGCATTGAACCGTTGCGCGACGTCGCGCGCCAACTCCAGATGCTGGCGCTGGTCTTCACCCACCGGCACCAATTCGGCGTCGTAGGCCAGCACGTCGGCGGCCTGCAGCACCGGATAGGTGAACAGACCGACCGTGGTCGCGTCACTGCCCTGACGTGACGACTTGTCCTTGAACTGCGTCATCCGCGAGGCCTGGCCGAAACCGGTGAAGCAGCCCAGCACCCAGGCCAGCTGGGTGTGCGCGGGCACATGGCTCTGCACGAATATGGTGCTGCGGCCGGGGTCGATACCCAGCGCCAGATACTGCGCTGCGGTCACCAGGGTGCGACGGCGCAATACGGCGGGATCCTGCGGGACGGTGATGGCGTGCAGATCGACGACGCAAAAGAAGGCGTCGTGGTCGTCCTGCAACTGAGCCCACTGAGTCACAGCGCCCAACGCATTTCCGAGGTGAAGCGAGTCGGAGGTCGGCTGCACGCCGGAGAAAACCCGGCTGGATCCACCGTTACCCATTGACGCCGCTCCTCCTCATCGCTTCGCTCTGCATCGTCGTCGGCGTAGCAGTCATGATGACTTGATCTTTTCACGCGGGCGGCGGCACTCCTTGCGGTACCGGTGGTATCACCTTAATGTCGGCTCATGACCTCCCGCGCCCCGATCCATCTCGGCTCAGGCGAACCGGTGCTGTTGCTGCACCCCTTCCTGATCTCGCAACTGGTGTGGCAGAAAGTGGCACCGCAGCTGGCCGAGACCGGCCGCTACGAGGTGTTTGCTCCGACAATGGCCGGCCACAACGGCGGCCCGCGCGCCGGCACTTGGTTCCTGAGCTCGTCGCTGCTGGCCGACCACGTCGAACGGCAGCTGGACGAGCTGGGCTGGGATACCTGCCACATCGTCGGCAACTCCCTGGGCGGCTGGGTGGCCTTCGAGCTGGAACGTCGCGGCCGGGCACGCACGGTCACCGGGATCGCGCCGGCCGGCGGCTGGACCCGCTGGGCCCCGACTAAATTCGAGGTGATCGCCAAGTTCGTCAGTGGGCTGCCCTTCCTGGCACTGGCCCGCTTGGCAGGGTCGCGCGCGTTGCGGCTGCCTTTCAGCCGTCAGCTCGCCACGCTGCCGATCAGCGCATCACCGGACGGGGTCAGTGACAGCGAACTCGAGGCCATCGCTGAGGACGCGGCGCACTGCCCCGCCTACTTCCAACTGATGGGCAAAGCGCTACTGGGGCCCGGGCTAGTGGAATTGGCGCACACCGCGGTCCCCGCGCACCTGGTGATCTGTGAAAAGGACCGAGTCTTCCCGGCGCCCCGTTCGCACCGGTACTACCAGGCACAGCTTCCCGGCGGGACGCGGGTGACCGAACTCGACGGCGTCGGGCACATTCCGATGTTCGAGGCACCGGAACGGGTGACCGAGGTCATCCTCGCCTTCCTCGACGCACACAGCACGCCGCTGCGCGCGGTCGAGGACCCGCCCGCCAGCTAGGTGTCAGGCGGTCGCGGACACCACGTGTGGACGCGCAGCCGGTGCGGCCCATCGGGCTAACGCGCCAAGCCATTCCGAGCAGTTGGCCGAGTCGCCGGCCCACGCGATGTAGCCGTCGGGCCGCACCAGCACAGCGGGTCCGGAGTCGGCCCGCTCCGCCTGGTGCAGGTCGGTGACGCCGACCGCCGCCCTGCCGCGCTCGCGAATCAGCACGAAGCCGGGCTCGCGCAGCAGCTCGGCCAGCCGGTCGTGGACCAGCGGAATCTGCGTCGCCCGAGTGCCCACGAGCGCGCTTTCGTCTGCCCGATGGGCGTAGCGCAGCGTCGTGCCGGCGAAGCTGCCCGCCACCGCGTCGCGAACCCGCGGAATACGAAGAATCCTGGGCGCCAACAGGTTTCGTATGGCCCGTGCGATCCTCGGACGAAGGGTGACGCCGCGCGCCATCATCCCGGACTGCGACAGGACCCGCTGGCCGATCGGATGACGCTCGTCGTGATAGCTGTCCAGCACCGCGTCATCGGCGCCGGCGAGCACCTCGTCGATTTTCCAGGCCAGGTTCGCGGCGTCCTGGATGCCGGTGTTCATACCCTGCCCGCCCATCGGTGAGTGCACGTGCGCCGCGTCGCCGGCCAGGAACACTCGGCCATGCCGATACTGCTCGACTTGCCGTTCATCACAATGGAATCGGGACTTCCAGCCGACCTCGAGCAAGCCGAGATCGGCCTTCATCGCCTGTGCGAGAACGCGTGCGATTTCATCGGAATCCACCGGCTCGCTGTCGGGCACTTGGTGCTTGCGATCCCACACCATCGCGCGATACCACCAACCGTCCCCCTCGCGACGGTTGTACGGCGCCAAGAACGCGAACTCGTTGGGTGTGCTGCCCAGCGTCAGCCCGCCGCCGGTCGGCCCGTGCGCCAACTTGACATCGGCCAGCACGATCGATGACAAGATCGTCTTGCCGGGGAAATCCACCCCGAGCAATCCGCGAACCGTGCTGTGCGCCCCGTCGGCTCCGATCAAATACTTTGCCCGCCAACGAGTCTGCGGGCCACCGCCGTACGGCCGGGTAGTCACCGATATCTGGTCGGCATCCTGTTCGAGGCCGACGACTTCTAGGCCGCGCCGAATCACCGCGCCCTGCGCGGCGGCGTAGGTATCCAGCGCCTGGTCGACGTTGGTCTGTGGGGTGATCATCGCGAATTGGTAGGGCGAGTCGAGGTGGGTCAGGTCGATGCGGGCGCCGCCGAAAATCGTTACACCGGAAGCCTGGTGCGAACGCGCCAGCAGATCGTCGGCGATTCCGCGGGCATCCAGCACCTCCAGCGTGCGCGCCATCGTGGCGAACGCGCGGCTGGACGGGTTGATCGTCGGCCGGCGCTCCAGGATCGTGACCGACCGGCCCGCTCGTGCGAGGTCACCGGCGGCAGTGAGCCCGGTCGGGCCCGCGCCGACGACCAGGACATCGACGACGTGTGTGGTCATCACGCCACCGCCTCGGGGATTGGGTACCAGCGACGGATGTCGTCCGGCGTGGCAACGGGCCCACGGTTGAACACAAAGCGGCAGCCGGGCTGGGCAACGTGCGCGGCGTTGACAATCATCTCGAACAGCAGCGTGTTTGCGGCCAGCAGTCGCACGCCCGCGCCGATCAGCACCGCGTCGTAGCGCTTGGCCGCCAGCCATTGGCCGGCCTGGTCGGCGCCGGCCTGACCGAACTCGATCAGGCAGTTGTCGACGTCGTAGCCGGCGGCGCGCAGGCCGGCCACGTTCTCCTCGTTGGCGGCGCGCAGCTTTTCTTTCGACAACCCGGGAAACTGCGCGAAGTCAGCCGAGGAGTAATCGATGACGTCCGGGTCGAGCCCGATCTGGATGGCGGTGACGGTCATGAGCGCGACCTCTCCTGGCAGGCGGTTCGGTAAGGCATATCAACAACTGTTGAACTCGAAGCTAGGCGGTTCCTCCGACGATGTCAACAGTTGTTGAATACAATGCCGGGATGCCACCGAAAACGCGCGATGGACGCGATGGTCAGGCCACCCGGGCAGCGATCCTGGACATCGCACGATCGCAGTTCGGCAGCCATGGCTTCGAGCGCACGACCATCCGCTCGGTCGCCTCGGCGGCTAGCGTCGACCCCGCGCTGGTCATGCACTACTTCGGCAACAAGGCCGCGCTCTTCGCCGCGGCCTCGCAATTCGAGATCAACTTTCCGGTTCTCATGGGCGTTGCACCGGATCGGCTGGCCGATGTCCTGCTGCCGGTGTTCGTCGAGGCGTGGGGCCCGCAGGGTCCGCTGCTTCCGCTGCTGCGGGCGGCCGCCACCAACCGGGCCGCCGCGGACGCTCTGCTCACGGTCTTCGTCAGCCAGGTGGCTCCCGCGCTGGCCACCGTCACGCCCGACCGCGCGCCCGAGCGCGCATCCCTGGTCGGCTCCCAACTACTCGGCGTGGCTGTGGCCCGCTACATCCTCGGCGTGCCGCCGTTGACGGCCATGTCCGACGCACAACTCGTCGAGTGGCTGCGCCCGGTCATCGCGCACTACCTGACCGACCCGGCGCCCTGACGCTGCTCGATGATCGTCAGCGCCCGCTCGGCCCAGCGGGCGTTTTCTTCCTCGTAGGAAATCCCGCGCATCAGGGTCAGGTACGGCCCTATCCGCGGCGCCGTGGCCAGAAATTCGTCTTCGCTGCGGCCGTCGAGAATACGGTCGCGCAGCCGTTCGTAGCGCTGCACCTTCGCCTCGGCCCGGTCGCGGCGTTCGACGATGAGGTCACGAACTGCCGCAGTGTCGCCGACGTCGAGTGCCTGCACTTTGACGAGCAGTTCGTCGCGGATCGCCGACGGCTTAGGCGGCCTCCCGGTGAACTGCCGAATCTCCTCATAGCCCGCGTCGGTCAGCGAGAACATCCGCTTGTTCGGCCGGCGCTCCTGCTCGACGATGCGCGCCTGGATCAGGCCCTGCGCGGAAAGACGTTCGAGCTCGCGATAAAGCTGCTGCGGTGTGGCCATCCAGAAGTTCGCCACCGAGGCGTCGAAGTCTTTGGCCAGGTCGTAGCCGGACGACTCGCCCTCGAGCAGCGCGACCAACACGGCGTCACGTAACGACATTCGGCGATAGTACATCAGGTAATAGTCAAAAAATTGATTATTAGTCTATGGACATACTCGGCTCGACGTTCTACTGTCGAGCTCACCTACTCAACAAAGTGACCATCAGAGGTATCCGATGCATCCCTTCCGCAAGGCAGTCGAAGAACGCGACGAAGCGGCGATGGCGGCCCTGCTCGCCGACGACGTCGTATTCACCAGCCCGGTGGCGTTCAAGCCCTACGTCGGCAAGCCGATCACCGCGGCGATCCTGCGCGGCGTGCTGCGCGTCTTCGAAGACTTTCGCTACGTCCGCGAGATTCACGACAGCGCAGGCGGTAACCACGCGCTTGAGTTCGAGACCGGGATCGCGGGCGCACCCGGCGTGACGGTCAACGGTTGCGACTTCATCCACGTCAACGACGACGGCCTGATCGATGACCTTAAGGTGATGGTGCGACCGCTCTCCGGTGCGACGGCGTTATCCGAAGCGATGGCCGCACAATTTCCGAGAATCCAGCAGGAGGCCGTCGAGGCCTCGACGGCATAGGGAGCCAGGCATGCGAATCGGGCTAGGGATCAACTACGCGGGCGGCTTCAAAGAGGTGGCCGCCGAGGTGGCCGACCTCGAGCGCGCGGGTTTGGACATTGTCTTTGTCCCCGAGGCGTATTCGTTCGACGCGGTAAGCGCCCTCGGATACCTGGCCGCCAGCACCGATCGTGTCGAGCTGGCATCGGGCATCCTCCAGCTCTACACCCGCACACCCACGTTGACCGCGATGACGGCCGCCGGTCTGGACTATGTCTCCGACGGCCGGTTCATCCTCGGCCTGGGCGCGTCCGGCCCCCAGGTGATGGAGGGTTTCCACGGCGTGCCCTACGACGCGCCCATCGCACGCACCCGGGAGGTCATCGAGATCTGCCGCCAGGTGTGGCGGCGCGAGACGCTGCGCTATGAGGGCACCCACTACACGATTCCGCTGCCCGCCGAACAGGGCACCGGCCTGGGCAAGGCATTGAAGCTCATCAATAAGCCCGTCCGCGAACGTATTCCAGTGCTGATCGCCGCGCTGGGACCCAAGAACGTCGAGCTGGCCGCCGAGGTCGCCGAAGGTTGGCAGCCCATCTTCTTCCTCCCGGAGAAGGCGCAGGACGTCTGGGGCAAGGCGCTGTCGACCGGAAAAGCGAACCGCGACCCGGCTCTGGGCGATCTCGAGGTCTTCGCCGGTCCGACCCTGGCCATCGGTGAAAACGTCGAGCCGCTCAGGGAAGTGGTGAAGCCGCACTTGGCGCTCTACATCGGCGGTATGGGTGCCAAGGGCAAGAACTTCTACCACACCCTGGCCACCCGATACGGCTATGGCGAAGCGGCAGACCGCATTCAAGAGCTCTATCTGGCCGGCGACAAAGAGGCGGCGGCCAAGGCCGTTCCCGACGAGCTGGTGCGCGATGTCTCGCTGATCGGAGCGCCCGGGTTCGTCAAGGAACGCGTGGCGGCCTTCCGTGAAGCCGGGGTCACCACGTTGAACGTGGTGCCGATCGCCGGCACGGCCGCCGAGCGGGTCAAGCTGATCGAGACGCTTCGCGGCCTGGTCGACTGACCGATCAGTCGCGCGCCTCAGCCAGCGCCGTGTTGAGCGTTTTGCTCGGCCGCATCACTGCGGTGAGCTTCTCGTCGTCCGGTCGGTAATAGCCGCCGATATCGACCGATTCGCCTTGCGCTTCATCGAGTTCGGCGACGATGGCGTCTTCGTCCTTGCCCAGTTCCTCGGCCAGCGCGGCGAAGTGCTTGCGCAACTCTTCGTCGTCGTGCTGCGCGGCGAGTTCCTGCGCCCAGTACAGCGCCAGGTAGAACTGGCTGCCACGGTTGTCGAGCTCACCGGTCTTGCGCGACGGACTCTTGTTGTTGTCCAACAGCTTTCCGATCGCATCGTCGAGCGTCTTACCCAGGATCTTGGCCCGCTCGTTGCCGGTCTTGATTCCGATGTCCTCGAAACACGCTCCCAGCGCCAGGAATTCGCCGAGTGAATCCCACCGTAAGTGGTTCTCCTCGACCAGCTGGTGGACGTGCTTAGGCGCTGAACCGCCCGCTCCCGTCTCATACATTCCCCCACCGGCCATCAGCGGCACGATGGACAGCATCTTGGCGCTGGTGCCCAGCTCGAGGATCGGGAACAAGTCAGTGAGGTAGTCGCGCAGGATGTTGCCGGTGGCGGCGATGGTGTCTTGCCCGCGGATGGCGCGCTCGATCGTGTGCCGCATCGCGCGTTCCTGCGACATGGTCTGGATATCGAGGCCCTCGGTGTCGTGGTCGGCGAGGTAGGTGTTGACCTTCTTGCGCAGCTCGTACTCGTGCGGACGCTCCTGATCCAACCAGAACACCACCGGCATGCCAGAGTTCCTCGTCCGGGTGACCGCCAGCTTGACCCAGTCGCGGATCGCCGCGTCGGTCACGATGGGCATCCGCCAAATGTCGCCGGCCTCAACATTTTGTGTCAGCAGCACTTCGCCGGTCTCGAGGTCGACGATGTCGGCGATACCGTCTTCGGGGATCTCGAACGTCTTGTCGTGCGACCCGTATTCTTCGGCTTGCTGTGCCATCAGGCCAACGTTGGGCACGGTGCCCATTGTTGTCGGGTCGAACTGTCCGTGCGTCTTGCAGAAGTTGATGATCTCCTGATAGATGCGGGAGAACGTGGACTCGGGGTTGACGGCCTTGGTGTCCTTCTGCCGACCGTCGGCACCGTACATCTTGCCGCCCGCGCGGATCATCGCCGGCATCGACGCATCCACGATTACATCGCTGGGTGAGTGAAAGTTGCTGATTCCCTTGGCCGAATCGACCATAGCCAGTTCGGGGCGGTGCTCGTGGCAGGCGTGCAGATCGCGGACGATCTCGTCATGCAGTGACGCGGGCAGGGTCTCGATCTTGTTGTACAAGTCGACCAGTCCGTTGTTGACGTTGACGCCGAGTTCGTCGAACAACTCCTGGTGCTTGGCGAAGGCGTCTTTGTAGAAGATCTTGACGGCGTGGCCGAAGACGATGGGGTGGCTGACCTTCATCATCGTCGCCTTGACGTGCAGTGAGAACATCACGCCGGTCTTGTAGGCGTCCTCGATCTCCGCCTCGTAGAAGTCGCAGAGCGCCTTCACGCTCATGAACATGCTGTCGATGACGTCGCCGTCCCGCAGCGATACCTTCGGCTTGAGCACGATCGTCTTGCCGCTCTTGGTTTTCAGCTCCATCTTTACGTCGCGCGCGCGGTCCAATGTCAGCGACTTCTCGCCGTGGTAGAAGTCACCGTGCTTCATGGTCGCGACGTGTGTGCGCGACGCCTGCGACCATTCCCCCATGCTGTGCGGGTGTTTGCGCGCGTACTCCTTGACCGCCTTCGGCGCTCGGCGATCCGAATTGCCCTGTCGCAGAACGGGGTTCACCGCACTACCAAGACATTTGGCGTAGCGGTCGCGGATTTCCTTGTCCTCGTCGGTTTTCGGACTCTGCGGGTAGTCGGGGATCTTGAATCCTTTGCCCTGCAGTTCCTTGACCGCGGCCACCAGCTGCGGCACCGACGCACTGATGTTGGGCAGCTTGATGATGTTGGTGTCGGCTTCGTTGGTCAGCCGGCCCAGCTCACCCAGGTTGTCCGGCACGCGTTGCTCGTCGGTCAGGTAGTCGGAGAATTCGGCCAGGATCCGCGCCGCCAGCGAGATGTCACTGGTTTGGATTGTGATGCCCGCCGGTTCGGCGAACGCCCGCACGATCGGCAGAAAGGCATAGGTCGCCAACAGCGGCGCCTCATCGGTCAACGTGTAGATGATGGTCGGCTGGTCGGCGCTCACGGTGTTTCTCCCGGTGTCGGTTAGATCCTGACGGGGGTTCGCGGTGAATCTGGCTGCCACGTTATCAAGCGTGTTTTGGCTGATGTCGTCCTCGATCTGGGCCGCGCTGAACGGGTACCCGGGATGTGCTCTGCGCGATCGCCACCGGTGGGTGCACCCGGTGGCCGCTGGCACGCGATCACCTTGATGAGCTAAGCTTCGTTTTGGTCATGAGCGCCAGCGTCAAGCCCCGGCTTGCTGGCCGGCAACCCTCCAACCGCGGTGGGGTGCCCCGGGTGACAACCAGGTTTCGTAGCCAGCAGCGGCTACGCGGCAAGCGCGGGTCCGCCGTGATGGGCCCCCCGGAGTAGACAGGGAAACCTGACGCGTACCCACGTGGGCCGACCCATCGTGCGTCGCTGACGTTGCTTCCCGGAAAGCATTCGACAGTGAGTTCTGACCCCACCCCTGATAGCGAAGCCGAGAACGATCCGACCGCGCACTGGTCATTCGAGACCAAGCAGGTCCACGCAGGTCAGCAGCCCTGCCAGGCCACCGGCGCCCGTGCGCTGCCGATCTACCAGACCACCTCCTACGTCTTCGACGACACCTCCCACGCCGCGGCGCTGTTCGGGCTGGAGGTGCCGGGCAACATCTACACCCGGATCGGCAACCCGACCACCGACGTCGTCGAACAGCGGATCGCCGCCCTGGAGGGCGGAGTGGCCGCGCTGTTCCTGTCGTCGGGTCAGGCCGCCGAGACGTTCGCGATCTTGAACCTGGCCGCCGCCGGCGACCACATCGTGTCCAGCCCACGGCTCTACGGCGGCACGTACAACCTGTTCCACTACTCGCTGCCCAAGCTCGGCATCGAGGTCAGCTTCGTCGAAGATCCCGACGACCTGGATTCGTGGCGGGCCGCGGTGCGCCCCAACACCAAGGCGTTCTTCGCCGAGACGATCTCCAACCCGCAGATCGACATCCTGGACACCCCCGGCGTCTCCGCGGTGGCCCACGAGCATGGTGTGCCGCTGATCGTCGACAACACGATCGCCACCCCGTACCTGATCCAGCCGATCACGCAGGGCGCCGACATTGTGGTGCATTCGGCGACCAAGTATCTCGGTGGCCACGGCGCCGCAATCGCCGGGGTGATCGTCGACGGCGGCACCTTCGACTGGACCCAGGGACGCTTCCCCGGCTTCACCACGCCGGACCCCAGCTACCACGGCGTGGTGTACGCCGAGCTGGGTCCGCCCGCATTTGCGCTGAAGGCCCGCGTACAGCTGCTGCGCGACCTGGGTTCGGCGGCGTCGCCGTTCAACGCGTTCCTGGTTGCCCAGGGTTTGGAGACCCTCAGTCTGCGGGTCGAGCGCCACGTCGCCAATGCGCAGCGGGTCGCCGAATACCTCGCCGGTCACGACGACGTGCTGTCGGTCAACTACGCCGGGCTGCCCGGCTCGCCGTGGTATGACCTGGGAAAGAAGCTGGCGCCCAAGGGAACCGGCGCTGTGCTGGCCTTCGAGTTGGCCGGCGGCGTGGTCGCCGGTAAGGCGTTCGTCGATGCACTGAAGCTGCACAGCCACGTCGCCAACATCGGAGACGTGCGCTCGCTGGTGATCCATCCGGCGTCGACAACTCACGCCCAGCTCAGTCCCGCCGAGCAGCTGTCCACCGGGGTGAGCCCCGGTTTGGTGCGGCTGGCGGTGGGTATCGAGGGCATCGACGACATTCTGGCCGACCTCCAGCTCGGCTTCGCCGCCGCTCACACGCACGCCGGCGATCCGCACGCCGTGGCCGCGTTCTGAGGAGCCGCAGGTGACAATCTCTGACGTGCCGACACAGACGCTGCCTGCCGAAGGCGAGGTCGGCATTGTTGACATCGGTTCACTGACGCTGGAGACCGGCGTGGTGCTCGACGACGTCAGCATCGCGGTGCAGCGGTGGGGCGCGTTGTCGCCGACCCGCGACAACGTCGTCGTCGTCCTGCATGCGCTGACCGGCGACTCGCACATCACCGGGCCTGCCGGGCCCGGGCATCCCACACCGGGCTGGTGGGACGGGATCGCGGGTCCCGGTGCGCCGATCGACACCAACCGCTGGTGCGCGGTGGCCACCAACGTGCTCGGCGGTTGCCGCGGGTCCACCGGTCCGAGCTCGTTCGCATCGGACGGAAAGCCCTGGGGCTCAAGGTTTCCGACGATATCGATCCGGGACCAGGTCGACGCCGACGTGGCGGCGCTGGCGGCGCTGGGCATCACCGAAGTCGCCGCGGTGCTCGGCGGGTCGATGGGTGGTGCGCGGGCGCTGGAGTGGATGGTCTCCTATCCCGATCGGGTCGGCGCCGGCCTGCTGCTGGCCGTGGGTGCGCGTGCCACCGCCGATCAGATCGGGACCCAGTGCACCCAGATCGCGGCCATCAAGGCCGACCCGAACTGGCGGGACGGTGACTATTACGGCACCGGACATACTCCCGACGCCGGTCTGGAGATCGCCCGCCGTTTCGCGCATCTGACCTACCGGGGTGAGGGCGAACTGGACACGCGCTTCGCCAACGAAGCCCAGGGCGACGAGGATCCGACGTCCGGTGGCCGCTACGCGGTGCAGAGCTACCTGGAGCATCAGGGCGGCAAACTGGTGTCGCGCTTCGACGCCGGCAGCTACGTGGTGCTCACCGAGTCGCTGTCCAGTCACGATGTCGGCCGGAACCGCGGCGGTGTCGCGACCGCACTGCGCGGCTGCCCGGTGCCGGCGGTGGTCGGCGGAATCACCTCTGACCGCCTCTACCCGCTGCGGCTGCAAGAGGAACTGGCCGGGCTGCTGCCCGGTTGCGACCGGCTGCAGGTGGTCGACTCGATATTCGGGCACGACGGCTTCCTGGTGGAAACCGAGGCCGTCGGTGAACTGGTCCGCCAAACCCTCGATTTGGCGGCCGCTGAGGGTGCGTGTCCGCGGTGACTCAGTCCTCACAGGCCCGCTCATTGTCGTTTGGCTCTGCAGCGGCCGCGTACGAACGCGGCCGTCCGTCGTATCCGCCGGATGCGATCGACTGGCTGCTGCCGCCCGGTGCCCGCGACGTGCTCGACCTCGGCGCCGGGACCGGCAAGCTGACCACCCGGCTGGTGGAACGCGGCCTGGACGTCATCGCCGTCGATCCCATCGCCGAGATGCTGGAGATGCTGCGCAAGTCGCTGCCGGAAACCCCCGCACTGCTCGGCACAGCGGAGGAAATCCCGCTGGCGGACAACAGTGTTGACGCCGTGCTTGTCGCGCAGGCATGGCACTGGTTCAACCCGGCCCAGGCGATTCCTGAGCTGGCGCGGGTGCTGCGACCCGGCGGGCGACTCGGTTTGGTGTGGAACACCCGCGACGAGCGGCTCGGCTGGGTGCGGGAGCTGGGCCGCATCATCGGTCGCGACGGCGACCCGATGCGCGACCACGTGACCCTGCCGGAGCCGTTCACCGATGTGCAGCGGCACCAGGTCGAGTGGACGAATTACCTTACGCCGCAAGCACTCATCGATTTGGTTGCGTCGCGCAGCTACTGCATCACCTCGCCGACGCAGGTCCGCACCAAGACGTTGGATCAGGTACGCGAGCTGCTGGCAACCCATCCGGCGCTGGCGAACGCCGGTGGCCTGTCGCTGCCTTACGTGACGGTGTGTGTGCGGGCGACGCTGACCTAGCCTGCGGCCCCGCTATGGTTCGTGGTGTGAAACTGACATCGCTCGTGCTCGGTGGTGTGCTGGCGATGACCGCTGCACCGCTGGCCCATGCGGACGAAAACGACAACGCGTATCTGTTCGGGATTCATTCGGTGGGCGTTCCGGACGGTAGCCCCGCGGCCTCAGCCGCGTACGGCCGGCAATTGTGCGACCGGCTTTCCACAGTCGGCTTCGATCCGCTGGTGGCAGCAGTGAACCAGGAGAACAGTGCCAGCGGCCTGAACATGCATCTGTCCGCGCTTGTCATCGGCGCGGCTGTATCGAACTTCTGCCTCGAAAAAGCCACAGTGCTGCCGACAACCTTGCCGTACTAGGCACTCAACCCGGCTCTTCGTCCTCGTCTTGTAGCAGCTTTTCGGGGTGCCAGTAGGTGTTGACGCGTGGTTGGCCGTGGTCGAGGTGC
>Ga0209113_1000162_pt1 | contig 12858 bp, 13 predicted proteins | sample TexAe_RefH0_O1_FD_187951 | JGI IMG/M metagenome (GOLD analysis project Ga0209113, IMG submission 187951) | Forest soil microbial communities from Davy Crockett National Forest, Groveton, Texas, USA - Texas A ecozone_RefH0_O1 (SPAdes) (version 2) | ecosystem: Environmental > Terrestrial > Soil >... | reverse complement strand
AGGTCAGCGGCCGGAACCACGAAATACACCCACCACATACCGAAGGTCAGACCCGTCCCCGCGACCGCCACCAGCACGGCGTCAGTCGTCCAACCCTGGTCGGCGACCACCGCAGACAACGAGGCGACGGTCCCGACCACGCCTTCACCGAGAGCGATGATCGTCAGCAGTCCGTTGCGTTCGGCGATGTGGTGTGCGTGCCAGGGCGTTCCGCCCATCCTCTTCTCGGCGAGCAACGGTCCACTGAGCTCGATCCCGACCATCACGGCAACCAGGAGGAAGGTCACGCCCAGCGAACTGTGCACGATCGCGATGGCAACCCAGCCGACTTGCGCGACGGTGATGGCGACCGCGTAGGTCAAGCATGCGGCCTGGCGACCGGGATCTTGCATGGCGGCGCGTAGCCACTGGATCACCATCGCCACCCGCATCACCACGTAGCCGGCGACCATGGCCCGGTTGTCGACGTGCCGGCCTTCGGCGATCGACGAGAACACCTGCGGAATCCCCAACGCGAGCACCAGCACGCCCACCATCTGCAGCATCGTCGTCAGCCGGTACACCCAGTCGTCGGTGTCGTAGGCCGACGCGAACCAGCTGAAGTTGATCCACGCCCAGCACACCGAGAACGTGGCGAAGACGAAGCCGGCCAACCCCGCGCCGACGTGGCCCGCTGCCAACATGTGCGCGAGCTGCGACGCGGCGACGCCGAAGGCGATGACGAACGTGAGGTCGAACAGCAACTCCAGCGGGGTGGCCACCCGGTGAGGCTCGTGCGGGTCACGGCCCGACATCCGGCGGAGCCGGTGCGCAAGGCCTTCGCTGGTCTGGTGGCTTCCGGGTTCACTCACGCTGACATTCTCGCCCGTTCCCCCACATGCCCTGGGTTTCTGACACCGGTCTGTACCATCTCCACATGCCGCTGGTCATTGGAGCGACGGCCGCCGGATTCTGCATCGTGCGGCAGCTTGGATACGAGGAGTTCGGTGAGCTCTACGTGGCCGAGCACCCGCGGCTTCCGCGCCAGCAGGTTCTTCATCTGATTCCGGCCGAGATTTCCATCGACCTCGATTACCGCGAGCGGTTCCACCAGGAGTCGGACCTGGCAGCGGCGCTATGGCATCCGAACATCGCGGGGCTCACCGACCGCGGCGAGTTCGAGGACCAGTTGTGGCTCTCGACGGAGTACATCGACGGCTCCGACGCGGCCGAACTGCTGAGCGAGGGCCACCTCGATGGCATGCCGCCGAGGATGGTGATCGAGATCGTTTCCGCGATTGCGGAAGCCTTGGACTACGCGCACGACAGCGGGGTGCTGCACCGGCACGTCAATCCCGGCAACATCCTGGTCGGCAAATCGCCGGCCGACAGAAGGCGAATTGCGTTGACGGGCTTCGGTGTAGCACGGCCCGAGGGTGCGCATAACACGCTCACCCGGGCCGGTCTGTTCATCGGGACCGCCGGCTACACCGCGCCCGAGCAGCTGATGGGCGATGAGATCGACGGCCGCGCCGATCAATACGCTCTGGCGGCCAGCGCGTTTCACATGCTGACCGGGGCGCCGCCGTTCGCACATTTCAATCCGTCCGTGGTGGTCAACAGGCAGCTCAACGATCGAGCGCCCCGACCGAGCGAGATCCGGCCTGACCTGATCGAGTTCGACGCGATCTTCGCCCGCGCGCTCTCGAAAGACCCGGTCGACAGATTCCGACGGGGTCGCGACTTCGCCAAAGCACTCGAGTCGACCGGCGGTACACGGTCACACATCCGCGCCACATCCGAGTTGCGCGCGGCATCCATTTTCCGCGAGCCGACCGATGGCACGGATGCCGCGCCTGCGACGGCCCCCGCAACGCCGAGGTCCGACGCTGCGGCGCCGACCGCGCCAGCCGCGCCGACCAGACCCGACGCGCCGACCAAACCTGGCGCATTCGCTGCACCGGCGAGCAAAAACGGCTCTGCGCCACATGCTCCACCGGGCAGCCACGTCGACAATGCGGTCACGTCTGCTAAACCCACCCCGCCCGACGATGACGTCGACCAGGCGGCCGAGGCTCGCACGCGCCGACTGAAGCACTCCGCGGCGATCGGTGGTGTGATCGTGGTCGTACTGCTGGCTTGGTTCGTGGGTGTCCGAGCGCTGCGCTCGGCGTCTCAATCCACTGACACACCAACCAGTGTCGAGACCACCTCGGCCGAGCCCACAGCTGCGATTCCTGCATTGTCTACCGCGCCGCCGGCGTTCATCGCCCCAGCACCGCCGCCCCCGCCACCCCCGGCGGTCGGGCCGCGTCCCATCGTCAGCGCGCCGGTGACGACATCGCCGACGACCACCAAGCCCGTGCCAAAGGCGACCAGCACCACACCGGCGCAGACGACAGTGCCGCACTCGACTACAGCGACAACAACAACGTCACCGAAGCCGCCAGGCGGCTTGGACACCCGCCCGGCGGTCGGCATGCCGTGTGGCGCGGAGGGCTCCTCGGCCATTTCGAACTCGGGCGGTCCGGTGAACTGCGTCAGCACCCCGGGCGGATTCGCCTGGGAACCACCCGGAGGGTGACCGGCGCCGCGACCGTCAGCTGTCGTCCGACAGCACCGCGATCAGGGCGTCGATGACGTCGCGGCAGTCCGTGCTATCGGCAGGTAACCCTGCGAGCATGGACTGCAACAGCTTTCGCGCCTGCGACCGATTTCCCGACGCGATGAGCGGGCGCACCTGATCGACCGCATCAGTCAATTGCGGGTCGGCCCCGCTGAGATTCTCGACGGCTGACGCCAGCACCTCGATCAACTCCCAATCGCGGTACAGCGCCAGCGAACGCTCGTAGAACGCGAAGCCGCTGACCGGTTCTCCCCGCAGTGTTCCGCGGTAGCGATACGGTCCTTCCATGTATTCGATCGGCAGCCCGTGCGCGGGCGCCGGCACCATGGGCTCCCCGGTGAGGTCCAATTGCAAAGAGGCACATTGCAACCGGTGGCGATCCGGCATGAACCGGTTCGGGGCCAGCGGCCGCACCAGTGGCCGGATCGAATCAGGCCAGCGGACGTAGCTGCTCACCGTGACGTCGACGTCTTCCGCGCACTCCGGAGCCCTCGCCGGGTCGGGGTAGCTCACCGTCACACCGGTGAATGGTTGCGGCACATTGCCGTCCGTCCGGTCGAACTGCCGCCAGATGCTCATGTCGACGCCGTTGTCGAAATTGATCGTGCGCCATTCGTGCGACCTGGCTCGCGGGTCTCCGCCGGTCCCCCCGCCGCCGGCGTATCGGGGAAACCATTGTCTGTCAATGTGTCCCGCGCTGCCGCTGACATCTTCGTCCCGATCACCCCAGCGCAGCGTTCCGCTCATCGCCATGCCGGTTTGGAAATACGAGTAGGTGTCGTCCTGGCCGAAGCAGGTGATCTTGCCGTCGAACGTGTCCGCGCCGACGGGAACTGGCGCACGCGTCGGCGTGACATCCAAATCCAGTTCCATCGATTGGCCGGCCTGATCGACGCCGCGCAGGCTGACCCGGTAGGTGTAGGGCCGCAGTTCGCCGTGGTCGTCACGGCACGCTGTCCACACCACCGGCCCGGCGCTGCTTTCGTATTGGATGTCGAGATATCCGGCGGACATCGACATCTTCTGACGAGCACCGGGCTGCATGTTCTTGGGTGGCATGTCGTAATCGGTGTAGGTGCCGTATTCGCCTGTATCGCAATCAAACAGCGACATCGTGTAGAAATCGGCAACCACCGTGCCGCCCGGGCGATTCTTGTTGAAGATGGTCAGGAACGCGAACGAGCGGCCCGTTGCGCCGGTCAGCTCGCCGGCGATGAACCAGGTGTCGGACTCCTGGTCGGCATGTAAGCCCTCTGCGACGGGGAAATCCAGCGCACTGTCGTTGTGCACCAAGCGGAACGGATACGTGCGCCAATCAGTGTTCATGTCCCGCCTCGGGTGTGTCGATCGCGTCATATTTGTCGGCCCCCAGGAACTCTCGCACCTTATCGATGTGGTCGTCGGCACCGAGCTCGAGCGTTTCGGCCGCGAGTCCGTAGTCCACGATCGCAATCGCCGCCTGAGCAAGGTGCTTAGAGAACGCCCGCTTGGTGGTCTGCAATGCGCGGGCCGGCTGAGCCGCCAGCCGGGCAGCCAGTTGCAGCGCCTGCTCCATCAACGTCTCGGCGGTCGTGACCCGGTTGGCCAGACCCAGCTCCACCGCCAACGCCGCGGGAATGCGCTCGCCGGTGTAGACATACTCCTTGGCACGGATGAGGCTGGTCATGTACGGCCACAACAGTGCGCCACCGTCGCCTGCGGTCAGGCCGATCGACACATGGGGATCGCACAGATAGCTGCGTTCGGACATCAACACCAGGTCGCAACACAGCGCCAGCGAAGCACCCAGTCCGACGGCCGGGCCGTTGACCGCGGCCACCACCGGCAGCCGAAAGTTGATCATCGCGTGCAGGATGTCCGCCGCCTGGGCGGAGATGTCGTACCGGTAACCAAGAGAACGGTGTTGCGCCTTCAGGAAGGCGAAATCGCCTCCGCCACTGAAGGTTTTGCCGGCGCCGGTGAGCACCACGCAACGGGCGCCGGTATCGCGCTCCAGATCGCGCCAGACGTCGAGCAGCTGATGATGCAGGGCGGCGTTGACGACGTTGAGATCATCGGGACGGTTGATCGTCACGACCCGGACGGCGCCGTCCGTCGTCACCAGAAGTTCGTCGCTCACGTCGCATTCACAGTTGATCTACGGCAGTTGCCAGGCGGCCCGTCTTTTTTGCTATGTTAGCATCAATAGCGAAGTTGCCATCGCCTTTTCAAAGGTCGTGCCTTATGCCGGAAACCCTTGATCACCGTTGCTACGACCAGCTTTTCGTCGGCGGGCAGTGGCGTAAGCCGTCCACCGATCAGCGCCTGACGGTCATCTCCCCGCACACCGAGAGTTCGATTGGCGACGTTCCCGCGGCGACGCCCGCGGACGTCGACGACGCTGTTGCCGCCGCTCGGCACGCCTTCGACCATGGACCATGGCCGCGGCTCAGCCCGCAGGAGCGCATGCGCAAGGTCGAGCAGCTCGCGACCATCTACGGCGGCCACCTCGACGAGATGGCCGACCTGATCACCGACGAGATGGGCTCGCCGCGCAGTTTCAGCCGCCTGGGTCAAGCCGCCGCAGCGGTGTCGATGATCCACCTCTCCCTGGGGGTCGCCCGCGACTTCCCCTGGACCGAACGGCGCCACGGCGTACTTGGCGAAGTGCACCTGCACCGCGCCCCGGTCGGGGTGGTCGCGGCGATCGTGCCGTGGAACGTGCCGCAGTTCCTGATCATGCCCAAGCTGATACCAGCGTTGATCGCCGGCTGCCCGGTCATCGTCAAACCCGCGCCCGAAACGCCTTTCGACGCTTTGTGGTTGGCCGAGATGATCGAGCAGCTGGACCTGCCCGAAGGGGTGGTGTCGGTTCTTCCCGGCGGGACCGATGTCGGCGAGGCGCTGGTGCGCCATCCGGGTGTGGACAAGGTGTCGTTCACCGGGTCGAGCGCGGTGGGACGCCGCATCGCCACGCTATGCGGCGAGCAGCTCAAGCGGGTGAGCCTGGAGCTCGGCGGCAAGTCGGCGGCGATCATTCTCGACGATGCCGACATCGGCAAGACGGTCCGGGAATTGAAGTCCGCGAGCCTGATGAACAACGGACAGGCCTGTGTAGCTCAGACCCGCATCCTGGTCAGCGAGCGGCGCCGCGATGAGGTTGTCGACGCGCTGGCCGAGATGATGTCGGGCCTGCAGGTCGGCGATCCCACCGACGAGGCGACCGACATCGGCCCGCTGGTCGCGCAACGCCAACAAGCCCGGGTCCAGGACTACATCAGATCGGGCGTGAAAGAGGGCGCCCGGATGGTCCTCGGCGGCGAGGACGCACCGCTTGACCGCGGTTGGTACGTCCGGCCGACGCTGTTCACTGACGTCACCAACGACATGCGTATCGCCCGAGAGGAAATCTTCGGTCCGGTGCTCAGCGTGCTGACCTACCGCGACGAGGCGGACGCGGTCCGCATCGCCAACGACAGCGATTACGGTCTGGCCGGATCGGTGTGGACGGCCGACATCGCGCACGGCCTGGAGGTCGCCGCGAGCGTGCGTGCCGGCACCTACGGCATCAACATGTACACACTCGACATCGGTAGTCCCTTCGGCGGTTTCAAGCAGTCGGGCATCGGCCGCGAGTTCGGCCCGGAGGGACTGCACGAGTATGTCGAGCTGCAGTCCGTGATCAGCAAAGGCGCCATGCCGCCGCTGTCCGAATAGCCACTACGCCTATCTGCTGGGACTGAGCAGGCTCTCCAGGGCATCGTCGATCACCTCACGTCGCGAGCGGCCATCGTGCTCGGCGGTGATCAGGCTGTTGCCGACGAACAGCGCGAACACCAGGAAACTGCGCGCCTCGGCGTCGTTGTCGTCGATGCTGATCTGCCGGAAGAGTGTGCGTAGGTATGTCATTCGCCGCTCGTCCACGCGGTGGAGTCGTGCGCTGACCTCGGGGCTGCGCCGGGCCCAGTCGCGGATCGCCAGCTCGACCGCGAGCCCACGGCCGACAGCGCCGCTGCGATCACGCGCGAGTTCGAACAGATGCCTCAATTTCGTGCGCGGATCGTCCTCGGTGTTTTCGATCCGGGAGATGACGTCATCGACGACTGCCTGCTCCCAGGTATCCAGCACGCGCTCGACTAGCGCGTTGCGATCGGCGAATTCGCCGTAGAAGCCGCCCTTGGTCACGCCCAGCGACGCGGCCAGCGCCTCGATCCGGATGGCGTCCGGACCTCCTTCGGCCAGCGCGGTGAGTCCCGCATCGACCCAAGCCTCTGCAGGCGTCTTTCTTGCAGGCACAACACCGCATTGTACGGCGGCGTATTGACGTTCTACGGCTCCCGCGCCTACTCTTTATACGTCACCGTATAAAGGAGGTGCCTTGTGAGAATTGACAACGAAGTACAACTCTCGCGGCCATGGCGCATCCACAGTGTCGTCGGCGACTTCACCCTCGAGGACGTCTGGGCACTGCCCGCGATCCGCGGCGGGCGGAACGACTTCGGCGGCGTCATCGAGATGGCTGCCCGGTCCGACCCCACTAGCGCGGACTCGGCGCCGACGCGGGTCCTCTGGGGTGCGCGTGATCGGCTCGGTGCGTGGTTCGATCTGGGTCGGATATCCACGACCGCGAGCAAGAACCACCGTCTGCCCATTCCCGGAACGCGCGAATTCTCTGTCGCCGAACGGTTATCGGAGGATCTGCGGGGCTCGGCGAACGATGTGCATTTCGAGCATCTTCCGTTTGTCCCGCTGTACCGCACGCCGAGCGAGTTCGCCGCAGAGATTTCCAACCAGACAGTCCACGGTGTCATGCACCTTGCCTGGGTCGACTGCGATGACGGCACTTACCAGGCGCAGATGGCGGTCTATGTCAAACCGCGTGGCCGGTTCGGGCGTGCATACATGGCTTTCATCAAGCCTTTTCGATACTGGATCGTGTATCCCGCGCTCGAGCGTGAACTCGAACGTGCCTGGAGTCGTCGCCGCGCAGCGCAGTGATTGGGAGTGACATGACACCGCCGAAAGCGAGACGCATTCAGCCGCAGCTCGACGCCAGTGCAGACTACGCCGATGCATTCGAAATCCCTATCGGCGAACATGATTCGCGCACTGCCGAACAAGCATTCCGTGACGGACTGGGTGCCGAGCCGGGTGTATCCGGACGTCTGGTGTTATGGATCCACCGCCATGTGCTGCGGTTCAGGCTCGGCCCCGTCAGCTCCCCCGACTACGTAATCGGCTGGAAGATCGTTCGTTCGGACCCCGACCAGTTCGTCTTGGCGGCGGACGGATCGCTGATGCGCGGGCAACTCGAGCTGTGTCGTCAGGCTGACCGGCACGCGGTACTAACCACTCAGCTGTTCTTCCGGCACCATGCCACCGCGCGAATGGTCTGGGCCGTGGTTGGGCCCGCGCATCGGGCCATCGCACCGCGGCTGATCGAGCACAGCGCCCGACGCGCCGCCGCAGGCACGACTCGCCGCTAGTTCGGCGGACGCCAACCGGGGTTACGGCCCAGCCGGGCAAGCAGCTTCGATTGCACATCGCCCCGGTCACCCAAGGCGACGGGGGCGTCGAACATTCCGGACGCGCTCAGCGTCGCCATATCCGTCGGCAAAGCCGCGTAGAACTGCTCGCACCACTGGGGATCCAACCGGTCATCGGCGCCCACCGCCCGGGCCAGGTCCCACGTGTGCACCAACACGTCGCGCGTCACGTTCGGCAACACCGCCGCGGCGTCCGGCCCGATATCCGATTCGAACGCCATTTCCAGCTGGTCGTAGGTCAGCTCCCATCGTCGCTGCGGATCGTTGTGCGGGCGATTGGGCTTGAGCCCCAGCGGTCGCAGCAGCAGCACGTCGTGAAAACCGATGACATGCTCCAGCACTCCTCTGGCATCCCACGCATCGCAGGGCGACGGGCGTTCCCATTTCCCCTGTGCCGCGTGCACCGATTCGCCGAACCTTCGGCACACCGCCAGATGTTGTTCGCCCAAGCCGACGGCCATTGCGATTACCCCGGCAACTGCAGGGTGAGTTCGACCGGGCAGCATAACTCGCCGTGCTGATTGACGACGTCGATCTGCAGGTCGACCAGTCCCGGCGCCGGTTTGGCCACCACGCGGCCGCGCCCCACCATCGTGTCGCCGGCGTAGATCGATCCGGCGAGCCTCATCTTTCGGCGCACCACCCGGCTCTGCGGGCCGGCCCAATCGGTCGCGATGCGGTCGGCGAAACCGGCGATATGCATGGTGTTGACGAAAATACCTGGATGGCCCTGCTTTTCGGCGTAGTACGGGTCGAAGTGGACCGGGGTGTAGTCCCAGGTGGATCCGGAGTTCATCACCACTCGTTGGTAGCTGATCTCATCACGCACTTCAGGCAGGTCGGTAGTGACCTCGACGCTCTCCCACGAAATCACGATGCCCCCGCCGGGGTGAAGCGGAACAACGTGTTCCGGTTGGTCGCCACCACCGCGCCGTCCTGACGCGTGAAGGTGTCCAAGGTTTCGATGAAATGCCCAACGCCGAGCTTGGACTGCTTCTCGGGTGACACCGACACCACTTGTTCGACGATGGTCAACCGGTCGCCGTCGAGAATGGGCAGCGGAAATTCCGCATCGTTGGCGGCGTTCACGATTGTGGTGCCGGGCAGCGGAACCCGAAGTGCGATCGCCGCTACCGGCGGCGCTCCATCCGGCTCCCACGGCAGCGGTGTCAACCAGCCCATCAGCAGGGCAGGCGGCGCCACCAATCCGCCCCAGGTGCGCGTGGCGAAGTCGACATCCCAGTACGACGGGTTTCCGTCCTGCACTGTGGCAGCGAACATTTGGATCCGGGCCGCGCTGACCACTGTCCCCGCAATCCGCGGTGCGGACGTAACCCCGACCATCTGCAGCGCGTCGTCGTAAGTGCCGAACGCGAGCTTGTAGCTGATAGGTGTTGATGTCACGCCGAGACCGGCACCGAGTCCCACTGCAGTTCTCGTGTTGTGAAGTACCAGCCGCCGCGCTCGTAGATCAGTTGATCGCGATAGCTTCCGGTCGCGCGCAAGGTGGTGCCGTCGCCCGTCGCGCTGAACAGCAATGCCACGCATCGCTGGGTCGCGTTGACGCCGTCGACGGTGATCTCGTGGTCGACGGTGACCAGGCGCCCCTTTTCGCCGTCGAAAGCCTCACGCAGATCGGTGAATTCCGTTCCGTCGCGGGTGAAACGGGCGCCGGAGTGGCGGAAGGTCGCAATCCATCCGTTGCGGTCGCCTTCGGAGAATAAACGGTTGTGCCGTGCCGTCAGGTTCAGGATGGCGTCGCGGCCCACCGAACCGTCGAGGACGTATTGCTGCTGATAGGTCATGGCCATCTGTATTTCTCCCTGTCTCAACGGCTGACGATGTAGCCGTGACTTTCACGGTCCCAGGCGGCGGATCCGACGCCTCTGCTGCGAAGAACATCTTTGCGGACCCGTCCGATAATGGTCTTCGGCAGCTCGCTGACGATCTCGACGTATCGCGGCACCGAGAAGTACGGCATCCGGGCGCCGCAAAAATCCAGCAGCTCTGCGTAATCCAGGTCGCGATCGGGTTGCACAGTGACGAATAGCAGGATGTCATCCTCGCCGAGGTCGCTGGGCACGCCGATCACCGCGGCCTCGAGCACCGCCGGATGCGCCGTGACCACGGTCTCGACCTCGACCGACGAGATGTTCTCCCCGCGCCGGCGCAACGAATCCTTCACCCGGTCGACGTAGGTGAGGTTGTGGTCGCTGTCCAGCACGCCGAGGTCTCCGGTTCGAAACCACGCCGGGTGCGGGTCGACAGTCAGGTCCGAGGCGTTCATGTAGCCCTCGCTCATCACGTGCGGGTAGCGGGGGCGGCACGCGATCTCGCCCACGGCGCCGTCTGGGAGCGGCTCGCCGTCCGGGTCGACGATTCGCACCTCGAAGTTGGGATTCGGGCGGCCTGACGTCCCGGGCACTCCTGCCTCGGCAACGCCTTTGACCGCGATCGGGAAGGCTTCGGTCAGGCCGTACATGGTGACGATTCGGCATCCGTACCGCTTTTCGATGTCGCGGTACACCCCGGCGGCGATCGGCGCGGCGGAGATGAAGCGCAGTGGCAGCTCCCCATCACGCGGATCCGGCGGCTGATTCCACAGCATCGAGACCATCGCGCCGGCGCCGACGAAGCCCACGGCGCCGCAGGCGCGTACCTCGTCCCACACCGAGGCCGGATGGAAGCTGGGCGCCAATACCGTGGTCCCGCCGACCAACATCGGCGCCAGCACAGCCGGCGCGGCGCTGAGATGAAACAACGGCATTGCCGTCCACAGCGCCTCGCCGGGTCTGAAGTCCCAGGCTGACGCGGCCGTCGCGGCCGTGGTGAACAGGTAGTGCCACGTGGTGGCGACGGCCTTTGAAGCCCCGGTCGTTCCCGACGTGAAGAAGAATGACCCGATGTCCGCGACGTCGCCGACGTGTTCGTCGACGGTGTCCGAGTGTCCGCCAAGCCAATCGTCTTGCACGACAATGCTCGCGAGCCCCGGCAGTTGATCGGCCACCTCGGCGACGCGCGACTTGCGCTCAGCGTCAGTGACAACCACCTTCGCCCGCGACACGCGAAGCGCATGCAGCAGGAAGTCGCCCTTGTTGGCCGCGTTCACCGCGGCGGCCACCGCGCCGATGCGTCCGGCACCCAGCCAGAAGTAGATCCATTCCGGGCAGGTTCCGGCGAACAGGGCGACGCAATCGCCCGCTCCGATACCCAAGTCCAGCAACGCATTAGCGGCAGCACACGACCGCTGGCGCATCTGCTCGAAGGTCACGTCGACGCCGCCGATCGACATCATCACCCGGTCGGGGAACTGCTCGGCACGACGATCGAGCACCGCGGCGACGCTGAAATGCTCGACCCCGAAATCAGCTGGGCCGACGGGCTTTCCGTCGCATGCGGGTGCCGCCCCAACCGGCACGCGGGACATCAGGCTCCTGCAGCCGCCGGGTCCGGATCACCGTTGGCGGTGTAGCCGAAGTCGTCCCGCGCAGCCTCTTCACCCGGGTAGAAGCGATGCGCCCAGCGACGCAGGGCGGCGTAATCGTGCGCCTCTTCCGGTGCGAGATTGGGCTTCTCCAGATACTTCATGTTCTCCCAGGTGAAGAAGTCCTGCTTGATCACCTCTTGCTGCAGGGCCAAGAACTTGGCGGCGCGGCCGGTGGGCGCGTCACCGGTGTCGCCGGGTTCGCGAACCGACGCTTGGGTATAGAAGTAGTCGGTGTAGTCCTCGTCGACCGGAGTCTGCCCAGTCACCTCGATCGTCGCCACCAGGTCGCTGGGGAAACGGACTATGCCGAGGCCCAGCGAATAGTTGTCGTAGATGATCTTGGCGTCGACCGGGCCGTTCGGGGTCAGCCAGGTCTCCGCCCGGCCGCCGCCGAAGTGGGCGCTGACGGTGGCGTGCAGGTGGTAGCCGGCAACCTCGAATGAGGTGGTGTTGGCCGGGTTGGCGGCCTTGTGCACGTATTGCACGTGATATGGGTCGGCGGCGTTTTCGATGATCATCTGCGCATGGACCTTGACCCGGTTCAGCATTCGGCTGTGCGGGTGCAGCGGGTAGTACTCGCCGGTTTCCAGTTCGGGCAGCACCGGCGGCTGCCAGTACGGCGCCCGTCCGTGCCGCTCGTGCCACACCAGGATGAAGCCGTACCACTCCGTGCTGTGGTACGTGCGGATGCGGACGTTGTTCTTGCAGCCGATCTTGCTGTACGGGATCAGCGCATTCGTGCCGTCGCCGCGCCACCGCCAGCCGTGCCAGGGGCAGACGATGTTCTCGCCCTCGACCGTGCCACCGACTCCCATGTTGGCGCCGAGGTGCTGGCAATACGCATCGAGCACGTTCACCTCACCGGACTCGGTGCGGAACAGCACCATTTCCTCGCCGAAGTAATGCACCCGCTTGACCTCGCCGGCGGCCAGATCCGAGGCAAAGCCGACGATGAACCATCCGGTCGGGAATCGGTACGGCGACAGGCTGATGCCGCTGGGCCCGAATTCGCGTTCGGATGGATCGATGGAGGTGTCCGAAACCGTGTCCGTCACTACCTTCTCCGTTCCTGCACAGCCACCTTGCGCACGGCCACGCTCACGCTCGCCGCGCTTGGCGGACTCAAGTCTATTTTTACTATTTTAAGCATTGAACGTCAACGCACGCTGCGGCCGACGGTAGGGTGAGTCAACATACCGGCACCCTTCGTGGCGTGAGCGTCGAGGAGAATCGAGGTTGCG
>Ga0209113_1000161_pt1 | contig 12978 bp, 2 predicted proteins | sample TexAe_RefH0_O1_FD_187951 | JGI IMG/M metagenome (GOLD analysis project Ga0209113, IMG submission 187951) | Forest soil microbial communities from Davy Crockett National Forest, Groveton, Texas, USA - Texas A ecozone_RefH0_O1 (SPAdes) (version 2) | ecosystem: Environmental > Terrestrial > Soil >... | reverse complement strand
CTCAAACCGCCAACCGCAAGATCCGACGGCGTCAACCCGCCCCCGCCGCGGCGTACATTCGCGCAGATCCCGGTCAGGGCGTCGAACCACAATTGGCCCAGTCGGCTGACTTGCGCGTGATCCAGCGCCGACGGCGCCCACCACCAGGCGGCGCGCAGGAACGGGCCGAAATCGGTATCGATTATGCCGGCGTTGAGTTCTACGGTGTGCGCCAACGGCATTGGCAACCTCAAGCCGGCGTCGATGTTCGCCAAGCCGTCCCAACTGATCTGCCATCCATCACCGAACTCGCCCGCCCCGGCGCCCAGCCGCCCCAGATAGTTGAACCCGATCGGCGGGTCGGACTCGTCGAGGTCAATCTCGGGATTCAGATAGCGCAGCAGCCCGTACGTCAGGGGCTCGGGCAGGGCGCGCAGCTGCTCTTTGGCGTCCTTGATCAGCGCTCCCAACCCCGCATCGCCGGCCACCACCTGCGTCCAGGACAGCCCACCCACCGCCAACGCCACCGGGTATTTGGTGGTAAACCAACCCACGGTGCGCGACAGGTCAACATCGGGCGCCAGCTCATTGTGGCGCCCGTGGCCCTCCACATCGATGGCGACCGGTGCGGCACCAGTGCCCAAGAACTCCGCACACGCCAAGGCGAACGCGATCAACATGATCTCGTGTATGCCGGTGTGAAACGCCGTGGGCACCTCACCCAAAAGTATGCGGGTCGTTTCCGCATCCAACGCCAGCGCGAGCTGCCCGACGTTGGCATAGGTATCCAGCTCGGGACGTACCGCCGGCAAAGCCGCCGGCGTCGCCGCCACCTGCCGCCACGCTGGCGCCTGCTGCACGACTTCCGGGCGGCTCGCGTGCTCGGCGAGCAGTTCCGACCACCGGGCAAACGACGTCCCCGGCGCCGGCAACACCACCTGCTCTCCGCGGTGGTGCTGGGCCCAGGCGATGTTGAGGTCTTCCATCAAGATCCGCCACGACACGCCGTCGACGGCGAGGTGGTGCACGATCGACACCAAACGGGCGGTAGAGGTCACCCATATCGCGCTGAGCATTACCCCGGCGGCCGGGTTCAACCGCGACCCGGCCGTTAGCATCGCCGTATCGGATAGCTCCTCTACTGTCAGCAGGCACTCGCGGGCATCCACCGAACCGGTTTCGGGCACCTGGAACGACCAACTGCCGGCGCCGTCGTCCTCGGCCCGCAGCCGCAACATGGCATGCCGATCGAGCAACGCCTGCAACAGCACCACCACGTCGGCCTCGGTCGCCCCCGCGGGGGCCTGCACGACCGTGGTCTGGTTGAAGTGCTGCACCGGGCCATCGACGCTTGCCAGCCAACGCATGATCGGGGTAGCGACCACCGGCCCGATGCCTTCATCGACCTGTCCAACCGCACCTTCGACCACTCCGGCCAGCCGGGCCACAGTCTGCTCGACGAAGATGTCGCGCGGCCGGCACACCAGGCCGGCGGCCCGCGCCCGCGCCACTACCTGCATCGACAGGATGCTGTCCCCGCCCAGCTCGAAGAACGATTCGTCGACCCCGACCTGCTCGAGCCCGAGGACTTCGGCGTAAATGCCGGCCAGGATCTCCTCCACCGCGTCCGCCGGAGCGCGGTAGCTGTCGCCTTCTTGGTAGTCAGGCGCGGGCAGTGCGCGGGTGTCGAGTTTGCCGTTGACCGTGAGCGGCAGAGTATTCATCGCCACCACCGCGGCCGGAACCATGTACGCGGGCAGCCGCTCGGCCAGCACCGCACGCGCGGTGGATAGGTCGGCGGTGCCGGTGGCATACCCCACCAGCCGCTTGTCGCCGGGGCGGTCCTCGCGGACGATCACCACCGCCTGCTCAACCCCGTTCAGCGCACCGAGTGCGGCCTGGACATCGCCGAGTTCGATGCGATAGCCGCGGATCTTGACCTGTTCATCGGCGCGCCCGAGATACCTGAGCTGCCCGTCGGGACCCCACCAGACCAGGTCGCCGGTCCGATACATCCGCTCCCCGGGCGCACCGAACGGACACGCCACAAACCGCGTTCCGGTGAGACCGGCCCGGCCCACGTACCCGTAGGCTGCTCCGGCGCCGGCCACATACAGCTCCCCGACGACACCTGCCGGCACCGGCTGCAACCACGCATCGAGCACGAAGAAGCCAAGGTGAGCCAACGGGACCCCGATAGGGCTGGAAGTGCTCTCGATGTCAGCGCCGAGGATCTCCCGGAACGAGGCATGCACCGTCGTCTCGGTGATGCCGTACATGTTGATCAGCCGCGGAAAACCGGGGTGGGCTTTCAACCACGTGCTGAGGCGCTGGGGTTCGAGGGCCTCGCCGCCGAACACCACCGCTTGAAGCTTGAGCTGACGGCTCAGCTCGGGCCGGAGCGCGTCGGCGGTCTGCAGCGCATAAAACGCCGACGGGGTCTGACTCAGGACCGTGACCTGTTCAGCGGCCAGCAGGGCGTGGAAATCTTCCGCCGAGCGCGCCACGGAGTCGGGCACCACCACCAGCCGCCCGCCGTAAAGCAGCGCGCCCCAGATCTCCCATACCGAGAAGTCGAACGCCAAGGAATGACATTGCGACCACACTTGGCCGGCCAACTCCAGATCAGCATCCAGGGTCTCCAGCAGCCGCGTCACGTTGCGGTGCGGGATCGCCACCCCCTTGGGGGTTCCGGTGGTGCCCGACGTGTAAATGAGGTAGGCGATCTCATCAGCAGCCGGAGCCGCCAGCGCCGTGCTGGGCAGGTGACCGGCGGAGTCTGCAAGATCGTGGACGTCGATGACCAACAGGTCGTGCCCGTCCAGCCGCGGACGCAACTCGGCGGTCGTGATTGCGGCTACCGGCGCGGCATCACCGAGCACAAACTCACTTCGGGCCGCCGGGACCACCGGATCAATCGGCACATATGTCGCCCCGGATTTCAGCACCGCCAACATCGCCACGACCGCCTCAGCCGTGCGGGGCAACAGCAACGCCACCCGCTGCCCCGGGCCCACACCTTCGCGGGCCAACAGATGCGCCAACCGGTTAGCGGCCTGCTCAACCTCGCGGTAGGTCCACGAAAGCTCCCCGTCGCTGATCGCCACCGCGTCCGGCACGCGGGCCACTTGCGCCGCGAACACCGCCGGAATCGATTCCGGCGCAGGTGCCGACTGGGTCAGCACCGCCTGGTTACCCCAGTCATGCAGACCGGCATGTTCACCGGCGTCGAGCAGATCAGTCGACGCGAGCCGCCGGCCCGGATCAGCGGTCATCGCCGCCAACACCGGGCCCAACCTTCTCGCTAGATCGGCGACGTCGAAATTCGCAAACGGCCCCCGCACGCCGGCTGTGCTGAGAAACAGCTGATCGCCGGCGCCGGAGAAGATGAACCCGAAGTCGCCGACCTGGCCCGGATTGGTGAATGACGCCGACGCCTCAACACCCGCGAAGTCCATGGTCATTTTCGACGGCATGAAGTTGACGCTCACCCTGTTGGCGGGGAGCTCTGGGCGGCCTTTGCGTTCCAGGGCATGCACCGGAAACCGCTGATGCTGCAGTGCTTCTTGTATCCGCGCGTCAACATGCTCACAAAAATCGGCAACCGTAGCTCCGGGACCAAGCTTCAACACCAGCGGCACCGCCCCGGAAACCATCCCAGGGAGTGTCTTCATGTCCGGACGCACTCGCCTGCTGACTGGGAAGTCCAGCACCACCTCTGAACCCTCGGCGCACCACCCGCGCACCAACAGTGCACACGCCGCGGTGATGATCGACGACCGTGGCATGTTCCATACCTGGGACAGCTCTTGAACTTGCCGAAGGACCGTGGGGTCCAATCGAACCGGCGCAGAAGGTGATTGTGTCTCAACGGCACCCTCGGCTTGCGGCAACCGATAATTCGAGCCGCTTTCCGGTGGCAGGTTCTTGGTCCAATAGGCTTCGTCTTCCAGGTAATCAGTGGAAGCTTCGTATTCTGCCTCGCCGCGCACCAAGTTCTGCAACGAGCCGAAGAAGGCAGGAGGAATGGCTGCCTGAGAAACTAATGCGGCATAGACAGTTGCGATCCGATGGGCAAGAAGCGTGATTCCGGATCCGTCGACGATTAAGTGGTGGAAGCATGCGAACAAATAGAATTCGTCGGTCCATGTCTGAAATAAAGCAAATTTGAACATCGGGCCCGCAGGCGGCATTGGCGTGCGCTGGATTTCCAATGCCATGGCGCGGGCTTCCTGCACCGGATGACGTGCGTCGCTCAGATCGTGGAAGGCCACCTCGATGTCCGGGTAGTCGGTCGCCTTCTGGAAGACCTGGCCGTCCACTTCGAAGAGAGTGGCCCTGACTGGTTCGGCCTCTTGCACCACCTGACGGATCGCCTGTTTGAGCACATCAGGCTTTACCGTTCCGTCGAACCGCACAAGTACACCGAGCTGCCACTCCGTAACCGAGAGACCGGTCTCCTGCGCAAGCCAAATGTCGAGTTGTCCGCGCGTGAGCGGAACTGCCTGGTCGTCAAATTTCATCCGGTGTACCTATCGAAACCCCCTGTCTCGTTGCCAACCTGTCGCGCAGGCTCTTAGGCCGTATATCGGTCCAGCTCTTTTCGATGTAGTCCAGGCACGATGCGCGATCCCCCTCGCCGTACACCACTCGCCAGCCGGCTGGCACATCGGCAAAGGCCGGCCACAGACTGTGTTGCTCTTCGTCGTTGATCACGACGAAAAAGCGGCCATCGCCGTCGTCGAACGGATTGATACTCACCGGGTCTCCAGCTCAACTAATCAACATGGGTATAACAAGTTCTAGACGATACTGGGCCTCGTACCTGTTGTCTAAGGGTTCGGACAATCGGTCTGCGGCAGTGGACAAGACGGGCCTTGGGGATCGCCGATGCCGTCGGCGTTTGCGCCGCAAACTGTGCACGCGCTTAGACGCTCTAGGTGGGCTCCGTACGCAACTGGGATCTCAGAATCCGGTACTCCAGCAGGCCGGCCCGCATCTGCTCGTAGATCGCCGACCCGGGAAGCGCGAGAAAGTTCGCCACCCGGGAATTTCCATCGCCGTAAACCTGCGCCCAGTTGTTGCTCGCTTGATCGCGCGAGGCCAACACGTTGGCAGTGATGTCGCGGTCGGCTTCGGTGACAAAGCCGAGCGCGCGCAGACGGCTCCGCACGTAATCCCAGTCATCCGGGCTCAGGAAGTCGGTATGCAAAAACCATGCCCCGGGCCGGCAGATCCGGCGAACTTCGTTCAGGAATTTCGGCAGATTCCCGTATGAGTGTGACGACTCCACATTGAGGACGGCATCGCAGGACCCGTCTTCCAGGGGAATGTTCAGTGCGTCGCCGACCCGGAAATCCGTCGAATTGTCGAGATGCGTTTTGCGGCAGAATTCGATCGCTTCTGAGGACATATCGATGCCGATGACATGACCGCTGAATTTCTCCGCGACGAGTCTGGAGTTGCCTCCGCGCCCACAGCCTATTTCGACAACTGTGCGGTCGTCCAGGTCAATCGATCCGACAACTTCGAACACCAGTCGGACCGAGTGCGCATTGAAGGTACCTTCGCGAATGGCGAAGGCCGACTCGTTGTCAGAAGTCGTCGGGACGTAGCCGTAATTGAGGAAAAACGATGAGTCGGCCACCCCGATGTCTTCCAAGCGGCGACTCAGTTGATTGTAGAAACTGCGCCAACCACCGGCTGTCGTGGAGAGTAGGTCGTCAGCCAGGTGCTCCGACATTGCAACGTCGCTTTGCTGATTCATTATGTCGCCCCTACTAAATCTGCTGTGTCTTATGTCGATTCGGGATCTACCCGGCAGCTTCGGACGCGCCGCCGGAGTCCGCTTGTAACTCCGGCACCTGACCGGCCAGGTATTCCGCCAGCGAGCCGATGGTGGGGTAGTCGAATACCGCGGTGGCGCTGATCGTGAACGCGCCGCCGAACTGGGGGAGTAACCGGTTGCTGAATTCGACCGCCATCAGCGAATCCGTGCCCAGCTCCAGGAACCGGCTGCTCGCGGCCGGCGGTTGCGCGAGCCGCAGGAAGTTCTGCACTTCGTGCCGCAGGTACTCGGTGAGGAAGCTGCCGCGCTCTATGTCGGGTACGTCGTGCAGCTGCCGGAGCAACTCGCTGTCGCCGTGTGTCGCGGCGGCAGCGCTTGGCAGCACGTGGTCGAGAATCCATGGGCGAGTACCGCCCAGCCCCTTCGCGGCACGCTGCCAGTTGGCTTTGATGACGGTTGCCTGTCCGGTTCCGTGGGCGAGCATCTCGTCGAGCGCGTTCAAGGCGGCCGACGGATCCAGCGGAATCAGGCCCTGCGCACTGAGATTGGCGCGCGCGGCGTGCGACGTGGCCATGCCGCCTTGCGCCCATGGGCCCCAGTTGATGCCGGTCGCGGGAAGGCCTTGCGCCCTGCGATCCGCAACCAGCCCGTCGAGCAGCGCATTGGCAGTCGCGTAGTTCGCCTGGCCGGGCGAGCCGATCACGCTGGAGGCCGACGAGTACACGATGAAGAACTCAAGATCGTCGTTCCTGGTCAACCGGTCCAGGTGATAGGCGCCGAAAGCCTTGGGCGCCAACGTCGTCCGGAAATGTTCCGGGCTCTGCTGTGAAATCAGCGCGTCGTCGAGCACGCCTGCCAGGTGTGCCACGCCGCCGAGCGGCGGCAACTCCGCTCGGATTCGCTCCATCAGAGTCCTGGCCTGTGCCTCGTCGCCGACGTCGGCGGCGAAGGTGTGGATGCGGCACTTGTGGCGCTCGGTGATCTCCTCGATCGTCCGTTGCGCCTCCGCGTCCGGCTCGCGGCGACTGGTCAACACGATGTCACCGGCCCCGAGTTGGGCCAGGTGGGCTGCCGTGTACAGGCCGAGTGCACCGAGTCCGCCGGTGATCAGATAGCTTCGATCGCCGCGCGGCTGAAGCGGTTTCGGCATCTGCAGCACGATCTTGCCGATGTGTCGTGCCTGCTGCATGCGACGGAACGCGGTCTTCGCCTCCGTCAGCGGGTAGACCTCGGCAGCCAGTGGCGCCAGCTCGCCGCGGGCCATGCTGTCCGCCAACTCTGCCAGCAAGCTCCCCGTGCGCTTGGGTTCTTCGGCGATGGTCACGTCCAGCGCGATGATCTCGTAATCGATATCGGGCCGGGCCGCTGCCATCTGCTCGCGGGTCCAGATGTCCCGCTTGGCGATTTCGGCGAACCGGCCGCCTTGCGCGGTCGCCCGCACCGTCGCTTCGATGAACCCTTCGTTCGTCAGGCTGTTGAGCACGACGTCGACGCCGGCACCCCCGGTGTCCGCGAGAATCTGATCCGCGAAGTCCGTACTGCGCGAGTCGTATACGTGCTGCACACCCATCTTGCGTACCGCATCACGCTTATAGGTGCTGGCGGTGGCGAAGACGGTCGCACCCGCCTGCTGGGCCAACTGAATCGCTGCCAGACCCACGCCACCACTGGCGGCGTGGATGAGCACCCGGTCGCCGGGCCCCACCTTCGCCCAGTCGAACGCAAGCCGGGACGTGAGTGCGCCGGCGGGTACCGTCGCCGCCCCTACCGCGCTGATCCCAGTCGGCACCGGAGACAGGAAATCGGCAGGCACATTGACCCGGGTGGAGAACGACCCCGGCATGAAGCCGAAGACGCGCTGGCCAACCTCGAATCCGGTAACGCCCGCACCAAGCTCAGTGACGATGCCGGAGAGGTCACCACCACCGATCCGCCCCGGATCGCCCGGATACAGGCCGAGCACGTTGAGCACATCCCGGAAGTTCAGGCCGGCGGCCTCCACCCGGATCTGCACCTGGCCCGCGCTGGGCTGTGGCACGTCAAGCTCGACCAGATGAAGGTTGTCGATCGCGCCACGTTCGGTCACGTCCAGGATGTAATCGGCCGCACTGGGTACCGGGAGGTGGCCGTCGCGCGCCCATGGCAGCAGTCGCGGCACCAGGTACTTTCCTTGACGCAGAGCGAGTTCGGGTTCCTCGACGGGCGCACCCAGTAGGCCCGCCAGCGAGCGCACGGCGTCATCGATGTTGTCGTAGTCGATCAGCCGGCAACGCAGGGCCGGCTGTTCGGTGATGATGGTGCGCCCGAATCCCCACAGCGCCGACTGCACCGGGTCGACCGGCTCGCCAGGTTCGGTCGCCACGGCCCGTTCGGTGATGATCCACAGTCCGCCGGGAAGTTTCACCTCGCCGCCTTGGGCCGTGTGCACGGCGCCGAGCAATTCGGCGATCTCGGCCTCGGCCCGCTGCGCGAAATCGGCGGCGGACTCTTCAGCGCTGGGCCGCCCGGCACTGCGCCAGACGATGCCGGACACCGGCGCACCGCGATCCTCAGCCTGCGCGAACGCCCGCTGCCACGCCGCCGAATCCGCCGTACGGTCCAACGAGACACCACCCGGCAAGCCGGCCGCCAGCTCGTCGAATCCAGCAGTCAGCCAGGTGCCTTCGGCGGCGTTGCCCGACTCCGGCGCCGGCATCTCCTGCCAGCCAAGCGTGTACAGGTTGCGGGTGGCATCGCCGCCGAGCCCGCGCAACAACGCCTCTCGGGGCGCGCGTTTCACCGCGAAGTCGCGAATTTCGCCCAGCTGTCGACCGTCCCGATCCACGAAATCGAGGTCGAAGACCTGGGTTTCGCTGTCGACACCGCCAGACTGCCACCGCGCGCGGCAATAGAACCGCTTAGGCATCCGCTCGCGCAGCACCACTCGCCCATACCGCAGCGGCAAGAAGAGATCGGCCATGGGTCCGCCGTCCTCGGTCGCCGCGAGCACCGCGGGGAAGGCCGGGAAAGCGACACCTGTGCACAGGTCGAGCAGGACCGGGTGGATCGGCTCGGTACCAAGCTGTTCGGCGAGCTCGTCGCCGATCGCGACATCGCCGACCGCCTCACCGTCGCCGGCCCACAGCGATTTGAGCGACGTGGACCAGGTGGGTCCCCAGGCGAGTTCCATGTCGGCGAAGGTGTCGAACAGCTGTTGCGGACGCGTCCGGCCCAGCCGCTCGCACGCGGCGTCGATGGAGTCTGTCGGCTCCGGTGCCGGCGCGTCCTCGAGACCGGAGGCGATCCGGCCATCGGCGTTCAACGACCACTCAGCCTCACGCTCACCGTACGGGCGGCTGTGTACCTGGAAGGTCCATCCACCGTCCTCGACCGGATGCACGGTCAGCTGCACCTCACGGGAACTCTTGTTGGGCAAGATGATCGGCTCGTAGAAGAAGACCTCGCGCACCTGTGCCGGCGCCCCGACCGCGGCGAGGGCCATCGCCGCGTAGGTCGCGCCCGGAACGACGACGGTGCCGTAGATGACGTGATGCTCCAGCCACGGCTGAGTCTTGGTGGACCATCGGCTGGTGTAGACGGCGTCGCCGGAAGCGAGATCCTTGGCGCTACCCAGGATTCCGGATGCGGGGGCACCATCGGTGCGCATGTCGGAAGTCTTGGGCCAGTAACGACGGCGCTGGAAAGGATAGGTGGGCAGTTCGAACCTGCGCCGTGGCTGATGGTGCAGCGCGGTGAACTCAGGCCGATGCCCGGAGACATACGTCGCGGCCAGTGCTTCGGCGATCTGATGCTGGGCATCGGTGCCCTTGCGCAGGGAAGCGATCGCCTGCGGAGCGGCCGAAGACTCCGGCCAGGCCTGCAGCGCAGCGCCGGTCAGAATTGGTTGCGGACCGATCTCCATCAACACCGAGCAGCCAAGCTGCGCCACGGTCTGCACGCTTTCGGCGAACTGCACCGGCTGCCGGGAATGCCGGCGCCAATATTTTGCATCCAGCGGAGTTTCCGCGGTGAGGACTGCGCCGGTGCGGTTGCACACCAGAGGCAGGCTCGGAGTGGCGAATTCGAAACCCCTCGCGTACGACTCGAATTCGTCAAGCGCCGGCTCCAATAGCTCGGAGTGGAAGGCGTGACTGGTGTCCAGCCAGGTGCAGCGGATTTGGTCACCGGTCAGCCGGGCAACAATCTGTTCCAGATCCGCGGCCGGACCGGACAGCACCGTGTTGGGGCCGTTGTACGCGGCTACCGAAATCTGCGGGAATTCGTCGGCGAGGCGCTCCACTTGCTGGGCTTCGGCGAACACCGCCACCATCCGGCCGCCCTCGGGCAGATTGCCGAACAGGCGGCCGCGCTCGGCCATCAGTCGTGCGCCGTCCTCGAGGGTGAACACTCCGGCCACGCACGCCGCCGCGTACTGACCCACGCTGTGACCGAGCACCACGTCGGGCTCGATGCCCCAGGATTGCCACAACCGGGCCAGACCCATCTCGATGGCGAACAGCGCCGGCTGAGCAAAGGAGGTGTGCCGCAGTGTTTCTCGGGCCTCACCCTCGGTGTCGAACAGGACCTCCAGCAACGGGCGCGGCAGCAGCCCGTCGACAGCGTCCGCGCATTGCTTCACGGTGTCGGCGAATACCGGCTCGGTGTCGAACAATTCCCGCGCCATGCCCGGGTACTGACTGCCCTGGCCGGTGAACAACCACGCCGTCTTCGGCGGGTCACCGCATACGCCACGCACCGCACCCGATCCCAGCCGATTCTCGGCCAAGCCGACCAACAGCTTACGAGCGCCCTCAACCGAGTCCACGACGAGCGCGGCGCGGTGTTCGAAGTGCGACCGCCCCACTCCGGCGGTGAAGCACACATCGGTGATGTCGGCCTCGGGGCGCGCTTCCAACCAGGTTGCGTATCGCTGCGCCAACGCCGTCAGCGCCTCCGCTGATCGGCCCGACAGCGGTAGCACGCTGACCGACTTTTGCTCGTAGGCATGTTCCGGCGCGCCGTCTTCGGGCGAGACATCCTCTGCGACTGCAGATTTCGGTGGAGCTTCCTCGATGAGGACGTGCGCGTTGGTGCCGGAGAAACCGAAGGAACTTGTTCCGGCGCGGCGCGGCTTGCCGTTGGTCAGCCACGGAATAGCCTTGTCCACTACGCGGACCGGCAACGAGTCCCATGGAATGTGCGGCGACGGGTTCTCGAAATGCAGGTTCTGCGGCAGAACTTCGTGCTGCAACGACAACACGACCTTGATCAGACCGGCGATTCCCGCTGCCGATTCGAGGTGCCCGATGTTGGTCTTCGCCGATCCGATCAGCAGCGGACTGTTCGGGTCACGGCCGATACCGTAGGCGGCCGCGGCGGCCTGCACCTCGATCGGGTCGCCCAGAGAGGTGCCGGTGCCGTGCGCCTCGAGGTAATCGACATCCCGGCCCTCAACACCGGCGCGAGCCAGCGTTGCGGCGATAAGGCGTTGCTGTGCACCACCGTTGGGCACTGTCAGACCACTGGACGCGCCGTCCTGATTGACCGAGCTGCCCGTGATGACCGCACAGATCGGATCCCCGTCGCGCTCGGCATCGCTGAGCCGCTTGAGGACCAGAATCCCGCAGCCTTCACTGCGCGCATAGCCGTTTGCCGCGGCGTCGAAGGTCTTGCATCGGCCATCGGCGGACAGCATTCTGGCCCGCGAGGTGGCGACGATGGACGCCGGGCTCACCAAGACGTTCACCCCACCGGCCAGGGCCATATCGCAGTCACCGGAGTGCAGTGCCTGGCAGGCCTGATGGACGGCCACCAGCGACGCGCTGCACGCGGTGTCCACCGCCATCGCCGGCCCTTCCAGGCCGAGGGCGAACGCCACCCGGCCCGCGATCACGTTGAGCGCATTGCCGGTGATGAAGTGGGCTTCGATGGTCTCGACCGAGTTGGCGCCCAGCAGCTGCGAATACTCGTTGGCGGCGACGCCGACGAATACGCCACTTCGGCTGCCGCGCAACGACGCCGGAGAATACCCGGCACGTTCCAGGCCCTCCCACGCGATTTCCAGCATCAACCGCTGCTGAGGATCCATCCAGACGGCCTCGCGCGGAGAAATGCCGAAGAATTCCGGGTCGAATCCATCGATGCTCTCGAGATATCCGCCGTAGCGGGTGTAGATCTTGCCCGGCGCTTCGGGATCCGGGTCGTAGTACTCGTCGACGTCGAAGCGGTCGTCCGGGATCTCCCGGATCGCATCGACACCACCGGACAACAAGTCCCAGTACGCCTCGGGATCGGGTGCGCCCGGAAAACGGCAGGCCACCGCGACGATCGCGATCGGCTCATCCGAGCGCGCCATCACCACCGGAGCCGACGGGGCCGCGGAATTGGCAGATACCTGGGCGCTCGGCGCGCCGATGCTGAGGACGTCGTCGAGTAGGTAGTCCGCCACGTCGACCAGGCGTGGATAGTCCATCGCGAGGGTCGCCGGCAACTCCTTGCCGATAGCCCGCTCGAGCCGCTGGCGCAGTTCGACGGCCATCAGCGAATCCATGCCGACGGCGAAGAAGCCGGCCTCGTCGCGGATCTCGGCCGGATCGAGCCGTGTCACGTCTGCGACGTTGTCGCGCAGGTAGTCGACGATGAGTTTCTTGCGCTGCTGCACCGGCGCGACAGTGAGCCGCTCGACCAGTTGGGTGGTCCCCGACGATGTCGTTGCCGGCGCCGATTCGGGCACCTCACTCTGCAACTGCGCCAGGAATGCCCGCTTGCCCGTCAACTGGTAGAGCGGTAGGAAGCTGGCCCAGTCGATCCGGGCCACAATTCCTTGAGCTGTCGAAGCCGCCATCAGGTCGGCCAGGCCGGCCAGTGCGTCGGCGGGTGACAGCGGCTGGACCCCGCGCTTATTCAATTCGGCTCGGGCATCTTCGTCGGCCATGCCCGCGGCCGACCACGGACCGAAGTTGACGCTGATGCCGGGAACGCCCTGCTTGCGCTGCTGCCAGGCCAGCCCATCGAGGAAGGCATTGGCCGCGCTGTACGCGGTCTGGCCGAAGCTGCCCCATACTCCGGAGATCGAGGAGGTGCTGACGAAGAAGTCCAGCGCCAAATCCGCGGCGGCTTCGCTTAAATGCCAAGCACCCCAGACCTTTCCGGCGAACACCCGATCCACCTCGTCGTCGTCCAAGGTTTGCAGCGGGGTGGTACCGATCTCGCCTGCGGCGTGCACGATGCCG
>Ga0209113_1000159_pt1 | contig 13030 bp, 11 predicted proteins | sample TexAe_RefH0_O1_FD_187951 | JGI IMG/M metagenome (GOLD analysis project Ga0209113, IMG submission 187951) | Forest soil microbial communities from Davy Crockett National Forest, Groveton, Texas, USA - Texas A ecozone_RefH0_O1 (SPAdes) (version 2) | ecosystem: Environmental > Terrestrial > Soil >... | reverse complement strand
GATCACACGGCCCCGCGCGTAGTGAATGCTGCGGCCGGCCAGGCCGGGATCGGCCTCGGTCGTGAAGCACCAATCGGTGCGCGGGTTGGCGATTGTGTACAGATAGCCCACCGGCACCTTGATCCAGAACCAGTCGTCTTTCCCGCCGGCCTCAATCAGGAGCACACGGTGATCAGGGTTGGCGCTGAGCCGATTGGCGAGCAGGCAGCCCGCGCTGCCTGCTCCCACGATGATGAAATCGAATTCGGCGACCGGGCTCATTCCGGTATCGTCCTCCAAGCGTCGGATGCGTGTCCTAGTGTGCGCGATGACCACTTCAACTCGTCTGGGAATGATTGGCCCCGAACAAATACAGGCCATTGACCAAGCACTGCGCGCTGTCTGTAAGGTCTGAAAATTGTTGTGGCACAGGTGATGACCGTCACACCTATGTCGCGCGCGGGGATACGCAGTTCGTCGAGTCGACGTGCCGCCCCGACCGCGGCCCACAGGCCAGCAAAGCCGGAGCCGCCCAAAGTGTCGCGTGGACGATGCAGCCCGGACGGGAAGCCGACGCGGTCTCCGTGCCGTTGGCAAGGGCGAACGCGGGGCGGGATCTGGAATGCGGCGCGGCGTGACACCGGGTCGAGGCCGCACGCCGACCGGACGGCGTCATCACACCATCGGGCTCACCTGCTCTTCGACGCCGAGCAGCGCCTTGCCGAGCACCTCATATCCCACCGCCGCATTCAGCCCGGCGTGCCGGGCAGCGGTGTTTGCGTCGCGCCAATACCGTTGCACGGGGTTGACCTCGGCGAACGTGCCTGCACCGTGCACGTTGACCAAGACGTGGATCGCCCGAAGCACCTGCTGCGCGGCGTAACCAGCCGCCGCGCGGATCTGGGCCCGATCGTCGTAGGTGAGCACCCTGCTGCCCTCGACGGTCCCGTCGAGCATGTCGGTGACGTCGAAGGCATGCAACCGGGCGGTCTGCAATGCCAGCGCAGCCTCAGCCACCTGCATCTGCACGCCCACCGAATCACTCTGGCTAGCGAACACCGTAAGTTGCATGGCCTTGCTCGGTGCGGCGGTGAGCACCGCCGATAGTGCGGCCTGTCCCAAACCCAACAACGGCCCGAGCAGCGCCACCGTCGCCAACGGTGCAAAGGGCACCGCATAGGGGCCTCCTTCGGAGGCACCGACCGCGCTTTTCGCAGACATCGCGATGAGCCGGTGCTCGGGAACGAACAGATCGTCGGCTGCCCAGGTGTTGCTGCCGGTGCCGCGCATGCCGACCACGTGCCAGGTGTCGTCCAACCGCATCTCCGAGGCTGGAACCACGCACATGAACGGCTCCACGTTCTCGCCCGAGTCGTCGACGACGGCCACCGCGACGCTTGCCCAGGCGGCGTGGTCCGAGCCTGACGCGTAGGGCCATCGCCCGCTGACGACGAGACCACCGTCCACCCGGCGGCCGGGGATCGGGTTTGCGCTGCCCGCGATGCGCGCATCGGGATCAGATCCGAAGACCTCCTCCTGCGCACGAGGGGAGAGCAGGCCCGCCAACCACGACGCCGTCGACCCGAGGCCGACGAGCCACGCCGCGGAGCCGTCGGCCGTGCCGAGCGCCTCGCCGACCTCCAGCACGGTCCGAACATCGGCCGGATACCCGCCGAACTTGGCAGGTTTGTGCAGCCGGAACATTCCAGCCGCGGCAAGTCCGGCGATCACCTCATCAGCCTGCCTGCGGTTGATTTCGCCGTCGGAGGCATGGGCGCGCAGCAATGGCTGAAGCGCCACCGCCCGCGCGACCAGCTCGGCACGCGTTGGTGCCCCCTGCGTTTCCTGGATGGTCGATGTCACCGTGCTCCGATCGTCGTGTACGTCTTCGTTCCCTGGGACGTTCCCGGGGACTTGGAACTCAGCAAGCTGTCGCGGGTGATTTGGTCATAAGGTCGCAGATGATGGTGTGGCCGCTGTCCGCCGGCGGCCTCGTCGATTAGGGCGGCGAGATCGTTATGGCGTTGTGGAAGGTTTCGGTGCACACCAGCGAATAAAATCCGCGGTCGTCCGCTTTTGCGCGTCCACCCGGACCTACACGCCGTCATCGGTGACTTACGCACGCCACCGAGGGCTTCATCGCCGTCGCCGCCGTCGCCGCCGCCACAGTGGCACGCAGATGTGAGCGGTCGCCCACGTAGCAAACCCCCACATCGAGGATCGCTCATGTTTGCCTCCCGCTCATGCCATCGAGTCAATTCCCTATTACGGTGCGTGTCCAAGACTTGGTCTGCATAGCGCGATGCAGATGACGCATCATGCCCCCTACAGCTATCTTTAAGGCGCGGGTTCTACGGTGACGCCATGACCGATCCGGCATCGCACAGGGTGGACCTTGACCTGAGACTGATCAGCTACTTCGTCGCAGTCGCCGAGCACCGCCACTTCGGCCAGGCCGCGGCCGCACTGCGCGTCGCACATTTTCATCCGGAAAAGTGCCAGCTAAACCTGGAACGGACATCAGGAGAGGACGTATTCGCGCGACCTGTCAATACGCCATCGCCAAGTTGACATAATGTCGCTTATCGGCACAAGCGTTCTCGAGTTGCAATAGATGAAAGTGCTCGCACCCGGCTGACGGTTGGCACATCTGAGGGGCCTCGCGGCGATGTTCCGATATGGTCGCTTCCCGTGCCGGCCATCGGCCACAGATGCAATTGCGCGCGTACTCGGGTGTTAGGTAAATCTTGCTTGGGGGCCGCCCCGAGCCGGTGGCTCTGTAGATGGCGCCAAACTACTTGCCCTTCCCTTCCGCCACGCCACCAGCAATACGTCACTGTGACGAATTAGGCTGTGTCGCAGCGCTACTCAAACTGTCCGCCCGGTCGATAGTCTCCGCCGCTTCGGAGGGCCGCGGGCATGGCCGACGAGCTACCGCCGGGCCACAGGACCAATTTGAGGCATTCGGGTTAGGCATGCAGTTACCGGTCCGCTCACCGGACCGTACTCTTGCTCACGCCTTCATGATCGGGGCCAATGGTGTATCGGCGCGATCATCAATGTTATTTCGCGCGCGGCGACGTCTCCGATGCCTTACCCGCTGTCCCCGACTACATCGATGAGGTGGCACATGGCAACTGGACGCCAACATGACCACATCCCCGGCATCGCGGCCACCATTCCCGTGGTGACCGCTGTTGCCGTGCCGACCAGGCGGCCGGCGACCGCTCCGACGAGTTGCATCTCTTAAGCGACGGACCGGACTGATCCGTGGCGACTCCCCATCGGCCGACCCCGCCGTCGAAGCCCAGTCAGGCCTCACCATCAGCCCAGCCCAACCAATTGTCCTCGGTTCAGCACATTGTGCAGTTGATGCTGGAGAACCGCTCGTTCGACCACATGCTGGGGTTTCTTTACCCGAATAAAACTGGGCCCAACGGGCAGCCGTTTGAGGGCCTGGACGGCACCGAGACCAACAACGATGCCAGCGGCAATCCGGTCAAGGTGTTCCAAATCGATCCGAGCACGGCCGAGGCATACTTCATGCCCGGTGCAAACCCCGGCGAGGGCTACGCCAACACCAACTCGCAGTTGTTCGGCACCGGGACGCCGCCGACACCTGCCATAGCCACCAACGGTGGTTTCGTCACCAACTACGCCGCAGCTATCACCTATGACCAGAGGATCCACCGCAAAGTGGTGCCAGGGACGGTTGCCTCCGACATTATGGGCGTTTTCACGCCGGCCGGGCTACCCGTGTTGTCGGGGCTGGCCGCCGGCTTCGCGGTCTGTGACCAGTGGTACAGCTCGGTGCCCACCGAGACATTCCCAAACAGAGCATTCGCCTGTGCGGCGACCAGCCAGGGACATATGAACGACAGCACCTCGTCGTACACCGTGCACAGCATCTTCGGCCTGATGACGGCAAAAGCCTTGAGCTGGAAGATCTACGGTTATGACGCCGAACCGCTGACCCGGGGCAATTATCCCGACACCGTGCAGGCGCCCGACACCTGCTTCGGTGAGTACGCCGACTTCCACGCCGACGCCGCGTCCGGAAACCTGCCCGCCTACTCGTTCCTCGAGCCGGGTTGGGGTTCGAAGGGCAACAGCCAACACCCCAACTACGACGTGGCTCTTGGCGAAGTGCTGATTCAGCAGGTTTACCAATCGCTGCGCAACGGCCCCGGCTGGAACCAGACGCTGCTGATCATCACCTATGACGAGCACGGTGGCTGTTACGACCACGTCCCGCCCCCGAGTGGGGCTGTGCCCCCGGACTCGTCCGTCGGCGAGTATGGCTTCGATTTCACAAGATTCGGTGTACGGGTACCCGCGGTTTTGGTGTCGCCGTTCATTCCGGCGGGCACCGTCTTCCGGGCGCCGGCGGGCAGCATGCCTATTGATCACACCTCGGTGCTGAAGACCATCGAGCTGCGCTGGGGACTGCCGGCCCTGACCGCGCGGGACGCGGCCGCACCCGATCTCGGTGACGTGCTGACGCTGACCACGCCGCGGACCGACGATCCGCTGGCTGGCGTGACAGCACCCACGTCGGCCGGTCAGAATCCGGCCGCCGGGGAGGTGTCGCACCTTGAGCAGCTGCACGCCCAGATGATCGCCGACCTGCCGGTGGCCGACGAGGATCTCGTGGGCGCTCCCCTGCTGCCCGAGCAGAACACGCCCGGGCAGTATGCGAACTACATCGCCGCCCGCACTCGTACGTGGAAGTCGGCCCGCGACACCGGCCGGGCACCAGGGCTCGGCCCGTAGTCGGCTAGGAGACCAGCTTGTCATTCGATCAAGACCACCCGGCACCGCGCAGCCGCCTGACACTTGTCGGCTGCTGTGACGCTGACGCTTCGCGTTATCCTGCTGTGGCACATGACCATACGGCTGTACCCGATTCGAGTGACAACCCGCCTGTCGAATCTGGCAACCTGACTTGCGGTCCGCTGATGTGGTGACTGGTCGTCATCCAACCGGGGCACAACCAGAACTGCACAAGAGATCGGTCCGCTCAGCGGACCGCACCGTTGTCCGTCCAAACACTGTTGGCGTGCAATGGGCAAGTTGCGGCTTAGGAGGTAACGGTGTGATGGCAAGTAACGTGCAACCAATCACTCAGCCGTCGATTGCACCCACCACGAAGGTCGCCGCAGGGGGCGCCGCCGGCGCACTCACCGTCCTGCTGGTGTGGATCCTCGGTCTGCTCCACGTACCCGTGCCCCCTGAGGTCGCCTCAGCGATCACGGTCATGATCTCATTTGTTACGAGTTATCTTGTAAGGCAACGGATTCCTCTCGGGGCCGTAAACCCCAGCACGAATGAGGGCTGAGCAGCCGATCGCGAAGCAACAGTGCGAGGGCGAGCCACCGAGGGATTGGGACATCCCCTCGCCGCTACCCCACCCCCGCCGCGCTCACAATGAGTTTGATGCCATCCGACGTCCGTAGACACCACAGGAAAGTGCGGTACGGTCGAACCAACAGTATTACTAACCGGTAGATCGGGAAGCAGCGGATTATGAACAAAGACGACATGATCCTGATCAGCGTCGACGACCACATCGTCGAACCGCCCGACATGTTCAAGAACCACCTGCCGAAGAAATACGCCGACGAAGCGCCACGGTTGGTGCACAACCCGGACGGCAGCGATACGTGGCAATTCCGCGACGTAGTGATCCCCAACGTGGCGCTCAATGCGGTGGCGGGCCGGCCCAAGGAAGAATACGGGCTTGAACCGCAGGGCCTCGATGAGATCCGGCCGGGATGCTGGCAGGTCGATGAGCGGATCAAAGACATGAACGCGGGTGGGATCTTCGCGTCGATCTGTTTTCCGACATTTCCGGGGTTCGCCGGGCGGTTGTTCGTCACCGAGGATCCCGAGTTCAGCCTCGCGTTGCTGCGCGCCTACAACGACTGGCACGTCGAAGAGTGGTGCGGCGCCTACCCGGCGCGGTTCATCCCGATGTGTTTGCCGGCGATCTGGGACCCCGAAGCATGCGCGGCCGAGATTCGGCGCAACGCCGAGCGTGGCGTGCATGCGCTGACCTTCACCGAGAACCCGGCCGCGATGGGCTACCCCAGTTTTCACGATGAGCACTGGACACCGATGTGGAAAGCGTTGGTCGACACCAACACGGTGATGAACGTCCACATTGGCTCCTCGGGCAAATTGGCCATCACCGCACCCGACGCGCCGATGGACGTGATGATCACCTTGCAGCCGATGAACATCGTGCAGGCCGCGGCTGATCTGTTGTGGTCGGCTCCGATCAAGAAATACCCGGATCTCAAAATCGCTTTGAGCGAGGGCGGAACGGGATGGATCCCCTATTTCCTGGAACGGGCCGATCGCACCTTCGAGATGCATTCCGTATGGACGCATCAGGACTTCGGCGGCAAGCTGCCCAGCGAGGTGTTCCGCGAACACTTCTTGACGTGCTTCATCAGCGACCACGTCGGAGTCGAACTACGCCATGACATCGGCATCGACAACATCGCGTGGGAAGCCGACTACCCCCACAGCGATTCGCTGTGGCCCGGGGCGCCCGAGCAGCTCTGGGATGTGTTGTCCCTGCACAATGCTTCGGATAGCGACATCAACAAGATGACATACGAAAACGCGCTGCGCTGGTACTCATTCGAGCCGTTTGGCCATATGACCCGAGAGCAGGCGACCGTGGGCGCACTACGGCAGGCTGCGAAAGGCCACGATGTGTCCATCCATGCGCTGAGCCGGCATCAGGCGGGCGAACGCGCCACGAACGCTCTCGCCGAAGCCACCAAGTTCAACAGCTAAGGACCACAGCTCGTTTGAGGTCGCTGCGCCCCGACCCACCGCACCCATCGCCTTCAATTCAATTCGTCAACGTGACGCTTTCGCGACCCTGCATTCAGCACAACCGCTCCGATTGCTGAAGGGCCGTGCTAATGCGAGAAGCCATGCGTGACAGTAGGATAGGAAGGCCCACAGGCAAATCGGCTGCGTGGACGGAGACGGTGATTGCGCCGGCGCACGATCCATTTGGCCACCACACGGGCGCTGATGCACAGCAAATGCCGGGAACCGCGTCCTGGTGGTCAACCACCGTCACTCGCGGATCGGCAAGGGAATTACGGAGTTTGCGCCACTCACGCTGGGTCCAGCAGTCAGGTAGCGTGACCTCACCGGGCGGCTGGGCGGCGTAAAGCACACGTCCGGTGGCGGTGCGGGCGATCGATTCGGGGTCGAGGTGGTCGGGCATATAGGCGTGACCATGAGCCACCGCAGCACAGACATAGCGCAGTCGATTGTCATGCAGAATTCGCAGCGACGCCATGGCGCGCGATTGCACGGCGAGGATATGGACCGGCCTTTGCGCACACCGCCGCAACAGCGGATCTGGTTGCCAATGCTGCCCGATGCGCATCATCCGCGGACCGACAAAGTAGCGGTGACTGAAGCGCTCGACTGCGCCGAGCGTCACGAGCTGCTCAGCGAGCCGGTGCGCGGACGTTTTAGCCAGCCCGCTGACCCGAGCAAGCGCTGTCAGACCGAGACCCTCATCGGCGTGAGCAAGTGCATCCAAAACGGAAAATGCTCCGTCGAGAACTGTTCGGCCGCCCGTCGCGTCCGGCGGGATTAACGTTGCCAATTGCCCTGACTTGCCAGCGGTATCGAGACCAAGTGATGAGTACCCAGACATAGAAAACTTCTTTCACATCATGGGGTTCGAACGCGGAAAGAGGACGCCCGTCACTGGTTGCTGAATAGCAGGCGCGCATGAATTATCAACCGAGCCAATGGAATAAATGAACGATGCTCGCACCACACTTGGCAGTGGTGCCTACACCCCCTTCACGGCGATGGTCGCGACGGTCACGCCCTACTCAGGCGATGAACAGGGCGTTGAGCCCGGCCAAGCCGGCTCCCACGATGCAGACGTCACGCCTCTGTACCAGCGCAGACCCCTCGACTTGAACTGGTTGCAATACGGCATCGGCGCCCCTTTCGTCGCAGCACCCCTCTCATGAACGGCGCAGCAAGACTTTGATCATGTGTCGGCGCCGCGACGACGCCTTGAGTAGTCGGCTACTTAACTTTCCGCACCGGCCATACTTAGGCGACGATGGACGACACAGCCGGACGAGAGCGACAAAGCGATGACGAAAGCCAAACTCGAAAAAAATGACGGGGAATCCCCCTCGAAGCTGATCGATGCCCGCATCGCGGAGCTCGGTGACTGGCGCGGCGAGACGCTGGCTCGGATCAGAAAGCTGATCAAAGAAGCCGACCCGGACGTAGTCGAGGAGTGGAAGTGGCGCGGTGTGCCGGTGTGGTATCACGCCGGAATGATCTGCACCGGCGAGACTTACAAGAATGCCGTCAAGATGACTTTCGCCAAGGGCGCCGCACTCGAAGACCCGTCGAGTCTCTTCAACTCCAGCCTGGATGGAAATACCAGGCGAGCCATCGACATTCACGAAGACGACAAGATCGACGAAGAAGCGTTGAAGGCCCTCATCCGGTCCGCCGTCGCGCTGAACAAGTCGTAGCATCTCCCCTGTCGCGCAACCGAATACCACGCGGTACCGTTCCTGCAATTGGAATTGCAGGAGGACGTCATGATTGCTGAGCCGATCATTGTCGTGCTCGGTGCGCGCTGCAGCGGCACGTCGGCTGTCGCTGGAGTGTTACATCACCTTGGCGTTTACATGGGCAGCGAATTCAGCGTGGCAGCTCGTGAAATGAACGAAAGCTTCGAAGACCTCGGCCTACATCAATTGTGCAGCAGAGCATTCAGTGAGCCCGGAGATCAGCTTCAGATGGATCGCCATTCTTTGGAGGCGAAACTACGCAGTTGGGCCGACCACCATCGCCGAACTGCCCGCAGTGCTGGACGCGTTCCCGGCGCGAAGGACCCCTGCCTGTGCCTCGCGGTAGACGTCATCCAAGACGCCTGGGGCCCCATTGTCCCGGTCGTCGTCGACCGACCGTTTGCGCAGGTGGTGGCGTCGCTGAATCGGCTGGGCTGGTTGCCTGACGAGCAGGAGCGGGCGGCGTCGACCGCGCGACTCATCGCGGCACGCGACGACGCGCTGGCCGGCGCGACGACCGTCAGGGTCGACTTTGAAGAATTGCGCAACGCACCCGAAGTTGTCGTCCGGCGCCTCGTCGCCGAACTGGGTCTCGAGGTAACCGAGGCCCAACTCAGTGCGGCCACGGACAGCGTTGTGAAACCTGCCGACGTGCCGCGCGATGCCGATCCTTACCGGCGTTTCATCGATCGGCTCCTACCCGAGGTGGAGCGCGATCCCGGGGATGTGCGATCGATGTCATTGCTCGCGCAGGCGTATTTCGACTCTGGAGATTTCGCCAACGCGCGCCTGTGGTTTGCGCGGAAAGTTGAGATCGGGGGGCGTCCCGACGAGGAGATCTTTCTGGCGATGCTGCGCGTCGCGCAATCGATGGACCAACTCGATGTGTCGTGGCCCGATGTTCAGGATGCCTACCTGCGAGCCTGGGAGTTCCGACCAACGCGCGCCGAGCCTCTCTATGGCATCGCGCGCCGTTACCGCGGCGATAAACGTTACGAGCTTGGGTATCTGTTCGCCGCACGCGCAGCCGCCATCCCGCTTCCCAAAGACGACATGGTCCTGCCGTATCCGGATATCTACGCGTGGCGCGCGGCCGACGAGCTGGCGGTGTGCGCCTACCGGATCGGCAACCAGGCCGAGGCTTTCGCAGTATGGCGACGCATGCTGGCGCGTCCCGATATCCCAGACAGTGATCGTCAAAGAACTGCGGGCAACCGGGATCTCGCAGTACCGACCATGTTAGCGGCAGCACAGGCCTATCCAGATGTACTGGTACGCAACCTGATCGATGGGCCCCGCGGCACCGACGTCACCGTCAGCGTAATAGCCGGGCCGGACCGAAGCAGCACGGAACATACGCTGAACTCATTCCTGCACTGCTGCGCCGACGTGATGAAAGTTCGACGTTTCCTGGTACTCGACGCAGGCTTGTCCGCCGAAGATCAGGCGATTCTTGTTGAGCGCTATAGATTTTTGGAGTTTGTCGAGGACGGCACGGGTGACCAACGCGCGCAGCTCCGTGACCAGATCGAGGACCGATTCTGGCTGCATTTGGGACAAAACTGGCGATTCTTCGCGCCGGACAATCTCATCAGTCGCCTGACCGGCGTGCTCGAAGCAGAACCACAAGTATTTCAGGTGGGCATCAACATTGCCGACGCGCCAAAGCTCAACGGCACCAGTGCCTCCGAGCACATGGTGCGCCGAGACCCCGGCGGAGGCCGCTACCTGCTGGCCGACGCGGTGGCCAGCGGTCCGGCCATGTTCGACACCACAAGGCTGGACCGGACCGCCGGCCTGTATACCGCCACACTCGACGAAGTGCTGTGTATCGCCGCCGACTGAGTCAGGCGGACTTCTCCATCTCGTCCTCGTCGTCGGGGTGCTGGACGTAGGCCGCCTCTCGCACCGCGTCGTCGGATTCGAGCGCCGCACCCAATGCGCCACCGATCATCGCCAATGACGAGATCAGCCACGCCAATTCAAAATAGTCCCGCAAAGTGGCCGGATGCCCGACTTGGTCCTTCCAGATTTGCGGCATCACGAACCAGAACGACGCGCCCAGCGCTAGCACATAAAGCGCCGCATACAGCACTGTCACACCGATCAGGACGGTGATCACGGTGACAATGTTGAACAGAATCACCTGCTTGCGTACGGCGCGCGCAACCATGGGCTCCCACAGCTCAGCACCGACGATCAAGGTCAGGACTGTCGCGCTCACTGACACCAGCGCCGTGCCGCCGAGACGGAGCAGGCCAAAGGCGTCGGCGAGTCGCCAGATATCTGCGGTCACCAAGCCGAACACCCCCGCAGCGACGGCGCCCGTCAGCGCGCGAGACAATCGCAGTGACAACTTCCACGGCTCGTTGGCCGCCACCATCCCGCTGATCAACGTCAGATTGCCGGTCAGCACTCGTGCGGTGTAGAGGAACGCTTCGTCAGCCGGGTCGCTGCCAAGTTCCCGGACCCGCTGCACCGTGAGCCGCCTCGACGACCGGCGGCCACCGTCAGCCTTGGAGTGGTGCAGCTCAGCAGACCCTGCGATCAGCCGGACAAGCAGGCGCACGATCGTCTCGCGGATCCGGTGGCGTCCCCCCATCGCCCCCAACGCGGGCACTGACACGATCGCTACGTTGCGCACCGGATTCGCGTGGGCCACCACCGGCCGTTGTTCGACATGCAACGGGAGGTCCGTAAGACAAATCACGACATCCCAGCCCTTTTCAAGCAGCGTTTTCCGCGCTGCCTTGACGATTTCGGCGTCGGTCGCCGGAGGCTGGACCAGGCGGTGCTCCATGACTTCGACGCACCAGCGGGCACCAGGTAACCGGTGGTCGAGCTCGCAATGCAACTCGGTATCGGCGAGTTCGCGGGCGAGCGAAAAGGCGGCACCCGGATCGCCGATGATTCCCAGCACGATATGTGGATCCGGGTCGGCGTCCACCGGATCAGTAGCGGGCGTCATGCTTAGATCGTTGCATTCATCGCGCTGCCGGGGCGAGGGGGCAGGACAGCGAGCCACGACTCCGAGAGCAGTTCGAGCAGCTGACCGTCTGGGTCGCGGACCATTGCCGACTGGTCAGTAACAGTGCCCTCGACGATCGATCCGCCAAAACTCTCCACCGCGGCGAGTAGCTCCCCCAGGTCCGACACCGATAGCGACAAGTGGGTAAGCCCGACCTGGTCCATTACCCGATCCGAGCCGGCGCGCAGGGCGCGGTGCGAGTAGGCCAGCAATTCCAGCACCAGACCGTCGCGAACCAGATACGTCGCGTGCAAGCCGATTGGCTCGTTCAACTCCAACAGTTGACCGGTCCCGGCGTCGGGCGGCTCGAGTTCCCACCAGTACGTGAAACCCAGCAGACCTTCGTAGAAACGGCGCGATCGCGCGGTGTCGGCGACGCACAATCCGACATGGTTGAAAACTATCCGCGGACGGGCCATTTCAACCTCCAACGAGTGAGCGGCGACTCCTAAGGTATCCGCAACGGGAACGGGTCATTGGCAAAATCGATTTGGGCTGCCGGATTGGCAACCGCGGTGGTCATACCGGATCCGAACGCACCAGAGCGATCGAAAAGGGTGGCCGTGCCGACAGCGACGCCGTCCGCCGCCCAATGGGAATCGGCCTGTACACCGATCCACTCCCCAACGGGCAAGCGCGCCAATCCCACTGTCAGGTCGCCGTTTATGTAACCGACTCCGTGCGTGCCGAGGTTGGTCACCAGGCTGGTTGCCTCGGCAACCATCACCGCCCGAACGAACTGCGAGTTGTGCCGGCCGGCCACGACGTCAATAGCGCTGTTGTAGAAGCGCTTTCGCGAATCATTCTGATGATTTCCCGGTGATCGACTCCAGTCACCCGCGTCGCTGTCCACCGCCGTCTGCACCCCGTCGTCCAACCGTGGCGGGAAGGGAATCGTCGTCGTCGGCACGCTCCACAGTCGGCCCGGCGGCGCCGTCGACCGCCGGTACTGCAACAGTGTCGCCCGTGCGACCAACCGCCCCTCCTGGGCCAGGTCGCATTCGGCGCTGCGCACCCTCCGGCCGTCACGCACGACACGCAACGTCACGGCGGTCGAAACACCGCGTGCAGCCCGAAACAAGTCGACTGTCAGCCGCGTCGGCATGAAATCGGGCGATCCGTAGTGCAGTTCGAGCGTCCGGGCCGCCAAGCCCACGACGGCCGGTCCATTGAGATGATCGTCGCCCCAGTGGCTACCCGCGAAGTGGGTCGGTTCGAATTCGCCGCTTCCGGACAGAACGAAAAGTGCCGGCTTCATGGGAACAGCCCCTCATCGTCAGAGCTAGGTAACACCACAACCGACAGCGCCATCATGCGTAGAACCACGGGGCTTCGTGCACGATCGACAAGCATAACGTCGGTTCCGATAGCCGATTCACCACTACTCCTTCGACCATTCATTCCACATGCACGCTGGTCATCGGCAAAAATGCCAGAT
>Ga0209113_1000158_pt1 | contig 13033 bp, 11 predicted proteins | sample TexAe_RefH0_O1_FD_187951 | JGI IMG/M metagenome (GOLD analysis project Ga0209113, IMG submission 187951) | Forest soil microbial communities from Davy Crockett National Forest, Groveton, Texas, USA - Texas A ecozone_RefH0_O1 (SPAdes) (version 2) | ecosystem: Environmental > Terrestrial > Soil >... | reverse complement strand
GAGGTCGCGGTCAAGATGGCGCTGCAGTACTGGCGCGGCCGTGGCCTACCCGGCAAGCGTCGGCTGATGACCTGGCGCGGGGGATACCACGGCGACACCTTCACACCGATGAGCATCTGCGACCCCGAGGGCGGCATGCACTCACTGTGGACCGAGGTCCTGGCTGACCAGGTGTTCGCTCCCCAGGTGCCCCGCGACTACGACCCCGCTTACAGCGCGGCATTTGAGACGCAGCTGGCCGGGCACGCCGCCGAACTGGCCGCCGTGGTCGTCGAGCCGGTGGTCCAGGGCGCCGGCGGGATGCGGTTCCACGATCCGCGCTATCTGACCGATCTGCGGGACATCTGCCGACGGCACGACGTGCTGCTGGTCTTCGACGAGATCGCCACCGGATTCGGCCGTACCGGCGAATTGTTCGCCGCCGACCATGCCGGCGTGAGCCCCGACATCATGTGCGTTGGCAAGGCGCTGACCGGCGGCTACCTGAGCCTGGCCGCGACGCTGTGTACTACCGAGGTCGCGCACACGATCAGCTCCGGTGAGGCCGGGGCCCTGATGCACGGGCCGACGTTCATGGCCAACCCGCTGGCGTGCGCGGTTTCGGTGGCCGCCGTAGAGCTGCTGCTGAGCCAGGACTGGCGTTCGGTGGTCGCCGAGATCGGTGCCGGGCTGACGGCCGGGCTCGAGCCGGCCCGGACATTGCCGGGGGTGGCCGATGTCCGGGTGTGCGGCGCGATCGGCGTCATCGAATGCGACCGCCCGGTCGATCTGGCTATCGCTACACCCGCGGCGCTGGATCGCGGCGTCTGGCTGCGGCCATTCCGCAACCTGGTGTACGCGATGCCGCCGTTCATCTGCACGCCCGGCGAGATCGCGCAGGTCACCTCCACGATGGTGGAGGTGGCTCGTCTGAACGGTTCTCGTAGGATTTAGCGCGATGACACAGATCGACACGTCGCCGTTGGCCTGGCTGGAGGCGCATGCCGAGGCGCGCCGGGAAGCCGGGCTGCGACGCGGTTTGCGGCCCCGACCCGCGGTGGCCACCGAGCTCGACCTGGCGTCTAACGACTACCTCGGCCTGTCGCAGCACGCCCAAGTGATCGAAGGCGGCGTCGACGCGCTACGCACCTGGGGTGCGGGCGCGACCGGCTCGCGGCTGGTCACCGGCAACACTTTGCTGCACGAGGAGCTGGAGTCCCGACTGGCCGAATTCGTCGGCGCGGCAGCGGGTTTGGTGTTCTCCTCCGGGTACACCGCCAACCAGGGCGCAGTGGTCGGGCTCTCCGGTCCGGGCTCGCTGCTGGTGTCGGATGCCCTTTCGCATGCCTCGCTGGTCGACGCGTGCCGGCTTTCACGAGCCCGGGTGGTGGTCACGCCGCACCGCGACATCGACGCCGTGGACGCGGCGCTGGCCGCACGGGACGAGCAGCGCGCCGTCGTCATCACCGAGTCGGTGTTCTCCACCGACGGGGCCCTGGCTCCGGTGCGGCAGCTGCACGAGGTGTGCCGCCGACACCGGGCGCTGCTGATTGTCGACGAGGCCCACGGGCTGGGTGTGCGTGGTATCGGCGGACGCGGCTTGCTGCATGAGCTGGGCTTGGCGGGTGCGCCCGACGTGGTGATGACCACGACGCTGTCCAAGGCGTTGGGCAGCCAGGGCGGGGCGGTGCTGGGGTCGGTGGCCGTGCGCGATCACCTCATCGACGCGGCCCGGCCGTTCATCTTCGACACCGGCCTGGCGCCGGCTGCAGTGGGCGCCGCGCTGGCGGCGCTGCGGGTCTTGGGCGCGGAGCCCTGGCGGCCCGACGCGGTGCTACGGCATGCGGGCACGCTGGCGCGGATCTGTGGGGTCGCCGACGTCCCGCAGTCCGCGGTGGTGTCGGTGATCCTCGGCGCGCCGGAGACGGCGCTGGCTGCCGCGACGGCCTGCCTGGACGCCGGTGTGCGGGTGGGCTGCTTCCGTCCACCGACCGTGCCGGCCGGCACGTCGCGGCTGCGGCTGACCGCGCGTGCGTCGCTGGACGACGACGATCTCGAGTTGGCCCGGGCGGTGCTGACCGACGTGCTCGCCGCGGCACGCCGTTGACGGTTCTCGTCATCACCGGAACCGGGACGGGGGTCGGCAAGACCATCACGACCGCGGCCTTGGCAGCGGCCGCCCGCCAGGCCGGCGTTGACGTCGCGGTCTGCAAGCCGGTGCAGACGGGCACCGATACCGGCGACGACGACCTTGCCGAGGTCACCCGACTGACCGGCCTGGCCAAGGTGGTCGGGCTGGCGCGTTACCCACAGCCGCTCGCGCCGCTGGCCGCCGCCGAGCAGGCCGGAAAGCCACTGCCGACGCGGCGCAACATGCTCAAACTCATTCGCGCAGTGGACCGTCCAGGGCAGCTGACCCTGGTCGAAGGAGCCGGCGGCCTGCTAGTCGAAATCGGCGAGGCGGGCCTGACATTGCGGGACGTCGCGGCCGACCTGGGAGCCGCCGCGCTGGTCGTGGCCACCGCTGAGCTCGGCACCCTCAACCACACCGCGTTGACCGTGGAATCACTTGCCGCACAGGGAATTTCCTGTGCAGGATTGGTGATCGGCGACTGGCCGCTGCAGCCCGGGGTGGTGGAGACCTCCAACCGGTCCGCGCTGGTGCGTCTGGCGCCGCTGCGCGCGGCGTTGCCCGCCGGTGCCGGATCGATGAAATCGGGCGAGTTCGTGGCGATGAGCGCGCACGCATTTGACCGGGCCTGGGTAGCCAGTCTGGTCAGCTGATGGTTCATTCGCTCGAGCTGCTCTTCGATGACGAGACCGAAGCAGCATTGCGCCGCATCTGGGACGACCTGTCGGCTGCCGACTTGCCGAGCAGGACTCCAGCGGGCCGCCCGCACGTGACATTGGCGGTGGCCGAGCGGATCGAGCCCGACGTCGACGCACTGCTGCGGCCGGTCGCGCAGCGCCTACCGCTGGGCTGCACAATCGGGGCGCCGCTGCTGTTCGGCCAATCGAATGCGATCCTGGCCCGACTCGTCGTGCCGTCTGTCGACCTGCTCGCCTTGCACGCCGAGGTGCACCGAGTCTGCGGGCCGCATCTCCTGCCGGAACCGTTGCCGCACAGCCTGCCCGGTCAATGGACGGCGCACGTCACGCTGGCCCGTCGAGTCGAGGGTGCCCAACTCGGACCGATCCTTCGGCTGGCCGGTCGACCGTCACAGATCTACGGCAGGTTCGCCGGATTGCGCCGCTGGGACGGCAACCAACGCGTCGAATACCTGATCAGCTAGCTACCTGCCGCTGCTGCCGGGGCTCGCGCCACTGCCCGCGGTGTAGGACGCCTTGCCGGTGCCGGCCAACCCGCCGCCGGACACGATCAGGTATTCGTCGCGAATTGGCTTGTCGGCGAAGAAGTCCTCGAGAATCTCCCGCGCCCCCGCGGCGTAACGGGCCTGGGCCGACAGCGTGGTGCCCGAGACGTGTGGCGTCATTGCCTCGTTCGGCATGCTGCGCCACGGGTGGTCGGCCGGTGGCGGCTGCGGATACCACACGTCGCCGGCGTAGCCGGCCAGTTGACCGCTCTTCAGCGCTGCCACCACCGCGTCGCGCACGCAGATCTCGGCGCGGGCCGTGTTGACGATGTAGGAGCCGCGCCGCATCGAGGCGATCAGCTTCTCGTCGAACAGGTGATAGGTCTGCGGGTGCAACGGCGCATGGATCGATAGCACGTCGACCGAGCGCGCCAACGACGCGGCGTCGGGGTGATAGGTGACGTTCAGTTCCTTTTCGACCTCGTCTGGCAGTCGGCGAGTGTCGGTGTAGTGCAGGTTGACGTCGAACGGAGCCATCCGGCGCAACACGGCGGCGCCGATGCGGCCCGCGGCGATCACGCCGACGTCCATGCCCTCGACGTCGTAGGCGCGTTCGACGCAGTCGGCGATGTTCCAGCCACCGTCCGTCACCCACTGGTGGGACGGAACGAAATTGCGGACCAGCGCGAGGATCTGCATGACGGCGTGCTCGGCGACGCTGATGCTGTTACAGAAGGTGACCTCGGCGACCGTGAGCCCGCGGGCGATCGCGGCGTCGAGATCAACATGGTCCGAACCGATCCCGGCGGTGAGGGCCAGCTTGAGGTTCTTCGCTTTAGCGATTCGCTCGGCGGTCAGGTATGCCGGCCAAAATGGCTGAGAAATAACGACATCGGCGTCGGGAAGTTCGCGTTCGAACTCCGAATCCGGGCCTTCCTTGTCCGATGTCACCACGAGTTGATGGCCGGCGTCTTCGAGAAACTTACGCAGGCCGAGCTCACCGGACACGCAGCCCAGCAGCTGACCGGGCGTGAAATCGATTGCCGACGGGGTCGGCAACGTCTGACCGCCGGGGTAGCCGTGCAACACCGGGATGCTGTCGCGCGCATAGACCGGGGGATAGCCGGTGACCGGGTCCGGATAGAGAACAAGCAGTACCTTGGCCATGACATTCTCCTTTATGTTGAGGCCATCGTTGGACTCAATTTGATGGGATAGAGGCCCAAAGCCATTGCAGCCCAGTAGATCATCACTGTCGCTGCTTTGGCTAGGGGTCAGCCGGCGACCGCATCGCGGCGCTGGGTGAACTTGATGTCGAGACTGCGCAGGTGGGTCTGCAGCCCGGCGTCCTGCACGGGTATCAGGTGGGCGGGCACGTCGGTCTCGTTGTAATGGGCGTGCCACATGCCCGGCGGGGTGATGAAGGCGCCGCCGGCCTGCCAATCCACCCGGATCGGGTCGGCGATGTCCCCGCGCGCGTCGAGCCGGGTGCCCAGCAGGGTGTAGCAGCCATTCGCCGGCGCATCGAGGATCAGGTCCAGGGCAACCGACTGGTGCCGATGGGGGCGCTGTTCCTGGCCGGCCGGCAGCACCCCGAACATGGCCCACAGCACGTGGGTGATGGTCAGGGACTGTTCCTGGTTGGCATTGGCCAGCAGAACACTGACCCGGCTCTTCTCATTAGCACCGGGACGGGAGGCGATGTCTCGGAGCTTGGCTGCGGCATCGGCGCCGCGGAATTTGGTGGGCCGGAATCTGGGGCGGGTTGCGTCGGCACCCAGGTAGCGCAGCAGCGGTTCGTCGTGCACCCAGTACATCGCCGCGTCGGCGTCGGCGTAAAACACCGCGTGCGAACCGGCGGGCAGGGTCAAAAAGTCGCCGTTCTCCCACCCGACCAGGTGGCCGTTGACAGCCGCAAAGCCCCGCCCGTGCAGCACGTAGTACAGCTGGCTGGTCGCGTTCGGGCTGGTATCGATCTGCTCGCCGGCACGGATGCGCAAGAAGTTGGCCAAGAGCGCGGGGCTGGTCGCCGCACCATCGACGATCCCCAGCTCTTTGGACAGATCCAGCGGCACCACCCCCGTCGGTTCGTCCAGGTAGAGCTCGGGGCCGAACCCAACGATCGGCACCTGCGGGACGTGCCCCGAGCCAATCGGGTTGGCGGCCTTGGAGTACTCGAAATAGCGTGCGTCGTCGGCCCACTCTTCGAAACGCCCCTCGAACCCATACTCGGCGACGTTGGTCATCGGGGCCGTCATCGTCGGATCCAAGTCCATCGATTCGGCAACTGACTGCTGCGGCTCCGTGATCGTCATGGCCTGCCTCCTCCGTCGGGTGCTTGTACCCAAATAGTATCTATCTTGTATCTCAGTTGCAACCCTCTCGGATTGTCAAATCCTCGTCACATTGCCTGAACAGCGGTAACATGCGAATACAGCAGGGATACAAGTGGGATACCGCTTAGCTGCAAGGGGTGTGGTGTGGTACCGAAGGCGACTGGGAGTGGCCGGCCCGCGGCCAAGGACCGCGCGCTGGACTACGTCAAAACCCAGGTGCTCACCGGGGCGTTTCCCGGTGGGGAATTGATCAGTGAGGGTGAGGTCGCCACCGCTCTCGGAATGTCGCGTACTCCGGTGCGTGAGGCCTTCCTGCGACTGGAGGCCGAGGGGCTGCTGCGGTTGTACCCACAGCGCGGTGCGCTTGTTGTGCAGGTGTCCTCGGATGAAGCGCGCGCAGTCATCGAGGCGAGGCTGCTTCTGGAACAGTTCGCGGCCACCAAAGTGGTCGCGCGCGAGCCGGCGGCACGCGCGGCGGTGTTCGAGCGGCTGTCCGCGGCGCTGCAACGACAGCGTGAGGCCGCGGCCGCATCAAACTGGCGAGCCTTCGTAGAGGCCGACCGCGCCTATCACGACGTCACTTTGGAGGACGCGGGAAACGTCATACTGTGCGGCTTCTACTCATCACTGCGTGATCGTCAGATGCGGATGACGGGGGAATCGTTGATCCATGACCGCGAGCGGATGGCGACGATCCTTGACGAGCATCAAGGGATTGCCGAGGCGCTGCGCGACGGCGATCTTCCGCGGACCCTGGAGGCCGTGCAGACCCACCTCGCAGGCACGCTTCGGTCGCTTGGGCTCGCGGTCGAATAGCCCGTTTCCCGTTGACTGCGTCACACCTGACGCCATGATGGCTGGCTCGGGTCGGCCAGCTGCACGTCGACTGGGCCGAGGCCGAAGACGGCGATGACGGCAGGGTCGGACCGGTCGGCTGGCACGCCGTCGTAGTGCGGGGTGCGCGCGGCGCGCTTCACATAGCCACCCGGCCCGACAGGTACTGCATCTTGCGGTTGGAAATCCTTACCGCTGTTGACAAACCATGTGCCACTAACCACCACCTGAATCCGGTCGGTCGCATAGGTATGTGGTGCGCTGAACCATCCCGGATTCCATTTCATCATCACCAGGTATGGACCCGGAGTGTTGAAATCGCCGTACAGCATGGCCATTTCGCCGCTATGCGGCGGCAAGTTGCCCCACGGCTCAAAAACGATGTCCGGGTAGTTTTGGATGAACGTTTCACTGGGATCCGGGCCGGCTTCTGGCGGCGGTGCCAACTTGGTTTCGCCGAGGTAGCCCGACTTGTCACCAGCGGCGATCGCTGCCAGCAACAGCGGCCCCGCGGCCAGAAGCGACCGTCGGTCCAGTCCCATACTGCTCATCCGATACCTCCCCGTACTCACCTGGAAGAAGCCCGTACTCACCTGGAAGAAAATTACGCCACGATGTCCAGTGCGCAACCGTTCGAATGCCCGGCGGTCGCGTTGACCATGCGGCGAATGAGCGGAACAATCCCTAGCGCGTCGCGACGATGGAGATTCACAGATGGTGTCTGATCCGGCCGAGTCGGCCACGAGCCGTCTGCGCGGTTGGTTGCATGCGATGCTCGCGCATCGCCACGGCAGCGAGGTCTACCAGACCTCGACGATGGGCGCTCTGCTCGACGGCGTGTACGACGGCGACGTGACGATCCGGGAGCTGTTGCAGCATGGGAACTTTGGCCTGGGCACCTTCAACGGGCTGGACGGCGAGATGCTGGTGCTCGACGGCGTCTGCTACCAACTGCGTGGCGACGGCAGCGCACATGTCGCCGACGCTGATCAGCGCACCCCGTTCGCCGTCGTCACCTGGTTTGACGCCGACCGCTCGTTCGAGGTGACCGAGCCCGTCGACCGTGCCGGGCTCAAAGCGCGCATCGACGACTCATTGCCGAGTGCGAATCTGATCGTCGCTGTCCGGGTTACCGGCGATTTCAGCGTGATTCGCACTCGCACGGTCACCAAGCAGCACCGCCCCTACCCGCCGTTCACCGAGGCCACCCAAGATCAGGAAGAGGTGACCTTCAGCAACGTCACCGGCACCCTGGCGGGATTTCGGATGCCGGACTACGAGCAGGGCGTCTCAGTGGCCGGTTACCACTCCCACTTCGTCGACGCCGAGCGGCGCCATGGCGGACACGCGTTGGACTACCTGTTGACGCGTGGCCGGGTGGACATCAGTGTTCGGTCTGATCTGCATCTGAGCCTGCCGCGCACACCGGAATTCCTTGCCGCCGAACTGAACAAGACCGACATGGACTCCCAGATCCGGCAAACCGAAGGGGAATGAGCTGAGCAACGACGTGCGATCCGCTCAGCGCGTGATCGAAACCCTCGCCGCCTACGGCGTCCGATTCATCTTCGGCGTACCGGGCGCCAAGATCGACGCCGTCTACGACGCGCTGGCTGACGGCGGCCCCCAACTGGTTGTCTGCCGTCATGAGCAGAACGCTGCGTTCATGGCCGCCGCGGTCGGCCGGCTCACCGGAACACCGGGCGTCGTATTGGTGACGTCGGGACCCGGCACCACGAACCTGGCCACCGGACTGATCACCGCCACCACCGAGCAGGACCCGATGGTGGCGATCTGCGGTGCCGTGCAGCGGGCCGATCGGCTCAAGCGCACCCATCAGTCAATGGATGCCGTTGCGGCGCTGAAGCCGTTCACTAAGTACACCGGCGAGGTCAACGATCCCGATAACGTCCCTGAGGCGGTCGCCAACGCCATCCGCATCGCACTCACCCAGCCGCACGGCGCGGCGGCAGTGGTGCTACCCGCTGACGTGTTGGCCGCCACCACATCAGCGGCAATCGTCGAGCCGACACCGGTGCCGACGTTGGGTCCGGCACCGGCGGATCCAATTACGCAGGCCGTCAACCTGATTCGGGCGGCTAAGCGCCCGGCGCTGTTCGTCGGCGTCCGGGCCGGCGAACCCGCGGCATGCGCGGCGCTGCGTGAGCTGATCGCGGTCGCCGACCTGCCGGTTGTCGAGACGTTTCAGGCGGCCGGTGTGGTGTCGCGCGAACTGGAAGACCGGTTCGTCGGGCGCGTCGGATTGTTCCGCAACCAACCCGGCGACATCGTGATCGGCCATGCCGATGTGCTGGTGACGGTCGGCTTCGACCCGGTCGAATACGATCCGGGGCTGTGGAATTCGGATCCGGCCCGCACGCTGATCCACATCGACGAAATGCCCGCCGATATCGACAACCACTACCAGCCCACCCTCGAGCTGCGCGGCGACATCGCTGCGACGCTGACCGAGTTGACCCCGCAATTAACCGGGCTGCGGCTGGATGACGGCGTCGGTGTCCACATCGCCGAGCAGCGGGCCGCGCTGCAGAACATCGACGAGGAGGCCCGACAACGCCCGCAGAGCGGGGGTGGTGTCAACCCGGCCGCGGTCGTGCTGAAGATCAGGGACCTGATCGACGACACCGCCACCGTGGCCTGTGACGTGGGATCGCATTACATCTATATGGCCAGGCATTTCCGGGTGTATCAGCCTCGGCGACTGCTGTTCTCCGACGGCCAGCAGACCCTTGGAGTCGCGCTGCCGTGGGCGATGGCCGCAGCCCTGGTCCGGCCGGGTACACCGGTCGTGTCGGTGTCCGGAGACGGTGGATTCCTGTTCAGTGCCCAGGAATTGGAGACCGCGACGCGACTGGGTCTGAGCTTCACACACGTGATCATGCGCGACAACAGCTACAACATGGTCGCATTCCAGGAGGAGCTGAAATACGGCCGCACATCAGGTGTGCAGTTGGGCGACTACGACATCGTTCACTACGCGGCGGCCTTCGGCGCCACGGGTGTCCGGGTCGGTAGCCTGACCGAGTTCGAGGACGCGTTCACCCGGTCGCTGGCCGAGCCGGGAGTCGCCATTATCGACGTGCCTGTCGACTACAGCCGCAACACCGAATTGTTCGCCGAGCTGCATGACGGCGTCCTGGAATGACGTCTATGCGCTGAAGAGCAAGTACAACCCGGTGAAGGTGTAGCCGACCATGACCAGCATCATGGTCAGCTGGCCGGTGAGTTGGTGGCCCGACGGGAGGAGCCGCAGCGCCTTGTCGTGCGCCGCGATCACCGCCACGATGTGTCCGGTGACCACCGACGTCACCTTGATGACAGCCAGCACCGTGGGATGCAGCGAAAGCACGTAGGCGACGTGTAAATGCGCCAGCCCCAGCAGGTTCCAGCCCTTGCCGAGCGGGTCGGCGAGGGCGAACACCGCCTGCTGCCCGCGCTCGATGAGATACGACAGGTAGTGCGCGAAGATGTAACCCACCACGATGGGAATCAGCGAGTGCGCCAGCTGGCCGGGTAGCGCATGCCGCTGCTCGCGGTCGATTCCGCCCGTCGCGCGAGCGGCCAGCGAGAAGGTCGTCGCCACCACAGCGACGAAGACCAGCATCCCGATGGTGCGCAACCCGGACAGCGAAACCGACACCGGCACAGCGTGAATATTTCGGGCCATGCTGTCAGCGAAGCTGCGCCAGGTCGCCGACGACGAGAAGCTGTCGAACGCGGTGGAGCCAAGCAGCACCGCCAGCACGGCGACGATGCCCGGCCGAATCGGCAACGACAGCAGATGATCGAAGGGGTTGCCGATCGCGATCCTCTGAGTCTTGGAGTCGCGCCGGAAGGGAGACAGCCGCGAAACCGCCATGCTGTAAACGCCGAACGGGTCCACCCGGGCGAACCACCGTTGCCCGCACAGCCAGGCCCCGCCCAGCAACACCACGGCATAGATCAGCAGCCACGTCTTGACCCACGGCAGCGCCGCCGGGTTGGGGCTCGCCAGCTCCAACCACACGAATGCGAACAACCCCACCGCGGCAGGTCGATACCCCCAGGACTGCGGGTACTTCAACCGGGGCTTGGCAAGGCGTTCCGGGATAATGCGTTGCAGCAGTAGATATACCGTGCGCATCGGTGAGATGACCCGCCATACCGGCCCTACCAGAAGCGAAACCGCCACCAACCCCACCCACAGCAGCACGTAGAAGACACCGAGCAGCGCGTTGGTTTGCGTTTGCGGTCCCCACAGCCCGGCGAGCAGCACCCACCCGGTGAATGCCAACGCCGCGACCGCCGCCACCCCCCGGACGGCCCGCGAGTCCACGAAACTCGTCACCGCCGCCGGCAGCGGGCGAGTCGGATTGTCCGGATCGAACCGCGGCCGCTTCCACGCGAGCGCGACCAGAGCGAAGGTGAAGGTCAACGCCCAAGCCGCGCCGATCACCGAAAAGGCATACGGCACCGGAAGGTCGCTCGACCCGCCAAGGCCGTGCGCGACGATGACCGGCCCGGTCACGGATGGACGTGGATGGTGGCGACGGTGCGGTCGAGATGGTGGAGCTCGATGTCGACGCTGCCCGGAACGTCAACGCTGAACTGGAATGTCTGGTTGGCCGTTGCGGCCACCTCGAACCTGTGATCGGGCACCGAATGCACGTGCAACTCGTCGGTGGCGTCGCTGGTGACATGCAGCGTAATCGGTTGGTGGACCGCTGCCTGCAGGGTCGCGTTGGCGGGCGTGACCTGCCCGTGGGCGATGGTGATGTCGACGGTCAGCGCGGCGTCGCCGACCGGTTTCGACGCACCTCCGCACCCGGCCAGTGCTACCGCGACTACCCCGACTAATGCCACCAGGAGTACGCGCGTTGACGAGACCACTGCGACTGCCCTCATGCCGCCTTCGGGGGAACGCGATCCAACGCCGGTTCCTCGGGTTGCGTTGGGGTAGCGTCATTTTCGTTGATCCGGCCGGCACCCCACGTCAGAGCGGAGACGACGCACAGGGTAAAGAACAGCACGACGACTCCGCCGGCGGTGAACAGCCACCCGGGCACGCCCGGGTCACGCTCGCGCTGCAGGATCGACACCTCGAATGTGAGGGGCCGGGTGCTGTTGAGCTGCACCGGGATTTCCTTGACGGGAATGGCGTCGTCAGCGGGCGCCCAGATCGGCACCGCCGCCAACGTTCGGCCGTCATGGATACGCACCAGCGTCTTCCACGAGCCCCACACCGGAAGTGGACGATTCGACACGTAGTGCCCCGGACCAACCTTGGTGAGCCGGTCGATCACCAGACCCCGTTCGTTATTCATCCGACCCTGCCAGGCCAGCACCGTGAGCCAATCCGGATGGTCGCTGATGGCGGTGGGCGGATTGATCTGCACGTCGGCCGACACCATCCGCTGCCCCGGTGCACTCGGCAGGTCGGTCAACTTGACCGTGGCGGTGTCCTGGCTGGGCACGTGAATGTGCAGGCCGTTGGCGACCGTGCCGCCGATGACGAGGACCGTGAGCGCCACCGCGGCGATGCCGATGCCCCGGCCCGGCAGGCGCTGGCTGGTGAGGACCATCCCGAACATCGCCGCGCAGATGCCGACCAATATCGCCACCGGGACGGCCGTCGGCAACGCTTCACGCCACAGCGAGATCGGCCACGGATAGTGGTAGACCGCTCCGATCCACAGCGACTCGAGCCACAGGCCGATGGTGCCGATTCCCAGACCGGCGACGGCGCCGAACAGGATCGGCCGGCGGAACAGCGGGGTCAAGGCCAGCACCTCGACCACCAACGCCGGTCCCAGATACAGCGGGAACCAGTTGATCGCGGCGCCCAACACCGGTCCCACAATCAGGGCCACCCCGCCGCGCAGCGCAATTGCGAACAACGCCGCGATGACCGCCGCCCCGCGGCCTAGCGTGATGCGCGCGACGATCGTTCCGACAGCGGCGGCCGCGGCGATCAGCATCGGCTGGAATACCAACCGGAACTGCGGCACTCCGAAGTCGAATTCGATCTGGTAGACCGACATCCCGATGAGCAGGCCGCCGCAGGACAGGTAACGCACGAATCGGACGAACGGGCGGTCTTTTCGCTCCACTGCATCATCGGCGGGCGCACTTGCCTGCAGGTACCGCTGGCCCTCGTACTCCAGCATGAGCACCGCGAAGAGGGAGAAGTTGGCGCCGCCGATCATCATCAGATGGGTGGGGCCCCATAGCGTCACGTCCTGGCCGAAGATGCGGTGCCAGATGTCGTCGAGCGGGAAACCGGTCATCGCGTAAAGACCGCAGGCTGCCATCAGCAATCCGCCCACCGGCGCGTGCCAGTTGCGGGTGATGCGCAGCGCTGCCGGGCCCGGCTTGTCGAACGGCAGTACCACCGAGATCATGCCGGCGACGAAGATGCCGAACAGGCCGATGATGATGAAGTAATGCGCCGGATTGGCCAGCGGCCCGGGGTCGCGGCCGTTGCCGATATGCCAGCTGACGTCCCAGATGAAGCCGAACAGCGCGCAGATGATCGAGGTGGTGAACACCAGGACCGGCAGCGCGACCCAC
>Ga0209113_1000157_pt1 | contig 13054 bp, 11 predicted proteins | sample TexAe_RefH0_O1_FD_187951 | JGI IMG/M metagenome (GOLD analysis project Ga0209113, IMG submission 187951) | Forest soil microbial communities from Davy Crockett National Forest, Groveton, Texas, USA - Texas A ecozone_RefH0_O1 (SPAdes) (version 2) | ecosystem: Environmental > Terrestrial > Soil >... | reverse complement strand
AGTGCTGGGTCGTCGGGCCGGGACTGGGCACCGACGAAACCGGTGCGGCCGCATTGTGGTTCGCCTTAGAAACCGACCTGCCGGTGCTGATCGACGCCGACGGGCTGACCATCCTTGCGGCGCATCCCGACATGCTCGCGTCCCGTCGCGCGCCGACGGTGCTGACGCCGCACGCCGGCGAATTCGCCCGGCTGGCCGGCGCGCCACCCGGCGACGATCGCGTCGGCGCCACCCGCAAACTCGCCGACGCGCTCGGGGCGACCGTGCTGCTGAAAGGCAACGTCACCGTCATCGCCGATCCCGGTGGTCCCGTGTACCTCAACCCGGCCGGCCAGTCCTGGGCGGCGACCGCCGGGTCCGGCGATCTGCTGTCCGGAATGATCGGCGCCCTGCTGGCCGCGGGGCTGCCGCCCAGCGAAGCCGCCGCGGCTGCGGCCTTCGTGCACGCACGGGCCGCCGAGCTGTCGGCCGCCGACCCGGGCCCGGGCTATGCGCCCACATCGTCGTCACGCATCGTCGCCCACATCCGAACCGCTTTAGCCGCGCTCTAGCCACCAACCGAAAAGGACCCGTTATGACCACCAGTCGACCGTCCGTCCCCGCGCACTCGATCGCGCCCGCCTACACCGGCCGCCTCTTCACCACCCCGGTGCCGGCATTGCGGCTGCCCGAGGAGTCGATGGACCCCGACGCCGCCTACCGCTTCATCCACGACGAGCTGATGCTCGACGGCAGCTCGCGGCTGAACCTGGCGACGTTCGTCACCACCTGGATGGATCCCCAGGCGGACAAGCTGATGGCCGAGACGTTCGACAAGAACATGATCGACAAGGACGAATATCCGCTGACGGCAGCGATCGAGCAGCGCTGCGTATGCATGGTTGCCGACCTGTTCCACGCCGATCATCTGCGCGACGACGACCCCTCGAGCGCATGCGGGGTCTCGACCATCGGCTCCAGCGAGGCGGTCATGCTGGGTGGCCTGGCGATGAAATGGCGCTGGCGGGCCAAGGTCGGCAAAGGCTGGGAGAAGCGCACGCCCAACCTGGTGATGGGCTCCAACGTCCAGGTGGTGTGGGAGAAATTCTGTCGCTACTTCGACGTCGTACCCCGCTACCTGCCGATGGAGGAGGGTCGCTACGTCATCACGCCCGAGCAGGTCGTCGACGCTGTCGATGAGGACACCATCGGGGTGGTGGCGATCCTGGGCACCACCTACACCGGTGAACTAGAACCCATCGCCGAGATCTGCGCGGCGCTGGACAAACTCGCCGCCGACGGGGGCGTGGATGTCCCGGTGCACGTCGACGCGGCCAGCGGGGGCTTTGTGGTGCCGTTCCTGCATCCCGAACTGAAATGGGACTTCAAGCTGCCGCGCGTGGTGTCGATCAACGTCAGCGGGCACAAGTACGGGCTGACCTACCCCGGCATCGGCTTCGTGGTGTGGCGCAGCAAGGACTACCTACCCGAGGACTTGGTCTTCCACGTCAACTACCTCGGCGGTGACATGCCGACCTTCACCCTCAACTTCTCCCGCGCGGGCAACCAGGTGATCGGCCAGTACTACAACTTCCTGCGGCTGGGACGCGAAGGATATACCCAGGTCATGCAGGCGTTGTCGTCGACCGCCCGGTGGCTGGGTGCGCAGCTGCACGAAGCCGACCACTGTGAGGTGATCTCGGACGGGACGGCGATTCCCGTCGTTGCCTTCCGGCTGGCCCGCGGCCTGGGCTACACCGAGTTCGACGTCTCGCATGAGCTGCGGGGCTTCGGCTGGCAGGTGCCGGCCTACACCATGCCCGACAACGCCACCGACGTCTCGGTGCTGCGGATCGTGGTGCGGGAAGGGCTCTCGGCCGACCTTGCCCGAGCGCTGCACGATGACGCCCAAACCGCCCTGGCCAGCCTGGACAAGCTCAAGCCCAAGGGCCACTACAAAGCCGAGCACTTCGCGCACTGACCTGCCGGGATACGGTCCGCGGAGTCCGCTCTGGGACAATGGTTGGCGTGGTCGTAACGCCGACATCCCTGACTCCGGGCGTCCTCGCTGAGGCCGTCGTGGATCTCGGCGCCATCGAGCACAACGTGCGGGTGTTGCGCGAGCATGCCGGCAACGCGCAGGTGATGGCCGTCGTCAAAGCCGACGGTTACGGACACGGCGCCACGCAGGTCGCGCGAGCCGCCCTGGCCGCAGGTGCCGCCGAGCTCGGTGTCGCCACCGTCAACGAGGCGCTGGCGCTGCGCGCTGAAGGACTCACCGCACCCGTGCTTGCCTGGCTGCATCCACCCGGGATCGACTTCGGCCCCGCGCTGCTGGCCGACGTGCAGATCGCGGTGTCGTCGGCGAGGCAGCTCGACGAGCTGCTGGGTGCGGCACGTCGTACCGGTCGCACCGCCGCGGTGACCCTCAAGGTGGACACCGGCCTGAATCGCAATGGCGTCCCGCTGGCTGACTACCCGTCGATGCTGACCGCGTTGCGCCAAGCCGCCGCCGAGGACGCCATCCGGCTGCGTGGCCTGATGTCGCACATGGTCTTCGCCGACCAGCCCAACAATCCGATCAACGACCTTCAGGCGCAACGATTTACCGAGATTGTGGCGCTGGCTCGCGACCAGAAGGTGCCCTTCGAGGTGGCGCATCTGTCGAACTCGTCGGCCACCATGTCGCGTCCCGAGTTGGCCTACGACCTGGTTCGGCCCGGTATCGCCGTGTACGGACTGAGCCCAGTGCCCAACCTGGGTGAGATGGGTCTGGTTCCGGCGATGACAGTGAAATGCACTGTGGCGCTGGTGAAATCGATACGGGCCGGCGAAGGTGTGTCGTATGGACATACCTGGATCGCGCAACAGGACACCACGGTGGCCTTGATGCCGATCGGCTATGCCGATGGTGTCTTCCGGTCGCTGGGTGGACGGCTCGACGTCCTGATCAACGGCCGGCGGCGCGCCGGCGTCGGCCGGATCTGTATGGACCAGTTCCTCGTCGACCTGGGCCCGGGACATGTCGACGTCGCCGAAGGCGACGAGGCGATCCTGTTCGGGCCGGGCACCCGAGGTGAGCCCACTGCGCAGGAGTGGGCGGACCTGCTGGACACGATTCACTACGAAGTGGTGACCAGCCCGCGGGGACGGATCACCAGAACCTATCGCGAGGCTGAAAATCGTTGAGCGACCAGGATCCTGACGGCTTCCACATAGGCAAGTCGAGGCGTGGACGGTGGCTGGCGGGCGCGGCGGGAGTGAGCGCCGTGGGTGCCGTCGCCGGGGCCACGGTGGCCGGCTCGATGCTCAACCGCCGTGCGGTCATCGACGATCCCTTTGCCGACGAGGATTTCGAGACGCTCGACGGCGACCGCAGCTACCTGGTGACCACCCCCGACGGTGTGCCGCTGGCGGTGCGCGAGGTCGGCCCCACCGATGCGCCGCTGACCGTCGTGTTCGCCCACGGCTTCTGTCTTCGCATGGGCGCCTTCCACTTTCAGCGAATGCGGCTGAGCGACGAGTGGGGTGCGCAGGTCCGGATGATCTTCTACGACCAGCGCGGCCACGGCCGGTCCGGCAACGCTCCGCCGGATACCTATACCCTGACGCAACTGGGCAAGGATCTGGAGACCGTGCTGCAGGTGATTTCGCCGCGCGGCCCGATCGTGCTGGTGGGCCACTCAATGGGCGGGATGACGGTCTTGTCGCACGCCCGGCAGTTCCCGCGTCACTACGGCGGCCGGATCGCCGGAGCGGCACTGATCTCGTCTGCGGCCGAAGGGGTGGCCGAGTCGCCGCTCGGAGAGATCCTGAATAACCCTGCGCTGGAAGCTGTTCTGCGGGCTGCGCGTTCGGCGCCCAAGCTCGCGCAGCGTGGCCGCAACGCCGCACGTTCGCTGATCGGGCCGATCCTGCGGGCGGCGTCGTTCTCCGACATGCGGGTCAGCCCGAGCATCGTGGCGTTCTCGGAGAAGATGATGCTCGAAACCCCGATCCCGACGATGGTGGAGTTTCTGCACGCTCTGCAGGCGCACGACGAAACCGCCGGGCTGCCCGCGCTGGCCAAGATCCCGACGCTGATCGTCTGTGGCGACCACGATCTGGTCACCCCCGACGAATACTCGAGGAAAATGGCCGAGGTGCTGCCGGACTCGGAGTTGGTGATCGTCGCGAAGGCGGGCCATCTGGTGTTGCTGGAAAGGCCCGCTTCGGTCAACGACGGGCTGGTGCGACTGGTCAAGCACGCGACCCCAGGCAGATTCACCGCGCTGAGGCAGCGTTTGCGCGATCGGGTCCGGCGTCGTGACTGACGGCAAGTCCGGCATGGCGACGCTGCCGCATGTCGACGACACCGTGGCGCTAGGTGCGCAGCTGGGCAGCCAGTTGCGCGCCGGCGATGTCGTCGTGCTCTCCGGTCCGCTGGGTGCGGGAAAAACTGTGCTGGCCAAGGGAATTGCAACGGCGATGGACGTCGACGGGCCGGTGACCTCGCCGACGTTCGTGCTGGCTCGGGTGCATCCGGCGCGACGCACTGGTGCCCCGGCGATGATCCACGTCGACGTCTACCGATTGCTGGACCACACCGGCGCCGACCTGCTCGACGAGCTCGAAAGCCTGGACCTCGACACCGAACTCGACGGTGCCGTCGTCGTGGTCGAATGGGGTGAAGGCCTGGCCGAACGATTGTCCGACCGGCATCTCGACGTCCGTCTGGAGCGAATCAGCAACTCCGACACCCGAACCGCGACCTGGCAATGGAGCTGCCCATGAGCCGGCTGGTGTTGACCATCGACACCTCGACTCCCGCGGTCACGGCGGGCGTGGTCGCCGATGGCCATGTGTTGGCCGAGCGGGTCACCATCGACGCCCGGGCACATGCCGAGCGGATCACCCCGAATGTGTTGGCCGCCATCGCCGATGCGGGGAGCTCGATCGCCGATCTCAATGCCGTCGTCGTCGGCTGCGGTCCCGGTCCGTTCACCGGGCTGCGGGTCGGTATGGCGACCGCCGCGGCCTACGGTCACGCACTGGGTCTTCCGGTGTACGGGGTCTGCAGCCTCGATGCCATCGGTGGGCAGACCACCGGCGAGGTGCTGGTGGTCAGCGACGCCCGCCGGCGCGAGGTTTATTGGGCCCGCTATCGCGACGGTGTCCGGGTCGACGGTCCCGAGGTCAGCGCCCCGGCCGATGTCGACCCGGGTCCCGCGCAGTCGGTGGCCGGTTCGCCTGATCACGCGGCGCTGTTCGGGCTGCCGTGCATTGAGCCGACGTATCCCGACGCGGCGGGCCTGGTGGCCGCGGTGGCCGACTGGTCGCAAGCTCCGGCTGCGCTGGTGCCGCTGTATCTGCGGCGGCCGGACGCCAAGACGCTGGCCGAGCGGCAGGCGGCCGGCCAGTGAACGTGACGATCGACGGGCTTACCGACGCCGACGCCGAGCGCTGCGCCGAGCTGGAGTCGCTGTTGTTTCCCGGCGACGACCCTTGGCCGACAGCCGCTTTCGTGCGCGAGCTCGCCGCCGATCACAATCACTATGTGGCCGCACGCGACGACGACACATTGGTCGGCTACGGCGGCATTTCACGGTTGGGTCGCACGCCGCCCTTCGAATACGAAATCCACACCATCGGCGTCGATCCGGCGTACCAGGGCCGTGGCATCGGCCGTCGAATGCTGGACGAGCTACTGGACATCGCCGCCGGCGGCGTCGTGCATCTCGAGGTTCGCACCGACAACGCGACGGCGATCGCCCTGTACCGCAGCGTGGGATTCACCGAAGTGGGTCTGCGCCGGCGGTACTACCGGATCAGCGGCGCCGATGCCTACACCATGCGACGGGAGGCGCTTTCGCAATGACGACCATCCTTGCGATCGAAACGTCCTGCGACGAAACCGGAGTCGGCATCGCCCGGCTCGGCGGCGACGGCACCGTGACGCTGCTGGCCGACGAGGTGGCGTCCAGTGTGGACGAACACATTCGATACGGCGGCGTCGTGCCCGAGGTCGCGTCGCGGGCACATCTGGAGGCGCTCGAACCGGCCATGCGCCGCGCGCTGGCCACCGCGGGCCTGACCAAACCCGACGTCGTCGCGGCCACGATCGGGCCGGGGCTGGCCGGTGCCCTCCTGGTCGGAGTGGCTGCGGCCAAAGCATATTCGGCGGCCTGGGACGTTCCGTTCTACGCGGTGAACCATCTGGGCGGTCACCTGGCCGCCGACGTCTACGAGCACGGCCCGCTGCCGGAGAGCGTGGCGTTGCTGGTGTCTGGCGGCCACACCCACCTGTTGCATGTCCGGTCGCTCGGCGAGCCGATCGTCGAGCTGGGCAGCACCGTCGACGACGCGGCGGGGGAGGCCTACGACAAGGTGGCGCGGTTGCTGGGGCTGGGCTATCCCGGCGGCAAGGTGCTCGATGACCTGGCGCAGACCGGTGACCGCGACGCGATCGTGTTCCCCCGCGGCATGACCGGGCCGCGCGACGAGCCGCACGCGTTCAGCTTCTCCGGGCTCAAGACCGCTGTCGCGCGCTACGTGGAAAGCCATCCGGACGCCGGGACCGCCGACATCGCCGCGGGCTTTCAGGAATCGGTGGCCGACGTGCTGACCATGAAGGCGGTCCGTGCGGCGACCGAGTTAGGGGTCTCCACCCTGCTGATCGCCGGTGGCGTCGCCGCGAACTCACGTCTGCGGGAGCTCGCCGCCGAGCGCTGCGCGGCCGCCGGGTTGGCGCTGCGCATCCCCGGGCTGCGACTCTGCACCGACAACGGGGCGATGATCGCGTCGTTCGCCGCACACCTGGTCGCCGCAGGTGCGTCGCCGTCTGCGCTCGATGTCGCCAGCGACCCGGGACTGCCGGTGATAAAAGGCCAAGTCAGCTGACAGCGAAGAAGCACCGGGTCGATCTTGAGTGCTAGCACTCGCATGTATAGAGTGCTAGGTGGCAATCGGACAACCCCGGGCGTCGGCACCCGCGACGACGACGCGTAGGCACGGACGAAAGCCAAAACACCTGGTAAATCGGGGCAACCGCCCCAGACCTGCTACCAACTAAGTGGAGGGCTCCAATCGTGGCGAGCGTCAACATCAAGCCACTCGAGGACAAGATCCTCGTACAGGCCAACGAGGCCGAGACCACGACCGCATCCGGTCTGGTCATTCCCGACACCGCTAAGGAAAAGCCCCAAGAGGGCAAAGTCGTCGCCGTCGGCCCCGGCCGGTGGGATGAGGACGGCTCGAAGCGGATTCCGCTGGACGTGTCCAAGGGCGACACCGTCATCTACAGCAAGTACGGCGGCACCGAGATCAAGTACAACGGCGAGGAGTACCTGATCCTGTCGGCCCGCGACGTGCTGGCCGTCGTCGACAAGTAGCTAGAGGCGTGTTCCGCCCCGGCGAACACCTGCGTCAACGCGTGGGTGATTTCCGGGGCGGATCGCTTATGAGACGGGACAAGTAAGGACCTATGAGCAAGCAGATTGAGTTCAACGAAACCGCGCGCCGGGCGATGGAAGCCGGCGTCGACAAGCTCGCCAACGCGGTCCGCGTGACGCTGGGCCCGCGCGGCCGGCATGTGGTGCTGGCCAAGGCCTTTGGCGGGCCCTCGGTCACCAACGACGGCGTCACCGTCGCCCGCGACATCGACCTGGAAGACCCGTTCGAGAACCTGGGCGCCCAGCTGGTCAAGTCGGTGGCCACCAAGACCAACGACATTGCCGGCGACGGCACCACCACCGCGACCGTGCTGGCGCAGGCCATCATCAAGCACGGACTGCGCAACGTCGCGGCGGGCGCCAACCCGATCGCGCTCGGACTGGGTATCGGCAAGGCCGCCGACGCGGTGTCCGAGGCGCTGCTGGCGGCGGCCACCCCGGTGTCCGGCCAGACCGGTATCGCGCAGGTGGCCACCGTGTCGTCGCGTGACGAGGTGATCGGTGAGCTGGTCGGTGAGGCGATGACCAAGGTCGGGCACGACGGGGTGGTGAGTGTCGAGGAGTCGTCGACGCTGAACACCGAGCTCGAGTTCACCGAGGGTGTCGGCTTCGACAAGGGCTTCCTGTCGGCCTACTTCGTCACCGACTTCGACGCTCAGCAGGCCGTGCTCGAGGACGCCCTGATCCTGTTGCACCGCGACAAGATCAGCTCGCTGCCCGACTTGCTGCCGCTGCTGGAGAAGGTCGCCGAGGCCGGTAAGCCGCTGCTGGTGATCGCCGAGGATGTTGAGGGCGAGCCGCTGTCGACCCTGGTGGTCAACGCCATCCGCAAGACGCTGAAAGCCGTCGCGGTCAAGGCGCCGTTCTTCGGCGATCGCCGCAAGGCGTTCCTGGAGGACCTGGCTATCGTGACCGGCGGCCAGGTGGTCAACCCCGACGTCGGGCTCGCGCTGCGCGAGGTGGGTCTCGACGTGCTCGGTTCGGCTCGGCGGGTGGTGGTCAGCAAGGACGACACCGTCATCGTCGAGGGTGGTGGCAGCGCCGAGGCCATCGAGAACCGCGCCAAGCAGCTGCGGGCCGAGATCGAGTCCACCGACTCCGACTGGGATCGCGAAAAGCTGGAAGAGCGGCTGGCCAAGCTGTCCGGAGGCGTAGCCGTGATCAAGGTCGGTGCCGCCACCGAGACCGCGCTCAAAAAGCGCAAGGAAAGCGTCGAGGACGCCGTTGCCGCCGCCAAGGCCGCTGTCGAAGAGGGCATCGTCCCCGGTGGTGGATCCGCGCTGATCCACGCCCGCAAGGCGCTCAAGAAGCTGCAGAAATCGCTGTCCGGCGACGAGGCCAGCGGCGTCGAGGTGTTCTCCAACGCGCTCAGCGCACCGCTGTACTGGATCGCGACCAACGCCGGCCTCGACGGCGCGGTTGCGGTCAGCAAGGTCGCCGAGCTGCCGGTCGGCCACGGGCTGAACGCGGCAACGCTGAAGTACGGCGACCTGGCCGCCGACGGCGTCATCGACCCGGTCAAGGTCACCCGGTCCGCGGTGCTCAACGCCGCATCGGTGGCACGCATGGTGCTGACCACCGAGACGGCCATCGTCGAGAAGCCGGCCGAAGAGGCCGACCACGGCCACGGGCATCACCACGGCCACGCTCACTGAGCGATTTTCTTCAAACACCCCCGGCCCTAGTGGCCGGGGGTGTTTTGTTTGTGTTTGCTGCGCTTTCAGGCCGCTGCACCGCGAAACATCGGGCCCGCACATCGGGGGGCCTCTACAAGGGAGCAACACGATGAGGGTTTCTCAGATGATGCTCGCCGGCCCACTGGCAGCGATGATGCTGGCCGCGTCGATGGCCGGCTGCAATAGCACTCCGTCGACGACGAAGTCGGGATCGGCCACCTCAGCCACCACGTTTGGGAGCGCAGGTCCCAGTTCTTCAGCGTCGGCATCGCCGAGCGACTACACCGGGCTGTTGATCAAGGCGACAGACATCGACGCGCCGATGCCCTTCATCGCCGGCCCGCCGACAAACAACCCCGATGGCCAACCGGGAGCCGCCATAACGTTCAGCAGCCAACCCCACCCTGCAGATGAGAACGGCGTCACGGTCAAGGACGTCCACATCGTCGACACCATCCGAGTCCTGCCGGATCGGTCCGCTGCCACGAGCGCGCTGAACTCTGCAAAGACGGGACAGGGTGTGGTGAAAGATCCGAAAACGGATCCGGCCAATGTTGGCACCGGCGGAACCATGTTGACGGGTACGTCACCGGACGGTTCAAAGAACTTGACGGTGTTGATGTTCACCGAGGGCCGAGGTTTCGTCACGCTGGAGTTTGTTGGCGGGTCGGACTCGCCCCCGCCGCCGCCGGACTTCGTCACCGACGTCGGCCAAAAGCAAGACGCGGTCGTCAAGAAGGGGCTCGCCGGCTGACGGCGTCTGAGGCCGTCGTTTGACGCTCATTGCAACGATGCGGCCCGGCCGGATGGCTTACATCAGTGACCACCGAGACGGCCATCGTCGACAAGCCCGCCGAGGAGGCCGAGCACGCCGGCCACCATCACGGCCACGCTCACTAGAGGTAATGGCGAAACACCCCCGGTCACCAGGCCGGGGGTGTTTTGTTTTGGCATGGACCGCATTTGGCAGTGGGCGTGGGATCGGTATCGGGCGAAGTATTTGTGGGCAATGTGCGCGATCGCGTTTCCCGTGATGCTGCCGATCTACTTGCTTGCGTCGTTTCTCGTTGTCGCTTTTGAGAAGTCCGGTCACTACGTTGAGGCGGTCGTCGCTACCGTTGCCGCCGTGCCGGTGATGTGCTACACGTTCTTTCCTGCAGGCCGCCGAGGATTCCGCCTTGTGGAGCAATGGGCAGCCGGCCACGAGGTCGATCGGACGAAAGCCCTGGAGTCCACATACACCTACGCTCGAGCTGCGGTTGCCCGTTGCCTGGCCGTACACACTGTAGGTGGCGCCGCGTTGTCGGTGGTTGTGGGTGCGATCGCTGGGGCTACAGGCTCACGGCTGGTCCAGTGGGCGATTATCGGAGCCTCCGTAGGGGGGATTTGCCAGGGGCTGACCGGTGCCCGCAGCTTTGTAGAGGGAGCACTGCGACCGGCCAGGGTCGCCCTGGCCGGTGACACCTCGATCGGCGACTCGCTGCCCCGCTCACGGCCGACGTTCGCGGCTTGGTCGAGCCTGACCATGATCGCGGCCGCGTTCGCCTTCGCCGTTGGGGGCGCGATGCTGGCGGCCGTGTTCGATCTAGACCATGAGATACCGGTGCTCGCCGTCGTGATCGGGTGCGCGATGGCGCTTGGCCTCGGAGTGCCAATCACCGTCGGCGCCGGGTTCTCGCTGTCCTTGCGTCCCATTCGCGATCTCGCCGCAGGAACGGAGCGTGTTGCGGCCGGTGATTTCAGCCAACGCCTGCCGGTGGTCCAAGATGACGACCTCGGCGCGCTGGCGGCGTCTTTCAACCGCATGCAGGCGGGATTGGCTGAGCGGCAACGACTTCAGGCCGCGTTCGGGACCTACGTCGACCCGACTCTGGCGGCACGCTTGCTTGAACAAGGTGACGACGTTTTTACCGGTGAGCGCCGCGAAGTGAGCGTCATGTTCGTCGACATCCGTGACTTCACTCCATTCGCCGAGGCCAACACCGCCGAAGACACCGTCGCGCGGCTCAATGCCCTCTTCGAGATTGTGGTGCCGGCCGTTGTCGATGCCGGTGGGCATGTCAACAAGTTCCTCGGCGACGGCGCGCTTGCTGTGTTCAGCGCTCCGAACGATCTTGCCGATCACGCTGATGCGGCAGTGAGCGCCGCGGTGCTGATTCACCGCCTGGTGGCCGAGCGGTTCAAGGGCGCGCTTCGGATCGGCATCGGAATCAACACCGGTCTGGTGATCGCCGGCACCATCGGCGGGGGAGGCAAGCTGGAGTTCACGCTGATCGGTGACACCGTCAATGTCGCGGCCCGCGTCGAGCAGCTCACCAAGACCACCGGAGACGCGATCCTTCTCACCCACCACACTGTGGACGCGCTCGTTTCAAGTCCGCTCGGACTCGCCGACCGGGGATCGCATGCACTCAAAGGCAAGTCAGCCGCTGTGAAGGTCTTCGGGCTCGACCCAACGATGACCCACTGACGGCTTACATCCGATACCACCGAGACGGCCATCGTCGACAAGCTCGCCGAGGAGGCCGACGATCATGGTCACGGCCACCACCATCACTAGTTAGCTCTCGACGAAACACCCCCGGTCTGCGAGGCCGGGGGTGTTTCGTTTACGGAATGGACCGCATGTGGCAGTGGGCGTGGGATCGGCACCGGCCGAGGTACTTCTGGACGCTCTATGCCATGGGTCTTCTCATGACACTGGCGATCTACCTGATGTGGTCGCTTCTCATCGTTGCGATCGAGGGATCCGGTCAGTACGCCGAGGCCGCCGTGGTCGCTGTGGTCGCCGCACCGGTGCTGCAGTATGTCGTCATCCTGCCCGGCATCGGCCGCAGCCGCTTTCTTGAGCGATGGGCGCGCGGGCACGAGGTAAATCGAGCGCAGGCATTGGACGTCACTTACGCCTGGGCCCGAAGGGCAATCATCCGAATTGTCGCGACGCACGGGGTAGGGGCGGCGCTGTTGTCGGTCGTCGTCGGCGTGATCGCATCGGCGGCCGCGTCGCAGGTCGCCCAGTACGGCATTCTGGGTGCTCTCGCAGGAGCCGCGATGGGGCTGACTGGTTCACACAGTCTCACGGAAGGAGCAATGCGGCCTGTCAGGGTCGCCCTGGCCGGTGACACGTCGATTGGCGACGCGCTGCCCCGTTCGCATCCGAGCTTGGACCGATGGTCGAGCGTTTCGGTGCTCGGCGTCGCGTTCGTGTTCGCTGTCGTGGGCGGGATGCTGGCGTCCGCGTTCGATCGAGCCCATGAGAACCCCGTTCTGTTCGCGGCCCTCGGGGGTGCATTGACACTCGGCTTCGGAGTTCCGATAACAGCGGGCCTCGCGTTCGCGCCGTCTTTCCGCCCGATTCGCGACCTCTCCGAGGGCACCAGACGTGTTGCGGCCGGTGATTACAGCCGGCGTCTGCCGGTGGTCCAAGACGACGACCTCGGGGCGCTGGCGGCGTCGTTCAATACGATGCAGGCGGGTTTGGCTGAGCGGCAACGACTTCAGGGTGCGTTCGGCACCTACGTCGACCCTGTCCTGGCTGCCCGGCTGCTGGAACAGGGTGACGATGTCTTCACCGGCGAGCGCCGTGACGTGACGGTGATGTTCGTCGACATCCGCGACTTCACCCCGTTCGCGGAGGCGAACAGCGCCGAGGAGACCGTCGCGAGGTTGAACGCGTTATTCGAGATCGTGGTGCCGTCTGTCGTCGGTGCGGGCGGGCACGTCAATAAGTTTCTTGGCGACGGCGCGCTTGCCGTGTTCGGCGCCCCCAATGGTCTCGCGGATCACGCCGACGCCGCAGTGGGCGCCGCGGTGATGGTCGAGCGCTTGGTCGCCGAGAAGTTCGGCGGCGAGCTGCGCATCGGCATCGGGATCAACAGTGGTGTGGTGATCGCCGGCACTATCGGTGGTGGGGGCAAGCTTGAATTCACGCTGATCGGTGACACCGTGAACGTCGCGGCCCGCGTCGAG
>Ga0209113_1000156_pt1 | contig 13111 bp, 15 predicted proteins | sample TexAe_RefH0_O1_FD_187951 | JGI IMG/M metagenome (GOLD analysis project Ga0209113, IMG submission 187951) | Forest soil microbial communities from Davy Crockett National Forest, Groveton, Texas, USA - Texas A ecozone_RefH0_O1 (SPAdes) (version 2) | ecosystem: Environmental > Terrestrial > Soil >... | reverse complement strand
GGCAGCAATCGCCCGGTGGCTTGGCGAAGTCGGCGGACGCGGCGGGCCCGACGACGACCGAGAGGATCAGTGTCGGGCTGACAGGATTTGAACCTGCGACCACTTGACCCCCAGTCAAGTGCGCTACCAAACTGCGCCACAGCCCGAAGCCGCCGCTGGATCACCGGCAGCAGGTGGAAAGCCTACAACAGACCGCGGACTCCAACCCAAACGCGACGTGGCACGATCGCTCGGGTGGCCAGCAGACCCACCGACGACCAACACCTGCGCGACCTCGCGAGGCTGCGCCGTGTTCGGGACCGCATTGACCGCGACTACGCGCAGCCGCTGAACGTCGAGGCGCTTGCCCGAGGCGCGAACATGTCAGCCGGCCACCTCAGTCGCCAATTCAAAATCGCCTACGGTGAATCGCCGTACTCCTACCTGATGACTCGTCGAGTCGAGCGCGCGATGGCGCTGCTGCGTCGCGGCGACCTCGGCGTCACCGAGGTCTGCTTCGCGGTCGGCTGCTCATCGCTGGGCACCTTCAGCACGCGCTTCACCGAGTTGGTCGGTGTCTCCCCCAGCACCTATCGGGACCAGACAGCTCACCTGGAGGCGGGCCTGCCGTCGTAAGTAGAAAAGCAGGTGACCCGACCGGTCAGGAATCGAGAAGCTCCCGCCGCCGCTCTGCACCTAACGTGACTGTCATGGACATCACCATTCACTCGAGCATGCTGCCGCACGACGATCCGGAAGAGTCGCTGGCGTTCTACCGCGATACCCTCGGCTTCGAGGTCCGCCTCGATGTCGGCAAGGGCACGATGCGGTGGATCACGGTCGGCCCGCCGAATCAGCCTGGCACGTCTATTGTTTTGAATCCGCCGGCCGTGAACCCGGGTATCACCGAGGACGAACGACGCACCATCGCCGAGATGATGGCCAAGGGCACCTACGCGATGATCGTCCTGGCCACCAAGGACCTCGACGGAGTGTTCGATCGGCTACAGGCTACCAATGCCGACATTGTTCAAGAGCCCACCGAACAGCCGTACGGAATTCGCGACTGTGCCGTGCGCGATCCCGCGGGCACCATGATCCGCATCCAGGAGTTGAGCTAGATCGTTGTCGGCTCGCTCAACTTGACCAGCATCTTGCCGATGTTGGCCCCGGTGAACAGCCCGTTGAGGGCGTCAACGCAGGAGTCGACGCCCTCAAAGACGGTCTGGCGGGCCTTGATTCGGCCCTCGTGACCCCACTTGCGAAGCGAGGCGAACGCTTCGTCGAAGCGCCCCCACTGATCGAGCGCGTTGAATCCCTGCATGGTCGCGGTCTTCGACAACAGGTTCACGTAGTTCGCCGGCCCGGGGTGGTCGCCAGTCAGGTAGCTGGAGATGATGCCGCACAACACGACCCGCGCATTCATGGCCAACCGGCCCAACACGGCGTCGAGAATGGGCCCACCGACGTTGTCGAAGTAGACATTGACCCGCTTGGGGCAGTGCTCTTTCAACGCGGCGCCGAGGTCGTCGTTCTTGTAGTCGATGCAAGCGTCGAAACCGAAGTCCTCGACCACAGCCCGACATTTCTCCGGCCCACCCGCGATGCCCACCACCCGGGCGCCGGCGATCTTGGCGATCTGCCCCGCCACCGATCCGGTAGCGCCGGCCGCGGCCGAGACCACCACGGTGTCTCCGGCCTGCGGCCGACCGACGTCGGTCATCCCGATGTACGCCGTGGCCCCGGTCGGACCGTAGACCGACATGATCGCCAGTTGATCGCTTTCGTCGGGGATCGGCGTGCTGAACACGTCGTCGCGGACGATCACATATTCCTGGAAGCCGGTCAGCGTGGTGATCACGTCGCCGACCGCGAAGGCATCACAGCGCGATGACACGACCTCCCCGATCCCGGCCGCGCGGATGACTTCGCCCAACTGCACAGGCGGCAGGTAGCCCGGCTGATCGTTGAGCCAGGTGCGGACCGCGGCGTCGAGACCCACATAGGTGGTGCGGACCAGCGCCTCGCCCTCGGCGGGCTCGGGCGCCGGCGTGGTGACCAGTTCGGTGTCTCCGGGCTGGACGAGCCCGCTCGGACGGCGACGCAGCAGGATCTGACGGTTCGCTAAATCGGCCACGATGCAGAAACTACCGAATGCGAATGACCTATTCGGCGCGATCTTGGTATGCGAGCATCGGTGAATGAAATCCGAGGACGACCCCGAAGCCCGAATTCGGGAGCTGGAGCAGCCGCTGGCTGAGGCGGCACGAGCTTCCGAGGCCGGCGCGAATCCGCCGCCAAGTAAGTGGGCACCACCGCCCGCCTCCTCGATGCCGCCACCGCCCGGTGCCGCGTTCCCGCCGGGTCCCCCGATGCCGACACCGCCATCGCTCCCCTACAGTGGCGGCTTGTTCCCGAGCCCATCGGCCCAATACTCACGTAGCAACCGGACGTTGTGGATCATCCTCGGAGTCTTCGTCATTGGCATGATCGCGCTGCCGGCCGCGATATTCCTCTTTACCGCACACCAGGTTTCACGTAGCGGCATCACCACCTTCTCGCCCATTCCGAGCATCCCCACGGTAGGCCCCACCCCTTCGGCGGCCACGACTGCGAGCCTGGCGCCGACCCCACAGACATCGGTGTCGACCGCGCCGGCAGGCCAAAACATCACCGTCTCCGGCATCAACGAAGCCCGGACCATTGCCTGCAATGGGGGCAGCGTCAGCGTCAGCGGAATCACCAACAATGTCGTGATCACCGGCCACTGCGCGAGCGTGACGGTGTCCGGTATCCAAAACCAGATCACCGTCGACGCAGCCGACATGATCCAAGCCTCAGGCTCCGGCAATCAGGTCACGTATCACAGCGGATCTCCGAAAATCGACAATTCTGGCTTCGGTAACAACGTTCAACGGCGCTGACCCGTCAGACGGTGAGCAGCCGGTAGAGCCCGATGAGGCCGACGATGACGATCGTGGTGCGCAGCGCATTCGGGGAAAGCCGACGGCCATAGCGTGCACCCAACCAGCCGCCGAGCAGTGACCCGATCGCGATGAGTCCGGCGACCGCCCAGTTGATTCGATGGAAAGCCACCATCGTATAAGCCAGCGCCGCAACAAGATTCACGATCAATGTTAGCAGGTTCTTCGCGGCGTTCATCCGCTGCACCGATTCCGGCAGCAGTGCACCCATCGCGCCAACCAGCAGAATCCCCTGCGCGGCAGTGAAATAGCCGCCATAGACGGCGACCGCAAAGGTGCTCGACACCACCGCGGCCATCCGGCCGGGCGAAATGTCTTCGGCGGACTGACCTGCCTTCTTCGCCCGTTCCTGCGCCCACGCCTGGATACGCGGACCAACGACCACCAGGACCAGCGCGATGATCAGCAGCACCGGCACCACCGCGGTGAACAGTTTCTCCGGAAGGTGCAAGAGCAGCCAAGCACCCAGCATCGCGCCGAGAACCGAAGCGGGAATCTGCCACACCAGCCGGCCGCCCTGACCGCGCAGCTCACGCCGGTAGCCCCAGGTGCTTGAGGCATTGCCCGCAACCAGGCCCACCGCGTTGGACATCGTCGACGTCACCGGCGGATATCCCATCGCGACAAGCGTCGGAAACGTGATCAACGTCCCCGAACCGACAACGGCATTGATCGCGCCGGCCCCCACGGCGGCGAGGACGATCAAGATCCCTTGCGACAACGACACTGACAAAACCCTATCCGGCTCAACTCATGGGTAAATATGAGTTACAGCACTGCTCGTTCCGCCCTCAGCGCGACTTGGGCTTGCGCTTCTCGCGGACCCGGACGTTGATGCGAATCGGGCTGCCTTCGAAGCCGAAAGTTTCGCGCAGCCGTCGCTCCAAAAATCGGCGGTAGCCCGCTTCCAAGAAGCCGGAGGTGAACAGCACGAACGTTGGCGGCCGAGCAGCGGCCTGGGTGGCGAACAGAATCCGCGGCTGTTTACCGCCGCGCACCGGCGGCGGTGTCGCCGCCACCACTTCCTTGATCCAGGTGTTCAACCGGCCGGTACCGATCCGGGCGTCCCACGACGCCAGCGCACTCTCCAACGCCGGCACCAACTTCTGCACCGCGCGGCCGGTTTTCGCCGAGATGTTGACTCGCTGCGCCCACCGCACCTGCACCAGTTCGCGGTCGATCTCGTTGTCCAGCACGTAGCGGCGATCCTCGTCGACCAGGTCCCATTTGTTGAACGCCAACACCAGCGCCCGCCCGGCCTCGATGACCATCGACAGCACCCGCAGATCCTGCTCGGTCAACGGCACCGATCCGTCGATCAGCACGATCACCACCTCGGCGGCGTCAATCGCTCCGTGGGTGCGCACCGAGGCGTAGAACTCGTGGCCGCTGGCCTGACCCACCTTGCGGCGCAAGCCGGCGGTGTCGACGAAACGCCAGACCTTGCCGTCCAATTCGATCAACGAGTCCACCGGATCGACCGTGGTGCCGGCGACATCATGCACCACCGATCGCTCATCGCCCGCCAACCGGTTCAGCAGCGAGCTCTTGCCGACGTTGGGCTTGCCCACCAACGCCACCCGTCGCGGACCGGTCTGCGTGGAGGCCAGTTCGGCGACCTCCGGCAGCGCACCGACGACGGCATCAAGCAGATCGGCTACGCCGCGACCGTGTATCGCGCTGATCGCGTGTGGCTCACCGACGCCCAACGACCACAACGCGGCGGCATCGGCTTCGCCTTTCTCGCTGTCAACTTTGTTGGCGGCCAGGAAGACCGGCTTGCCGGAGCGGCGCAGGATACGAGCCGCAGCTTCGTCACCGGCGGTCGCGCCTACGACCGCGTCCACCACCAGGATCACCGCGTCGGCGGTACGCATGGCCACCGATGCCTGCTCGGCTACCAGCATCTGCAGGCCTTCGGCGTCGGGCTCCCATCCCCCGGTGTCCTGCACGACGAACCGGCGTCCGGTCCACAAGGCGTCGTAGGACACCCGGTCACGGGTCACCCCGGGCACGTCCTGAACCACCGCTTCCCGTCGGCCCAGGATTCGGTTGACCAGCGACGACTTGCCGACGTTGGGCCGGCCCACCACGGCCACCACTGGTGGCGGACCACCGGCCACATCTTCGATGGAATCAACGAATCCCGTTGATTCCCACTCGCTTTCGTCAACCCACGTGCCGTCTTCGCTCACCGAACCGCCTCGCTTCGCTGCTTGACCAACTGCAGGAGGTGAGCGATCACTTCGGATTCGGTCATCTCGCTGGTATCGACGACCACAGCATCCGACGCGGCCCGCAACGGCGACACCGCGCGCGTCGAGTCCAGGTGATCGCGGCGGCGAACGTCGGCAAGCACTGAGTCATAGTCGTCGATCAAACCGGCGGCGACATTTTGATCATTACGGCGCCGTGCCCGCGTCTCGGCCGACGCGGTCAGGTAGATCTTGACGTCGGCGTCGGGCAACACCACGGTCCCAATGTCGCGTCCCTCGACCACGACGCTGCCGGGTCCACTGGCCAGGGTGCGCTGCAAGCCGACAAGTCGGGCGCGGACGGCGGGAACAGACGACACCGCTGACACCGCCTTGGTGACCTGCTCGCCACGGATTTCCGACGAAACATCTTCGCCGTCAAGGTAACTACGATCCTCACCGGGGTCGAAACCCACCGACAGCTTGGTGCTGGACGCGACTGCTGCTACGCCGTCCTGGTCGGTGAGGTCGATTCCGGCGCGCAGTACAGCCAGCGTCACGATGCGATACATCGCACCGGTATCCAGGTACCGGGCCTGCAATGCATGCGCCAATCCCCTTGATACCGACGACTTTCCGGTGCCCGCCGGGCCGTCTACCGCGACAACGACTGGGGTCACAGCCCTACCGCTTTGTAGAGCTCCCCGATCTCGTTGCGGCGCAGAGCCCGAATGCTGCCCGGCCGCTGCTCTCCCAGTGCCACTGCGCCGATATCGGTGCGGACCAGCGTCTGCACTGGAAATCCCACCTCGGCCAGCATCCGGCGCACAATGCGTTTACGTCCCTCGTGCAGCGTGACTCGAAGCAGCGTTTTACCGGGAATGGCGTCGACCACTGCGAAATCGTCGACTGCCACCGGCCCGTCGTCTAACTCGATTCCGGCCCGGAGTTTCTTGCCGAGACCGCGCGGCACCGACCCGTTGACCGTCGCCAGGTAGGTCTTGGGTACTTCAAACGAGGGATGCATCAGCCGATGAGCAAGCTCGCCATCGTTGGTCAGCAAGATCAGGCCCTCGGTGTCGGCGTCGAGCCGTCCCACATGAAAAAGCTTCTTGTTGCCCCGAACTCGGTGTTCGACCAAATCGCCGATGCAGGGCCGGCCACGATCGTCAGACATCGTCGAATGCATGCCGCGCGGCTTGTTCAGCGCCAGATACACCAGCGAGTCATCCAGAACCACCCGGGCCCCGTCGACTCGGATCACCGAGGCATCCGGGTCGACCCTGGTGCCGAGCTCGGTGACCAACTGTCCGTCGACCTCGACGCGGCCGTCGATGATCATTCTCTCGGCAACCCGCCGCGAGGCAATCCCGGCCTGCGACAGCACTTTCTGCAGGCGAACCCCGCTGGGTTCGCTGTCGGTGACCATCACTCGTGATCCACATCGAATGACAACGGCGGATCGTCGGAGACCGGACCGCCGCCGAGCTTGACGAAACGTGGTTCAGCGTCCAGGGATTCGCTCAGGTCGTCGATCATGTCGACGTCGGGAAGCAGTGGTGCGATATCGGGCAGATCGGTCAGCGACGACAGTCCGAGGCGTTCCAAGAACAGCTCGGTGGTCGCGAAGGTCACCGCCCCGGTGTCGGCGTCGGTGCCCGCTTCGGTGATCAACCCGCGCGCCAGCAGTGTGCGCATGACCGCGTCGACGTTGACCCCGCGCACCGCGCTCACCCGTGCGCGTGTCACGGGTTGCCGGTAGGCCACCACCGCGAGTGTCTCCAGCGCCGCCCGGGTGAGCTTCGAGCGAGATCCGTCCAGCAGCAAGCGCTCAACGTAGGGCGCGAACCGGGCCCGGGTGTACAACCGCCATCCCCCGCCGGCCTCGCGCAGGTCGATGCCGCTGTCGCGTTCGGTGAGCTCATCGGCCATCGCCCGAAGCTTGGCCGCCACCCGGTAGGCCGGCTGCTCGGTGGCCGCGGCGAGCGCCTCGACGGTCACCGGGGTGTCGACCACCAGCAGCAGCGCCTCCAGCACCGCACCGAGCTCGGTGTCCTCGAGCTCCGGTGCCGTCGCGACGTCGATGCCGAGGTTGTCATCGGACAGATCGAATTCTGAGTCCAAATCGGACACGTCGGCGCCCGGGTTCGGGCCGGCTGCGTCGATGTCCAAGTCCTCGTCGGACGATGGCTCGGTCATGAGTATTGGTCCCGCAATTCGTCGCTGGGGGGTTGTTCTCCGGTCCATGAAACCTGGAGCACACCAAGCGGTTCTGACTGGTCAAATGCTACCGTCCGGGACCGATACAGCTCGAGCAGAGCCAGGAAGCGCCCGACAATCTCGATCGACGCCGTGCAGTCGGTGATCAGGTCGGAGAACGATGCCCACTGGCCGATGCCACGCTTTTCCAGCAGCGACATCAGCTGTTTGGCTTGCTCGGGCACCGAGACCATCAGCTCGTGCAGGTGTTCGGTGGCCACCGTCGGCACTGGCCGTGGCGTGAACGCGGTCGCCGCGATCTCCGCGAACCGCGCGGCGTCGACGCCCAACATCACCTCGGGCAGCAGGTCTTCGTAGCGGTCTTCCAGCGACACCGCCCGCGGATAGCTGCGCAGCGCGGCGGCCTCCAACTCGGCGAACATCTGCGCGACGTGCTTGAACGCCCGGTACTGCAGCAGCCGGGCGAAAAGTAGGTCGCGGACTTCCAGCAGCGCCAGATCCTCGGCGTCGTCGACCTGGCCGGACGGCAGCAGCCGCGCAGCCTTGAGGTCGAGCAGCGTCGCTGCCACGACGAGGAACGTGGTGGTCTCGTCAAGTCCCAGCTCGGAGCCGATCGCGCGGGTGTAGGCGATGAAGTCATCGGTGACTTGGTGCAGCGCCACTTCGGTGACATCGAGCCGGTGCGCGAAAATCAGTTGCAGCAGAAGGTCAAACGGCCCCTCGAAATTGGTCAACTTGACCTGGAAGCCGTTGTGGGGTGATGCCTCGCAGGTCGTCCCGCCGTTCACGCGCCGAACCGGTCGATCACCTCGCGGGCCAGCGACCGGTATGCGGCCGCGCCGGCCGATCTCGGTGCCCACGATGTGATCGGTTCGCCGGCGACGCTGGTCTCCGGGAAGCGGACAGTACGGGAGATGACGGTGTCGAACACGAGGTCGCCGAACCGTTCCACCACCCGGGCCATCACCTCGCGGGAGTTCACGGTGCGCGGGTCGTAGCGCGTGATCAAGATGCCGCTGATGTCCAGCTTCGGGTTGAGCCGATCGCGCACCTTCTCGACGGTGTCGGTCAGCAAGGCCAGGCCGCGCAGCGAGAAGAACTCGCATTCGGTCGGGATGATGACGCCGTCCGAGCAGGCCAGGCCGTTGACGGTCAGCAAGCCCAGCGACGGCTGGCAGTCGATCAGGACATAGTCGTAACGGTCCAGCACTGGGTGCAGCGCGCGGGCCAGTGTCTGCTCGCGTCCGACCTCGTTGACCAGCTGGATCTCCGCGGCCGACAGGTCGATGTTGCTCGGAACCAGGTCCAGATTTTTGACGCGGGTGTGCATCAGCACGTTGTCGAGCGACACCCGCGGTTCGACCAGCAGGTTGTGCACCGTGTGTTCCAGCTCGTAATGCGGCACACCGAGGCCGGCCGACAACGCTCCCTGCGGGTCGAGGTCCACCAGCAACACCCGTCGGCCGTATTCGGCCAGGGCGGCGCCAAGGTTGATCGTCGAGGTGGTCTTTCCCACGCCGCCTTTCTGGTTACACATCGCCACGACTTTGGCCGGTCCGTGCGAGGTGCGCGGCTTGGGTTCGGGGATCGCCCGCGGTGGGCGCCCGGTCAGGCCGACTTCGGTGCCGCTGTCGGCGTTGTCAGTCATGCCCGACTGCGGCTCGGCAGCATGGATCGCCTCGGCATGCGCGGCGGTCGGGAAATGGCGGACATCGCAGGAGAGTCTAACGGGTATACGCGCCCGCGCTGTGAGACCCGCAACAACGTAACCAGCGAATTTGGGGACAGCCCGGTTTGAATGCCGAGCGGGCTAGGGTGGGCGTCCCGAAGTACCGCGCATACATGCGACAGCAAGAAGGCACGGTTTGGAAAACCGTCGAGCACAAGGCCCACGTGGAGTACCAGAGCTTGATCTCGGATCTGATGTTGGAATCCGAGTACCTGGGCGGCTAACGCGCCTGAGGTCACGGGGTTTGCGGTATTCCGAACGGCGGCAGCCATTTCGGGTGCCCAGGAGACGCGATCAGGTTCTGCGACCGCGCCGCCGCCGTATCCTGCGCGTGCCAGGATGTGTCCATGACGGTGGTATTCGTACACGGCAACCCGGAGACCGCTGCGGTCTGGGACCCTCTCGTCGAGCTACTCGGTCGAGATGATGTGGTCCGGTTGTCCCCGCCCGGGTTCGGTGCCCCACTGCCGGACGGCTGGCCGGCCACTTACCTGGATTACCGGGACTGGTTGGAAGGCGAGCTGACCCGCTTCGCCCGCCCGGTTGACCTGGTCGGCCACGACTGGGGCGGCGGCCACGTGCTGAACGCGATGATGCATCGCCCGGAGCTGGTGCGCAGTTGGGTCAGCGACGTCGTCGGACTATTCGACCCGGATTACGTATGGCATGACCTGGCCCAGGTTTGGCAGACGCCCGGCGAGGGCGAAAAGCTGGTCGACACCATGATGGGCGCGCCGCTGGAAGAACAGGCTCAACGGCTGACGGGGCTCGGCATGACACCGGAGGTCGCCACAAAGCTGGCCGCCGGTGCGGGTGCGGAGATGGGCCGCGCGATTTTGCTGCTGTACCGCTCGGCGCGGCAGCCGGTCATGGCACAGGCCGGCCAGGATTTGGAGAAGGCCGCGGCACGACCCGGGTTGAGCGTGCTTGCGACCGAGGACCATTACGTCGGCTCGGCGGAGATCCGGCGCCGCGCGGCCGAACGCGCGGGCGCCCGCACCGAGGTGCTGGAAGGCCTGGGCCACTGGTGGATGGTGCAGGATCCGGCGCGCAGCGCAGACGTCCTGGCCCGCTTCTGGGACTCGCTCGACTAGCGGGCCGTCCGCGGCCGCACTTTCATCGAGCCAATGCGGTTGCCGGGGTTGCGTGATCGCCTTGTCGGCGGCGCATGTTGACCGCGGCGACGCGGGAGACGAAGTAGGGGTGCATCAGGCGAACCGGCGGGTCGATGAGGTTATTGACCCGGAAGAACTTCTCGACGATCACGGCGTCGGACTCACACGCGGTAAGCACCCAATCAGCAAGTCGGTTTGTCACACGCATTGACAGCGGTCGCCGTCCTTGGACCTCCGGAAAAGCCAGGTCGCTGCCGGCGCCCATCCGCCAAGCCACACCAATCGATTTCGCTGCGGCACGGAAGTAGCGCCGGGCGAGGTTGCGCCGGCCGCGGAGCAGGCAATCCCGCAATGCCATGGCTTCCAGCGCTGCCACCGTCATGCCTTGCCCGTAGATGGGGTCGAAGCTGCAGATCGCGTCGCCGCTCACCAACAGGCCGTCGGGAAACCGTCGCATCTTGTCGTAGCGCCGCCACTGGCTGCACGGCATCCGATGCCGAATCACCTCCCCGATCGGTTCGGCGGCCCGTATTGCCGCCAGCACGTGGGCGGGGGCGTAGTCCTCGGCGAAGGACAGCATGCCGGCCAGATCGCCGGGCGGCTCGTGGCCCACCATCCCGAAGACTGTGAAGATCCACGTGTCATTCTCATAGCCAACCAGAAACATCCCGGTGGGCCGGCCCGGCGCGGCGCCAACCAAGACCATCTGCTCAACAGTGCCGGGCGGAATTCGCAACGGCTGGCTGACGTAGCACGTCCGCATGAATATCTGGTCCTCGACCGGACGGTCGTAGCCAAGGCTTTCCAGAAGGTTCGGTGTGTGGGCTCCGCGACCCATCGCGTCGACGACCAGGTCCGCCGTCAACTCCTGTTCGGTGCCGTTGTCGCGGTTGACCACCCGCACGCCGGTGACGCGGTTCCGATCCGCCGACGACGTCATCTCGGCTGCATCCAGCCCGCTCAGGATCGTCACGTTCGGGACCGCCCGCAGTCGCCGCCGGATATGGCAGTCCAGAAACGGCCGGCTCGGAACATACACCGTCATTGCTTGTCGATCCCGTGCCGTACCGACCCGGACCAGCTGATGTCCGCCGACTGACATCCAGACCTTGGACAGATCCCCGTCATCGAGAACGGGTGCACCGGCAGCGGCCAGCTCGTCGAGAATGCCAGGGAAGAGTTCATCGATGATCTGGCCGCCACGTCTGAGCAGGGCATGAACATGCCGGCCCTGGGGCACCCCCCGCCGATTGGTGGGGTCGTCCGGCAAGACGTCGCGTTCCACCACTGACACGGTCTCGTAGAAATCAGCTAGGACCCTGGCGGCGAGCATCCCGCCCATGCTTGCCCCGAGAACAACCGCGTGCTGACCGAGCTTCGCCATCATCACTCCTGACCGTTACTTCGACTTTGGTCAGTGTGGCGAGCACTTTTGGGGTCGGCTTGAGTAGCCGACTACTTAACTTTCGCGGGTGGAGTGGGCGGCTAACGCGCCCGTGGATGGGCCTCGGCCCAGACTTCGCGTAGCGCGTGCACGGTGACCATGGTGTAGATCTGCGTCGTGGTCACCGATGCGTGTCCCAGCAACTCCTGCACCACGCGGACGTCCGCCCCACCCTCCAACAGGTGTGTCGCAAACGAGTGCCGCAGCGTGTGCGGCGAGACGCCTGCGGTGATACCGGCGCGCTCGGCAGCATCCTGCAGGACTTGCCACGCGCTCTGACGCGACAGCCGGCCGCCGCGGGCATTGAGGAAAATGGCCGGCGTACCGCGCCCGCGACGGGCCAATTCGGATCGCCCGCGGACCGTGTAGGCCTCCAGTGCTTGCACAGCGGGCCGTCCGATCGGAACCAGCCGCTGCTTGCCGCCTTTGCCGTGCAGCAGCACCGACCGAGCGTGTGTGTCGATGTCGTCGACGTCGAGTCCGACTGCTTCCGAGATGCGCGCGCCGGTCGAGTACAGCAGCTCGAGCAGTGCGCGGTTACGCAGTGTCAGTGGGCCGTCGGACGGGCTGTCGCCGCCGGCGCCGGCCAACAGGGCCAGGACCTGATCGAGGCTGAGGCTCTTGGGCAGACGCCGCCCCGGTGTCGGTGGCTTGACGGCCTGAGCGACGTCGAATTGGGCCAAGCCTTCGGCTGCGGCGAACCGGTGCAGACCGCGCACAGCGATCAGGGTTCGGGCCGCCGAGACCGCCGACAAGGGCGAGACGCCGGAATCGGGATCGCCGCGGCGCAAGGCCATCAGGAATTCGCTCACGTCGTCCTCGCTGACCTTGGCCAGGTCGTCGACGCCGCGCACGGTGAGGTGCTCGAAGTAGCGGCGCAGGTCGCGGCGATAGGAGCTCAACGTGTTGGCGGCGACTCCCCGCTCGATCGTCAGATGATCAAGGTATCCCTGCAGCTGGCCCTCCAGCGGTGGCGCCAGCGTCGTCATCGGGCCGCCTTTCGCGCTCTGAACGCCGTGGACCGGTCGGTCCATGGCGCATCCACCGGCCGTGGCTCGGCGATGCCCTCGCTGACTGCATAGGCGGCTAAAACACCGGCAACTGCAAGGGAATTCACGATCTCACCGCGGAAAACCCGCTGCACCGCCTCAGTGAGGGGATACCACTGCATGGTCATATCGGCCTCTTCGTCGTGCGATTCGGGCCGGTCCACCTGGCTCAAGCCGGTGGCCAGATAGACCCGCACCGACTCGTCGCTGAAGCCGGGTGCGGAATCCAGATCGACCAACAGCTGCCAGGTCTCCGCCTGAAGGCCGGCCTCCTCGCGAAGCTCCCGGGCGGCGCTCAGATACGGGGCCTCCCCGTCGACGTCGAGCAGTCCGGCGGGCAACTCCCACAGCCGTCGACCGATGGGGTGGCGATACTGGTAGACCATCAGGATTCGG
>Ga0209113_1000155_pt1 | contig 13201 bp, 11 predicted proteins | sample TexAe_RefH0_O1_FD_187951 | JGI IMG/M metagenome (GOLD analysis project Ga0209113, IMG submission 187951) | Forest soil microbial communities from Davy Crockett National Forest, Groveton, Texas, USA - Texas A ecozone_RefH0_O1 (SPAdes) (version 2) | ecosystem: Environmental > Terrestrial > Soil >... | reverse complement strand
CATCGATCCGGGAGTCCCGGTGTTCGCGCTCGGCCGCTACGCGGGGGCGCGGCGGCGAGCGATCGTCGCGATGAAAGACCGCGGCCGCGCCGATCTACGGGCGCCGCTGGCCCGCTCGTTGGCCCTCGGCGTGCACCGCTTGCTGCGGTGGGGTCTGCTCGACGTTCCGTTGACCATCGTCCCGGCGCCGACCCGCGGCTGGTCGGCCCGTCATCGCGGTGGTGACCCGGTGACACATCTCGCCACCCTGGCGACCGCGGGTCATCCCGACATCACCGTCGTGCGGGCGCTGCGCATGACGGTGTTGGCCCGCGACTCGGCGGGGTTGACCAGCGCCGCACGTGAACGCAACGTCGCCGGACGCGTGCTACTGACCCGACAGCGTCTGCCGCCGCGCGGCGAGGTGCTGCTGGTTGACGACATCGTCACCACTGGCGCCACCGCCCGCGAGTCGGTCCGGGTGCTGCACCGGGCCGGGGCGCGAGTGTCGGCTGTGCTCGCGTTAGCAGCGGCGTGAGTGTTTGTGAAGAACTCGCAACAGGTCGGGCGAAATGCTGGCAATGCCGCCCGTGGACGGTCTACCGTCGGGAACAAGCACCAACAACGCCTCAAGGCCGCGCATCTGAATCGCAGGTTGAGGCGCCACCGTCAACGGTAGGGGGTGAGTGTTCGACACCTTGCATCGGCGGGCGGCCACTGAGTTCTGACAACCCCGTCGGCGCGTGTACCTATAGCCGGGCGCGCTTAGCTGCGCGCAATGCGAGAGAAACGAGTTGTCAAGTATGTCAAGACAAACCGTGGATTCCGGGCAGCTTCTGGCTGAACCTCCGGTCGACGCCGATGAACACGAACCGATGGCAAGCGCCGAGGTCGTCGTCAAAGGCCGCAACGTCGAGATCCCTGACCACTTCCGCGTCTACGTCTCGCAGAAACTCGCCCGCTTGGAGCGACTCGACCGAACCGTCTACCTCTTCGACGTCGAACTCGACCACGAACGCAACCGGCGCCAGCGCAAGTCCTGTCAGCACGTCGAGATCACCGCTCGCGGTCGTGGCCCGGTCGTCCGTGGCGAGGCGTGCGCGGACAGTTTCTATGCCGCGTTCGAGTCCGCGGTAGCCAAGCTCGAGGGCCGGCTGCGCCGCGTGAAGGATCGCCGCAAAGTCCACTACGGCGACAAGACCCCGGTCTCGCTGGCCGCTGCGACCGCCGTCGTACCGAATCCCGAACCGGACCTCGACGACATCGAAGCCCCACACTTCGGCGACCCCAGCGGCAACGGGCAGCACCAGCCCGGGCGAGTGGTGCGGACCAAGGATCACGAGGCCAAGCCGATGTCGGTGGATGACGCCCTCTACGAGATGGAGCTGGTCGGCCACGACTTCTTCTTGTTCTACGACAAACAGACCGAACGGCCTTCGGTGGTCTACCGCCGGCACGCCTACGACTACGGTCTGATTCGACTCTCCTGAGCCGATCCAACCCGGGCCACGGCGAGCGTCGACTCGTCGTGCCCGGGGGTACCACCTGAGCCGTCACCTAGGATGGATGACGCCGAAGACGTCTGATCTACGACAGGACCTAGGGGACTAAGCCGTGCTGGATAAGTTGTTGCGACTTGGCGAAGGTCGCATGGTCAAGCGCCTCAAGCGTGTGGCCGAGTACGTCAACAGCTTGTCGGACGACATCGAGAAGCTGACCGACGCCGAACTTCAGGCCAAGACCGCGGAGTTCAGGAAGCGGCACGCCGACGGGGAGACCCTCGACGACCTGCTGCCCGAGGCGTTCGCGGTGGCCCGCGAGGCGGCTTGGCGGGTACTCGACCAGCGGCACTTCGACGTGCAGGTGATGGGTGGCGCGGCGCTGCACTTCGGCAACGTCGCCGAGATGAAGACCGGTGAAGGCAAGACCCTGACGTCGGTGTTGCCGGCCTATCTCAACGGCATCGGCGGCGACGGCGTGCACATCGTCACCGTCAACGACTACCTGGCCAAACGTGACAGTGAGTGGATGGGCCGGGTGCACCGCTTCCTGGGCCTGGACGTCGGAGTGATCCTGTCGCAGATGACGCCCGACGAGCGGCGCGTGGCCTACGCGGCCGACATCACCTACGGCACCAACAACGAATTCGGCTTCGACTACCTGCGCGACAACATGGCCCATTCGCTGGAAGAGTGTGTCCAGCGCGGCCACAACTTCGCCATCGTCGACGAGGTCGACTCGATTCTGATCGACGAAGCCCGCACCCCACTGATCATCTCCGGGCCCGCCGACGGAGCCTCGAATTGGTATTCCGAATTCGCCCGGCTGGCGCCGCTGATGGAAAAAGACACCCACTACGAGGTGGATCTGCGGAAGCGGACCGTCGGTGTGCACGAGCTCGGCGTGGAGTTCGTCGAAGACCAGCTCGGCATCGACAACCTCTACGAGGCGGCCAACTCGCCGCTGGTCAACTACTTGAACAACGCGCTGAAGGCCAAGGAGCTGTTCAATCGCGACAAGGACTACATCGTCCGCGACGGCGAGGTGATCATCGTCGACGAGTTCACCGGCCGCACGCTGGTCGGCCGGCGCTACAACGAGGGCATGCATCAGGCCATCGAGGCCAAGGAGCGCGTCGAGATCAAGGCCGAGAACCAGACGCTGGCCACCATCACCCTGCAGAACTACTTCCGGCTCTACGACAAGCTCTCCGGCATGACCGGTACGGCGCAGACCGAGGCCGCCGAACTGCACGAGATCTACAAGCTCGGCGTCGTGCCGATCCCGACGAACCGGGCGATGGTCCGCACCGACCAGTCCGACCTCATTTACAAGACCGAGGAAGCCAAGTACATCGCGGTCGTCGACGATGTCAGCGAACGCTACGAGAAGGGTCAGCCGGTGCTGATCGGTACGACGAGCGTGGAGCGCTCGGAGTATCTGTCGCGGCAATTCCAGAAGCGGCGTATCCCGCACAACGTGCTCAACGCGAAGTACCACGAGCAGGAAGCCGGCATCGTCGCCGAGGCCGGCCGCCGCGGCGCCATCACGGTCGCCACCAACATGGCCGGCCGCGGTACCGACATCGTGCTGGGCGGCAACGTCGACTTTCTCACCGACCTGAGGTTGCGGGCCCGCGGTCTGGATCCGGTCGAGACTGCCGACGAGTACGAGACGGCCTGGCACGAAGAGCTACCGCTCGTCAAAGACGAGGCGGCGGCCGAAGCCAAAGAGGTCATCGAGGCCGGCGGGCTCTACGTGCTGGGCACCGAGCGGCACGAGTCACGCCGTATCGACAACCAGCTGCGCGGCCGCTCCGGCCGTCAGGGTGACCCCGGTGAGTCGCGGTTCTACCTGTCGCTGGGCGACGAGTTGATGCGTCGTTTCAACGGCGCCGCGCTGGAGACGCTGCTGACCCGGTTGAACCTGCCCGACGACGTTCCGATCGAAGCGGGAATGGTGACACGCGCGATCAAGAGCGCGCAGACCCAGGTCGAGCAGCAGAACTTCGAGGTCAGAAAGAACGTCCTCAAGTACGACGAGGTGATGAACCAGCAGCGCAAGGTCATCTACGCGGAACGTCGCCGCATCCTGGAAGGCGAGAACCTGCAGCAGCAGGCGCACGACATGCTCGTCGCCGTGATCACCGCGTATGTCGACGGCGCCACCGCTGTGGGGTACGCCGAGGACTGGGATCTGGAGAAGCTCTGGGAGGCGCTGAAAACGCTGTATCCGGTCGGCATCGACCACACCACTTTGATCGACTCCGAGGCGGTCGGGGAGCCCGGCGAACTGACCCGCGAGGAGTTGCTCGACGCGTTGATCGAGGATGCCGACCGTGCCTACGCCGCGCGGGAAGCCGAGCTCGAAGAGCTGGCCGGTGAGGGCGCGATGCGTCAGCTGGAACGCAATGTGCTGCTCAACGTCATCGACCGCAAATGGCGTGAGCACCTCTACGAGATGGACTACCTCAAAGAGGGCATCGGCCTGCGCGCGATGGCGCAACGCGACCCGCTGGTCGAGTACCAGCGTGAGGGTTTCGACATGTTCACCGGGATGCTGGACGGCCTCAAAGAAGAGTCCGTCGGCTTCCTGTTCAACGTCGCCGTCGAGGCGATACCGGCCCAGCAGGTCGGACCGGTCGCCGAGCCGGAGGGCCTGACCGAGTTCGCCACCGCCGCCGCGGCCAGCGCGCAGCAGCAGGCCTCCGGCGCTCCAGCTCCCGCCGCAGCTCGTGAACCGGCACCTGCGTTGCGCGCCAAGGGAATTGACAACGAGGCGCCCCAGCTGACCTACAGCGGGCCGGCCGAGGACGGCTCGGCGCAGGTGCAGGGCAACGGTGGCGGCTCGGCAGCCGGCGGGTCCGGCGGCTCTCGCCGTGAACGCCGCGAGGCCGCCCGTCGGCAGGGGCGGCACGCCAAGGCCAAGCGGCGCTAGCGCCATGGACGTCAAAGAAGTGCTGCTGCCCAGCATGGGTGTGCGGTACGAGTTCACCAGCAACCACGGTGAGCGGATCGGCATCGTCGCGCGACGCGGCGGCTACTTCGAGATCGTCCTGTACGGCAATGACGACCCCGACCAGGCTCGTCCGGTCTTTCGCCTCACCGACGAGGAAGCGGACGCGGTCGCGCAGATTCTGGGTGCGCCGCGGATCGCCGAACGTTTCGTCGAACTCACTCGCGAGATACCGGGGCTCGAAGCCGGTCAGGTGCACATCCTGCCCGGCAGTGTCTTCGTGGACCGACCACTGGGAGACACCCGTGCCCGAACCCGAACCGGCGCGTCGATCGTCGCGATCGTGCGCAATGACGAGGTGCTCGCTTCCCCGGGGCCGTCCGAGAAGCTGCGCGCTGCCGACGTGTTGATCGTTGTCGGCACCGAAGCCGGCATCAACGGCGTGCAGCAGCTCGTCCAAAAGGGCTGATTGCGTGCAGATTTCGGCGCCGCTGCTGTTGCAACTCGGCGCAGTCCTCACTGCGCTTGCGTTGCTGGGCGCACTGGCCCGGCGGTTCGCGCTGTCACCGATCCCGCTGTACCTGCTGGCCGGGCTGTGGCTCGGCAAGGGCGGCATTCATTCGGTGACCGAGGCCAGCGTGTTCGTCAAAACCGGCGCGCCCATCGGTGTCGTGCTGCTGCTGCTGACCTTGGGCCTGGAGTTCTCCAGCGCCGAATTCGCCAGCAGCATGAAGCAGCACGTCCCCTCGGCGCTGGTCGACGTCGTGCTCAACGCGACGCCGGGGGCCGTCGCGGGCTGGCTGCTCGGGTTCAAGGGCATCGGGATCCTCGCGCTGGCCGGCGTGACCTATGTGTCGTCGTCCGGTTTGATCGCCCGACTGCTCGAAGACCTCAACCGGGTGGGTAACCGCGAAACACCCGCGATCCTGGCGGTGCTGGTGCTCGAGGACTTCGCGATGGCGGCCTACCTGCCGGTGTTCGCGGTCCTGGTCAGCGGCGGCACGTGGCCGAAGGCGCTGCTCGGCATGGTCATCGGGGTCGGAGCGTTTTGGATCGCGTTCGTCATTTCGCACCGATGGGGCCATTACTTCGGCCGGCTGGTGGGATCCGAGGATTCCGAGCAGTTGCTGCTGCGCGTCCTCGGGGTGACGCTGATCGTTGCCGCGCTGGCCGAAGAGGTGCACGCGTCGGCTGCCGTCGGTGCGTTCCTGGTGGGTCTGACGTTGACCGGCGACACGGCAGACCGCGCCCGGAAAGTGTTGGGGCCGTTGCGCGATCTGTTCGCCGCGGTGTTCTTTCTCGGGGTCGGGATCGGGGTCGATCCGCACACGCTGGCTCCTGCGCTTCCGGCGGCGATTGCCCTGGCCGTGGTGACCAGTGCGTCCAAGGTGGCAACCGGGATCTTCGCCGCGCGGCGCGACGGCGTGGCCCGCCGCGGCCAACTGCGCGCCGGCACTGCCCTGATCGCTCGCGCCGAATTCTCGTTGATCATCATCGGCCTGGCCGGGGCGTCGATAGCCGGCCTGGCCCCGGTGGCGATGTCGTATGTGTTCGTCGTCGCCGTGATCGGGCCGGTGCTCGCCCGGTTAGGCGGCGCCCCACTGCCCTCCCGTGCCCGGGAGGCCGCCTAACCGATGTGCAGCGCAACCACCTGCCAGGGTCCCGAGCCCATCCGCTCGATGCGGCAGGCGATGGCATGCATGCGGCGCCCACGGCTGTAGCTGCCGAACACCTCGGCCGCAGCGAACCCGTCCGGACTGCCCACCGCCTGCAGTCGCACCCGGCGCAACATCGCCACCCCGCCATCGGCATCGGCCAGTCGATTGGCCGACAGCACCGAATCGACGAGTCCGGCGGCGAGCAGGCCGTTCAGCTGGGAAATCGAGCGGCGGCGGTCGATCACTTCCAGCACGCGGCGTAGCGCGGCGTCGGCGAAACGTGCCGCCTGGCGCATCGACGCCGACAGCGCTGGCGCGGGTTGCGGACGTTGGCTCGAATGCCGTTGTGGCACATGTACATTGCGTCGTCGCAGCGCGGTCGGTGAGGGTGATCGGCACTGCCGGACGTCACGGGCCGGAGGCTCGCAATCGACCACATTGGTGACCGCAAACGTCGTCTGTTCCGATGGGCGTGAACTGGTCGACACCACACTCTCCCGCGAATTCCGAAGGGCCCGAGAAGCCAGCCTGCTGGAGAGTGGCAGACGAGTGTGACGATCATCGCACAATCGCCGCATCCGCGTACCCGCGCTGCGCCGGGCCGCTGGGGACCGTTACCGTGTGCGGCATATTGGTCGGTAGACCGATTCGCAAGGCAGGTAAAGGGGAGAGGCGACGTGACCCGGTTGTCCGCTTCGGACGCCTCCTTCTACGACCTGGAGAATTCGGCGACACCGCTCTACGTGGGCTCGCTGTCGATTCTGCGTCAGCCGCGGGCCGGGTTGAGCTACGAGACGTTGCTGGCCACCGTTGAGCGGCAGCTGCCGAAGGTGCCGCGGTACCGGCAGAAGGTCCGCGAAGTGACGATGCGGCTGGCCCGGCCGGTGTGGATCGACGACCGCGATTTCGACATCACCTACCACGTCCGTCGCTCTGCGCTCCCGTCGCCGGGCAGCGACGAGCAGCTCCACGAGCTGATTGGCCGGCTGGCCGCCCGCCCGCTGGACAAGACGCGCCCGCTCTGGGAGATGTACCTGGTAGAGGGCTTGGCCAACAACCGCCTGGCCCTGTACACCAAGTCGCATCAGGCGTTGATCAACGGCATGGGCGCGGTCGAGATCAGCCACGTCATCGCCGATCGGAATCGTCGTCCGCCGCCGTTCGCCGAAGACATCTGGGTGCCGGCACGCGAGCCGGGCAACGTGGAGCTGATGCTGCGCGCGATCGGTGACTGGGCCACCCGCCCGCAGGCGCAGCTGAACGCCGTCCGCAGCGGGGTCACCGATCTGTTGACCAACTCCGGACAGCTGGTGGACGCCGGCCGGAGGATGTTCGATGTCGCCCGGACGTTGGCGCGCGGCAACGCCCCCAGCAGCCCGCTCAACACCACGGTGTCGCGCAATCGACGGCTGACGGTCGCGCGCGGCCGACTTGACGACTATCGGGCGATTCGGTCGCGCTACAACTGCGATGTCAACGATGTGGTGCTGGCGGTGATCACCGGTGCGCTGCGCAACTGGCTGTTGTCCCGCGGCGAGTCGGCCGCGCCGGCAGCGACAGTGCGGGCCATGGCGCCGTTGCCGGTCTACGTCGACGAAACATTCGACTCGTCGGGCCGGGGGCAGGCGATCAGCCAGGTCGCGCCGTTTCTGGTCGACCTGCCGGTCGGGGAGGGCAACGCGGTGGTGCGGCTGTCGCAGATCGCCCACGACACCGAATCCAATCCGACGGCGGCCAGCCTGGTCGATGCCCGCACCATCGTTACGCTGTCGGGTTTTGCGCCGCCGACCTTGCACGCCATGGGAATTCGAGTCGCGACCGGCTTGTCGCCACGTTTGTTCAATCTGTTGATCACCAATGCGCCGGGCGCCCAGTCGCAAATGTATGTCGCCGGTGCGAAGTTGTTGGAGACCTATGCCGTACCGCCGCTGTTGAACAACCAGGTGCTGGCCATCGGGGTGACGTCTTACAACGGCATGTTGTATTTCGGCATCAACGCCGATCGGGACGCGATGAGCGACGTCGACATGCTACCGGCGTTACTGGCCGAATCGCTTGATGAACTGCTGGAAGCCGCGCAGTAGGACGCTCTTCGCCGAGCAGGAAACCTCCTTCGGGACTTAACATCGGCTATGAGCAAAGCTTCGGCTACCAACGGGTCGGCCAAAAATAAAAAGCAGGGTGACGCCAAGCCGCCAAAGGCCAAGATTCCGAACGACGTTTACGAAGCTGAATTGTTTAGGTTGCAAACGGAATTCGTGAAGCTGCAAGAGTGGGTGCGAGCTACCGGCGCACGTGTGGCGGTGGTTTTCGAAGGCCGTGACGGAGCCGGCAAGGGCGGAACGATCAAACGGATCACTGAATATCTCAGCCCCCGGATCGCCCGGATCGCCGCCTTGCCGGCACCGACCGATCGTGAACGTGGCCAGTGGTATTACCAGCGCTACATCGCGCATCTGCCCGCCAAGGGCGAGATCGTGCTCTTCGACCGGTCTTGGTACAACCGGGCCGGCGTGGAGAAAGTCATGGGATTCTGCACGCCGCAAGAGCATGAGCTGTTTTTGCAGCAGACACCGATCTTCGAGCAATTGCTGATCGACGACGGGATTCTCTTGCGGAAGTACTGGTTTTCGGTTTCCGAAGACGAGCAGTTGCGCCGATTCAAAGCGCGGCGCAGCGACCCGGTGCGGCAGTGGAAGTTGAGTCCGATGGACCTGGAGTCGTTGTACAAGTGGGAGGACTATTCACGGGCCCGCGACGAGATGATGGCCCGCACCGATATGCCTTACAGCCCATGGTATCTGGTGGAATCGGATATCAAGAAGCACGCGCGGCTCAATATGATTGCGCACCTGTTATCCACAATCGAGTATCGCGATGTCAAGAGACCCAAAGTAAAACTGCCCGATCGTACAATCAATAGCGGAAACTATCAGCGGCCGCCGCGCGAGTTGTCGACCTATGTGCCCGATCATGTGGCAACGTTGATCGGTGACACCGAGTAAGCGCGTTCCTGATTCAGATGGTTGCTGATGCGGATCTACATCCCGGTGACACTGCCGATGCTCCAACAGCTTGTCGCCGACGGCTCGCTACGGCCGGTCAGCGGCACCGCCTTCGCGGTGACCCCGAAACTGCGGGAGGCCTACGCCGAGGGCGACGAGGACGAACTGGGCGAAGTTGCGCTGCGTGAGGCCGCGCTGGCCTCGTTGCGGCTGCTGGCCGGCGCCGCCGAGGATTCCGGGCAATCCGGGGACGAGTTGCCGCCGCGACGCGCGGTGCTGGTGGCCGATGTTGGCGATGTCACATTGCGCCCCGATCTCGACGACGCCGTCGTGCGAATCGGTGCGCCGGTGACCACTGCCGAGGTCGTCGCCGCATTCGTCGACAACGCCGCCGCAGAAGCGCAGGTCAAGGCCGCGATCGAGGTTATCGATGAGGCCGATCTCGGCGATGAGGACGCCGAGCTGACGGTTGGGGACGCACAGGATCACGACCTGGCTTGGTACGCGGTCCAGGAGCTGCCGTTCCTGCTCGAGCTGCTCTAACGGTGGCTACGGTGCCGTAGGTTACGGTACCGTAGGTTCTGTCCGAGCGAGAGCGAGGACTCTTCTCATGGAGAGGACAGCAGCCTCAATGGACAGAAAAATATCGCGACCCGCCGCCGACGTCATCGAGACCAGGCCCATTACGCTGGCCGGCGTGGAGACCCACCCCGGCTGGCATGCGTTGCGCACCCTTGCTCGACGCATCACCACGCCTCTGTTGCCCGATGACTATCTGCGCCTCGCCAACCCGTTGTGGTCGGCGCGGGAATTGCGGGGCCGCGTTCTCGAGGTGAGGCGCGAGACGCACGACTCCGCGACGCTGGTCATCAAGCCGGGCTGGGGTTTCAGCCTCGATTATCAGCCGGGCCAGTACATCGGCATCGGGCTGCTGATCGACGGCCGGTGGCGGTGGCGTTCGTACTCGTTGACGTCCAGTCCGCACCGAAGTGCCCGCACCGTGACCATCACCGTGAAAGCGATGCCGGAAGGGTTCCTGTCCGCTCATCTGGTGGACGGGGTGCAGCCGGGGACGATCGTGCGATTGGCCGCGCCACAGGGCAATTTCGTGCTGCCCGATCCGGCCCCGCCGGCCGTGTTGTTCGTAACCGCCGGCTCGGGCATCACGCCGGTGATGTCGATGCTGCGCACGCTGGTCCGACGCGATCAGATCACCGACGTGATCCATCTGCATTCCGCACCCACCGCCGCCGACGTGATGTTCGGTGCGGAGCTGGAGCGGCTGGTCCGCGACCATCCGGGATACCGGCTGCGGTTGCGCGCGACGCGTGATCAGGGGCGGCTGGATCTCTCCCAACTCGACGCCGAGGTACCGGATTGGCGCGACCGGCAGACCTGGGCGTGCGGGCCCGAAGCCATGCTCGACGCGGCCGAGCACGCGTGGTCGGCGGCCGGCATTCCCGATTGCCTGCACCTCGAGCGCTTCGCGGTGACGCGCGCGGCGCCGGCCGGAGAGGGCGGGACGGTCACGTTCGCCAAGAGCGGAAAAAGTACGTCGGCCGATGCGGCGACGTCCCTGATGGATGCCGGTGAGCAACTGGGCGTGCAGATGCCGTTCGGTTGCCGGATGGGTATCTGTCAGTCGTGCGTGGTTACCCTGGTGGAAGGCCACGTACGCGACCTCCGAAACGGCGCGGAGCATGAGCCGGGGACTCGCGTGCAAACTTGCATTTCCGCTGCGTCAGGCGATTGCACACTCGACGTTTAAGAGTTACCCGCTGGTAACCTACGGTTTCGTAGGTTACGATAGCGTAGGTCAAGAACTGGAGTCTGCTGGAAGGCAATAACCGATGGCGATCACCGACCTCGATGTCTTCGCACATCTGACGGACGCCGACATCGAAAACTTGGGCATCGAGCTGGATGCCATCCGCCGGGACGTCGAAGATTCCCGTGGCGCGCGCGATGCCCGCTACATCCACCGGACCATCGCCGCGCAGCGTGCACTGGAGGTCGCGGGTCGACTGTTGCTGGCCTTCAGTTCGCGCCGGTCGGCCTGGTGGGCGGGGACCGCGACCCTTGGGGTGGCCAAGATCGTCGAGAACATGGAGATCGGCCACAACGTCATGCACGGCCAGTGGGACTGGATGAACGACCCCGAGATCCACTCCTCGTCGTGGGAGTGGGACATGAGCGGGTCGTCCAAGCACTGGCGCTACACCCACAACTTCGTGCACCACAAATACACCAACATCCTCGGCATGGACGACGACGTCGGCTACGGCCTGCTGCGCGTGACCCGTGACCATCCCTGGAAGCGCTTCAACCTGTTCAATCTGGTTTACAACGCGTTGCTGGCGCTCGGCTTCGAATGGGGCGTCGGCCTCCAGCACGTGGAGATCGGCAGGATCGTCAAGAAGCGGATGGACAATGACGAAGCCCGCGAGCGCACAGAGGAGTTCTTGGCCAAGGCCGGTCGCCAGGTATTCAAGGACTACGTCGCATTCCCGGCGCTGACGTCGCTGTCACCCGGCGCGAGCTACACGTCGACGTTGAAGGCCAATGCTGTCGCCAACGTGATCCGCAACCTTTGGGCCAACGCGGTGATCTTCTGCGGCCATTTCCCCGACGGCGCCGAGAAATTCACCAAGACCGACATGGTCGGCGAGTCGAAGGGGCAGTGGTATCTGCGGCAGATGCTGGGCAGTGCCAACTTCAACGCCGGCCCGGCGATGCGGTTCATGAGCGGCAACCTGTGCCACCAGATCGAACACCACCTGTTCCCGGATCTGCCGAGCAACCGGTATGCCGAGATCTCTGTTCGGGTGCGCGAACTCTGCGACAAGTACGACTTGCCTTACACCACAGGGCCTTTCCTGGTGCAGTACGGCAAGACCTGGCGGACCATCGCCAAGCTGTCACTGCCGGACAAGTACCTGCGCGCCACCGCCGACAATGCACCGGAGACGCGCAGCGAGTCGATGTTCGCCGCGCTGGAGCCGGGTTTCGCCGGCGCCGATCCGGCGACCGGACGTCGCCGTGGTCTGAAGACCGCGATCGCCACCGTGCGGGCGTGGCGCCGCGACAAGCGGGCCAAGCGCAACGGCGGGAACGAGCAATCGGCCGGACGGGACGAGCTGGCAGCCTAGGCTTGGCGTGGTGGAGGTCGTTACAGCGCATCCGATCGTCGATGCCGTGCTGGATCGGCATCGCGATGCGTTAGGCGATGGCCTTTCTGCGTACCGCAACCACGTATACCGCTGCATCACTTATCACCAGCTGCTGCTTGGCTTTTCGATTCCCGATGTCGCAGCGCTGGCCTGGGCGACGCACGATCTGGGCATCTGGACCGCGGGCACCATGGACTACCTGAAACCGTCGGCCGACCTCGCGGCAGCGTACGCGGACGAATTCGGTGTCGCCGACATCGACCTGCTGCGCGCGTTGATCACCGAACACCACCGGCTTCGCCCAGTCGATGACCACGTCACCGAGACATTTCGCAAAGCCGACCTCGTCGACGTCAGCCATGGCCTGCTGCACAACCGAATCGGGCGATCAGCCGTCCGCGCCACCGTCGCGCAGTTGCCGTACAGCGGATTCCACGTGTTCCTCGCCAAGGGGTTGACCGGGTACGCGGTGCGTCACCCGCTGCGCCCGTTGCCGATGATGCGCTGGTAATCCGGCTTGGTCAGGCGGCCTGGGCGATGGCGACCAGCCGCTGCAACGTCGCCAATTGCTGGTCGTGGTCACCCTCGAGTTTCGCCAACAGCGTGGTGATGCCGGCCGCCCGGTAGCGGCTCACCCGTTCGGCGATAATGCCTTCTGTGCCAAGTAGATTCGTCAGCCCGCCCAGGTCCAGCGGCACCGAGCTGCGGGCCTCGTCGTGCTTGCCGGCCTGCCACAATTCGGCGACCGCGCTGACTTCGTCGCCGTAACCCAGCCGGGTGAAAGCATCGTTGTAGAAGTTCTGCCCGCCGACCCCCATCGCGCCGATCGTGAACGCGTATCCGTCGGCGTGCCGGCGTGCGGCCGCGTCGGTGGAGGCCTGGTCGTCGTGAAACTCGACGGCGACGGGCGCGACCAGGTCCAGCTGATCAAGGG